>Ga0079997_119202_pt2 | contig 10810 bp, 6 predicted proteins | sample PerSpoCPS_CMetaG_FD_69200 | JGI IMG/M metagenome (GOLD analysis project Ga0079997, IMG submission 69200) | Archaeal communities from Yellowstone National Park, Wyoming, USA - Perpetual Spouter C (PS_C) MetaG (SPADES assembly) (version 2) | ecosystem: Environmental > Aquatic > Thermal springs >... | reverse complement strand
TGCGTTGATATGGACCACGCCCGTCTTGTAGCTCGCCTCCTTCAAGATGAATTCGGCCAAGAAACCGGCTTTGATGACTACGCTGTCCCTATCATCTCCGAAGAAGGTCCAGAAGCTCGCAGATGGCTGGAGAGATTCGCTGACTCAGATAGTAAAACCCCAGTTGTCGCTACCACCGCTGAACTACTTTCAACAGGCGTTGATGTCCCACCTTGCAAAAATATCGTCTTTATGAAAACTATTTCTTCACCAATCCTCTTTAAACAAATCATAGGTCGTGGAAGCCGTATTGACCCAGCTACTGATAAATATTGGTTCCGTATAATTGATTACACCGGCGCAACCCGCCTATTCGACGAATGGGATAGACCACCATCCCCACCATCAACGCCTATTCAAGGACCTTTCACATCCGCTCTAAAAGTTTTCATCTTCAACGCTGAAACTAACGAACCAATCCCAAATGCAAGCGTTAGCATCTCACTTGCACCTAATGAACAAAGAGGACCTTACCGCACCGATGAAAACGGTTATACCTATTTTGATAAACTACCAGCTGGAAATTTCAAACTCACAGTCAGCGCAAGCGGTTTTATCAGACGGACTGTAACAATTGAAACCATACCAGACACAACAACCGAAGAAAATATAGCACTTAAACCAGAGCGAAAATCCCCAAGCAAAATCCGCGTTGAAGGTCTTGAAGTTAGTATAGCCGATGAGGCAATCTTTATACTTGAGTCAACAGGTGAACAATTTACATTGGATCAATATATTGACTACTCACGCAGAAAAATAATCCAAACAGCTAAAGACCGCGAAACCCTTAAAAGAATTTGGATAGATAGAAGACAACGACATGAGTTTTTAAATGACCTCAAAAAATCTGACATTCATCCTCAAATTTTGGCAGAAGTTCTTGGACAACAAGAAGCTGATACCTTTGACTTGCTGTGTCATCTAGCCTTTGGCGACCCTATCCGAACCCGATCGGAAAGGGCTACCGCTTTCCTCAACAAAGAACAGGCGTTTATTCAAAGCCACCAACAAAAAGCACGCGAAGTCATACTTGAACTCCTTGAGAAATATAAAATCGGTGGCATTGATGAGCTTGAACCCGATGTCTTTAATGTAACTCCTTTTAGGGACTGGGGCGGTGTCGTGAAAATCAGCCAATGGTTTAACGGTCTTGAAAAATTGCAATATTCTTTGAACAAAATGAAAGAACTTATATATAAATAAAAATAATCAAGGGAGGATAAAATGAATAAAAATGAAGTAAATACCGCTTTTGAAATATTACTTGAAGAGATTGAAGAGGTCTTTAATATGATAAGCGAAGAAGGAGAAGAAGCCTTCAAAACTCAGGATTTTGATAAAGCAAGGTATCTTGGTGAATATGGTGATCGACTAAAATCTTTTAGGGAAAAAGTAAAAACGCTTCAGAAAGAATGGCAAACCATTTTCAGTGAAAGCATCCCAGAGCAAGTCCGAAAAAAGCGAGTGAAAAGTAAGCTTGGAAGAGGTTTGAGAACCCCTGAAGAGAAATTTGTAATACCTATTTTAGAATCTCTAATTGAATTAGGTGGAAAGGCAGAGATGAAAGAGGTCTTAAAACTTGTGCATGAGAAAATGAAAAGTATATTAAATAAATATGATTATGAAACCCTTTCATCTAATCCAAAACAGAAAAGATGGGAAAATACTGCCCAATGGGCAAGAAATACAATGGTGAATGAAGGACTTCTTGCTAAAGATTCTGAAAGAGGTATTTGGGAGATAACAGAGAAAGGCATAAAATTCTACGAAGAAAATAAAAAATCTTTGGTGTGAGAAGGTGGAATATATTGAGCAATCACCAAATAAAAGATGGGTAAATACAATGAACGGACCACAAACAAGGGAAACATTAGCAAAAGAAATCTGGCGCGCCTGCGATGTACTCCGCAGAGATAACAATTGCACAGGCATCATGGAATATGTTGAACATCTGTCTTGGCTTCTCTTCCTGAAGTTCTTAGACGCTCAAGAAGAAGAGTGGGAAGCCCAAGCAAAACTCGCAGGTCGTGAATATACACGCGTCCTTGACGGAGACCTGCGCTGGAAAAACTGGGCTGAAACTGATTGGCCCGCTGAAAAACTCCTTGAATTCATACACGCTCGCCTTATACCTTACCTACAAACCCTTGGTGGCGACCCCTTAAGAGATACAATCAGAAGCGTCTTCGCCGAAAGAAATGTCATCGTCTGCGCATCCGGATATAACCTAAAAGAAGTCCTCCAAATCATAAACCAAATTGACTTCCACAGCCAAGATGATATTTTCACCGTCTCTCAAGTATATGAAGAACTCCTGAGAAGATTGGGAAGCGAAAACCGACTCGCTGGTGAATTTTACACCCCAAGACCTGTCATCCGCTTCATGGTTGAAATTATAGACCCACAAATAGGCGAAACTGTCTATGACCCCGCCTGCGGAACTTGCGGCTTTCTCGCCCAATCTTATCTATGGATGAAAAGAAAAGAAAAAACAATTGATGACTATAAAACCCTCCAAGAAGGGACTTTCTTCGGTCAGGAAAAGAAACCAATCCCAGCTCTTCTCGGACTTATGAATATGGTCTTGCACGGTGTGTCAGCACCACGCATCGTCCGTCGCAACACCCTGGAAGAAAATATACGAAACATCCAAGAGCGATATGATGTCATATTAACTAATCCACCATTTGGCGGAATTGAAGGTGAACACATTCAACATAACTTCCCCGTGAAGTCATCAGCAACAGAACTTCTATTCCTTCAACACATTATGAAAAAACTCAAACCAAAAGACGGCTCACGATGCGGAATGGTCGTCCCAGAGGGCTTGCTCTTCAGAGGCGACGCCTTCGCAGAAGTTAAAGAAAAACTCCTTGAGGACTTCAACCTCCACACCATCGTCAGCCTCCCACCAGGAACCTTTGCCCCTTATTCAGATGTGAAAACCGCTTTGATCTTTTTCGAAAAACCCGGACCAACAAAAGAAATCTGGTATTACGAACTACCACTACCAGAGGGATTGAAAAAATTTAGCAAAGGAAACCCAATCAAAGACGAACACTTTGCCGAAGCAAGAACACTCTGGAAAGCTTGGGATAATTACAGAAAGGGCTTGGGTCCACGCGAGGCATGCCTCTCCGAACGTTCCTGGATAGTTCCAATTGAAGAAATTAAATCAAAGGGCTATGACCTCAGCGCCAGAAACCCAAACAGAAAAGATGAATTTTATCTCCCTTCACCCATGGAGGTTCTCTCAGAAATTATGGAAAGAGAAAGAGAAATTCTAAACATCATTGAGGAACTCGACCAACTCCTCAGCAACAATAAACAGGAACTTAACAATGGATAAAATATATCTTGACCCCGGACTATACGCAAATATCTTCAAATTAAATATCCAAAATGAAGAAGTGACAGTATTCCAATCAACAACCGCTGTCCATCCGAGAATGAGTGATTTGCGAGCGTTAATTAAACAAAATAAATGGGACGCAAATGTGTGTAGAATTGATAATATTGTTTTTGCTTATGGTAGAGATGCCGAAAAAATTCTTCAACTGGGTTTTGAGAGACGAACAATTTATCTTTTCGATCAGCCTAAATTGTGCAACAGATTAATTAGAGAAGGTTTGATTGAATATTTAAAAAGTGAAAACTATCGCGGTCCTTATGGTAAAGCACGAATAATTTTCTACGAACCTCAACCTTATGAATACGCTGCGAAAGGAGAAATAAAGGTATTCCGTGGTTTCGACCTTAGAACAATTTATCAATATCAAAATGATGCAATCTTCTTTGGCTTGATCGTCGATGTTTGCTGGGAAATACAGGATAAAAACGGACAACGACTCAATATGGTGGAAATTGCCAATTATAACGCAACTAATGAAATAGCTCAAATCCAAGGCGAGCTACTATCAAACAACCAAATTAACACAGAAATATCTAAATTTATGCTTGATAATCACATAATGCCTTTTGTTTATAAAATTAAAGAATTTAAACTTCCCTTAGACCGAGATATAAAGGTATCATTAGAAAAAACACCAATTAGAATTATAGAAGGTGCCGAACCATGGTAAATTTTTATCTTGTAGGGAAAAAACTGCCTCAGCCACCGCTACGCTTTAGCTACTCATCAATCCAAGCTCAGCATTATAACCCACGTCAGGGCTTAAGAATATATGGTCCTTACGATTCCCAACTTCTTGGTAAAGGGGATATACGCTGTGTGTTGATTTACCCCGCAAATCTTCAACCCGAAAAGCAAACCCTTGTATCCGGATTAACGAACGGTAACGGTTCTTTCGCGGGGTTTAAATCTCTGTTTCGCATCCCACTACAATTCGTTAATGAAAGACAAGTCAAAAATGAAACCTTAGAGGAGTTTGAAAGGGAAATTAGAATTACCCTGCGAAATGATCATCCTGATATAGTAATAGTGCTTATATCCTCAAGAAAACAATTAATTTACATAAATGTAAAATCTCTGCTACTTGGAAATGGTGTTCCAAGTCAAGTGGTTACAGCAGAAAAACTTAGAGACCGCGAAGGACTTCCCTGGACACTTGAAAATATTTCCCTTCAAATTTACGCCAAAATTGGGGGAACACCTTGGACCGTTAAGTCCTCTTATCGTCAAAAGGAACTCGTTATAGGTGTGAGCCGTGCAATGGATAGACAAAAAAAATTTGTAGTGGGTTTTATTACTCTTTTTACCCACGATGGTGACTATCAATTTACTTATTCGCTTGCCCCAAAACCGGTTGATTGGAAAAACTTAGATGAATATCGCAGAAATCTAACATACTTGATTGTAGATGCTTATAATGAGTACCAACGCGAGGTTGGTAAACCAGCATCAATCATTATTCACCTTTGCAAACGCCCAGGCAAATTCAACGAGATATACTCAGTAGAAAAAGCTCTTGAAGAAATCGGCGAAGATGTGCCTTATGCTCTACTTCATCTTAATGACGATACAAATTATCGCTTATTTGACACATCCCACCCAACCTATGTTCCTCAATCTGGAATAAAAGTAGATATTGACGAACGTACTTCTCTCTTGTTTTTAGATGGACGTCCTATTCAGTCAGGAAATGCAATAAGAAGAAAACGAGGCGTTCCAAGAGTCCTTCAAATTCATATGGCTAAACAATCAACACTTCCTGTTGACGAGTTTCCTCGTTTAGTTGAACAGATTTATGGATTTGCACGCGTAAACTGGCGGGGATTTAATGCACAAACTATCCCCGCTACGCTAAATTATTCATATCTTGTTGCTCGCCTTGTAAAGGAAATAGGTGCAGAAAACTGGAATCATATTGCAAGTCAAGGAAAATTGAGGGATAAAGCATGGTTCCTATAAACTTTCACCAACTTCGCACAGAATTGCGGCAATATTTATTAAATCACAAAAATTCCCTTTTAGAATCTATAGATCCGTTCAACTGTGCTTGGGTGTGTTATGCTCTGTATTCCGAAGGGATCAAAAATAATCTTGAACTTTTGGAACTCTTTCAAAGAATGTTAAGATGGTTTGAAGAAGAAAAAAATAATCTTTGGGAGACACAAAGAAATCTCGCTCCAATATCTGCAATTGTATGGCTCAGCGGAGAGATTAATCAAAAAATAGACCAAGGTATCGTTACTGCTCTTGCTGAAAAAGTTAAACAACTTAACCCAGATAACAAATGGTCTCCCCTGCGGGACCCTGAACAGGTTTTTCTATTATCTTTGGGATTGAAATTCGCTGATGATACAGCAAAAGAATACCTTAAAAAAGTTGCATACCAAAGGATTGATAGGGGACTTCTAAAAGTTCAAATACTATATACAGCATCCCTAATTGAATTAGGAGAAGAAGTCGCAAGTTCTCAAAGCGAACCACAAGACCCCAGTGATATAATTACGCTAGTTTGGTTCTCTGAGCGTTACGGAGGCGATAAACATAAGTCTTGGGAATTTTTTAGCAGTGTCAAAGATCAAATTTCCTTCGACTTAGAAAGCTCTTCGGATAGGGAAAGGGTCCTCTCGGTTCCCGAAATGGCTATGCTTTATGAGGCGGTTGTAAAAGAAACACTTTCCCCCGACCCAATCTTGTTATTTGATTATTTCCCTTTTCATCATAAAATTAAGCAAGCCACTGAAGTTCTTTTCAAAGTGGGGAAATATGCTAGTGCCGTTTTTCAAGCAACTATCATACTTAACAAAGAGATTCAAGAGTGTACTGGTATATTTGATAAAAACGAAGTAGCACTGGTTCAAGCTACTATGAAAAGTATTAATGACCCTGCAAGATTGTTCATCAAGTTTAATGATCGTCTTGACACCGATTCAGGCATGAACGAACAAAGAGGTCTTGCCCTAATTTGTGAAGGTATTTTTAGCGCTTTCCGGAACCCAAAAGCACATGAACCTGATGAAGATGAATTAGTTAAATTAGATCCTTATGAAGCTCTTGAACAGTTGATTATTATTGATTATCTGATGAAACGAATTGAAAGAGCGAAAATTGAAAAACAAAAGCCGTAACCACCATGACCAATATCCCATACAAACTCCCTGACGGCTGGCGATGGGTGAAGTTAGATGAAGTATGCATTATCAACCCGAGGCGTCCTCACATATTGCGAGAGCCAAACAAACCAACTACATTTATTCCTATGTCCGCTGTTGATGATGAAACCGGAACAATTACCGCTGCCGAAGTTCGTCCTTTTAAGCAAGTTAGCAAGGGATATACTTACTTTGAAGAGAATGATATTCTTTTTGCTAAGATTACACCATGTATGGAAAATGGAAAAGCAGCAATTGCACGAGGGTTAATTGAACGAATTGGATTCGGATCGACAGAATTTCATGTATTACGTCCTAAACCAATTGTACTTCCTGAATGGGTTTGGCTATTTGTTAGGAGAGAGCGATTTCGAGAAGATGCTAAAAAGTTTTTTCGAGGTGGTGTAGGGCAACAAAGAGTACCACAAGAATTTCTTAAAGAAGCTCTCATCCCCCTCCCACCTCTTGAAGAACAAAAAAGAATCGTAGCTCGCATTGAAGAACTGATGACCAGAATAAAAGAAGCCAAAAAACTAAGGCAAGAATCAAAAGAAAAAACCGAACTCCTCTGGCAATCCGCCCTTGCCGAAACCTTCCCCAAACCCGGAACACAACTCCCAAACGGCTGGCAATGGGTGAGGTTAAGTGAAATTACGAAAGGTTTGGAAAGTGGAAAAAGACCAAAGGGTGGTGTTAAAAAGATTACTAATGGAATTCCTTCAATTGGTGGTGAACATATTACTTGGGATGGCGGATTTGATTTTTCTAAAATTCGTTATGTTTCCAAGGAATTTTATTGCTCTCTCCGTAAAGGGAAAATTAATAAAGGTGATATTCTTATCGTTAAAGATGGCGCAACGACGGGAAAAACTGCTTATGTGTCAGAAACTTTTCCGTTTAAGGATGCTTGTATTAATGAACATGTTTATATTTTGCGAGTTGATGAGAATTTATCAATTTCTCGGTTTGTATTTTTGTTTTTAATAAGTCCAGTAGGTCAAAGCCAAATTAAAAAGACATTTCATGGAGCTGCTCAAGGTGGCATAAATTCCGAGTTTATTAATCAAGTTGAAATCCCCCTCCCACCCCTTGAAGAACAAAAAAGAATAGTAGCCCACCTCCAAGCTCTCCAAGAAAAAATAAAATCCCTGAAAGAAAGCCAAACTCACACAGAAACCAAACTCAAAGAATTAGAAAACTCAATTTTAGACAAAGCATTCAAAGGCGAACTATGATAAATGAACCGTTTCAAAAATAGAAAAATTTCAAAACAAAACCACACCCGAAATGTCTCTTGAGGAATTAATAGAAAAAAGAAAACAATGGGTGAGATTTTCAAGGGAAAATAATTTTGATTTTGATAGCATTTTAGCCGGTCAATATTCCGACCCATCTCATTTCATCTACGAATTATTACAAAACGCTGAAGACGAAAACGCAAAACAAGTTAACATTGTGCTATTTGATGACCGACTTGACTTCTACCATAATGGTAAACCCTTTGACCTTAAGGATATTGATGGCGTTACAGGGATTGGAATATCCAAAAAGAAGGACGACCTCAACATGATTGGAAAATTCGGACTCGGCTTCAAGTCCGTTTTCGCCGTTACCCAAACCCCTTATATATTTTCCGGTGAATATAAAATAAAAATCACCGACTTCGTCATCCCCGAACCTATACAAGATGACTCCATAACTTTAAATCAAAATGAAACCCTCATACGTATCCCCTTCAACCATAAATATCGCTCACAACAAGAAGTGTTTGAACTCGTTCATAACCGCCTTCAAAACCTCGGACTTAAAACATTGCTCTTCCTGAAAAATATAGAAGAAATTAAATGGCAATCACCCCTTTCAAAAGGACATTACCTAAAAGAAAAAATTGAAATACCAAACGCAAAAAATACAGAAAGAGTAACTTTATTATCAGAAACCGAATCCGAAGAATATCTTGTGATAAGAAAACCGATAATAATAGAAGGGAAGAAATTATCAGCCGAAATAGCTTATAAACTCGGAAAAGATGAAAATGGCGAAGAAAAAATCATACCCGAATCAAACTCAAAATTGATTGTGTTTTTCCCAACTGAAAGAGTCACCTTTCTAAACTTCGTCATTCAAGGACCCTTCAAAACAACCCCAAACAGAGAAAACATCCCTCTTGACGATGAACAAAATAAAATTATCCTTGAAGAGATTGGAAATCTTATCGCAGAAAGCTTAAATATCGTCAAAAACCTGGGTTACCTTGATGTGGATTTCCTGAACATTCTACCTATAAATAAAGAACACAGAAATGAACAAATTTACTCTGTCGCCTACGAAAAAGTAAAAGAAAAACTTCTCTCGGAAGAGCTTCTGCCAACATCAGACGGCTCCTTTACAAAAGCAAATGACGCACTTCTCGCAAGAGGAAAGGAATTAACCGAATTCTTAAACAGCAACGACATTCAATATCTGTTTTCAAGGAAAAACTGGTTGAGTACAAATATAACTCAAGACAAAACCCCAGATCTCAGATCTTATCTAATTTATGAACTTAAAATCCCGGAAGTTGATTTCGGGGACTTATCAAGAAAGATAACCGCTGAATTCTTACAAAGTAAATCAGATGAATGGATGATTGATTTTTATAAACTTCTTTTAAACCAAAGACACTTATGGGATTACCCAAGAGGTATCCTGAGGACTAAACCTATAATACGCCTTGAAAATAATGAACACATAGCCCCATTTGATAATAATGGTAAAATTCAAGTTTATCTCCCAGCTGAATCCAAATCCGAATACAAAACCGTAAAGCGCACCCTCACTGAAGACGAAGAATCTTTAAAATTTTTAAAAGAACTTGGCCTTGAAAAACCGAACCTATTTGATGAAATCAACCTATTTGTCCTCCCGAAATATCGCAAGGAAAACCCAACAAAAGATGAAAAATACTTTGATGACTTTGAAAAACTATTGAAAGGATATGAAAGTATCCAAGCATTCAGAAAAAACGAATATATTAATTCTTTATCAAACGCCTCTTTCATCTATGCCGTTAAAAATGTTAACCCCGAGGAGAAAAAATTGTTAAAACCAAGCCAAGTGTATTTCAAAACCGAAGATTTAGAAACCTACTTCAATGGCTACCCCGTATATTTCGTCTGTGACGAACTTTACGACAAATTCGGCGAAGAAAAAGTTAGGAAATTTCTCACCGACTTAGGCGTTGATGATAAACCAAGACGAATTGAAATAGAAGGCAACTTAACTTGGGAAGAAAAGAAAAAATTACGAGGTGATAACGGATGGTCCAGGGACATTTGCTTAAAAGATTACGAATATGATGGTTTGGATAATTTTATAAAGAACATAACCCCCGAAAGATCATTCTCGCTGTGGAAACTACTCCTGAAAAGTATTGAGCGTTTAAGTAGATTGGAAGCCGAGAAATTTTTTAAAGGTCTATATAAATGGTTTTACTATATTGAACATTCTGCTGAATTTCCCGCCAAATTTTTAAAAACCCTAAGACAAGAAGCTTGGTTGCTTGACAAAGATGATAATTTTAGAAAACCTTTTGAGATTACTTTTTCCGAGCTATCAGATAGGTATATCAAAGAGAGCCCTAATATAGATGTTTTAATAAAAGCCCTTGAATTCAAACCCGATATAATAAGTCAACTTCCAGAAAAAGATAGAAAGATATTAGAAATCGTGAAACAAAAAAACATAACGCCTGAAAAGCTTGAAGAAATGATTCGTAAATTCCAAAAAAGTGAGGGTTCAGAAGAACCTGACCGCTGGACTCCACAAGTTAAACCCGACGTAGCCTTTATAACTATAAGTGAATATAAACCAGAAGACAGAGAACCCGATATCCCACCCTCTGCGGTTGAAAATCAAGGAGAATCAGAAAATATACAAGGAGAAAGTAAAATAATAAGAAGTAAAAAAGATATCAAAATAATAGGAAGATGGGGTGAGGAATATGTCTATAATGCTTTGAAAACAAAATATCAAAACCTTGGCGAAATAATTGAATCAGATTTGGGATTTAAAGTGGTAACTTCTGACCACAAAGAAATTGAAATTATATGGCTGAATAAGGTTCAAGATAAAGGCGAGGGCTTTGATTTTGTAATAAAAGAAAATCGCATGGAAATAGAATATATTGAAGTAAAAAGCAGAACAAGGGATGGGAGAGAACCAATTGAAG
>Ga0079997_116802_pt1 | contig 10847 bp, 15 predicted proteins | sample PerSpoCPS_CMetaG_FD_69200 | JGI IMG/M metagenome (GOLD analysis project Ga0079997, IMG submission 69200) | Archaeal communities from Yellowstone National Park, Wyoming, USA - Perpetual Spouter C (PS_C) MetaG (SPADES assembly) (version 2) | ecosystem: Environmental > Aquatic > Thermal springs >... | reverse complement strand
CTTGTGTGAATTGAACCTGTGAGGGATTGAATGGGGATTGGTTTTAGGTTGGAAAGGATTAACGGCACCTCTTACTTTTATTTTCTCCCGCAAGGGGAGAGAAGAATAAAAAGGATGGAAAGGTTTTAATGGATAAAACAAAAGGGGAATTGGGCAATGGGAGGGTTATGGCAAGGTTATAAGAGCCTTTTGAGGATTAGTTTTAGGCTTTTAGCAAGAAGTCTTGTGAGTGCGATTGCTACGCTTTTGGCAGCTGGTATTGTTATGTCGTTTTATTTGATTGTATCGGGTTTTTATTTTTTTGTAGATGTTGGCAAGGTAATTTTTAGGGAGTTTTTCAAGGAGAAGTTGCAGGAGCCAAAGGAAAAATCAGGAAAAATGGGGAGGTAGCTATTGGTAGAGGTTGAGGGGTTGGGTGAGTGTCCGCTTTTGGTTGTTTTTTGTGTTTATATAAGTGGAAAAACAAATAAACAAAAATAAAGGAGGTAATGGAAAATGGGATGCCCGGGGAAGAGAGGTGGGATAAGATGTGGGGCGCCACTTTGGAGGTGTCGCAAGTGTTTGAATGTTGGGTGTATGGCAAGGGGATGCACAAATCAGGGTTTTTCAGGTGGTAGGTGTTTGAGGTGTGGAAGTGCAAATAAAGAACATTTGAGGAAGTAAATTCAAACGAAATAGTTTTGGTTTGCCTTCGTTAAGGGGAGGGGTGAATTTGTTCCTGCAGGTTAAACCTTCCTTTTTTAAAAACAAAGGGGTTAAAAGATATTGTTCAAACCAAGGGAATTTTTTCAGGGGTTAAATGATAGCAAATATCTTGCCCTGTTTCATAGGGTATGTGCTATCAATCATTACAGGGCAAGTGAATTTTTCTGGGATATTTTCCAAGATTGTGTTCTTGAGATGATTGAAAGATATGATTTTAAGGAGTTTACGAGTGTTAGAGGGATAACGAAGTATCTTGCCATTATGTTGAGAAGTAGGGTGATAAATTACATAAGGGACAGGGGGATAGCGAATAGGTTTGAGAGGATGGTTGAGGAGATTGACGAGGTTGATGAGGTTGATGGGTTTTATCGTCGTGATGTGAGGGATGTTGAGGTTGGGGGTTGGGACAGGGAGATTGCAAGGAAGGAGTTATTTTTGACATTTGAAGTTGCTGGTTTGAATGAGAGGGAGCGATTGGTGGTGATGAAGTTGGTTGATGGGTATAGGGTTTGTGATATAGCGAAGGAGATGGAAGTAAATGAGAGGACTGTTAGGAGGTGGATTGAGGGGATAGTTTTGAAGGTGAGGAGGGCGCTTGATCATTGATGTGAGTGTTTTTAGCCCCGGTTTAGAGCCGGGGCTTTTTGGTGTCCGATTTTTTCTTTTTTATGTGTTGAGATATTTGGGAAAATTAAAACAAAAAAGGGTGAATGTAATGAGGAAGTCAAAGGGGATGAGGACGGCATTTGTGAGGGAGGTAAATTATGATATATGGAATATGGTGCGTTCTTTTGTTTTGCGAGTGGCGATGGGTGAATTAGTTAGCAAGTTTTTCAAGGTTGAGAGGGTTTACAGTTACATTGAGCCACCTGGGATACTTGGAGGTGTAAAGGTTGCAGGGTATGATAGTTTCAACAATGTGATAGTTGAGGGGAAGACGCTTTTTGTGATGTTAAGGTATGGTGGTGATTTATATGTTTTGTCTTGTATAATGAGGGATGGTGGTTTTGGTGGGGATAAATTCATGATATCCATTTCGGCGGAAGGTGAGGGGGTGGATGTGGAGAGATTAATGAATGATTTGGTGTTTGAGTCGGTTGAGAACTCGGGTTACAAGGGTAAGATATTGAAGTTGAGTGGTAGGGGAGGTAGGTATGAGAATGTTTTGAGGATGGAGAGGGTAGATGTTTTTGGGGTTAGTTTGGATGATATATTTTTGGATCGTGGGATTAGGGATGATATAGAGGATTTCATTGATGCGGTAGTTAATTTGAGGTTTGGGGGGATGAAGTATCTTTTTGTTGGGGAGCCTGGGACAGGGAAGACGGACACTATAAAGGCGGTGATAAGTCATTGTTATGGTAGGAATCCAGAAATTACGATTTTTCTCGTTGATGGAGGAAGTGGTGTTGATATTGGGGCTTTGTTTGATTATGTGAGGGTATTCAAGCCGTGTTTGGTCTGTATTGATGACATTGATCTTATGGTTGGGAGCAGGCATGGTGGGGTGATTTTCTTAGATGAGCTTTCAGGGGCGCTTCAAGCGCTTGATGGTTTCGTTGATTTGGATGGGTTGTATTTGATAGCAACTACAAATGACAGAGAGCTTGTTGATTATGCAGTTAGAAGACCGGGAAGGTTTGATCTGATACTTGAGTTTGGGGCTTTAGACCCGCAGTTTTATCCAAGGATTGTGATTAGAGAAGTGGGTGATGAAAAGCTTGCTGAAGTATTTAGGGATGATGGCGTTATAGATGCGCTTCAAGGTTCAACGGGTGCATTTGTTGTAAATCTTGTGAAGTATTTGATGAGACCGAGGTTTGATGGTTTAAGGTATGACCCTGAATTTGTGATTTCGGTTGTGAAGAAGTTTAGGGGTTCATTTGGTTTGTCAAGTCAAGGTAAAATTGGTTTTGTTGAGTAAAAAACAAAATAGAGGAGGTAGAAGATGGATATTGGGACATTTTTGGAGCAGTGGGATAGGAAAAGGGCGCTTCGTTTGACTGAATATGTTGAGGGGCTTGTTTGCAGGATGTGTCTTGACTCAAAGGCGGCTTTGTTTTGCGATGGAGGGCTTTTGACGAAGGAGAAAGTTGTTAAGAAAGGGTATAAGCTTGAGGATAGCATATTCAAGCTTGTAAACGATAGGCTTTTGGTTGTTTTCGCATTGTGTAGGGAGTGTGCAAGTGGATTTAAGAGATGGAGTGATCTGGAAATGGCTTTGTTGCTTCTTGGGAAAATAGGTGGGAAGGGTTGGGATGATTTAAAACCAAAAAAATAAAGGAGTGAAGGGTTATGGAGAAAAAGAAGGCAATAGCGATAGTAGTTTTAATTTTGGGAGTGATTGGGTTTGTTTTGTATTATCGTTGGGTGAATTCGCCGAGGTATGCTTTGATGAAGGTTAAGGAGGCGGTTGAGAAGCATGATTTGAAGTTGTTCAGGGGGTATGTTGATGTTGAGAGTTTAACTTGGAGTTTGGTGGATCAGGCGGTAAAATATGCGGTTGAAAAAGAGATGAGCAAGGAAGTTGAAGATGAATGGGAGAGGTTGGGTAGGGATTTAGCTGTTGGGTTGGCGAATTTGTTAAAGCCGGTGTTTTATGGGTTGGTGAAGGTGGGGATAGAAAATTTCGTTGCAGGTGGAAAGTTTGAGTTTGTAGGTGATGGTTCAAGAGAAGGTGAGGTTTTCAGGAAAAATTTTGAAGGGAAGTTTGGGGATGGGAAGTTAAGTTTTACAGGGATTGAGTATGAGAGGGAGTTTGGTGATGTGACGTTTGTTGGGCTTGGGTTTTTGCACAAAGATTACAATGAGAAGTTCGTTTTGGAGGTAAAGTTGAGGATGGGGGATGATGGGTGGAAGGTTGTGGAGTTGGGTAATTTATATGACTTTATGAAGAGGTTGGATGAGATTGAGAGGAGGAAGGTGGAGGAGTTGAACAAGCGAATAAGCGAGAGGATAAGCAGGAATTTGGTTGTTGAGTCGGTTGGTAAGTATTCTTATGCAAGGGATGTATGGGGTATTGATAGAAGGGTTGGGTTTAAGGTGAATTTTAAAAATGTCGGTGATAGGGTGATAGATGAGTGTAGGGCGGTTGTGAGTGTGAAGAATTCGGGCGGGAGGTTATTGAAGAAGTTTGAGGTCGTTTTAGGTGATGATATAGCTCCGGGGAGGGTTTTGGGAGTTGTGAAGGAGTTTGATGTGAATTTGTTCATAAAGGAGGAGAACGAGTTGTATGAGACGCCTGCGGGAAATCTTTATGTTGATGTTTTGATACCTTTTGTTAAGTTCAAGGATGGGGAAGTTTTAAAGTTGAAGGAGGTTGATTGAAATTTTTGGGGAGGGGGTTGAATCTCTCTCCCCATTTTTTTAAATTTTTAGAAAAAAGAAAGGGGATGGAAAAATGAGAGAAACAGGGGATTTGGGGGAAATTAAAAGGGTTAAGGTGGAATTGAAGGGGGAATTGGATTATTTGCCTGATTCAGAGTATTTTAGAGGAATTGCAGAAAAGTTTTTTAGATATGCGGGTGTTGAGGTTGTTGATGAGGGTTATGATGCGGTGTTGAGGGTTGAAAGTGAAGGGGGTACGGGTAAGGTTTCTTTTATTTCGGGGGTTATAGAATTTAGTGCTCATTTTCGTTCTGAGACATTCATTACAGCAATGACTGAATTAATTTTGAAAATTTTTGGGATACAACCTTTGAAAAAAGTGTTAAAGAGAGAAAGTCGTGATCTTCGTGCGGGAGTTGCTAAGGCGCTTGGGAAAATAGGGGATGCGAGGGCTGTGGATGCATTGATAGAGGCGTTGAGGGATGAAGATAGAGATGTTCGTGAGAATTCAATAGATGCGCTTGTTGAGATAGCGAAGAAGGATTTGGGTGTGGTTGATAAACTTATTAAGGCGTTGAGGGATAAAGATAGTGATGTTCGTGGGGGGATTGCTAAGGTGCTTGGTAATTTGGGTTGGGAGCCCAAGAGTGAAGAGGAGAGGGTTTTGTATTATATAGCGAATAGGGATTGGGATGAGTGTGTTAAGATGGGCGCAGTTGCAGTTGAGTTTTTGATTGAAAGGTTGAAGGATAAGAATAGTGATGTTCATGATAAGTCAATAGATGCGCTTGTTAAGATAGCGAAGAAGGATTTGGGTGTGGTTGATAAACTTATTAAGGCGTTGAGGGATGAAGATAGTTATGTTCGTATAAGTGTAGCTTGGGCGCTTGGTGAGATAGGTGATGCGAGTGCAGTGGATGCATTAATAGAGGCGCTGAGGGATGAAGATAGATATGTTCGTGAAAGTGTAGCTTGGGCACTTGGTGCGATAGGGGATGCGAGGGCAGTTGATTCGTTAATTAAAACATTGAAAGATGATGATAACTTTGTTCGTGAAAGCGCAAAAGTAGCGCTTTTTAGGATACTTGGAGTGTATTTTGAGTATTATAAACAGTGGATGCAATGGTGGGAAGAGAATAGAGGGAAATTTTTGAAGTAAGGGGGAGGGGGGAGCCCCTCCCTTTGGTTTAAAGGTTTGGGAGTTTCTTTTTTATTGAATTAATATGTCTTCTTACAGTCCTTTCGTTGCAGTTTAAAATTTTTGCTATCTCTTTTATCTTGTAACCGCAATAGCGTAGTTCAAGTATTTCCCTTTCAATTTCGTTTAGTTCAAGTTCATCAACTATTTCATCAAAATCGTTTGGGTTTTCATTGTATCTTTTTTCAATCTCTTTGAGTATCTGCTCGTTTAGATAAACTTGGTTTGGTCTTCTTTTGATTAGGTTAAAAAAACGTCTCTTGATGGCTTTAAAGATGTAGCTTTTCGCCTGGGCTTCGTCTTTGAATTGGATGTAGGGGTGTTTCTCATAAAGTTCATAAGTTAAACCTATTGCAAACTCAAAAAACTCTTCATAATCAATCCATCTGGGGTTAAGGAAGCGATATGAGGGTTTGAAGATCTCCCTTTGAATTGTCTTTGTAAGGAAAAGCTTTGTGAGATAGTTTTTGAGTGTGAGCATAAAGTTTAACCCCCAGGGAAATTTTAGTTTTTTAAATTTGCTTTTAAAAGAACGAAAAAGGCGAGAGCAAAGATAATGTTTTGCGATGAAAAATGCAAATTTCAAAAGCCAAATTTGTCGTAGTTTGTTATGTCAAAGGCGTTTTTAAGTTGTTTTATGGTTGAGATGACGAATTCAATTTCATATCTTTTCTTTTCAAATCTTGGTCGCATAAGGTATTTAATTAGGTTTACGAGGAATGCGCCTGTGACACCTTTTAGGGAGTTTATGACTTCTTGATTTTTGAATATCTCGGCAAGTTTTTCATCTTTTGTCTCCCTTAGGACTACATTTGGGTAGAACCTTGGGTCAATTGGTCCAAATTTAATTATAAGGTCAAATCTTCCCGGTCTTCTTGCAGATAAGTCAACGAAGTCTTTGTCGTTTGTGGTCGCAATCAGGTAAATCCCTTCAACATCAACGAAGCCGTCAAGTGTTTGGAGTGTGCTTGAGAGATTTCTTGGGTTATAGTTTTTTTCCCTGTTACCTATGATGAGGTCAATGTCGTCAATGCAGATAAGTGTTGGTTTGAAAAGTTGAGCGAATTGAAATATTTTTGAAATTCCAATTCCACAGCTTGCGTCGGTGAGGATTGTCGTAAGGAGGTTGTTTTTCCCGTGGCAGTGGTTTATTATCGCTTTTATTGTGTCGGTTTTCCCAGTCCCTGGGTCACCAACCAAAAGGTAGCGCATGGAGTTGAAGTTAAGGTTTGTGACGCAGTTTATGAAGTCGTTTATTTCGTTTTTTATTGACTCGTCAATGAAGATATCTTCAAGTGTTATGTTCGGTTTTGGGATTTGTCTTATCTTTATCGTTTCCTCCATTGTGTCGTAGAAGATTTTGAGTATTTTACCCCTGTATCCTGAATTTGAGATCGCTTTTTGTGTTATTTCGTTTAAAAGGTTTTCGCAGTTTAATCCCTCTTCTTCTGGTGTAATTGCTATTTTGAAATTTTGGTGTTCATCTATTAAGGAGAGGATGTATTTTTCGCCTTTGTATGAGATAAGTGAAAAGGTAGTTTTCCCATCGGTTATGATGTTTTTGAAGGAGTCGTATCCGGTTATTGAAACAGAGCCGAGGATTCCGGGAGGGTCAATGTAGTTGAAGGTGTTTTCAACTTTGATTTCGTCGTCTTTTAGTTCTTCTGTTGAAAGTCGCAGTATGAAGGAGCGGATAATGTTCCATAGGTCGTAGTTTAGGTCGTGTATTATTGATGATTTTGGTAGTTGGGCGGGGGTTTTCCTTTTTGGCATTTTGGTTTAGTTTTTTGTTTTCTTTATAGATAATAACACAAAAATTGGGGTGGTGTCGGGCGTTGGTTGTTTTTCCGGTGTGAATTGAACCTGTGAGGGATTGGGTGGGGATTGGTTTTAGGTTAGAAAGCGATTAACGGCATCCCTCAGTTTTGTTCTCTACCGCAAGGGGAGAGAAGAATTGAAAGAATATCCCCCTCACCCTACCCTCTCCCGCGGGGTGGAGAGGGGGAAGAGAAGGATTTTTTGAAGTTTATTTGTGAATTTTTTAATTTTAGTTTGGAAGGAAAAATTAAATTTTGAACTTTAAATGAGTCAAAAAGAGATTTTGATAAGTGGGATAGTTAGGTATTTGAATTTGCTTTCGGATGAGAGGTTGAGGGAGGTTTATGATTTTGTGAGGTTTTTGAGCATTGAGTCGGTTGAGGATTTCTCTTTGATGAAGGGGGTTGAAATTTTGAGTCAGGAGAGTTTGAGGGAGTTTCTTGAAAGCGAGCCGGATATTTATAGTTATGATGATATAAAAGAGCGGAACGGATGAGGTTTAAAAAGGGGGATATAGTTTTAGTTCCATTTCCATTTACTGATTTAAGTGGGAGGAAGTTAAGATTTGCGTTGGTTTTATATGATAGTGGGTTTGATATAGAGGTTTTAAGAAGCGAGGTGAATGGTTTAAAGGTTAATTCTGTGATAAAGTTGACGAAGATGGCGACATTGAGTAGGGATTTGGTTTTGGGTAGGATAGGGGTTCTTGAGGATAAGTATTTAAAAGAAGTTGATGAAAAGTTGAAGGAGATGTTTGGTTTGTAGTGTTGAAGTGGGTTGGGGAGGGAGAAAGGATGAAAGGATTTTAACAGGGGGAGAGGGAACTTGCAAAAGTAAAGTTAGGGATAGGGGAATTTTAAAACTTGCGTAAGGGTGTTTAAGGGATTATATTTATTTATGGAGGGTCATTGAAAATAAAATTTTTGAAAAACTATGCCACTTGGCTTTGGCTTCTATTCATTTGCAGACCTTTACTATGACGATGTAATGTATCCTCATTTTGTCAAGTATATTTTGGGTTGGCTTGATGGGACACGAAAGGAGCGGTTGCAACTTGCTGAATATGTTGGCTTGATACCACGAATTATAAGGCGTGAGTATGGCAAGATTAACCCAGACCATCCTATCGTAAAAGCAAATGGTCAGATGGAGATTGAACAAGTGGGCGAGATACTGCATAAAGAATTTGGTGTTGATGTTGGTTTTGGATTTCCGCCGATGTATAAGCGGGTTGTTGGGCGGGCACATCCAGAATGGTTTGCTTTGTTTATTGACATAGTGAATAAAAGATGGAAGATTGCCGAAGAACTTGGTGGTAAATACCATCTTCCACCGCACGGAGATATGGCTGACGACAGGATAAGGGAACTTGTAGCACAGAGAAAGCAGGAACTTGGGGTTGAGACGATTGTAGTTCCAGTTGAAGAGGTGCTCTATAACAATGCAAAGTTTTTAAAACTATCGGAAAAGGCAAAAGAGTATTTTGAAAAAAGAATGAAAGAGTTGTGGGGATAGTATGTCGTTTTACTATCGTTTTGGTGTTACGGACAAAAGGGAGTTAGGGTTTTAGAAGGTTGGGTTAGGTTTTTTGGGGTTGAAAAATTTTTTGTATGTGTGTAAATTAGGGGTAAGATTGGAAAAGTAATTTTAGGGTGATGTATGAGATTAAGGTATGGTGCTGGAAAACTTGTTTTACAAAAGTTGGGGAATGTAAGTATTTGAAACTTTTTGGTAGAAAAAGATAACAGGAAAATGAAAAGGAGTAAAAAAATGAAATGGGTAAAGTTTACTTGTAGTGTTGTTACCCCAATGTTTATGGCAGGAGCAGACGGAAGAACTCCAGAGTTGAGACCATCTGAATTTAAAGGAATGATGCGTTTCTGGTGGAGGGCGATAAGGGCTGATGATGATATTGAAAATTTAAGGGGAAAAGAAGCGAAAATTTTTGGTGGTACAGGAGAAAAAGAGGGAAAAAGTAAGGTGATGATAAAGGTTTTTCCACAATGCAAAAAAGAAGATATTGGTTACAATTTAAAAAGAGATTTTAACTTACAATGGCAATACAATAGAACTACCAACTCTTTAGAAGGAAAAGATATAGGAATTGGATACTTGCTTTATTCTACTACATTACCTAATAAAGAAAGAGCATACATAAAGCCAGATTTCCAATTCAATATAGAACTTTCTGCTTATGAAGAAGAATATGAAGAAGAATCTTTCAAAAATTCACTTGCATCTTTATGGACAGCAATCCATCTCGGAGGATTTGGAACAAGAGCAAGGAGAGGAGGAGGAAATATAATAGTTGAAGCAATTGATGGTAGTGCTAACGAGTTAGATTTTGTTCCGAAGGGAAATACTACTGATGAAGTTTTTAAATGGCTCATGTCAAATCTGAATAAATGTTTTTCAATCATAAATAATGGTAACCCGAAAAATTTTTGTACAAAATATAGTAATCTATCTTTTTCAAGGATCATCATAAGTAATCAATCATTTACCGATTGGAAAGCTGCATTAAATGATATTGGTAAAATCTACGCTGAATTCAGAACTAACCATAAAAACGAGATCTTTGATGCTGCTGTTTTTGGCTTGCCTGTGATGCATAGAAATGGAGGTGTTACAGTTAAAGGGATTAAAGGAATGGAAGAATTTTCTCGTAGAAGTTCTCCAATTATTTTTAAAATCTTCAGATCAGGAAAGTATTTTTTCTGGTATGTAATTAGATTGTCGGGTGAATTTTTAGAAGAGGGCGCAGTGATAAAAGCAAATGGCACCCAAAAACCAGATTATAAACTAATTGATGAATTCTGGAATGCTTTGAAAAACAGCGGCAATGAATTTATCCTTTCTCAGCCAGAAATTTTAAATAACATTATTGAAAAAATTAAAACTGAATGCAATCCAGATAAAATTATCCTTTTTGGTTCTCGTGCAAGAGGGGATGCTCATAAAAATGCCGATATTGATATTGCTGTTGAAAATCCTAAAAATCCAATTAGCAGTATAGATATTAGTGCTCCTCTGGATATTGCTGACCTTACGAAAGCAAACTCGAGCCTTAAGGATAAGATAAAACGGGAAGGAGTAACAATTTATGAGAGAAAGAGTTAAAAGGACTTTTTTAGATTTTGAAAAGGCATTTAATAATCTTAAATCAGCAGTAGAAAAAGCAGTTGATGATTTAGATATTGATGGAACGATAAAAAGGTTTGAATTATGTTATGAATTATCCTGGAAAATAATAAAACTATATCTTGAAGATTTAGGAATAATTTGTAAAAGTCCGAGAGATTGTTTTAAACAGGCAAAGATAAATAATTTAATTGAAGACGAAGTTACGTGGATAGAAATGATTGAAACAAAAAATCAACTTGTGCATGAGTATTCTTCAGATTTTTCCAGAGAAATTTTTGAAAAAATTAAATCTGATTATGTGAGGATTTTAGAGGAATTATATAAAAACATAAAGGAGAGATTGGAAAATGACCTGGTATGAAGATTTTTTAAAAAAATTTTTCCATGACCCAATAGATAAACCCTTTGATATTCCAAGTCATGAGCAAAGAGCAAAAAAATATGCTGGATTTTTCGGCGTTTCAGAGATTGAAGAAGGAAAATATTCTGACCAAATTGCCTCCTGTATGGAAAGAAGTTTATTGCCAAGAGACGTTAAGCAGGATTTCACTGAAATAAGGCATCCGTTGAGCGAGGAAAAAATAGATGTTACTTTAGATAGTCAAAACTCTATAGATAAAATTTCTTTCACATTAAAAGAAATATCCAATTCTTA
>Ga0079997_116766_pt1 | contig 10849 bp, 10 predicted proteins | sample PerSpoCPS_CMetaG_FD_69200 | JGI IMG/M metagenome (GOLD analysis project Ga0079997, IMG submission 69200) | Archaeal communities from Yellowstone National Park, Wyoming, USA - Perpetual Spouter C (PS_C) MetaG (SPADES assembly) (version 2) | ecosystem: Environmental > Aquatic > Thermal springs >... | reverse complement strand
CAGCGTTGACATTGCTGAGGGCAAAGGCGATGTAGAGGAACAACAAAGTGCTGCCGACGATGACCCAAACTCGCCATCGCCCCAAGCGCTCCCTTGCCCAAGCGTAAGCGTAAATGCCGTAGTAGCCCAGAAGCAGGGCAATGATGACGGCAAGCCACGCCCAAGCGATGAGGATGGCAGCGGGGAAGAAAAATTGCCCGTAGGTGACTTGCAGAAAAAGTAGAGGCGCAACGCCCGTCGTGATGGTAAAAGCGGTCGTGATGGGCAGGTAACCGATGACCCATCGGCGCATAGTTTCGTCTATGCGCCCGCTCAGTTCGCCGAGCGACAAAAACACCAACCCGCCCAGCGTCAAGTTCATCGGGACGAGGTGAACGAGAAAGGTCACCAACAGCAACCCTTGCAGCAGCCAGACGGGCGCTGGCAACGGGATGGGTTCGGGCGACGGGATAAAACCGCTTGTCGGCATGGAACGGTCACCTCCGACGATGCAACAATTTTGCGGACACAGAAAAGGCAGGTGGGAAAGCGGAATGGCAAAAGCGAAGCAACAAACTGATTCTGCCGATTACCCGCCCGCTTTTTTGGAAGGGTTGCGCCTTTACTGGCAAGGCTGCTACTGGCACTCCCACGAGGCGTGGGAGGAACTTTGGCGGCAAGCGGACGAACCTGAGCGAAGTTTCCTAAAGGCGCTCATCCAAATTGACGCCGCCCTCATCCACGCCGAGCGGGGCGATTGGCAAGGGGTGAGCAATTTGTTGAGGCGGGTGATGGGTTACTTGGCGAAATGTCCCGACAAAGTTTTGGGCGTTCTTGTGCCGCCCCTGCGGTTGCAAGTCGCTACTTTGCGACGGGAAGTGGATGCCCTCTTGCAGGGACGCAAACGGCAGTTCAACTGGTATCTCAAACCCCGCATCACGCCCGAAGGGATTGAGCCACCCCGCCGAGAGAGATTGCGACGGTCGCCAGAAGACCGACCAACACGGAAAGGGAAGCAGGTGGTGAACGATGTTTGAATTGGCGCGCCGCTACATCAAAACGAGCCTTGTCTTCGCTGTCTTGAGCACGCTCTTGGGGATGCACATGATTGCCGCACAACGCTTCGGCGAACCGAAAGCCCTTAGGTGGCTGCCGACGGCGCACGGGCATTTGTTCCTCGTCGGGTTCGTGGCGATGATGATTATGGGCGTCGCCATCTGGATGTTCCCCCGTCCCAAAGATGCCCGCTACAGCCCGCTCCTTTCCGAAGCGATTTACTGGCTCGTCACCGTCGGGACGGTCGTTCGGGCAATCGGCGAAATCGCCGCCAGTTACTCGTCGGCACACGGTTGGCTCACCCTGTCGGCGGTCGGCGGGCTGGCGCAGGGTGTCGCCATCTTGCTGTTCGTCGGCAACATTTGGACGCGCATTCGCCCGATGGGCAAACTGACGCAGGAAGACCGCGAACCGATGCCGAGGAGGTCGGACGGATGAAACGCTTGCCGACTGTTTCGCTCAAAACGCCCGACGGGATGACGGTGACCACCGATTGGCGAAAACATGCCGTCACCGTCATCGTCATGCTGCACGATGGCAACTGCCACGCTTGCCGAGCGACTTGTCAACGCTATGTGGCGGAACGGGCGGCGTTTGGCGAATGGGGTGCTGAATTGCTGTTGGTCTGGCGGGGAAGCAAAGTGCCTGACGATTGCGAGGGCGTGCTGGACGAAAGCGGGGTCGCCCGACGGGCATGGTTGGAAAGCGATGCTGCGGGCGTTTTGTTGGTAGACCGCAATGGCGTCGTCGTGCGACGATGGAACGCATCTGGGAAAGGTTTCCCGTCACCTGAGGAAGTTTTGGCTGCCGTCAAACATGTCGCGTTGCAATGTCCTGAGTGAGGCATCGCCGAAGAGGCGTGGGCGCAGGTAGCGCCTTAGGTTTGTCACGGCAACTGCCCCGATAACGCTTGCAGGAAACGCCCCCATTTGTTCGTGCGGGCGAAGTCGTTGGACCGCAAGTAGCGGTCGTCAAAGCCTGCGGGGTCGGGAAAGTAGATGGCGATGCCGTGAGCGTTGCTCACATCTATGTCAAATCCCGTCGCATGGGCTTCATACAGCAGTGCCTTGCCTTCGCCCGGTCCTTGCCAGTTCATAACATTTTGCGCCGCTTGACGAATTTGTTGGTCGTTAATGTTCTGCACCAGCAACTGGCAGTAGTGATACAAGTCGCGGTAAATGGATTCGCTGAAACTTTGGGTCTTGTGGCGCAGGTTGACGAACTGCTGCCGATATTGGGGCAACTTGCTCAGCAAAACCTGCGCTAATGCGTCCACCTGCTGCACATAAGTCGGGACGACGCTTTGGTTGTAGACGGCGATAGTCACCGAACTACCCGCCCCGTTGGTCGGCTGCCCTCGTTGGTAACTGGCGATGTAGTGTTGGACGAAGCGTTGCAAAAAGTCCTCCGTGCTCATCGTCGGGTTCTGATACAACTCCCAAAGGAAGCGGTCGTAAGGGTAGCCATCGTTGGGTTCGGAAAGTTGGGAGGCAATCAAGTAGCGGCAAGCATCCCGCAACTGATAGGCAATTTCAATCTCGCTCATCTCGCTGGCGTCCAAGCCGATGATGTCAATGGGGCGACCCAAAAGTTGCACGGCAGCGGCGAAGGCTTCTTTGGTCTCGTCCTCGTTGAGGTAGTCATTGAAACTGTCGGCAAACATCATCCCTCTGGTCGGCAACCTCCGCATGCGGAAGGGGCGAACACCCGCCCCGTGATCGGACAGGATGACGAAGTAGCGCTGGGCGGGAAAGTTTTGAATGCCCCAAATCAAAAAGTCCCGCAACACATTCCCGTCACCCATGTTCACTTTGCCCAAGTCCTCAAGGAGTTGGCTTCGGATGGTGTTGTTGGGGCGGGTGGAAAAGTCAGGGGGGAAAGGTTCTTCGGGGTCGCGAGTGATGTAATAGCGGCGGGTCGTCGTCCAGTTGCCATTGGAGGTGTCGTAGTGGGGCGAACGATCCAATTGGACGACGATGTTGATGTTGTCGTCGCTGCCGACCCGTTCCATCTCGTTGAAGTCTTTGATGAGGGCATCTTCCAAATCATTATCGCCCGCCTGATAGACCAACACCGTCCACAGTTTGGGCGTGCGGGGGTTGGGGTTGGGATTTGGATTGGGGTTAGGCAAAGGTTGAAGGTCGGGCAGATTGCAGCCCGCCAGCAAAAAGAGTGTCAACACGGCGAAACCCCAAAGGTGTCGGAGATGCCCCATCGTTTTTGCCCTCCTTGTGATGCCGTCCGATGCTTACCCCATCACCTGAGACGCAAAACCAAAGGGCGACAGGCAGCGTAACTTTGGCAACGCCCAATGCGGAAGGCAAGGATTTAGAGTTAGCCGAGGGGAAATTGTCGCACAATTCATGGCGGTCGCATTCACTTTCGGGACGGAAAGGGGAACGGAAAAAATGGGGCGTCATGCCCTCGCCATAGATTTGGGCGGAACGAAAATTGCGGCAGCGGTCGTTCGGGACGACGGGACGGTCATCGCCCATGCGACCCGACCGACAGAAGCATGAAAGGGCGGCGATTGGGTGCTCAACCGCATCAAAGAAGCGGCGTTGGAAGCCTTAGATGCCAGCCAATTGACGCCCAACACGCTTGTCGGTGTCGGCATGGGCACACCAGACCTCACGGCGGAGCGAGTAGCGGTCGCCGCTCAACAAGGGGATGCGTTGGCGCGATTTATCTTGGCGGAAGCAGGCAAGTATCTGGGCATCGCTTTAGCGGGCATCGTCAACTTGCTCAATCCCGAGCGGCTCATCGTCGGTGGCGGCGTCGCTCAAGCGGGTGAGTGGCTGTTAGAACCAGCGCGATGGGAGTTACGGCGACGGGCACTGCCAACGGCAACCGAAACAATCCAACTCGTTCCCGCCGCCTTGGGCATCAACGCAGGCATCTTGGGCGCCGCCGCCCTTGTCTTTCATGCCCTTGAAAAGTCGGGCTAACTTCGGGTCATCACCATCGGATGCGTTCAATGAAACTCTCGTCGCTCCCTTCAGCGTTCCAGACGACGAACAGGGCAACGCCTGAGCGCCCTTTGAGGACAACTGGACTGACAACCCTCACCCACTTGGAGCGAGGTGGACGAGGTTGCGTCCAACGGGCGTAACGGACTTTGCGCCCATCAAAGCGGGCGAGGCAGAGAAAATCGTGGGAAGTGACATCGGGCCATGCGGAACGGCGGGTGCGGGTTTGACGAAGGAGCAACTCCAACCGCCCATCGTCATCCCAATCGCCGATCAGCATCGGCGTGCCGGGCAGTTGGGCGACTTTTTCCCACGCCGTCAAATCCCGTGCCCTCTCCCCTTTCGGCAACCGATAAAGGCAACTCCAATCGTCGCTCTCTGTCTCCCACCAAACCCATCGCAAGGGGCGCAAAGAAAGCAAGCGGGGATGGAAGAGACGGCGTTGTTGAAAGTGACTGACGAGCGCGTAGCGTTGACCGTTTAGGGCAATCAGGGTGATGGGCAATGAGAAACGAGGCAACTTGTTGTCGGCACGAAAGAGGCGGGAACGCAATTTTTGCCCATCCCACCAGACGACTTGGACGGCTAAAATTGGGCGAGGCGTCATCTCCATGCCCAACCCGCATCCTCCTAAGAAGCCCCCTTCTCGCCAAAAGAGCAAAAGTTCTTGCCGCCCATCTCCGTCCAAATCGCCCCGCCAAACATCCTCCACAACACTCCTCACAAAGGCGTGGGGGAGCAGGGAGTTGGAAGGCATTGGGCTAAGGGACGGTGGCGATGGTGTTTTGACTGGGCGAGCGAGGGAGGGCTGACTTGTCGGCAGGCGCAAGGTCAAACTGGCTAACCGCTCCATCTGTGTCGCCGACTTGTTGATGCGCCAGATGTGGAGCAGAGAATTGCCGTGAAAGGCGATGAGTTCATCCCGTTTGTCGCCGTCTATGTCGCCCACTTCAACCTTCGTGAAGGTCAGGGGCAGTGAGTGGGAGAGCGAAGAGGGCGGACTGCCGTCACCCCAATAGACGGTCAACGACGGTGTCTTACTCCATGGCCTTTCCATTGCCACCATGTCCAACAAACCATCGCCATCAAAATCGCCCAACCATTCCCGTCCTTTGGTGAATGGCGAGAAAAGGCGAAGGGGTTTTGAAAGAGGCAAGGGACGCCAAGTGCCATCGGGCTGGGCTTGAAAGACGAACCGATGCATGGATGGCGAGGACGAAAGCAAGTTGCTGTAGGCGATGACGAGGGTGTCCGTTTGCTTGTTAGAAGAGCGCGCAAAGTAGCAATGGACACGGGCTCGTGTGGAGATCAAAGGCACAAACTTCGGGCGGTCGCCCTCAAGGGTGAGCCAGCCCCAGCGAAGGGAATACCACATAGTCCGAGAAGACCGCGCTGTCCACTCGCCTTCTTCCACCAGCACCGCCCGCAAAGGCGGCAAGTGTTCGGGGAAAGGAAGTCGGCACACATAAGGCAGTTGCTCTGCCTGCGGTTTTGTCAAGGGCGAGCGAATTAGCCAGAGACGGATGTCGGTGATGCCATCGTGAGACGAAGATGTCCAGAGGGGCAATAACTCTCGCTGCAGCCAACTGGGAGCGTGAGCGACGAGCAATTCGGGTTCGCCGTCGCCATCCAAGTCCGTTTTGATGAGGCGACTGACGCCTGAGGGCACTTTGGCGACGATGGTGCGCGAAAGCCACAGCCGTTGCGATGCCTGCCACCAAAGGGCGAAAAGGGCAAGCAGCACAAAGGCGACACGCAAAACCCAGCGCCATCGCATCGCTGACACCTCCCTTCTTCCTTCCCGCCCCTTAGACGCTGCAGGGTGGGGCGTTCGTTCCCAAAGCCCCTTCACAACAAGATGATTTTGACCTTGCGCACAGCCCCGATGAGTTTGCCGAAATGGGTTCGGTCAGCAATCCAGAACTCTTGGCAACCTGCTTCCAAGCAAGCCGCAAAAATCAGGGCATCTATCATGGGCAAGGGGAAACTGTGGGCGAACTTTGCCGCTTGGAGAGCAACTTGGATGTCAACGGGGATGACGCTAACGCTGGGCAGGTTGCTGAGCAACCGAACAAACCTTTGGGCACTTTGAAGGCTTCTGCCTTGACGGAATTGATGGCGCAGGAATTCCGCTAAAGTGGGTGTCGGGAAGCAGAGGAGGCGCAAGCCATTGCGGGCTTCCTCAACCACTTTTAACACCGCAGGATTTTGGGCATCCCAAAGGATCAGGAAACCCGTGTCGCAACCTGTCTGCGTCATCGCCCATGCCGCTCCCGATCCAGTTCCGCCAACCACTCTTCAGGAGACTTGCCTGTCAGCAATTTGCGAAGTTGGCGCTCAGCCGCCTTGTAAGTCTCGTCAATGAGCAAGGAGAGGGTGATAAGGGGTTCATCCCAAACTTGTCGCCAAGGGGTTACATCCACTGCTCTCCCAGAACCTTTCGCCCGCTGCTCATAAGTGGCGATGACATCATCCAACCCTTTCTCCCACGCCTCTACTAAGGCTTTCACCTGGCGCAAATGCGCTTGGGCTTTGCGCAGCCATTCGGCTGTCCCGACATACAGACGGGCATCAGCACTCGCTTGCGCAGCACGAGGGGACGCTTCTGAAGCAGCCTTGTGATCTCCTTGCGCCGACTCTTTGGCGCGTTGGAGGGCATAACGGACATGAACCAGTTCGTCAAGGATGCGCTTCATCATTGCCCATCACCGTCGCTCAACTTTAGCGCTTCCCTGTGGCTGCCTCAGCACTTGGATGCCGACATCAATGAACTGACCGCCGACAGTTTGGCGGCAATAGACGGCGACGGTGTTGACGCCCTCGCGGAAAAGTGCCAGTTGCTCTGGCATCAGGCGAACCGTTTTGTAAGTTGTCAAGTAGCCCCGCTCCTGCCAAAGCAATTTGCCGTTGACGAAAATTTCGCAATCTTCGTCGTGGTGGACTTCCAGCCAGACGGCATCGTCGGGCGTCAGTTTGGGCATCGTCACCGTCGTGCGAAGCCAAATTTCCCCCGTTGACCACCTCGTCCCGACGATAGCGCCCGGCGTGCCTTCCGTGCCGAAGCCCGATTTGCCCGTTCGCCATCGGCTGTCGTCAAAGTCGGGTTGCATCCAATTGTCAGGCGGTCGCTCCGTCGTGTAACGCCAAACATGCCCACCCTGCTTCGCCGACGGCAACACGGTTTGCAATCGCTCTCGGAAAGTGTTGACGGCGACGGGTTCGTGCGAAGTCCAACCGACAGGCAACGGCAAAGGTTCAGCGAATTTCAGCAACACCGTCGGCTCTACGGGATAGCAACCCATCGCCTCACCGTAAATTGCCAACCCGCCCCGATGGACGGCGTTCCAAGGGACGGTGAAGCGAATGTCCAATGAGGCAATGTCCAATGGGGCAATGTTCAATGAGCCAATGACCAATGAACCAATGTCCGATGAGCCAATGGGGAATGAGCGGTTGCGGATGGCGATGCCTTCGGGCGTGTCCATGCGAACTTCGGCGCGCATCAAGTAGCCGTAAGAGCCCCGCTCCATCCCGCGCCAATGCGAGAGGACGCCCCGCGCGTCGGCAGGGTCGTCGGGCAAGTTCCAAGTCGCAATTTTCACGCCGTTGATGGCAACCTCAACGGTGGTCGGGAACTTTTTGCCGTCCGTTTGCGGGTAATCCTGCGGGTTGACACGCTCTGACCAATCCACCTTCTCCCGACCCGCTTTGGCGGCGACCTCGCAAATCAGCGCCAACGCTTGCACCTTATCTAGCGAAACGCCTTTGGGCAACTTCAACCGATACTCCACGAACCCATGCCCTTGCCCATAGTGCTTGCTGTCAATGGGCACATCGGGCATGGAGCGCTCGCTGAATTGGCTTTGCGACCAATCGTTGGGCGAAAAGCGCAGTGCCAGCGTCGTCGCATCCACGACTTCAATGCGAGGCAACCCTTTCTCGCTGCGCACCCACCATTGCGTGTAGTTGATGTGCACCCGCTTGCCTTTTGCGTCCTCCAACCATGCCACCAGCGTCACCAACGCAGGTTCGTTGGGGAGCGTGAAAGCGATGTCGCCCAGTGGCGTCAGTTTGTAGGCAGGCGTTTTGGGGCACTTGCGGGATTGCCCCTTGCTTTCGTGCCAGTTGCCGAAGCGGTCTATCCACCGCACCTGCCACTTAAGCGTCAGTCCCGTTTCGTGCTTTCCGCTCATGTGGCTGAAGAGGACGGGCACACGGACGGTTTCGTTAGGGCGGGCATGTTTGATGGCGGGCACATCCAAGACGAGGAAGTCTTCGGCGAAGACATCTCGCACCGTCATGTTTGGCGCCCAAAAATCGTAGCCGAACTCTTTGGGCGAGCGGTCATAGTTATAAACGCCGTTGTGCTCCCACTCAATGTCGGTCAACTCGGTGTAGGTGTAGCCGACAAGTTTCTCGCAGGCGCGCATCGCATTGACGACGAACAAGTTGCCCCACGACCAATCGCCATCGCCATCCCCCGCACTGACATAACTGAACTCGTTGTTGACGAAGGGTTCGCCCCGTTGCTTGTAACTTGCGATGTAGTTCCAGTCGTCGCCGGGCTTGATGCGTTCGTCGTTGATGCGGCGGAAGTGTTGCCGAAATCCGTCCACATCGCGCCCATACCAGTGGAAGGAGTTCAAGTCGGTCAGAAGGTGCGCCCAACCCGTGTTGTCTTGCACCAAGCGGGTGGGGTCCAACTGGCGGGCAAGGTCCACCATCTTCAGCACCCAATCTATGCGATGCTCCTTCGGTGCCGTTTGCAAGTTGCCGATGCCCCACTCTTCATTGAAAACCGTCCAGCAGTAGATGCTGGGGTGATTGAAGTCGCGCTCTATCAGGTCGCGCATCGTTTGCTCAAAGGCTTTTCGGGCGCGTTCGGCGTTTTCGGGCGTGTAGGGCGCATCGCGGCGGGTGATGAGCCAAGTGTTGGGGACATCTTGCTGGATGAGGATGCCCAACTTGTCCGCCCAGTAAAGGCGACGGGGTTCGTCAGCCTTGATGTGGATGCGGAGCATGTTGAACCCTGCCGCTTTCGCCAACTCCATGTCGCGCCGCAAAAACTCGTCGCTGGGGGCGGTGTAAATACCGTCGGGATTGAAGGATTGGTCAAGGGCGCCGCGAAGGTAAATCGGCTTGCCGTTGAGCAAGACGAAACTATGACCCTCGTCCCCTGTCCCTTGTCCCTTGCCCCAAGCAATCGTTCTGATGCCGAAATAGGTGCGAACAATTTCGTCCGCCGTTTCGTCTGCATCTCGTCCCCCGTCCCGCGTCCCTCGCCCCGAACGAACAGCGATTTCGGCGTCGTAAAGGTGGGGCGTTTCAGGTGTCCAAAATTTCGGGTTGGGCACTTTGACCGTTAGCGTCACTTGTTCTTGCTTTGTCGGCACTTTCGCTTGCACTGCCCGAAACTTCCGATCGGGCGAGCGCACTTCCACGACCATTTCTTCGTCCCGCGTCCCCCGTCCCGCGTCCCAATCCAACCAAACTTCAAACCGCACCTCGCCCGTCGGCACATGGCGCTTATCGGCGATGGGAATGATGCGGAACTTTTTGACGCAAACTTGCCCCGTCGCTTCCAGCCAAACGGTTTGCCAGATGCCGCTGGTGGGTGTATACCAGCCGACTTGCTTGCCCGTCGGCAAAATTGGGTCGGTGAAATCGGCGACGCGGACGACGAGCAGGTTGGGCGCGCCAAAGCGCACCTTGTCGGTGACTTCCAACCGAAATTCGCTGTAACCGCCTTCGTGTTCGCCCACTTTTTCGCCGTTGAGCCAAACCGTTGCGTGCCAATCCACAGCGCCAAAGCAAAGCCAAAGGCGTTTGCCCTGCCACGCTTTCGGGACGGTGAAAGTTCGGCGATACCAAGCGACACCCTTGTAGTCGGTGCGCCCGATGCCGCTGAGCCGACTTTCCCAAGAGAAAGGCACGACGATGCGGAGCGGGAAGGGCGGGGCGTCAGTGGCGAACCAACTTTCCTTGATGCCGACATCGTTGGGGTCAAAGGCGAACTCCCAGACGCCGTTGAGGTTTTGCCATTGCCCCCGCTCAAAATCGGGGCGGGGATGTTCAGGGCGCGGGATTACTTCCGCCATCCCTTGCCCCACCAACGCGCCGACCACCGTTGCCACGAGAAGCCACCTCCGATGCATCGCCGTCATTCACCTCTGCCAACCTTTTTGCGGGCGATGAAAACTTTGCGCCCGATGGATGATGGCAGAATTTGCGCCGTCGTCAAGGGCAAAAGGGTGTTCGGAAAATTCACGCCTTGAACAACTGCCGTTCGTTGCAGCCGAACATCGCCATTGTCATTGCCGCAGCCGATAGCCGCTCCAACAAAGGGTCGGATGGCGTGTTGGCTTTTCAGCAAAAGGCGAAGGAGGCGTCAGGTTGCTCATCTATGTTGGAGTGGCTATTAGCCCCGACCAAAGCGGCTATTAGCCACGACGCACAAAACCGATTTCATGACTTTCCGAGCACACTCAGGGCAAAAATGTTCACCAAAAACAGCACGCTCAGACCGCTGAGAAACCTCTTGCGGCGCATTGCAAGATGCCCCTCTTAACGACATCGTTCCCCACCTTTTGCTTGCCCCTTGCCAATCTCTCAACCCTTTGCCCTGACCGTTGCCCAACGCCTTCGCCCTTCCCTGCCGCCCTCGCAGGTCTTGACATCCCTTCCTTCCCTCGCTAAACTTGCCGTCGACCTCGGCAGGTTTCAGGCACTTTGACAACTGAAAAACGATGGGGTGGCTTTTTCAGGCAAAATCCCGCCTTTTTGGCGGGTCATTTGCCGTCGACCCCCCTATGATTTTCCGCCTACCGAAGGTCGACGGCAACCCT
>Ga0079997_116907_pt1 | contig 10904 bp, 9 predicted proteins | sample PerSpoCPS_CMetaG_FD_69200 | JGI IMG/M metagenome (GOLD analysis project Ga0079997, IMG submission 69200) | Archaeal communities from Yellowstone National Park, Wyoming, USA - Perpetual Spouter C (PS_C) MetaG (SPADES assembly) (version 2) | ecosystem: Environmental > Aquatic > Thermal springs >... | reverse complement strand
TCATCATTTTGAAATATATAAAGATTTTCGCTTCTCAAGAAATTAATCAAGAGAATTTCATTTTGAGTGACAAGTTATTTCTTCCAGCAGATTTCATGGGAATTTTAAGATTTGTCCGTGTTGATTATTTCAAACTATCTTCTATTTTTGCTCCTTTGATTTACATCGTAGCTTTCAGGTCAATTTTTACAGCAAAAAGAACTTTTATTCTCTTTGCTTTTCTTTACTATTCTATTATTCTTCTTAACATTATTATTTTCAAACTTTGGGAAACAGGTGCTTTGGTTCCAAAATTTCTAATAATATTCTCTACTTTTAGCTTCACCTCAAATCCAACGAGATTCGCTCCACTTTTCCTCACTTTTTTCCTCCTATATATCAGAAAGGTAAAATTTGATGATTATTTCAAGATCATAGCTTTACTTTTCTTCTTAACGAGAGCATTTCTCTCAATTTACGGGTTCAGACCTCTACCCGAAAGATTTCCAGAAAGTGTTAACTCTGTTATCAAATACATACTAAACAATACAAATGATAAAGATAAAATTCTTGTTGAGGGCGATAAACATATATTTGAAAAAGGAAAATTAATTCATCCACTCTATGATTCCCATATCTTGCCCTACATAATAACAAAAGTTGAAGATAGAAATTTTGTAGGCACAGGAACCCCCTGGGAACCTTTTTATTCTCCCTTTATAGCAGGTAAATTTAAAGGAAAACCACTAGATAAATCTCAAATCCTACATTTCATTTCAGAAAATGATATAAAACATATACTTTGTTGGACTGACGAGTGTGAAATCTTTTTCAGAAATTTAGGGAAAAAAATTGTTGTAATAAATAAGTTCAAAATAATCCACCTTCAAGAGCAATAAGTAAGGTTGCAATAATAAAGATTGCAATAGTAATTCGTTTATTCTTCTTACTATTTTCAATTATGGTTTATAATATATTGGACAACCTTTGCATGCATCTGGTACTTTTTTCCTGAAATTTTTCAGGAATTCATATCTCCTCATCATCACTCCCTCAAAATCTTCAAAAATATTCCCAAAAGTACTTTCTGGCTTTGCCCATAGGAAATCACAAGGAAATGCATTCCCGTATATATCTACTGAGAGACAAAAAAATGCAAAGTGACAATATCCAGAAAAATGGTCCCCCCTCTCAAAATTACAATAAGGTGTAAATCTTATCTTTATTCCTTTCCTTTTGTATCTCTGGAGCAAATTCTTTAATTTCTCTATATCATCCCTTGAAAGTTTAGGATTATCAGAATTTGCAAATTCAGGAACAAACCACTCAGAAGCATAAACACTCTCTATATAAAACCTCTCTATACCCTCCTTCATTCCGAATTTTATTACATCTTCTACTTCATCCAAATTCTCCTTCATTACCACCATCTTCAAAGAAATTATAGGTTTCCTATATCCCTTCCTCCTTTTCAACTCAATAAGCCTTCTCAAATTCCTTACAACTAAATTAAAATCTCCATTCACCCTTATCTTTCTGAACCTTTCGGGATTTACTGAATCTATTGATGCTGCTATCTCATCTACCCCAGTCTCCAAAAATCTCTCCACATCTATCACTGAAAAGTTTGAAGTGAAGAATATATAAAAATTTTTTGATGCTGCATAACTTAGCATCTTATAAAATTCTCTATTCAAAAAAGCCTCTCCCGTTCCAATAGGGAACAATATTGATATATCGGGAAACATATCAATTGTTCTTTTGAACCTCTCAAAACTCAGATATTCCCTCGGGGAATACTCCCCTGCTTTGCACATTATACAATTGAAATTACATCCTCTTAGCACATCAATATACAAAGTTGTTGGGCGAATATTTTTTGCTACAATTCCAAAGTTCTTTGCAAGGTAAGATGCTATAAAGTTTCTCAACTTATAAGGGGTAAGAGCAAATTTACTGATTGACCCCAAAAGATAATATTTTTCCTTCAAAGTTTTTATATCGTGGAATATATTACTTACACCAAAAAACTTATTTTTGATATTGTTTACCATTCCCTAAATAATGCAATCACACTATAATCCTAAAATATATTTATCATTCTAAAAAATTTTTGTGGTAAATTAGCTCAAATTTATTTTTGTAGAAAGATACATTAGGTTTTCTGTAATATGCTTCGCATCTTTTACAGAATTCTGGTGGTGAGCTCCTGAATTTTCTTAAGAAAAGGCTTCTGTTCTTGAATACCTTTTGTGGTTCGGAAAAAATATTACCGAAACTTGAAGTTTTATCTCCTAAAACTTTGCAACAGGGATAAACATCTCCCCTAAAATCTATAATTGGGTTATGAAAGGCATGAACACAATATCCACCTGGCTCGTATCCAACTATATCGTCTCTGAACGATAGAAGCTTAATTTTTTTTATTTCTTTTTCATACTTATCTAATATTTTCCGAAGCTTTAATATATCTTCTAACGAGGCTTCATGTGGTTTAGATAGTAAATTCCCGTCCATTAACGGATATAAGTAAAAATTTCTTACACCCAAAGAAATTCCAAAGTTTAAAATATCTTCAACCTCATCAATATTAAGTTTAGATATAACGGTAGATATAAAGATTATTGGATATTTTTTGTTTTGTTTCCTTTTGAGTTTCAAGATTTCTGCAAGATTGCTTTTGACTCTATCAAAATCTCCATGTCTTATTTCGAAAAATCTCTCTTTATTTATAGAATCAATTGAAGCTCTTATCTCATAAGCTCCCATATCCAAAGCTCTTTTGGGATTAATAGCAGAAAAGTTTGAGGAAATTTCAACCAGAAAGTTTAAATTGAAGCATGCAAATCTTGATATTTCATATATATCTTTATTGAGAAAGGGTTCTCCTATGCCATAGGGACGGAAAATTAATGAATCTTTGAAATAACGCAATATATATTTAACTTGATCAAAAGTTAAGAATTTCAATTTGAATTTCCAAGCATCACACATAATGCATTTGAAATTACACCCCCTTACTACTTCAACCTCCACAGCAGGGGGCTGATAGTCAGAAATAAATATCCCGAGCCTTTGGGCAAATAGATAGGATATGAAATTTAATATTCTCTTCGGAGTAATAATTTTCCGCATGTATTCCGCAGTTTCAGGAGGGAATAAAATTTTCATTTTCTAATATAAAGGTGGCACTTCTTGCAGAATTCTGGGGGATTATTTCTGAAATTATTTATAAAAATCCCTCTCTTTTCAAGAGCTTCTACGATCCCTTCCCCATTTCTAAAATCCCCGAACTTCGCCTTCCCTATATCCTCAAATATATTAGGCATACAACAAGGTAATATATTCCCAAAAACATCTACTGCAACCATATAGTGTCCATAAAAACAATAGCCTTTTATCTCTGATCCAAATCCAAAATTTGCCGGAATAATTTCAATTTGATCTTTATATTTTTCTTTGAGTTTAATTATGTGCAAGACATCATCCATATCAGGTGCGTGCAAAACACCAAAATCATCAGGAGCAAGCCTTTGAAACTTTACTCTATCTACTCCTAAATCAATTGCATTCCTTACTATGTCTTCTGCATCTTCTTTTGTCTCCTTAGCATAAACGGAATTTATGCATATTATTGGCAATTTTTTTTTGAGCTTTTTTCTGGTCTGTATTAGGGTTCTTAGATTCTGTGTTACTCTTCCGAGAGTACCTCCTTCCCTCCTCATTCCATTCCCTCCGATTTCTAATCCTACCTTCTTCTCCATATCTCCTCTGCTTCTTTTCTTTATTTCAAATTGCTTCTCATTGAATCGCAGCTTTCCCAATATTTTTTTTATGTCCCCAGATCTTCTTATGAACTCATACTTTTCACTATCAAAAGTATCTATTGAGATATTCATTTCAAATAATCCAGAGTTTATCAACTCTTCTGGATTCGGCAATATAGTCAGGTTAGAAAAAAGTATGACGAGGGCTTTCCTCTGGGAATACTTAATCATCTTTATCATATCCTTTGATAAAAATGGTTCTCCAATAAAATTGAGGATGTTTATAAAAGCATCAGGGAAACTATCTACTATTTGCTTGAAGCGATCAAAAGATATGGTTCTCAATTTGAAATCTCCTGCTCCACACATAACACAATTTAAATTACATCCCCTTACCGTCTCAACCATAAGAGTTACAGGTTTTATCTTTACCTTCGGTATGTTAAAACCATATCTCCATTTCACAAAAGTTGCGATAAGATTTATCATTCTCCCTACAGAAAGTTCTGGCTCAGAAGGAGGGAAAATTCTTTTGATAGCAAAAATAATCCTTTCAGGATGAAATCTCTTATGATTAGAAATGTCTACTCCTAAACGCCTTAATATAATATTCAACATCATATAAATTTAGGAATTTATCGTTAGAATTTCAAAAAAACTCAAACTTTTTATTTTATCTATCTTATATGCTCAATATCGGAAAATTCAGTAAAATTAAAACCTTCTTTTCTTCTCAAACTTTCATTTCATTTCTCCTGCTTTTTTTATCGATAATCGTACATACTTTACTTTGTGCAAAAAATATCTCCACTTTCAGTTTTTTTGAGGAAGATTATTATTCGCTCTATTTCACGGATCCCGTGGTTCGGATAGATGAAAAAGGGAGAGTCTGGTGCGACTGCAAAGAATCTGAAAGAACTTCTTGCAAAAAATATGGTCCATTTATCCTCAGAGAATGCGCTCCAACTCTTTCACTAAAAATCGCAAATAATGAAATCCCTATCCTTCTTGCTCCTCATATCGGTGCTTCCGGTGGTTTGCTACTGAAACTCTATACCAAAACCTTAGAGAAAATCGGAATTAAACCAAAAGACATGAAAAAACGTATTATCCTATTCAGAAGTTTTAAGGTTTTAAGCATTTCACTTGGCATAATTTTAATTTTTCTCATAACTTCAAAGATTTTTAGTCATCCATCTGCCGGAATTAGTTCAGCTTTGTTATCCACTAACATCATCCTTGTACTTAGCAATTGTTTCTCCGTCCCATTCTTACCTACAGATTATCTCCCCCTCATAGTTCTTTTAACAATTTCTCTTGCTTTAAGCTTTGCTATCGCAAAAATCAGAATAAAAACAAAGATTATGCTAATTTCAACCTTTGCTCTAACTTTGCTCATATCCCCTTTCTTATTCTATCAGATAAAATATTCAGAGGATTGGAATTCTTTCAAGTTTCTGGCTTCTCCCTTGAAGTATGCACTATACAGGCTTATCCTTTCCCCAGAGAATATTATCAAAAACTTTCTTATCAATTTGATGTTCATTTTCACAAACATGCTTCCAGAACCTGGTAAAGGATGGTGGATGTTGTCAGGTTCTGGGCAAAATTATTTATTCGCTATAATCAGAGCTATCTTTGTCTCCATCGGATTTTTGAACTTCATCATCTCCGAGAAAAATCAAAAAATCAAACTCTTTCTCTTATCTCTTATCTCTTCTTATGTATTTTTGCTCTCACTCTTTGATGTCAGCGCTCATCACTCTATATCCATATCATTCATACTTTATATAGCCTGTGCAAAAGGTATAGCAGAGTTTAAATTCAAAATTAGGTCTATACCTTTATATGTTCCTTTCTCTTTACTTTTAATTTTGTTTAGTTCAATTGGTATTACCATTAACAGCAAAAAAATCATAGAAGCCAATCCAGATAAACTCCTTGAGCCTAAATTAAAGGTCGTTGAGTTCTTAATGAAAAATAATATAAAAAGAGTTGTTGAACTTTCCCCCACTCATCATATCCCCATCGGCATCCTTACCGACGGAAAAATTAAAGTGGTTTCTTACTCATTATTAGCTCTAAACCTTTCACAAAAACCTCTAAACGATATAGCTAGCATAGCAGAAGAAATTCTAAAACTCCTAAAAATAATATTTCCTCTTGAAAAAAATTCCATTTTCATAGGGGATAAATTCATTCAGGATATCTACTGGCTTGTTAAATTATCAGGATTTGAGATAAAAGAGCTTTTCAGAATATCCGTTGGACAATATTATCTCGTTGTTTTTACAATAGAATGATATTTGTTCAAACCACGGTGAAATATCAGAATAATTTTAGTTAGAAATTATCTCTAAATCCCCAAATAAAATAACCTTATTTATTCTTTCTACTGATATGCAGAGGAAATCAAAAATTAAAGTAAATTTACATTCCCATACTTTTACCTCATTCATACTCCTCTTTTTATCAATAATCATATATATTCTACTCTGCGCAAAAAATATAGATAAATTTGCCTATTGGGAAGAAGATAATTATGCTTTAAGATTCAGAGATGAAGTGGTTCAGGTAGAAGACAGTGAGAGGATTTGGTGTGACTGCAAGGAGGAAGAAAAAACAACATGTAAAAGGTATGGAATCTTCATTTTCAGGGAATGCGCACCAAATCTCTCTTTAAAAGTTGGGAATAATGAAATCCCCATACTTATTAGTCCCCATGTAGGAGCTTTGGCACCATTATTTTTGAGACTTTATATCAAAGTTTTTAAGATATTGGGAGTCTGGGAAAATATGGATGTAAGAGAACGGATCGTATTGATGAGATCTTTTGGAATTCTTGTGACATTATCCGACATATTTGTAATCTTTGTTTTAACTTCAAGAATTTTTGGTCATCCATCTGCTGGAATTAGTTTTGCATTATCATCCACAGATATGCTCGTTGTACTTGTTCCCGTATTTCTACATGATATAACTTTCCCTTTAAATTATTTACCTTTTTTGTCTCTCTTGTTCGTATCACTTACCATAACCATTTTTATTGTAAGGATTAGAATAAGTATAAAGTTAATATTTATCTTGACATCTATATTAATCATTTTTCTTTCACCTCATATATTATATTCCTTATTTTCTCTAAAATTTTTGGAGGCTTCTACCGTTTGGGGATTTTCGCCTTTAAAATACGCATACCACAGGCTCGTATCTTCTCCTGAAAATTTCATAGAAAATTTCTTTAACGGTTTGTTCATTATTTTTGGGAACAAAATATCCGATATTGGAAAATTCAATTGGGTACTATCGAGTAATGCTCAATACTATATATTTGAAATTATTAGAATAGCCCTTATTGTTATTGGTTTCGTAAGTTTTATCTTTCTGGGAAAAAATCAAAAATTAAAATACTTTTTTATTGTGCTTATTTTAAGCTATGTTTTGCTACTTTCAATTTTTAATGCAGAAGTTTATCACTATGGTATCCCCTCACTCATACTTTATATAGCTTGTGCAAAAGGTATAGCCGAACTAAAAATTAGACTTAAATCTAAATTTATACCTTTATATATTCCATTTGTTTTTCTTCTAATTTTGTTCAGCTCAATTGGTATTATAATAAATAACAGGAAAATCATAGAAGCTAATATGGATAAACTTCTTGAACCTAAATTAAAAGTTGCTGAGTTCTTAATGAGGAATAATATAAAAAGGGTTGTCGAAATCCCTCCAGAACCTATTATCCCAATCGGTATGCTCACTGATGGGAAAGTAAAATTGGTATCATATACGATAGCATTTAAAAATGCAATAGACAATAATAATATAAGGACTTCAGAATTTTATGGGAAACTTTTTTCGCTTGAAAGAAATTCTGTATTCATATACGGATATGACTCCCCTGATGGTATTTATTATATTGCAGAGAAATCGGGATTTAAAGTAAAAGAGCTTTACAGGACAAAAATAGAAGGAAAATTTTATATTGTTCTCTTTACCGTAGAGTAGAATATCACAGCTCAACTAAAAAATCATTTTTGCAAAGCTTTGCTAATATTTACCTTTGCTACTTTAATGTAGAAATCTTTATTAAAAGAAATGTATGAAATAAAGAGATTTTTTTCATCAACTAATGTGAAAGGTTGAAAACCCGATATAGGTTCATTATCTATTGTTATTTTCTTCCATCCTTGTTGGGTTTTGCATGCAAGTTTTAAATTACCCTCAACCATACTCAAATATGCAGCACAGGGTATTGTTCCGAATATAAAAGAACTTATACCCCATCCAGCTCCACGCTCAACCTCCTCTTTACCCCAACTCCAATCGGAATTTCTTTTGAGAAAAACCAGTGAGTTTGATTGTCTGTCATATGCCCAAACGAATGGTATGTTCTGTGAAGCCGAAATAGAGCAAAATTCCCCAATACCCGATACAGGTTTCATATATTCAACCTTAATTTTCTCGGTTCTCGGTGGATTCATTATCCAAATAGTTGAGAGGTCATAAAATCCAAATATTAATGAAGTGTAACCGGGAAACTTTGTTGTTTCTATTGAAGGATAAGCGTAAGAGGATAATTTCACAATAAGCATATCTGGTATATTCAAAAATGAATTTTCCCCCTGTGCTTCAAGTTTTATATCCTCTATAACTTTATCCCAGCCCACAAACTCCTTCTTTACATTTGATAATTTATCAATCATGATGTATCTTAAACTTGAGTAATTTTTGGAGAATATGAGGAAGTGAGCAAAACCACCGGATATAGAAGCTTTTGCACATTCGCCATATTCATGTACTATCTCTAAACCTCTGGCTTCACCTTTTATATCTATTAGAAGATTATTTTCACTTGGAACTCTAATCTCCTTATCATTAAGCAGCACCGAGACATCCCTACCAAGAGACATTATAACTGCTGTTTGTCCATCAGACATTACAGCATCTGCTATGTTGGCTTGATAAATTCTTTGGTAATTTTCAGATTCAAACACTACTTGACCAAAAGTTTTTGGGTTTTTTTCAAAAATAATACTTACTCCATCCTGATACCACAATAGAAACCGAAATTTTCCCCCATCTCCTTGATGTTCATGCATTTCTTCAACTTTATAAACTCCCAAAAATCCTGCAATATCATCAAATTCAGCAAAAGATAAATTTCCTATATATGACCAGAAAAAAACGCATCTTTTGTTCCGCTCCTTACCCCCACAGGGAAAAATCTTTGGATAAAGCCCTCTGATTTTACTTTGAAATACTTTAATATCTTCCCGCTTTTCTTGATTTGTTTGTTTACACGATAGAATCAAAGAGAATAAAAACAACGATAACAACAATAACGATACCGAAAATACCGATAACAAGAACAACCTTACTTTGCTTCTTCCCTTTTTTTCTTCTAATACTATCTTTATTTTTCTTTTCATTTTTACCATGGTGCATATGCTGTAAGAAATAAATCCTTGGCTTTCTTTTCAAGCAAGAAAATATAAGGCAAATTGTCAAGAAGAACTGGAAACACTCCTACATCATAAAATTGGTTATTTTTTAATATTGCAATTTCATTTTTGCTGGTAGTAAAAACAAGAAGTATTGAGTTATAAGGTTGAACAAAGGAAATCACCAAAAAGTTATTTTTTGCAATCAAAAAAACCTTGGTGGGCAAAGAGGTTTCAAGAATATCCAACTTTCTGAAATTCTCACCATCAAATTTACCATAAAATGCCTTACCGAACAGGTTCTCATATACTTGCTCAATCACTATAAAGAATATATTAGCTCCATCAAATGAAACATCAAATTCCACCTGATCAAATTCTGGAACAACATCATATTCGGCTACAATTTCACCTACCGGGAGGTCATCTAAGCTGACAAAAATAAATGAATCCGTCACACCCAAAGAGAAATTTGATATTTCTTTTCCTCCCGCATACAACTTGATGTTTTCCTTAACTCCAAAAACTTCCTTACCCAAAAAAGCCACAAAACTTTCTCCTTGCGGATAAAAACTTAATTTTTCTCTATCTTTGTATTTTCCAAGTATTCCTGACTTTTCACCATCAGTCCACAAAACCCTTCTCTTTCCATCTATCAGCACTTTATAGAAGGTAAAAATTTTATCATTTACCCTCAAAAGTTTTATTTCTTCAACAAACGCTTTTACTTCTATTGAGCTTTTATTTTGAACATGTGAAATTAAAATTGAATTTCCATCAAAGTATGCAAACTCTGTTGAACTCAAAACATAATATGCATCACCATAACTTTCAAATAACTCATGCTCGCCCCCCGATGATACATCTTTCAAAAAGACTTTATTACCTCTGGAAATTATCAATTTGCCTGGGAGAACTCCTTTTAATTCACCATCTTCGGTTACCTCATATTTTGAGATGGATTTTGGAAAAGAAAATATTACGGATTCTATTTTAGTATTGTTTGTTTTGTACGAAATGTAGATGCTCTCTCCTGCTATATGAAATTTCGGGAAGGCATCCTCGACACTACCTATGTAGTAAGATGAACTATCAAAAAATTCTTTTGGTTCTTTTCCCGCTCCTAAATTTTTATTTTCTTTACAAAATAGCAACACAGAAATAAAAATTACGAAGAAAACCAGAAACTTGATTGTATCCCAAATAACCATCAAATTTTATCTCCAACAATATGGCTATTATAATTAACAGTCTATTGTTAAAAATTTAGGGAAACACATAAACATTTTTTATTTTCAAAAATAAAATAATCGAGGTGATTTATTCCTATGCCTTCTCTTTTTAGCTTAATCCATTCCCTAATCAGTTTTGCAAGCAAACTCAATATATTCCCTTCAAATCCTTCCTTCAGATCCTTTATCTTCTACCTCCTGGGTATCCTTCTCAAACCCCGTTTCTCTCATATCCTCTCCATCTCCAAAATCATACTTTACCCTTACCAAAGACTTCAATATCTTATCTCTGATTCTTCTTGTTGGCAACATCAAAGCCTATCTTCAAGCAGAATTTCCCTTATAAAAGATATTATCAAGTCAAAAACTTCCCCAAAGGTAATTCTTATAATAGATGATACATCTTGGAGGAGATGGAATAAGTTTTCTTCAAAGCAATACTGCTCAAATATTGGAAAAGTAGAAAGGTGTCAAGTAGTTGT
>Ga0079997_114525_pt1 | contig 10920 bp, 10 predicted proteins | sample PerSpoCPS_CMetaG_FD_69200 | JGI IMG/M metagenome (GOLD analysis project Ga0079997, IMG submission 69200) | Archaeal communities from Yellowstone National Park, Wyoming, USA - Perpetual Spouter C (PS_C) MetaG (SPADES assembly) (version 2) | ecosystem: Environmental > Aquatic > Thermal springs >... | reverse complement strand
CGATGAAGCCGAAGGCTAGGTAGATGAAGAACCCTGCCGCAAAGATGCCTGTGGCCAGCGGGTTTCCCCTAACCATGGATATCTCCCTCACACCAGGCGTCAGCAGGTCAACCACCCTAATCGATGCAAGGCCAATAAGGAAGATGAGAACAAAAGTCGCGAAGGTTCTGAGAAGCACCCATCCCAAACCCGACAGAAAGACAGCGGGGTCAGCCCAAGGCGGAGGCTGCGGCGGAACCACTTGGCCGAGAACTGATGCGGGCAGAGCCAAAACCGCTATTAATACAAGAAGATGTCTCAACCACTTATACATATAGGAAAAAAAATTAGAGACTTTTATAAACTTTCCCATCCAACAGGTATTACCCCCATTTTCGAGCTTCCAACACAGGGCTAAATCATCATTGTTGAAGGTGATGGTTACGCCCGGTCATTATCATGAAAGCTTAAACGTATCTCTGTTCCCTAGGGCACCAGTACCTCTGATACTGTGGAACATACTGTAGCTGGGCTCCGCACGTCGGGCAGAAAGCTGTCTGTGCTTGGGGTGATGGAGGCGTTGGTGGAATGCCTGCAGGGGGAGGGGCAGGCACTGGAGGCACTTTGCCGAAGAAAGCCTTAACATGTGGTCTCCTCAAATACCATATTATAACCAGATAGATTACTAATGATATTACAGCCGTGATGAGAAAAGTGCCGATAACTACGCCAATCTCTTCTGGACCAGCTAATTCCGACAAGCTGGCAAAAACCAACCCGCTAACAACCAATCCCGCCAAAAGCCCCGCAATAACATAACCGAGAACAAAAACATAGTATCTACCAGCTATCATGAAGATGCTGGCAAGGAACCCTACGACACCGAACAAAAGGTTGTATACAGCCCAACCTATCTGCCCCAATGAGAGCGATGTAACCCCACTCGAGACATTGTTTATGCTTCCAATTGCTATGAGAATCGCCAGAACCCACAGACCCAGCGGCCTTTTCCTCGGTGAAACACCGCCAACTGGGCCAGTCGAATACGCTGCGCACACACGCATTGATAATCCCCCTAAGATGGCATTTTCGATTATCTATGTGTACACCAAAGCGAGTTACTTGGAGATCTCCGACATTGTGACTTGATTCCAGGTCCACCAGGATAATTCTGCTGAATTACGGCAAATGCGTCATCGGTTGATACCTCTGTAAAACCTAAAACCGGACCCAACGCCGTAACTATTTGGTCAAAATAGTACACCGTGAAAAAGATGCCAGCGGCGAACCCGACGACGAGCCCGATAAGGAGCAAAACAAGCCTCATGTTGGAAAAAAGTAGAAAAAATGCGGCATAAAAATTTTTCGCTTCTACCCCGGTTTAAACCACTCGATTAAGGCGTGCAACGTCAATATGTCAAAAAAGAAATGCCTAGATGTCGGCAGCCCATCATACGGCGATAGACTTAACTAATTCCCATACTCTTCTGTCTCCATGTTTGCCTTCCCATCTTGGGTGGAGGCTTCAGCCGCATTCATGCTGTTTCTCTGGGTTTTGTTTGTCAGCCACATCCTCACCCGCTGGACATATAGAAAGATGGTTTCACGGGACATGCCCCACCACGTAGCCGTCTACTACAACAGGAAGATAATCCACATACTTGCTGGAGGAGTTGTCGCCGTGTTAGTCCCCTTCATCTTTAAAACCTTCACACCTATACTGGCTTTAGTCGGTGTGCTGGCCGTCGGAAACTATCTACCCCACAGGCTGAAGAGGCTCAACTACTGGTACCAAGTTGAGGAGAACATGTATGAGGTGCATTTCGTCATTATGTGGGGGCTTGTTATGGGTCTTGGCTTTCTGCTCGACAACGTTATGATGGCTGTCCTGCCCATACTTTTTATGAGTGTGGGGGACGGTGTTACGGGGATTGTGCGAAACGCGTTGTTCAGGAGGAGGACGAAGTCGTGGTGGGGGAACCTTGCGATGGCAGCCTTCTGCATACCCGCGGGCTTCATGCTTCAAGGGGTTTTCGGCGGCTTGGCGGGTGCGCTGGCATCCGTCGTCGAAAAGTTCGAGTTCGGCCCCATAGACGACAACATAACCGTCCCGCTATCAGGTTTTCTAGTCCTCCTAACCGCGTCGATGACGGGTTCGCCGGTGGTCGTCTAGCCTTGGAGCAGGCCACAGTCACGAAGACGTCTAGGCTTGGGGCCGCCGCCCTCCTCGTCTTCCTCGCATCCCTCGCAACATACCTACCCCCAGCACTCGTGAACGAGGCCCCTTTCTGGGACGATAAAGCCTACATAAACAACGCATTAATCTTCAGCGGCAGGCTCTCGCCGCAGGATGTGAGAGGGCCCTACGCCGAGGAAAGGCCCCCGCTCTTCTGGTGGCTTATCACAGGTCTTTACGCGTTAAACCTCCCCGTAGAAACAGCCCGGCTGGTCTCGCCGACCGTTACCGCGGTCGGTGTAACCGCCCTTTTCCTGCTGACCTCGGTGATTTTCAGGAGGATCTTGGCTGGGCTGTTAACCGCCCTCATACTCATACTTTCCGACTACTTTGTGCTGACAACATCATACATATTGACAGACTCCATGGGGAGTGTGCTGGGCTTTCTCACGATTCTATGCTTCAGCCTCGGGCTCAGGTACGGGCCCTACATGTGGGCTGCCGGCGGGCTCACGGCTCTCTCGATACTGGCCCGGGACCAAAACCTCCTGCTGGTGCCAACAATACTTCTCTCAATGGTCTGGGTTGCCCGCGTCGGCAGGGTTTTGAAGCTTCTCATGCTGGCGGGCCTAGGCGTCACAGCGTCCGCCGCCGTCACGTTGAGGCAGGAGGTCTTCCTGCAACACGTCTCAGACCTACTCACACCCATGTTTCTTGAGCCAACCTTCATACCCATCCTCGCCGTAGCCGGCATATTCTCTGCGACAGCGGTATACGTCGTCGCAGCCCAGAAAAACCTGGTCTCCAGACGTCCCAGCCTTGAGGAGAGGTCTTTTGACATACTGGCGGGTGCTGTCCTCTGCGTTATCATGCTGACACCTTTCTTCTACGACAACGTCAGGCTTGGTGAAGAGTTTCAGATAGCCGGGAGGGGTGTGCTGTCTAGAGCGGTTGCGCACGCCATCATGGTCAGAGGGGACATTGAGAGGATGGGGCTGCCGTTCACCGAAAGAGTTGCTGGATGGGTTTACGAGGGGTTGAGGTGGCTTTCGCCCCTTTTGTTTGTGTTGGCCGCGGCGGGTGCTTTGTGGGCGTTGCGCATGAGGGAGGAGCTGGCGAAGCCTGCGATACTTTGGGCCCTGTTCTCCGTGTTGTATGTCTTCTTATTCGCCCACCTTGAGGCACGGTTTCTAAGCCAAGCCGTCCCACCTCTAGCCTTCCTCGCATCCTACGCCCTCACCCGCATCACTGATTGGAAAAAGATTATGGGGCTCGGGCTCGCGGGGGTTCTCATCCTGTATGTAGCCTACCCGCCTGTCGAAAACCTTCTTACACCAACTCTGGACAGCCACACAACCATCACAGGCCTCAACATATTGCAGGGAGCAGTCAAGCCCTCGGAGAGGTGGCTGACCGAATACGCCGCATACCTTCAGAACGTCCTGAAAAACCCGTCGCTGAGGCTGAACATCTTCAACCTCGCGTCAGCGTGGACACTGCCCGCCGCCCTAGCCTACACACTATACCTCGGCCTTAAAGGCAGGATATTCCGCTAGCATGATTTGGAATAACCTATATTATGACGGATGGGCATGAAACCCTGTCTTGGGCTACGGTCGCAGAAGGAGTTTTTCAAGGTCCCTGTCCATAATAGCTGTTTTAGTTGTAGTTGTCCTCATCTTCTCAGCTCTGGCGGGCGGCTCCTTCCTAAACGTTTGGCTTAACGTGCTTGAGTTCGGGGACCTGTTCATCAAACCCTTCTACTTCTCCATCGTCGGGGGCTTGGTTTTATCCTTCATCGCACTCTTCCGGCTCAACTTCGCGGCCCGCAAATCAATAACCATCTGGACGCTGCGTACTTTCCTGATAATGGTTCGGGGAGGGTTCTCGCCTAGAATGCTTGACTTCGAGAGGTTCAAGCTCTCAACACAGACATTCATCGCGTGGCAGTTCACAAAAGTCCTCATAGGCACATTCCTTTTCTCCAACACGGTCTTCGGCATGGCTTTCCTCTCAATGCTTGAGGGCTGGGACCCAGGCCTAGTCAAACTACCCGCCATATTCGCGCTTCCGTTCACATCTTTCCAGCCAGGTGTCCCGTCGGGGGCTGCTACAGTCATCGAGGCCGCGCCAGCCCTAATCATGGTTCTCCCACCTCTGCTCAGCGCCCTGGGCGTGAGGCTCCTCCTACTGGTGGGCGTAACGAACATAGTCAAGGTCTTCACGAGAGCGCTTGTATCCTACGGCGAGACGGGGGTCATAACCTTCAAAGCATCCACCCTCGAGTTTCTCGCAAGCCTCGGGCTTGCGTGGACAGGTTTTAACATATTTCTCGGAACATACATAGACTATAACACGCGTGTCTTCATAGTGGCGGCCTTCGTTGCTTCAGCGGTCCTCGCACTCTACGGATACCTCGACTACTCGGGCAGGCGTTTTCTCAACAACATCTACCTGAGGGCTGGGCTGCTGGTCATACTCGCCCTGCTCACCGCCTCCGTAGCAATCATACAGAACACGATAGCCGACGCCCAGAAGCTCGAGTACAGAGGCCCCTACGTAACACAGGAGATATACGTAAACAGGTATCTCGCCGACCTGAACATAAGGACGCTCACATACAACTTCAGCAAAATGGATGTCAAGGCCTCCGACATCCCCGAGATTTTAAAGGCTAACCGTCCGCTGCTGGCCGAGACAAGGCTTTGGGACTGGGAGGCGGCTTTCGCGAAACTACGTCCCGAGATAGGTTTGATACCCTACCTAGACTTCGAGGACAGCGACATCCTACGTTTTAACGGAAGCCTGTACTGGAGCGCTTCCATGAAGCCCGTCCTACCATCCACAGTCACGCCCAGCGACCGCTGGTACAACGAGCACCTCGTCTACACACACGTACCACAGGGCTTCCTAATGCTTGACGCACACGGAGGGGACGTAGTGGACAACGCCAGGTTCTTCAAGCAGAGACGCATCTACTACGGCGAAGGCGGGGCTAGAAGCCTCTTCAACACATGGGCCGCCGTCATAGCTGGAAAGGAGACACCTGACGAAATCGGCGGCTACAGATATTCTGGCATCGGCGGAGTGAGGATAGGCCCGCCACTTACATGGCTCTACGACATCACATTCCTGCTGAGCTACCCTGAAAGAGAGATAGTGCTGCTACGGTATAGGGATGTTTACGAGAGGGTTGGACTTCTCCTCCCCTACTTCACCTACACGTGGAAGAATGATTTTGTAGACATGTTTCCCGTGACGGACGGGACCAACACCTATTACATGATGCCGCTCATAGTTACGTTGGACACGGAGAAGGTGCCTTGGTCGCGAGGCAACCCCTACGTAAGGTTCGTCGGCGTAGCCTTGGTGGATGTCTACAACGGAAAGCTCCAGATAATCCTGCTCGGAGACGACTTCTTCACAGAGCTTTTCGAGAAGGTTTACCGTGGATTCGTCACCCGCAGCGTCCCCCAGTGGCTGGAGAAGCAGCTCAGATATCCGGCCGAGCTTTTCGAATACCAGGTCAGCCAGTTCTCCTTCTACCATGTCTCCGACCCCGCAACATTCATCCAGGCACGGGAGTTCTACGAGATACCGAGGGGGCTGGAGGTCTACTTTGTCGAGGCAAAGCTGCCCTACCTAAACAAGTCAGAGTTCATCGGACTCCTCTCGCTCGAGCTTAGGGGCTCGCCGGGCCTCAACCTAGCGGGTTACGCCGTCGTCAGAAACGACTACCCCCACACGGGTGAGATGTACTTCTACAAGGTGCCCCTAGATTCGCCGACAAAGCTGCTGGGGCCCTCCGCCGCTCTACAGGCCCTACAGCGCGACCCCGACTTCAGAACCCTGAGCACGCTCCTGGCCTCACCGCGTATAGGTGAGACAATTTTCTATGAACTCGGCGAGCACCCTGTCTACATCATCCCCGTCTACACGGCCCGCGGCGAAGGCGTCGTCACCCAGATAGGGACAATAGCTGTTGTGGGCGCGGCCTTCACAGGCCTCTACTACGTGGGTTTAGGTGATACGGTTGAGAAGGCCTTCGAGAACTACCTCCTAAAGGTTGCAGGTGAGAAGGCTCCCCCGCCGCAGCCCGCCACGGGGAGGGAGGAGAGGCTTAGGAAGCTCCTAGACTTCCTTAAGAGTAAGGGCTTGGAGGAGGTGCCTGAAAAGGTTAACGCAAACCTCGTCTACAGGGCTGGGGCCCTAAACTACACCTCTGACAACGACTTCGAGAAAATCAAAACAACGCTTTCCGAGTTTATAGAATTCTGGAGAAATTACGGGGCGCTTGTCGTCCACTGGGTTTCCGGGGATAGCTTATATGTTGGCGCGGTCTACGTGCAGTCGGGAGTTACGGTGTTGAGGTACGTTCAGGTGGGGGTGGTGGGTCTATGACGGCTGGCGTCAAAAAGGAGCAGAGCGTCCTCGGCTACCTCCTACTCATACTGGTGGCTGCTGCGGTTCTGGCCTTCTTCCTCAGGCTTCAGACAGGGCTTCTCGGGCTCGTACTAGGTGGTTTGGGAATCCTTCTGGCCATCTACTGGTTTAAGGCGTTGGGCAGAAGCCTCGGCACAAGCCACTGGGACGACTACCTGCTGGAGATAAGGAACGAGGGGGATGTTGTCGACCTTACAGCGCAGGTGCCGGGGCCGGAGAACAAGGTTAGGGTTGAGCTTCTGGGCAGGACGGTTGTGCTTCGTGGCGGTATGGGTTTCAAGAGGACTGTAAAGCTCCCCTACGAAGCCATTTTGAGGGAGCTGAGGTACGTCAACGGGATTTTAAACGCAAAACTGGTGAGGAAAACAGCCCATCCTACAGCGAGCTGAGGGCGTCGAGTATTTCATCGACTGTTTTGTGGAGTGAGAGGACGTAGGGCATACCGGACCTCTCAGCCAGCTCCACCGCCAGCCTGTCAACCTCCTCAGCCGACCGAGGCCCGTGGATAGCTATCATACGCGGCCTTATCGGGAATATCTTGGCGGCTATTATCGGGGACCGGCCTCTCGAGACGTTTGTAAAGACCACTACACGCATTGTGTTGCCCCCCAGAAGCCTGAGGAAGTCGAATGACTCGAGGCTTGTCACGGCCTTTATGCTGTCTACCACGGTGTAGCCGTATACGGGCTGGTCCATCATCGCTTTCCCCGCAAGCCAAACACCCTTCAGCGCACGGGCCACCTCATCCATCGTCCTCGGCCTGGCGTACTCCGCCATCCCCAGAACGACGCTTGACAGGTCTTTAACAGCCCCGGAGAACCTCCGCAGGTGGTGGCCGCCCCTCGCCACGTCAAGCTCGATCAACGCGGTCACATACCTCCTGATGAAATCCGTCCCCGGAGACTTGCGCCTGCTGTTCTCGTAGTCACTTAGGACTGATGAGGCGACACCCATGGCCTTTGCGAGGTTTTTCTGGCTCTGCTCAAAAAGGAGACGCCACTTCCTCAGCACATCCCCCGGCCGCTTGGAGAAAACCACCTCGCCGGCAATCGTGTTCATCAACGCCCTCTTAACCGACTCCTCACCACCCTCCACAGCCTTCCTCAACAAACACAGCTAACAGACTGTTTTAAGTCTTACAACCACCTCGTCTAAAATGAGAAAGCAACAATTTCCTGCAATCTTTGAGGCCGGTCGCTTTACTCGGCATATTAATAGTCGTACGGGCCCTTGTTTTCCTCAGCCCTTAGCTTCTCGTATAGGTTGAAGGCTTGGAGGGCCTCCTTGCTCATCTCCCTCATGGTGTTTGGGTAGGGGCCCGAGACCCTGCCATCCTCGATTACGTACAGCACGTCCGCTATGTATGCGGCCTCGAGCGGGTCATGTGTAACAACGAGGGCTGGTTTCCTCAGGTTTTTCAGGGCTTTCCAGAAGCTGAGCTTGTTTAGGTAGTCGAGTGATGAGACGGGCTCGTCGAGGAGCAGTATGGCTGGGTCCCTCAGCATGACCAGAGCAAGGGCGAGCAGCTGCCCCTCACCAACCGAAACATCCCTTTTCTCGACAAGGTAGTCGACACCCAGCTCTTTCAGGAGAGGCATGTAGCCGCGTCCATAAAATCTCCCGAAGTATTCAAGGGCCTGCCTCGGTGTTAGGGGTAGTTTTACGGGTTCCTGTGGAATGTAGCCCATGTTTCTCCTGCTGGGCGGAAGGTCTGTGACGTCGACGCCGTCAACGGTTATAGCGCCCTTCACAGGTTTTATGAAGCCCGCCAAGGTCTGGAGCAGCGTTGACTTGCCTGAACCGTTACGGCCGAGAATAACCACGTGGGAGTCCACCTCAAGCCTTTCGACGTAAAGCCTGAACTTACCGCGTCTAACCTCAAGGCCTTTAACGGCGAGCAGGCAGCCTCACCTCTCAGCAGCCCTAGCCAGCAGAAACAGTAGGGTGCTGAAAACTAGGCCGAAAACTGCGACGAGGAGGGCTACGGTGACGGCCGGGGCTGTGCCAAGCCTTAGGAAGGTTTCGTAGAGGTAGACCCCAACCGTCGCCGGACGCATCCCCACAATCAGGAAGGCCCCGAGCTCCGAGAAAGACCTCAGCCACATCAACAGGACGGTTGACGCCACGGTTGTGGGAGCGCTTCTCAGGTAGAGCCAGATTATCGCGAGGTCGTTTAAGGAAAGTGTTTGGAGGAATTCGTCGAGGCCCTTGTTGCGGTTGGAAAAAAGCGTCGACAGTGTTCCCACCCCTATCGGGGTTGAGACGACGGACATAGCGGCCACGACTGCAGGGAATGTGTCGACAACGCCCAGCCTCGCGAACAGTGGGAGTAGGAGTAGGCCTACGGCGGTGTGGGGTACCGCTGTTGAAAAAGTTACCGCGGGCATTACCGGGGCCAGGCCCCGCCTTAAACCGTAGAAGGCGAAGAGAAGGGCCGCCGGCAGTGAGATGGCTGTGGAGATGGTTGAGGCGGCCGCGGTGGTCGCAAGAGCTGTCTCAAACCCCGGCGGCAGGGTAGGTGGCTGGGTCGCTATGGGCGGGATTACGAGAACCCCGAAATAGAGAAGGGCGGTGAACAGAACCAAGAACTTAACGGCATCAGACATACCTGTCAACCAGGCCTCTCAATCAGGTACTTTGAGTAGTCAAGCCTGTCGAGGAAGCCCAACAACCTGTCACCCCTCTCGGTGAAGGAGTATGCCGCAGCAATGAACCGAGTGATGTTAACATCTCCGCTTTTGAGTTTGACCGTTATTTTTGTAGGTGGGTCTGTTAGGAAGTTTGCGTAGTCAGGCAGTTCTATGACTTTGTGTTTTGCCCAGAGGTTTTTCTGGGCCGCAAAGGGGGCGTGTGCAAACATGCAGTCAACCAGCCTGTTCTCCAGAAGCGTGTATGCACCGTTCAGGTCATCCCTGACATAAAACCTCCCACCAGCCCTAAACATGGCGGCGTCAACAACAATTCCGCCGTCCCCAGCGTAAAACAAAACACCCAGGCTCTCCCGCACCTCGTTGACTATGTCGAGGTTCTCCCTTGCTGCCAGCAGGTACATGGCGGCGAGAGACCTGTAGCCTACGGGCGCGGTGTTTGGGTCGGCGAGAGCGAACCTGGCCCGTTTCAGGGCATCTACCCATGTGCTGTATCCGTCGCATACGAGGAGGAGCCTGTAGAAGCCGAGTATGTGCTCGGTTCTGTAGCCTAACCCCTGCTTAAGCTCGGCGTCCACTGTGAGGAAGAGGTCGGGAATTCTGCCTGCCTTGATAAGGTTGGCGGCCAGCACACTGCCCATAACCCTCACATCAACCCTGCCGGGGTAAAGCTCAGCCAAATCATTAGAAACACCCGCCAAGGTCGGGGCCGAATATACGACGGCGGTGTCGTCGGGGGCCCTGGCTAGGCTGGCCGCCGCAACTAACAGCAGAACGGCCGCAAGGATAATGGATAGGAAAAATTTTCGCAACCCCACCACTAACCTCTAGTATGTTTGGTTGTTTTATAAAGGTCTTTCCCATGTCTTTGCATATGGGTTCATATCGGCAAAGTAAATAAACCCAGGGATGTATGGGTGTTGGCGTGGAGTCCGGCAGGATATCTAAGCAGAAGCTCGACCTCCTTGAGTCGATTAGGCGTACGGGCCGTCTCACGAAGGCGTGTGAGGAGGTTGGGGTGAGTTATAGGACGGGTATTAACTGGTTGAGGGAGTTGAGGGAGGCTGTTGGGGGTGATGTTGTTAGGTCTGTGAGGGGTGGTAGGGGTGGTGGGGGGATGGAGCTGACGCGGCTGGGTGTTGAGGTTCTTGAGAGGGCTTATCTTGAGATGGCTGGGTCCAGGCCCGGCATGACGAAGTCCTTCATCGAGTCAAGGATGAGCGCGCGCAACGTTCTCTCGGCGAGGGTTAAGGAGGTCTTTGAAGGGGATGTCGTCAGCATGGTGGTCGTCGTCCCGGAGCCGATGCAGGAGGTGAAGGCGATTACGACGACGGAGAGCGTAAAAAAACTCGGCCTGAAACCGGGCGACCACGTCTACCTGATCATAAAAGCCACGGAAGCGATGGTTATGAAGCCCTGACGCAACGTTTAAGAACAGACAACAGGAAATGGGTTGGCGGGGGGCGTAGCCGAGCAAGGCCTAAGGCGTCGGGCTCCAGGCCGCAGGCCGCTGGTCAGATGGGGTGAGACCCGAAGACCGTGGGTTCGAATCCCACCGCCCCCAAATAAATACAATTACGTACAGAAGAATAGGCGACGTCTCCGAGACATCTTTTTCGTCCGGCGGCCGGACAAATAAGATGTCGCCTCTCCCACTTTCACACAACTCTCTCC
>Ga0079997_118788_pt1 | contig 10930 bp, 10 predicted proteins | sample PerSpoCPS_CMetaG_FD_69200 | JGI IMG/M metagenome (GOLD analysis project Ga0079997, IMG submission 69200) | Archaeal communities from Yellowstone National Park, Wyoming, USA - Perpetual Spouter C (PS_C) MetaG (SPADES assembly) (version 2) | ecosystem: Environmental > Aquatic > Thermal springs >... | reverse complement strand
TCATAAGACACCTCGAGAGGAGAGGGATAGAACCTATTATAAGGCCGAGGAGGAATGCGAGAACTGACAGAGGGCCTCCCTCCAGAAGGTCTGCAGCCAGGATGATAAGGGATTACGGGTACAGAGCCTGGAGCAGAATAGTGGGATATGGTAGGAGGTGGATGGCTGAGACTGCAATATCCAGGTTCAAGGCATTGTTCGGAGAACATCTCCTCTCCAGGAAGCCGAGATGGATGGACTCAGAGCTGACGATCAAGGCGTTCATACACAACATGCTATTGAGAGCCGTAACGACGTAGGAAACCGGGCACCAGACGGAGAGGGGAAAATCGAACCATAGGAATTAGGCCACAAGGCAACTTTAAATCAACGAGGATTGGCCCCCATTAACGATCCTCTTCACGAGGACCTCACCCTCGTACACCCTTAGAGCATCCGCCACTGCCCTAACATCGTTGAAGGTGGCAACCGCCGCTATTGCTTGCCCAGTTTATTAAATCGTTTTTGGGAGCCTGCTCGGGGCTATCTATGATGGGTGGGCGTTGAGAGGCCGATGGCTGTTCGCGGACCCCTCAGACGTCGCCAGAGTCTTAGGGCTTGAGGAGAGGGTCCACTACGAGGGGGTGGTCGTGACTAATGACTTGGCTGGATCGCCCCACGTCGCCGCCATGGGTTTTAGACTCGAGGATGGTGGGGGCATGATCTCGCTCAGGCCCCATGTGTCTTCCCGTACGGGTCGAAACCTGCTAGACGTGATGTGCGGCACGCTGAATATTACTCCGCCGGAGCACATCGTTGAGGCGGCCCTAGACTTGGGAGTTCTCAGGCTTGATGTGGAGGCTGCAACCTGCGTTAATGCTTCTTCGCTGGTCGAGGCCCTCGCCGTCGTCGAGTTCAGGGTCGAGTCCGCCGCTAAGGAGGGAGTCTGGTTGAGGGTGCTGTGTAAGCCTGTCGCGCTCAGGTACGCGCAGTCCGCTCCGCGACCTTATAGCAGGTCGGCAGGATGCCTCGTCGAGGCCGCGGTTCATGTAAGCAGAGTCGAGCCCTTCATCTCGATGGGCTGGATAGGGGAGGCGCGGAGACTTTTGGACGAGGCTTCGAGGCTCGTGGAGACGGCGGCGAGGCTTGGGGGTGGCGGCGTCTCCTCAGCGCTGGCGGAGGCGCTTAAGGCGCGGATCTCTTCTTTGCGGAGGAGAATAGGTCCCTAAAGGATAGCGCCACAAGTATTACGATGGATATCCAGATGACTTGTCCTAGGGGTGGATAGAGCTCGCCCCTTAGTATGAGGGCCAGGTATCCCAGGCCGGTCCAGTAGGGGATCTTAATCCCTGTCCACTTACCTATAATGAGGCTGTAGGGAACCGGCGAGAAAAAGTCGGGGTAGGCGTTTGCGTCCCCCTTTGTGACGACTCCATAGGAGTTCTTATCGATCGCTCTATGGACGATCCTTACTCTACCGCCTGGCTGCCAGAAAACTATCACGTCTCCGCTCACCGGGTCTGCGCGGATCTCTTCAGGTCTCACACCCTGTATCACGAGTATGTCTCCCACCTCTATAACGGGTCTCATGCTTCCTGAGGGCACGACGACTAGGGGTGTGTCAGTATTTAGGAAGAGGCCGAGGAGATAGTAGGCCGCGAGGGCCGCGCCGAGCACTATGGCGTAGGAGACAACGGTTCTCGCTACCTGCCTTCCCCTGCTCAGACGTTTCGCCTCAGCCTTCTCCTCTCCCTCTGGGTCCATGTTGACGCACCCTCCTGGCTCTCCCTCTGCGTTTGGGCTGGCCTCGCCCTCGCCTTCCTCTTGAATGATGAGTAGAGTCCGAATATAGATATGGCCACGAGCAGGGGAGCGGTTATCAGCGGTGCGAGCCGGTATGCGCGGATGTTCCCGTAGAGTAGTGTCCAGGTCCTGACTGAGTTGACCCCTAGCTTGATGCTGCTTCGGCCTTCTCCCTCGCCGTACTCGACGTTATAGATTCCCTCGGGGAGGAGGGTCGAGCTGGATCCGTCGCTACCTGTCCTGATACGGGCCGCCACATCCCCGGCCTCCCGAGTTATGTTGAGATCTAGGTCGGCGACCGGTTTTCCGTCCAGGTCTAGCACCGTGAAGATGACCTCGTATACGGATGTCTCCACGACGATCTTCTGGGTTCCGGTCAGCGAGACCAGCCGGTCACCAACCCGGGCTCCCATATAGGTCACGTAGACCAGATAGTTTCCTGCCGGAAGCTTCACTCCGGCCCTCCCGTTCTTGGAAGTGAGCGTTGCCATGACCCTCTCCTCAGACATTATATTGACCGTGGCGGCGTCGAGCGGTGAAGTGCCGCCCCTCGTCCTAGCATAAATCTCTAGTGAGAGTGGGTAGACCTTCGCCGCTATCTCTATCTCCTCGTTGTTACGCATTATCCTGTGGCTCGCGCTGTATACCGGCACTTCTAGATAGGTTACGGTTATAGTCGCTGTTCCGTTAGGCACGGAGCTGAGAACCACTGTGGCGTTCTCCGCCAAGGGCCTCATGATCACTAGTGTACCTGTGGCTAGCTTTACCTCGGCTCCGCCGAGCGGTTCTCCAACCCCGTCCCGAACCATTATCCTGATGTCGTAAACACCTGTCCCACTTATCACGACCTCTCTAGCTTGGGGGACGAGGTTGATTGGGGCGGAGTACACCTTGACCCCCTGGTAATATACGGTCAGGAATGCCGAAGTTATTGGGGCGTCCCTGAAGAGGATCCAGCCCTCCTCGTCCGTCGCCCCTTCCTCACCGTAGGTGGCGACTGTTAGGGATACTAAGGCTCCCCTTAGGGGCTCTCTCCCGGCGTTGTCGAGGATCCGAGCCCTAACGTCCCCCACCGCAGCAGCGATGGTGTATCTTCCCGCCTCGAGGTCCTGCTGCTCGACCGTCCCTCCAGCCACCTCCACACCCTCATAGGTGAAGACGTAGCGGTACGGAAGCTTGACAAGCCCCTCCACAACCACACCCTCCCTAGGGAGTTCAAGCTCCCCGACCAGCTCGTTGCCATACGTCAACTTGAGACGCCCCACCACGGGCCTCTGGTCGAGGGAAGACGTGTTGAGCCTCAGCGAATAAAGCGTCGGCCGCACCTGTCTAGACTCACCGTGTGCCGGGGCCACCGTGCCCTCGCCAATAACAGAGCCATCGATGAGGAGCTGGTAGCTGTATTGGACGAGAGGCTGGTCCCGCAGCGCTGTGGTCAGGCTCCCGCCGAAGCTCTGTTGTAGAGAGTATGTCCCTGCCTGAAGCCGTAGGACTGCCCTCTGCATGATTTTCGGCAAGTTTCCATAGAGCCCTGCGATGTCGAGGGCTACGGAGAAGTCGCCGAAACGTATCTTGGCCTGAACCCGGCCCGACTTCACGTCCTCGGCCCTGATGACCCCTGAGAAGACCTCCTGCCCCTCGAACAGGACGACCAGCCTATAGTCGCGCTCATCATAGACGTACCCCGCGTTGATGGTTGTGCTGGACTGCTCAGTAGCCTCGAAGTATAGCCTCGAGTCTACAAAGAGCCTTATAGTCAGCCTAAATCCTGGAGGCGGGTAAGCGGTGAGAGGCTTGTTCTTCTGGTCGTAGAGCTCCAACGTGACGGGAGTAAGCGGTAGAGAGAGGGACCTATCTCTGTTCCTGTCAAGGTTCTCCGGAGGATCAACCGTGTATATCGCGTCACCCCTGTAAGCAACCTCGTAGACGTATCTGCCGGCGGGGAGTAGTCTAAAGACGACCACGCCCGAAGAATCGCTCTTCTGCGAAATCTGGGGTTGGCCAGCCCTCTCCCCCCGCCACAAGTTGACGTCTAGGTCCCTGACCGGCCTCCCATTCCTATCGTTAACCGTTAGCCTCAGACGGTAGAGCGGCAACTCAATAGTCTTGTGATAGCTATCATCGTTAAGAATAAAATCGATCGTCCTTTCGATTCTGAGGTTGAAGACTTGGTGCTGGAACGTCGCGTTGACCTGGTAGCTGGTGCCGTTGCCTGGTAGTCTCTGGAAGGTCACGCAGCCGTCGCTCTGGGTCGTTGACCTCCTGTTAACATCGGGGTCAGTCTCGCCGCTCCTTATCCCGACGCTGGCTCCTTGGACGGCCTCCACCCCTTCGGCAGAAACGACGCATATCTTCACGTCAAAGACGCCCGTACGGATGTCTTTAGGGTCTGAAGTCCTTGAATAGTTCCAGCCAGGAATCTCCCTAACCATTCGGCCCAAATACGTGACATTCAAGTCATACAGCTCTAGCAGTTTCATCCCACTCCAAGTTGCTTGGCCGTTACTGCCCGTTTTGGCTTGGTAACACGCGGTCCCGTTCCTAAGACAAACGTAGGCATCTGGGAGCGGGTTGCCGTGGTAGTCGCGGACCGTTATCGTGATGGTTCCGTACGTCGGTGCGGCCTCCGCCACACCACCTTGCAACACCAAGGCTAGTGCGAAAACAAGGAGGGCCGGTACGAGAAAGGTTAGGAGCCCCTTCAACGCCTAACACCCTACTCTCCTCAGCACTCTGATAAGTATTTGTGTTCCATTCCGGCTACGAATATCCATCCACATATAACCACTCCAAGTGGCTTGGCCCCAGGTGGCGCTGGGACCTTAGATGGGGAGGGGGCTGGGGCTTGGCTGGACTCACCCAACCCCTAGCGAGGCAGCCCTTCGTCCCTGGGGGAGTGGGTTGGGCGCTTTATCTAGATGATACCGTCTCTAGAGTCCAGCGGACGGAGCTTATCAGCTCCCTCAGCCTGGCCTCCTCCCTATAGTTTCTCACAATTATCGCCTTGACCCTCTCACCATCATACATTATCTCGTAGCTGAGCGCCTTAGACTCGTCGAGCTCGCCCGCATCAACCTTCTTCCGGTCCTCCTCCGCCATCGGGTCTAGAACCTTTCTTAGGAGGAAGGAGGTGAAGGGCTTGTCATCGCTCCTCAGCTCCACTCCGGGGCTCAACTGAAATCGGACCTCGTCTCGGGTATAGCTCACGGTGGCTAGGTTTGTCCCGGCCCTGCTCCTGACGGACCTTACCACCGGCCTCTCGGCAGTCGCCTGCGGGGCGGAGGGCTTTGCCTCCTCTAAGCGCCTCGCAAGGGTGTCGGCCTTCCTGAAACTCATCTGTGTCAACTCTTCATCCACGTATTCGCTCATCCTCCTCAATATCTCGAGCTCTTGGTTAAGCTCGATCATCCTCCTCTCCAGCCACGCCTTAATCTCGGCGAGCTGCCTAGCCCTCTCTTCATGCTCCCCGCCGCTCAGGCCTGCTCACTCTCCTCGCTTACGAGCGCCTTAAGCTGCGACTTATACATCTCTACAAGCTCCTTGACGGTTGTCGCGTCCTCCGGGGCCTTATCCTCCCTGTATCTCCCAGTGAATCGCGGGAATCTTACGGCAAGCCCTGTGTCCTTCGATATGGCTCCCCAGCCACAGGTGTGTATCGGGCTGAGCGTTATCTCGTCTCCCACTATCTCGAGAACCAGCTCAGGCCTGACCCACATGTCAGGCTCCATTATGGAGTCTACGCGCGCCGGCTTCTGTTTAAGAGCCCGGGGCGTGAGCATCTCGGTCAGCTTCTCAAGGTCCTCGTCCTTGAACCCGGTGCCGACCTTGCAGACCGTCTTGAAGGTGTCGCTGTCATCGTCGTAGGCCGCCATGAGCAGTGTGCCCAGCTTGCCGCTCCTCTTGCCCCGGCCATAAAAAGCCCCAACAATCACTAGGTCGAGTGTATCGGTCAGCTTAGAGACGTAGCTTCGCTTATACTTGATCCAGAGCCACCCCCTCGCTCCAGCCCTATAGATAGACCTATCTGAGATATCCTTCACTATCACGCCCTCGCACCCAGCCTCGACGGCCCGCATCATGAACTTGTCCAGAGTGTCAGGATCATCCACCAATAGCCCCTCTGTAAGCCTGAAGTTCTCCGCCTCGACTATGATAGACTTCAGTCCCTCTCGCCTCTCGAGGAGTGGGCGGTCCAAAAAGCTCTCGCCATCGTAATAGAGGAGGTCGAAGAAGAAGAGGCTGACAGGGTAGAGCTGGGCCGCCTTCTCCACGTCATACTTCCTTCTCCTATGCATCAGTTCTTGGAAGGGGAGCATGTCGCCTGTGTCTGGATCGTAGGCGACTGCTTCGCACTCAACTATCGCCTCACGCGCGTTAAGCCCCTTAGAACACATCTCCGCCACGTCTGGAAACTGCGAGGTTATGTTCTCCTGTCTTCTTGAGAAGATAATGATCTTGTCTCCGAGCTTGTGAATCTGCATCCTCTCCCCATCATACTTAAACTCGGCGAACCCGCGGCCGCCGAGCTTCTCAAGGATCTCGCTGGCCGAGGAGAGCCTCTCTGCAAGCATCGGCCTCACGGGGACTCCGCATCTTATCCCAACCTCGCTAGCCCCGAGGCTCCCCTTCTCCTTCACGGCCGACACCACGAGCCCGATATCGGAGCTGATATTGTAGGCCTTCTCGATCAGATCTTTCTCGGCACCGCTTAGGCTTGCCAGCGCGTCAATAATCGTCATATCCGCGACCCCCAGTCTCATCTTGCCCGTGACCAGCCTGATCAGATACTTCGCCTCCTTCGGCGAGGCCTGGGCGAGTAGGCCTGAAAGAACCTTGACCTTCATGTCGACAGACCCCTCGCCTGTGAGCCGCGCAATCTTCTCGAGCGTGTTGTAGACGCTTTCGACTGTTAGGGGCTCGAGGCTGAGGATTGTCTGGGCCTTTCTTGAGGATAGAAGCTGCTCGGCCACTAGGCCAAGGTCCCCGCTCTTCCTCAGCATCTCCTCGATCCTTTGCTCGTCAATCCCTGTTACGAGCTTCAGCGCTCTTACGGCAAGCTTTTCGGCCATGCCAAGCTCGACACCCACGTAGGGGGGGTAGAGCTGCCCGAGAGTGAGGTATGCTATCTTCGCCGCCTCCCTCGGCTCGGCCTCCCTCAGAAGCTCCACTAGGATGTCCCTCATCTCGAGCCTCTTGGTGGTCGCCTCGAGCCGCTCATAGAAGCTGACCAGCCTGGAGAAGTCCATCTCTCCGACCCTTCTTCGTGTCGGTCCGAGTTAAAGGTTATCCGTCCTTCTCTGCAGCTCAGGCTATGTTGCCGTCTGGAAGGCCCTCGCTCCCTGGTTATTGGCCCTCGTCACCCAAGCCTCACAGGAGTAGGACTCGGCGAGAAGCCTCTTCACTTCCTCAGCCCTCTTCTGGCTCTCCGTAAAGCCGTAGCAGGTCGGGCCCCAGCTCGACTGCCCAGCCCCCAGAAGCCCATGCTCCTCCATGGCAGCTATAACAGGGGCTGAGTGGGGGTTGAAGACTCCCCCCTGGAGGTGGGCGAAGGCCTCACCCACCATCCTCTGATAACGGCTAAGCCCCTCGCCGAACAGTGCGAGATCCCTCTCGAGGACGCCTGGCAATATCTGTTGAAAAAGGAGTCTGCATAGCCCGAGCTCCCGATCGGGCCCGTATCTCAGCCCCAGCATCTTCTCCGCCTCCCCCCTCCTAGGATGCCCATACCTGCCCCGAGGCCAAGCCAGCAGAACCATCCAATCCTCAGGAAACCGGAGGCTCAGGAAGCTTCTTCGCCCCCCAGCACCGACGCCGAGGTCCAAGACGAAACCCCCCGACTTGAAAGCCGCTATCCCCACCCACGAGAACCGTCCCGCAAAGCCCCTCCGAACAAGAACGGACTCATCAAGCCTCTTTCCGGCGAGAAGCGCCATCGATCTAAGGATCGAGAGATAGAGCTGCGTACTCGTCCCAAGGCCTACGTGCCTCGGGGGAGACTCCAATACTGCGACCTCGACGCCCGCCTCGGTGCCCAGCGCCTCGTAGACGGCCCCTGCCACCTCCACAGCCTCGGGCCAGACATCTCCACTGACCGCCACACCGGGACGCCCACCCCACCTCGCCTCAACTACGGTTCTAGGCTCCTCCACAGCCAGCCCAATCCCCAGCCAAGGCGTCAACAAATCCCCCGTGGACGTGAATCCCAGATGCAGCCTCGCCGGAGCCTCAACCCGCCACCCCATCTCGACGACTCTACGCGAGGCCAGATTAAAAACTACAAATAACATGACGACCGGATGAGTAATGGCTTTGACGGCGAACTACTTCGCTTATGACGTCACCGTTAACCAAGACGTAATGAGGAGGATACTGGGAAAATGGCGTGGCCTTAGGCGCGCGACTCTAGAGGGCTATCGGCTCGTCTTCGACACGTATTCATCGGCCTGGCGAGGCGGTATAGTGGGGATCGAGGAGGCGCCGGGACACAGAGTTATTGGCGGCCTCTACATCATAGAGCCCGAGGATTTCCAGCTGCTTGACAGGTACCAGGGAGTCCCCACGCTCCGTAGCAGGATCAAGGTATCCGTGACTACTGAGGCGGGGGTAGAGCAGGCTTTTACATACGTCTCCGTAAACCCGAGAAGACACGTCGCCCCATCAAAAACCTATGTCGCGCTCATCATACGAGGATTAAGGTCGCTGGGTTTTCAAGGATCAGAGCTGGCGGCCCTCGAGGAGGCCGGCCTATCCATGCCCTGACGCGGCACTCTCTCCAAAGAGCCCCTCCAGATCCAGAGGACACTCGTGGCAAAGTTTACGACGAACGCCAGCAAAGTAGCTACAAAGTACGAGACCAAGTAGTTTATACCGAGCACAGCGACCATGAAGCTGTAGGCCCCGAAGTTCAGCGCCATGCTCAGCAACCTTGTCAGATGGAACTTAAGCATCCTGACAAAAAATCCGTTGGAGCCCCTGCTCTGCCTGAAGGTCCAAAAATCATTGATCACGAAGTTCGCTATTACCGATGCCTCAACGGCTATAGCTCCAGACAGGAGCGACCCAAGCCTAACACTCTCGACGAGAATATAGAGGACAGCCTCTGCAAGCAGAAGACACGCAACACCAACCACCACAAACTTGACCGCGGTGGTCGAGAGAGAAACCCTGATAAGCGCTTGGAAAAGCCCCGCATGCTCTCTAGGCATCCCTGATCAGCCTCCTGACCACAGCCAGGTCGCTCCTATAGTCCCCCCAATCGTCCTGAGGAGTCTCAAGTATCATCGGTAGTTGTCGAAGCACCCTGTGGTTGACTATCTCCGCGAAGCCTCTCTCCCCTACGTGCCCCATCCCTATGTGTTCATGCCTATCGAGATGACTCCCAAGCCCGCCCTTAGAGTCATTTAGGTGAAGGACCTTGAGTAGCTTAATACCAACCTCGCTATCAAATCTCTCTATCACCTGCTCAAGACCCTCGCGGTTTGAGATATCGTAGCCGGCGGCGTATAGGTGGCAGGTGTCGAGGCAGACCCCCACCCTATCCTTGTGACTGATCTTATCTAGAATGCTTCTTATCTCGTGGAAGTAGGAGCCCACACTGTTCTTCTGCCCAGCCATGTTCTCCAGAAGAATCATGCAGGATGGATCAAGCCTCGATATCGCATCGTCAGCGGCCCTAGCCACCTGGGCTATCCCCTTCTCAAGCCCCTTCCCCATATGACTTCCTATATGGCAGACCAGATAGTCTATCTGTAACGACTCGCACCTCTCAAGCTCCTCAACTAGGCTCTTAACCGACTTTCTCCAAGTCGTAGAATCTGGGCTCGCGATGTTTGGGAGGTAAGGCATGTGGGCCACAACGACCTCATACCCACTTGCCCTCCGCTTCTCAATGAATTCCTCCGCCTCCTCAGGGTCGAGCTTCTTGGCCACCCAACCCCTCGGGTTCCTTGTGAAGATCTGGAAGGTCGTACAGCCGAGTTCTTTTGCACGGTCAACAGACATGGATAGCGAGCCGGATATCGAGACATGAGCACCAAGTAAGACCATTACTTCAAGCAAAATCGGGTCTGGACTATAATAATTTATTTCCCCAGCCTTTAAAGAGGAGACTTTGTCGGGAATCTTCAACCTAAGGCCCTCGTGTGGGGACGTGCTTAGAATGGATCACTACGACGGAAGCCCTCATTTACATAGCTTAATAAGTAGCTCATTAGGTGGTTAAGCAAAATATTAGTTTTGAGCGGAAGAGGGGGAGACAGGGAGGAGGGGTTGGTTAGTCTATAGGCCTCGGCAGCAAGCCTAGGAACCCCTGACACCGGGATTAATTGCCCTGAGCCCGCCGGACTCCGGCGATTAAAAGGTATGAGCCCCCGGTGTATATAGTTCTGGGGTTTTTCCCCTCGCTGTCGGCGACATCCCCCATCGGACGGGACTTACACCCGGCCACGGCCCCTTGTGCCCCGGGCATGTCGGTCCCGCCCTCACCCAACCACCATACAGAACCGATGCTAGAGACGTTACATAAACATTCAGACACCAGACTGAAAATAACGGCCCACCATCCAAGGACATATAAGACCTCAAGGGGACTAATACTGCCAAGAGAAATCTATTACGCCCTAACAAACATTAAGGACTTAGAGAAGAAGATAGGAGTAAGGACGAAGAGGTCTAAACCAAAACACATACTAGGCATAGAGCACAGAAACATCCCAATACAGCCGGATTTATGTGGCAACGCGGTAATATTCAGGGAAAAGGACAAAACAACACTATACGGATACCGCTATTGTCCGGATAAGGCTTTAAATACTGTTTGGGGTCTGCTGTTTCCCGACCGAGGCGGTTATGAAACCCCTCATAGACACATAAACCCCTTATCCGGGAGCTCGTCTCCAAACTATTTAAGCTTCTTCTGAGCATGGTGTATTATGGAGTTTCGTGAGCTTAGTGATTTTGAGTGGGATGTCGTTAGTCCTTTTCTTCCTCCTAGGTCTAGGGTTGGTAGGCCTAGGGCTGATGATAGGATGGTCTTGAACGGTATACTGTACGTCCTCACCACTGGCTGTAGGTGGATGGATATGCCCCTAGAGTATGGTTCATACAAGACTGCTTGGAAGAGGCTTAAGAAGTGGCAGGATGAAGGGGT
>Ga0079997_119001_pt1 | contig 10943 bp, 18 predicted proteins | sample PerSpoCPS_CMetaG_FD_69200 | JGI IMG/M metagenome (GOLD analysis project Ga0079997, IMG submission 69200) | Archaeal communities from Yellowstone National Park, Wyoming, USA - Perpetual Spouter C (PS_C) MetaG (SPADES assembly) (version 2) | ecosystem: Environmental > Aquatic > Thermal springs >... | reverse complement strand
CAGTCCCTCCCGTTCGTCCTTGTGCTGGCCCACCTGTCGGCGGACGAGTTCGTCCGGATGTTCGAGCTGTGGCCGGAACCGTCCCGGACGAAGTGGCGCGACCGGTTCGCCACCATTCTCAGCGCCGACGAGCGCACCCTGGTGGGCGCCATGCTCGGCATCCAGCAGGCCCTCTCGGTCTTCGCCGAAAGGTCCGTCGTTCAGGCCACCAGCCACAGCAGCTTCCGGCTCGAGACCCTTGCGTTCCAGCCCACCACCCTGGTCATCGGACTGCCCACCCAGCCGCGGGAGAACCGGCAGATCCTGACGTCTTTGTTCATCCGCCAGCTGCTCGACGTGCTGGGACGCATCGGTGAGAAGCGGAGGCCCCAAGGGCTTCCGGTCCCCGTCACCCTCTACCTGGACGAGATCGGCACCCTGGGGTACATCGGGAACCTCCCCGAGTACGTCGCCACCTACCGCGACATCAAGGTCGCCTTCGTCCTTGCCACTCAGGACACCGAGCAGCTCACGGGCCTGTTCGAGAAAGAGCAGGCGGAGACCCTCCTTGCCAACCTCCATACCCGTGTCGTGTTCGGATACGACCTGAGGCCGGAGCAGGCTGTGCGCATCAGCCGGGACCTCGGCGAGAAGATCATCCTGGAGCCAACCGCCGAGTACAAGGGTGGGCTGCTGAGCCAGAAGAGGTCCGGCGCCAGGGTCCTCGTTTCCACAAGGCCCCTCCTGACCTCCGACGAGCTGCGGAACATGAAGCCGTTTGAGGCCGTGGTCGTCCTGCCTGGCAACCGCAAGGCGGTGACCTACATGAAGCCCGTCCACGAAGACCCCGACATCCCGCCCTCCCTGCGGGTCCAGCCTCACTGGGTGCACCTGTACAAGCGCGACGTGGAGCTCAACGACGTCCTCCCCACGCCGCCCAGGATGGTATCCGAGAGGGAGCCGGAAATCCGCCCGACGGCGCCCACTCAGCTGCCATCAGAAAGGCTGGAGCCGGAGCCGGTCCAGGCGACTTCCCAGCCTGACGCGCCCCAGATCGTCCTGGCACACGCTCCGGAGCCTCCGACTGTCCAGCGAGTGCATGGGGACGGAGCTGACAGCACACCACTGGAGCGTCCAGACCGGGCGCCTGCCCCCGCGCAGCGGGGCCGCCAGGGCCAACAGATCGACCTCTCCGAAGGCCACCTGGTGGCGTTCTTCCGCGCTCTTCTGGCAGGACAGCTTCAGGACCAGCGGGTCACCGACGGAACCCCCGGATTCGTGTACGCCGACAAGAGGGGCGAGGTCCTGGTCCCGTTCGGCTACTTCATGGACTTCGGCAGGAAGGCCGGGGTACAGTTCGTCGAGCTGAGCATGCGGTGGTCTGCCGAGGGCCTGGCCGGCCCCAGGGTGAGCGTCCTCAGGAACGGAAAGGCCATCAACTGCATGTCCTTCACCCGACAGGCGGGCCGCTTGCTGCCTCCTGACATCCGGTCGGAGATCGCCCGGCGCTTCCCCCGGGTCCCCGCGAGTGCCGTACGTGTGCACGGACAGCAGCGGGCCGGGGAGGGCCAGCAGGCTGCCCGGCAGCCCGCAGCACCTGTGCCGTCAGGCGGCCAACGGCAGCAGGAGCGGGAGCCGGCCCGGGCGGAGCAGCAGGAGCCCAGGGGAGACCCATTGGACGTTGGGGTCGCGGTCCTTTCGATGCCGTTCCTGAGGGAGTGCCTGGAGCTGGTACGGCAGCACAAGGACAGGTTTGAAGGCCATCCCGACTTCCGCGAGGGGGGCACCGCCCCCATGGGCCGGTGGAGGCACGTGACACGCTCCGGGGAGGAGCTGCTGCTGGTGGTACGCGACGTGCTCGCCGGGCACATCGACGCCCTGGGCGGGAAGCCTGAGACGGTGTTCTCACTGTGGAGGGCTGCGCTGATCATCCGTGGTGAGGGTGAGGACCGGGCCGTGTACAGGGTTGACCGTACCGGGACTGTCTACGTGGCGTTTCGGTGGGAAGTCCTCCGGCGCACGGGATTCCCGGGCCCTCTGCTCGATACGGAGCCTGGGGAGCAGCCGGATAGTGATGTTTACCCCCGGGGGGCCTGACGGCCGTTCAGGCGCCGTCCTGGATCCGCGGCGTCGCCCGGGACGGCGCCGGCCCGGCGCCATCCCGGTTGACGGCCCGGTGCCGGTCCGGTATATGTCAATGCGGAGGTGACGGAAGATGCCGAAGATCAGGGTCGAGCCCAAGGTCGTGGAGGCGAAGAGGAAGCTGAGCATGAGCCTTCCGGCGAGCCTGGTGGAGAAGCTGGACCTGTACGCCCGGTACCTGGGAGGTGCGACGGACCGGTTCTACGTGATCGAGCAGGTCCTGGCACAGTTCCTCGACAACGACCGCGACTTCCAGGAGTGGCTCAGGAGCAACGGGAAGGCGTCGGGCCAGTAGGTGGAACGAACAAGTTTTCGCCGAACATCTACGGGAAAAGCCGCACTTCTGTTCGTCGAACGCTTACGGGAAAAGGGTGTAAAAGCGCACTCCTGTTTGCCGAACACCAACGGGAATTCCCGCGGGAATTCCCGTGCGGGAAATGAGCCTCAAACGCAGACAAGACGCGGGTCCTGGATTCTTTTCCCGTGCTTCCAACACCCCGGAAGCCAGTTTTTCCCGTTGATGTCATTTCCCGTCGACTGTCACGCTGTAGCTCTTTCGATCCTCCTCCCACAGCCATCGCCGGCTATCGCGTGGCACCGCCGGTGTGGAAGTGCGCCCTTCGGGCGCGGACTCGGGCGCCTCTGGAGAGGCCGGGATGAGGCGTCTCCGGGGGTGGGTCCGGGGCCTGGACGGCCCCGTTGGAGCCCTGGGAAGAGCGGCGGGTCCGGGGGCTTCGGCCCCCGTCGCCGCCCGCCGCGGAGGAGGTGGCACGTGGACCGGACCGAGCTGTTGCTGAGGGAGCTTGAGGGCTCCCTCAACACCGCCTTCCAGGCGGTGGAGGAGCTCGACGCGCTTGTACGCGCCGAGCTCGGGGGCGACCCGAGCCCCATTGGGGAGGTCCAGTCCGGCTACGCGCGGCAGGCCCTCCACAGCATCCGGGAGGCGGGGAAGGAGCTGCGCCCGATCTCCCTCCTCGCGGCTGAGCCCGCCCGGCGGATTGGGCGGGCTGTCGAGCTGATGTCCACCGCTGCTGAGGCGGTGGCGCAGCTCGACTCCAAGCTCTGTCTCCTGCGCGGGCGTGGGGAGGACCGTGGGCAGTCCAATTCTGCCCGGATTGCCCTGGCCGCCCTCCGCATGGCGGGTCGGAAGTTGGCCTGCCTCGCGGAGAACCTGGGGGCGTAGCACATATCCCTCCGCCGATGTACCGTCGGCGGCGGGCTAAGGAGGGGGAGTATGCGGAGAAAGAGCTACCCCTGCTGCCCCAGCTGCGGGGCGTGGTTGCTGGGCGTGGCCACGACCTGCAGCCGGTGTGGCCGGGACTGCCGCGACGTGCGGCAGTACCAGGCCGCGGAGGCGGCAGCCCGGTTCGAGGCCGGGCTGGCGGCCCTGCGGGAGCGCGAGAAGATGCGCTCGGGCGAGCCCGGGTGGGCCCGGCTTGCCCGGGCTTTCGGGCGCGACCCGGACGACTGAGGTTCCGCCCGCGGGCCCTGCCCGGAAGGGTGGGTCCGGGTGGCCGAAGGCGGACTGGATCCGCCTTCGACCACCCCGGCCTGCCGGGGACCCCCTGCCGCCTGGGACAACAGGCGGCCCAGGACCCAGGCCTGGCTGGCTGCGGTCCTGCCAGCAGGGAGTATCATGAAGCTGATGCCGTCGAGGCGCACATTCACGGCGTACGTGGAGAAGGACCCGGAGACGGGCCTCTACGTGGGGTTCGTCCCCTCGCTGCTGGGGGCCCATACCCAGGCAGCCACGCTGGAGGAGCTCCTGGAGAACCTCAGGGAGGTCGTCCTCCTGGTTCTGGAGTCCACCGGCAGCCCCGAAGGCCCCGAGCCGGAGTTCGTCGGGATCCACCGGATCGAGGTCACCGTTTGAGTCGGCTGCCCACGGTGGACGCGCAGACCCTGGAGCGCGTCCTGCTCAAGCTCGGGTTTCAGAGGGTACGCCAGCGCGGGAGCCACGTCTTTTACCGGCACCCTGACGGACGGTTTACGACCATCCCCCACCACCCCGGCAGAGACATTGCTGCTGGCCATCCTCCGGGAGGTCGGCGTTTCCAGAGAGGAATTCCTCAGCTCTGACGGCCGCCCGGCGGGTGTGGTGCGGTCCGGTTCGACCCTCGCCACCCCGGCGCAGGGTGGCGGAAACTCTGGAGGTGACCCTTGCTCAATAAGGTGTTCCTCATCGGTCGAGCCACGGCTGACCCAGAGCTCCGGTACACCCAGGACGGGGCCCCTGTGGCCCGGTTCCGGCTGGCGGTGAACCGGCCCGGCAAGGACCGGGGGACGGACTTTGTCCCCGTCCTGGCCTGGCGGAAGACGGCCGAGTTCGCCGCCCAGCACGTCAAGAAGGGGCGGCTGTTGGCCGTAGAAGGCCGCCTCCAGATCCGGGACTACGAGGCGGGCGGCAAGCAGTACCGCGTCGGTGAGGTCGTCGTGGACCGGCTGAGCCTGCTCGACCGCAAGCCCCAGGAGCCCGAGCCCGAGGTGGAGCCTGAACCCGACGTCCAGATCTAACCGCAGGAGGGAGGTGGACGCCGTGATCGTGCCCCTGCCTTGCGGCCCCAGCTACTTCGACGGCTGCACCTGCACCTCGTGCAGCCAGTACCGCAACGAGGCGTGGGCCGGGAGGGTCCCCAAGCTGGACCGCGCCCAGCTCGAGGCAAGAATCGCCCACGCCAGGGAAATGGGCGAGCTAGAGCCTCTGAAGCCTGCCCCGAAGGTGTCGTGGGCAGAGGAGCTGCGGGTACGCCAGCTGCTCTGGGACCTGGAGGACGAGCTCCTCGAAGCTCAGATGGTCGCTTCCCGCGCAGCCCTTGCCTCTGCGCGCTGACGCGCGCGGCCCCCGGTGAATCCAACTCCAGCCAAGGAGGTGTCTGCAGCATGATCAACAGTGTCGTCCTGGTGGGTCGCGTCGCCACCGACGTGACCCTCCGCTACACCCCCAACGGGCAGCCGGTGGCCCAGTTCCGGCTCGCTGTCGACCGGCCGAGCCGGGACAAGGAGAACCGGAAGACGGACTTCATCCCCGTGGTGACCTGGGGCAAGGCCGCGGAGGCCGCCGCACGGTACCTCCAGAAGGGCCGCCTGGCCGGTGTCCGGGGCCGGCTCCAGATCCGGGAGTACCAGGACCGGGAAGGCGCCCGCCGGTGGGCCACCGAGGTGGTCGGCGTGACCACCTTCCTGCCCGACGGGAAGCAGCGCAACGGTGACCAGGGGACGGCCCCCGCCGCCGACGCCGCCGAGCCCGAGACGGACACCCTCCCCGAGGTGGAGGCCGCGGACGAGCTCGGCGACGAAGAGGACGTTCCGTTCTAGGCAGCCGCCACCCCCTCCTCCCTCCTCCTCCACCCACCCCGGGGCCCGGTACCGCCCCCTCACCACCCGGGCCCCGGGGTATCCTCCTCGCACCGTGCGTCCCTACACAGTCCAGGCCCTGGCCAACCTGGACGCCAGGGCTCGCCCTTTGCAGCTCGCCTTGCAGGGAGACCGCCTGGTCCCTGCAGGACCGCCCCTCACGCTCTTCGGCCTGTCTCCCCAGCACGTTGCCAGCGCAGCAGCTAGGATGCTCGCCAGGTTCCCCTGGTCCCCATACGGACTCCAGCCAGGGGACGTGATCCTGGTGGCCCAGGACACCCACGTGTGGGTGTATGTCCTGGGCCTGCAGGGAGTGCTGGAGGCTACAGCCGAGCTCACCCTGGACTTCTACAAAAGCTCCAGGGAGCTGGCGGTCAGCGTGGCCGGGGCCAGGTTCATACGGGCAGCAGGAGGCCCCAATGCCGCGTAGAAATACGCCACGCCCCAGGCCGCTCCGCAGAGACCTCGGATCCAGCATCACCCTGTCCCTCGTACAGGCCCCGGACCACGGAGACCTCGAACTTGCTGTGGTGGCGGGGAGCCAGATCGTACCCATCGCCACTGGCGAGGATGCTCGCCGCCTCTTCGAGACCCTAACTGCCGAAGACGCAGCCCGCCTGCTCCACAGCTACTCACGATAGTCCCCACTCCGCTCCGTCATGCAGTGTCCTGGCGCCCGGAAGAGGCGGGTCGAGGAAACCCGGATTCTCCTCCGTGCCCTCGACCTCTGGCTGCGCACGGAGGGGCTGGCGTCAAGCAGCAACACGCTGCGGAGTGCCCTCAGGGCCAGGAAAAGGCTCCGAGCCGTCCTGGAGCGTGCAAGGAAAGCAGCGTGACCGGCCGCGGCCAGTGCGCCGCCTCCGGCGGCGCAGACCCGGGTGCACAACCAGAGCAGCACGCCGGACGCGGGAGTGGCCCAGCCCGGACGGGTCCCCGGCTTCTAACCGGGTCGCACGCGGGTTCAAGTCCCGCCTCCCGCTCCAGACGCTGAAAAGGGGGCAAGCAATGTCCCGCAGCAGACTTCTCCAGAAAGCCCTCGGCCTCGTCAACAGAGCCCGCGAAGAGATGGGTATGCGGCCTCTCCGGCACTTCCCCCGCGGCATCCCAGAATCAGCCACCGCATGCCCGCTCGCACGTGCCCTCGGAGACTGGGCGACCGTGATCGAGGACAGGGTGCTCGCGCCTGCCAGCAAGATCGAACCCCTCCTCCGGGCATGGAAAACTAAGGCAGTCCTCGACGAGGACTCCGGCAGCCTAGCAGTGGCCTTGCCCATCACCCTCCGGCAGTTCATCGCAGCATTCGACAGCCGCGAGTTCCCGGAACTGGACGACAGCCCGCAGCTAAGCACAGTCCTGAAGCTCCTGAACGCCGCCCGCCGTGAGCTCGGGCTGCGCCCGCTCCGTAAGATACCCCGCGGGTTTCGCAAGTCCCTCTTCAGCTGCCCAATCGCACTCTCCCTGCCGGGAGAAGTCCACGTTACGAGCGAGGCAGTCTACCTATCGTGGTCACAGGGAGCTGCGGCATCGGCCCTGGCAAGAGCATGGGGAACCAGGGCCGAGCCCTATAAGAACTACGGCACCTGGACCGTGGAACTGCCACAGGAGCTACGGCGGTTCTTCAGGGCATTCCAGGACGGCAAGATCCCCGAACTCGACCGCAGAAACGCGCTGCCTGGAAGGCTAAGCGGCAGAGGCCCGGAGGAGAACAGAACTGGCCGCCGCCAGGTGAGGCCCCGAGACCGCATGGCGAGGAGGCGGGCAGCATGCTCCTCGTTCAGGGAGGCTAAGCCGTGATCGCTGCCGTCATCACCTTCACCATCATCGCCTCCGGGCCGATGGGGCACCAGTCCGCCTCTGCCATCCGGGACCGCCTGACGGCATCCGCCCCGTGCCTCGTAGAAACCTACTCGCCTCAAGCCGCCAGGCTGCACATCCATGTCCGGACCGCCACAGCCTCGCTGGGAGTGCAGGCCTACTGGCAGAACATCCAGACCTACTCCGAAGGCTCGTACCATATCGAGGCCATCGCCCTCCTCGACGGACGTCCGGTAGCCAGGGCCGCAGCCTCCAGCACCCAAACTACCGTCTGGGTCAACATGGGCTTCCTGACCTTGCGGCTCCCTCTTGGCCGGCCCGACCAGGCCGTAGACTCCGTCGCACAGCAGCTCGCTGCACAGCTCCGCTACCTCTGCCAGGCGCCAGTACCCGAGCAGGACCAGGGCCCCGCCTCCTAAGCAGGCGAACGCGGGTTCAAACCCCGCTCCAAGCCATCCTGCAACGCGCCGCGCAAGGAAGGCGGCCTGACCAGCCGCAACGGGTGCGCAACCAGAGCAGGAGGTCGCGAATGGACCTCAAAGACGTGGTCCTCAGACTCGCCAGAACAGCCTCCAGCATCCTCGTCCAGGACGGCAGAATCATCCCCCTCGCTTTCTTCATCGACGCGGACGGGAGGATAGCCGGAGGCACCGTGCTGGACTTCTCCTCCCAGGAAGCCAAGGAAGCCTCCGTGTCCGTGGCACAGTACACCGCCAAGAAAGTAGGCTGCTCCATCGCCTACGTCACCGAGGCCTGGATGTCCCGGTACCCCAAGCCCGGCGTCGCCCCTTCCAAGGACCCGGACCGGGAGGAAGTCGTAATCATCGCGGCGTTCGGCCCGAGCTCGACCGCCGCCGCTCTGGTCTGGTTCTCCCGCGACGCCAACGGGAACCCCGTCCCCTCCGAGCCGGAGCTTGTCGAACATCAACTGGAGTCGTGGATGGACCCCTGGCCCGACAGAAAGCCAGCCCACTAACCACGGCCCGAAGGGGGAAACCTCATGACCAGGCGCACACCTACCGAGTGGACTCCTGACGGCCTGCTTGAGTGGCGCTACCTCGGCGGCAGCTGGGAGGTGTGGCGCTGCCGCCTGTGCGGAGCGACCACGGACAGGCACTGCAACGAGCGCATCAACGAGTACATCGTACACCGCCACCCGGACGACGCCGAGCGGTGCCTCGACCGGTGGCACCGCATGCAGTCCCGGCGGGCCACCCGGACCCCCTGAGCGCGGGTGCGCCGCCTCCGGCGGCGCGGACTCGGGCGCGTGGAGGCCAACCATGGTCTGGTTCGCAGCGGTCCTCGCCCTGGTGCTCCTCTCCACAATACTGAGAGCAACACGCCTTTTGAAACCGATCACCATCGCGGCCCTCATCTACATCGCCGCCTCGCTCCGGTAGCACCAGGCGTGCCCGGCAGGTGCGGCTGCCGGCACCGGACGGCCCCACCACCGTCCGCCCGCGCTCTCCCACGCGGGGCACCCCCACGGCCCGGCTCCAGGCCCCCGCATGAAGGGCAGCTCGCCTTACCCAGAGGCGCAAAGCGCCCAGGAGCACAGGGGCCGCGACCTTCCATCAGGCCGCGGCCCCTTCCCAGCAGCCATGCCAGTCTGCATAACCTGCCACACGGAAACCGCAGCCCTCCTGTCCCTCTGGGGCTACCCCATCTGCCGACAATGCGCAGCCAGACTGCGGATTGGCCCACAGGAGCCCAGGCCGGGCTCAGCAAGAGAACTCGAACACGTCCCGCCTCTCGTGGACGACCTCGACATCCGCCTCGCCCTGATGATCGCCCAGTCCATGCTCGACAACGACTAGGAGGCGCCCCGTGGACCTTTCACCCTTCTTCCAGTACCTGGCCCTCGGAACAGCCCTGCTCTGCCTGATGGCCGCCGCACTGTTCTTCATCTCCCACATCTTCAACGGAGACCTCCGTTGAAGGCCCTCACAGCGTTGCTCCTCGCAGCCGCTGCAGCCCCTGCAGGCCTCATCGTGCCAGGAGAACGCATCGGGCCAGCCGCCCTCGGCATGTCCCACGCCCAGCTGTCCCGGGCCGCCTCCACCATCCCCTGCTGTTCAGGCCCTGTTCCGCGACGGCAAAGCCGTCCAGCTCCACACCAACTGCGGAGGAGCCCTCCTCACGCCCGCCGGCGCCCAGGTCGGCGCTCTCCTGGCCACCGCCATCCGTGAGTTCGGCTACCCGGACCCCACGGCGGCCAGCAGGGTGTACAGCCTCCAGGACGGCAGGACCGCTCTGGCCGCGTGGCACATCTACCGCTCCGGTCCTCGGAGACACCTGCTTCCCACAACAGCCGCAGCCAGAAGGGAGGTAGCACCATGGGTGCGAAGTGCCCGCCTATCTTCAAGCAGCTCGAGCAGAGGAACCCCAACAAGGCCATGTACCTGTACCTCTGCGAAGCCTCTGCACGGATGGTGCCCTCAGAGTGGGAGGCCACCAGGGACATGTTCGCCCACCGCAAGACACTGGAAGGCCTGGCCCTCTCCGGTGAAGACCTTGGCCCTTCCCTGGTCACCGCGCCCAGGCCATGGCTGCGCTTCTACGTCCTCGTAGGAGGCGCCACGGCAGGGCCTACGGGATGGTGCGAGGACCACCACGACAACCGCTTCGCCACCATCTGGCACACCTTCCTGGTCTCCAGAAACGTCGCAGCCGGAAACGGGTTGAAGAGCCGACGCGACATCCGCCACCTCCTCTGGCACCGCTGGGACATCGACCTCGCCAGACTCATCGTCCGCCCGGTCATCTGGAGCGGCCAGAGCGCCAACGGCACCCTCGTCTGGTCCTCTTCCATCCCGTACATCCTGCCCCCGGGGTCCGTCCTCTGGGCCGCCAGGGCCTCCGTCCCCAGGAAAACCAGAAACGGCTTCCTCTCCCTGCCTAGGACCATCACCTGGCGGGTCACCCACGAGCACCGCATCCTCAGCTCCGGCCTCGTGTCCCGGCCCGCCAGCGGAATCACCTTCAAAACCCGCGACGACACGGCCGAAGACGGCCGCGCCAGCTCCGACCAGCACTTCGTCACGGAGATCCAGTACACTGTGCGCAAGCGCTATGTCGCCTGAACGGCTCCGGCACATCGCCCAGGCGTGGGCCTCCGCAGCCGCAGCAGCCACAGGACTCGTCGTCGTCCCGCTCGCGCTCGGGTACGCTACTCTCTGGGTTGCCAGGAACACCGCAGCCGTCCGCTGGGCCGAGGAACTCCTCTCCCAGCCTGGAACTCACCCGGCCACAAAGCCCCTCCTCGCCTGGGCCGTAGGAATGGCTGTGTTCACCGTCCTGGGAGCCATCGCATCCCGCCGCAGGCACCGCCGACCCCCCAGATAGCCAGAGCACCCGGGAGGAACACCCGTGCCCGCGACCACACGTACCCCTGAGCAGGCCCAGCGCACGCCTGAAAAGTCCCCCTACCCCAGCGACTGCAACATGGTCGCCCTCACCCTGTCCGTGTACCGCGTCGAGCCCACCCGCACGACCAACGGGGGCACCCCCATCCGCACCGTACGCTGCCTCCGCCGCGACGGGCTCAACGGCGCCAAGACCACCTTCGTGGACGTCTGGCTGTGGCGCGACATGACCACCCTGGCAGACCTCCTCAAGCCCGGACAGTCCATCGTCGTCTCCGGCAAGATCGT
>Ga0079997_115627_pt1 | contig 10956 bp, 9 predicted proteins | sample PerSpoCPS_CMetaG_FD_69200 | JGI IMG/M metagenome (GOLD analysis project Ga0079997, IMG submission 69200) | Archaeal communities from Yellowstone National Park, Wyoming, USA - Perpetual Spouter C (PS_C) MetaG (SPADES assembly) (version 2) | ecosystem: Environmental > Aquatic > Thermal springs >... | reverse complement strand
TTTTGTTTTGGGAGAGAGGGAAGGTAAGAGGATGATTTTGGGAGTGAGGGTAGAAAGTTCGTATGGAGATGAGAGGAAGATGTTTTTGTCGTGGCTGAGAGGGCAAAGGGAGAAGATAGGAGAGAGGGTGAAATATGTTGGAGATGGATTGTATGGCAAGAGCATAGAGATTTTGAGGGAGGCGAAGAGGAGAGGATGGGAGATATATGTGAAGGTGAGGGAAGGGATATGGCAGGGAGTGAGGGCAGAGGAGAGGAAAGAGGCGATGAGAGAATGGGAGGAAGGTAGGGAGATATACAGGCAGAGATACAAGATAGAGCAAGTGATAGGGTTGCTAAAGAGGTCATATGGTGAAGGGTGCAGGGAAAGGAGTGAGGAGATGGCAAAGAAGGCGATAATGATGAGGGCGGTTTTGTGGAACATGGCGGTTTTGATGGTGTCAGGTTTTTTGTTGTTTAGGTGTTTGGTCTTGGAAGGGGCTTATTGATCGCTTCTTTCCACGCATGAAGAAAGACTTTTCGAACATACTCATATGCGCTTGTCGTTTTGTCAATCGGGTTGCAAGCGTTGTGATGAAAAGCCAGTCGCCCGCGTTGGTCACGGTCATCCGCCGCATCAAATAGCGGTGCAACACAACCTTGACACTTTCACCGATTGGAACGAACCGCTCTTTGCCGCCTTTCCCAACAACGCGAACGAAGCCTTGAGATAAGTCAATGTCGGAAAGTTTGAGATTGAGCGCTTCCGATAGTCGCAAACCAGTGTCTAAAAGCAGGCAAACGAAGGTCAAATCACGCAAGCCGCTGAAAGTGTGAGCGTGCTTTGCGATTGTGTTGACCAAAGCGACCACTTGCTCATCGGAAAGGGTTCGCGGGTAGTGAATGGGCTCTTTGAGTTTTTCAATGCCTTGCGTCGGGTTATCGTTGCGGAAACCTTCGCGAACGAGCCAACGGGCGAATGCTTTGATGGCACGGAGGTCACCGTTAACGGTTTGGGGCGTCAAATGTTGCAAGCGAAAGTTCAGGTAAGCCAAGATAGTTTCGCGGGAGAAAGTTGAAGGCGTTTCGTTGCGTTGCTGACAGAAATGAGCGAAAGGCTTCAAGCGTTTGCGATACCAATGAAGTGTTTCGGGTGAAGCGTTTTTGAGGTGACGCGAAAGGATGAAAGCGTCAATAACAGCGTCAAAATCGGAAACGAATGGTTTAGGTTCAAACCGCACTGCCCACAACACAGCCTACACCTCCGCTCATTGCACGCGCAGGGGATTTTTGAGAGGCAGGTTTTCGGAAATGCTAAGTTTTGCGCCCGTAGCTCAGCCTGGACAGAGCCGGGGAGTTCTAATCCCTGGGTCGGGGGTTCAAATCCCTCCGGGCGCGCCATTTTCGCTTTCAGCAATGTAACGCCTATTTTTCAACTCACCGCCTCTTTCCCCTGTGCGCAAAGAGATGCCTTCAATTGCCCTCTAACTTGAAACCGTCTTCAATCCCTTGCAGCGCCTTTGTGGTAATGTCGGCTAAGGCTGCGATGAGCAATGGGTCGGTGTTGGGCATTTCGGTTCGCCGCAGTTCCATACCGAGTTCCTCTGCCCTTCGCTTCGCTTCAATGTCAATGTCGTAGAGCACTTCAAGGTGGTCGCACAAAAATCCGACAGGGATGACGAGCACATGACGGTGACCATTTTGAGCCAACTCGTCCAAGACCTCAAGTATGTCTGGACCGAGCCAATTTTCACCGCTGGCGCTTTGGTAAGCGAGCGTCCAATCATCAATGCCGACTTCGTAAGCGACAGCCTCGCAGGTGCGGCGAAGTTCGTCCGGGTAAGGGTCGCCTTCGTCCAAAATTCGCATCGGCAAACTGTGGGCAGTAAAGACGAATTTGACCTCGTCTTGAACCTCAGGGGCAAACTGAGTCCATCCTTGTCGGACTTTGTTGGCAAAGCATTGAATCAGCAAAGGATGAGTTGCCCAACTCACCACGAAACGAAAGCTTATAGGGTTGCCTACCTCTTCGTTGGCTTTTTTCGCATAACCGATGTATTCGGCGACGCTGTAGCGTGAATAGTGCGGTGCCATTATGATGCCGATGGCTTCAGTCACACCGTCGCCCGCCATTCGCTTGACAGTTTCGGCAATGTAAGGGTGCCAATGCTTCATGCCGACATAGACCGTGAAGCGTGGTTCGTGGTGCGTGAGTGAGGTGTTCAGCAATTCTTGGAGCAATTTGGCTTGGGCGAAAGTAATTTCGTTCAAAGGCGATTTGCCACCGATGCTTCGGTAGCGCTCAACCAAATCCTGCAACGCTTCCGACGAAGGCTTCCGCCCACGCAAGATGTGAGTGTAGTAGGGCTCAACTTCGTCCAAAGAGTTCGGACCGCCGTATGCCATCAGCAAAACGCCGACTTTCTCTCCCATCCGTTTCGTCCCTCCTTGCAGGCTTTCACTCAGCGAAATTGAGCGTCAGCCAAGATTTTGCGGCATCAGTTTGGGAATGAATCACTGAGGGCGACAATCGTTCGGGGCATTGTTGAGGGGCAAACCGTTACGGCTCCGTTCGCCACCTCTCTTTCGCCCACAAGTAAAACACCAAACACGCAGCCCAACTCAACAACAAGCCCAGAAGCCAGTAATCTGTCAAGGTCAGGGACATCAACCCACCCAGAAAAATGGCAATAGCCAAATCGAGCCAAGAGGAATCTTGAAACTTAGTCCACCGTGAAGCCCTGAGTGCCTGTGCCGCAAAGTCTATCCCGAAACCCAAGGCAATCACGGCGAGGAAGAAGGCAAAGAAATTTGCGATGCCTATTCCTTCGGGCGACAGGAGCGCAATCGCAAAGAGAATCGCAAGACCCCACAGCGAAGCCCGTAGGGCAGTTGGTAGTGCCAACATCAGCACTGCTTCCCTTGCCAATATGGGTTGACTTTTGAGCCACTCAGGAGGGTGAGTGACCTGATAGAAAAGCAAAACCATAGCAATTGCCAGTGACAGAAGCGATGGAGGCAATTTTTTAATGACAAAGACTGCGACGGACAGGCAGATAACGAGAAGCGCGGGTAATTCTCCTGCCCACGAATTCCTTCGCTTCCAATCCAGCCAATACAGCCAGAGCAAACTCGCCGCCTTCGAGCCGAAGCCGCTTTCGGATTTTGCGGGTTTGGCAGTGATTGACTGAGCCGCAGCATCCCATGCGCCCATTTTCGTGAGCCGTTGTCGTTGCTCCGAGTGAAGGAAAGTGGCTTCGCAAAAAGGTGCTGCAAATTTCAGCGCCTCCCAAACCATAATGGCGGTGAAAACGGCGAAGAACATTGTCAGAAAGACGGACACCGCACTAACTCCATCAAAAGCAGCCTTGATTGAATAGTAAGCAGGCATCAAAGGGAGCAAAACTGCCGTTCCGACAGGTGTTTCCACCCAACCGATAACTTTCACCCAATCGATGTGTGCTGCACGAAGGGCGCCGGAGAAATAGTAGAGCGCAAGCAAAATAATCGCAAGCACGAAAAGAGCACTTACCCACACCACCCACAACTTGCACAAAAAAACCCAAGTCGTTCGCCATCCCGTCATCTTTAACGACACCAGTGCTGCTCCCAAGCAAGCGTTCAGGACGATGACGGTAACCGAAAGTGCGATAGCCGCTATATTCGCCACTCCCTTCATCAAAATTGATGCGCTCACAATTGCTGCCAACAGCACGAAGGTTAGATGGAAGTAGAGCATATTCGCAGATGCCCAAAGGAACACCGCCATCGTGCGTGCAGGTATTGGCTGAGCCAACTTCCATTCGGGCAAGAATAGGCTGCCGAAAGTTTGCGGAACGGACATCCAAGTTATAAAAAAGGCAAGCGCAAGCGAGAAGGCTTGTTGATTTGGCAAAGGTTTCAACAAATCTTGAGCAAACCGAACCCATATCGGTGCCGACAATACCATGAAAACGAAAGCCACAAGGGGCAGGAAAGTTTGCCACTGTCGCCAAAGCCTCATCAATTGCTTTCCTTGTGCCCAAATCAGCGCCGTCATGATTGGTCACCCCTTGGCGACGCTTTCTCCCCTTGCTTGCTACTGCTCCAGCAACTTGGCAAACACCTGTTCCAACGGGGCGCTTGCGCCGACATGAACTTTCTCCCGCAAATCGGCTGGCGTCCCTTCTGCGATTTTTATCCCTCGGTCGAGCATGATGATGCGGTCGGCTAATTCTTCAGCGAAAGCGAGGATGTGGGTGCTGATAAGGATGCCATGACCTCGTTCCCGCCATTCACGAAGCATCCCCTTCACCACTTGCTGCCCAATTGGGTCAATAGCGACGATGGGTTCGTCCAACAAAAGCAATGGCGGTTCAGGCAGCATGGCGCACGCCAAAATCGTCTTCTCCCGAACACCTTTGGGCAGAGTTGCTCCGAGACTGTCACGCCATTCAGTCAAGTTCAGCCGTTGAACCAGTTCATTGGCTCGCTGCCGCCAATTGTCGGGCATAGCACGGATGCGGGCGACAAGTTCCAAATGCTCCCAAACTGTCAAGTAAGGCATCGGTTGCGGGAATTCGGGCAAGTAGCCTAACTGCTTTTTGGCAGTTACGGGGTCGTGCAGGATGGATGTGCCGTTGATGCGGATTGAACCTTCGTCAGGGAGAAGGACGCCAGCGATGCATCGGAGGGTCGTAGTTTTGCCCGCACCGTTCGGTCTAAGCAGAACGACAATCTCGCCCCTCTCAACTTCAAAACTCAAATCTCGCACCGCCCAAATTTGCCCAAACTGTTTGCTTAGCCCAGAAACTTCCAAAAGCGCCATTGTCCCTCGCCTCCCTGTTGCTCGGCGCTTGCAGTTATTGTAGCATTTTTTGGAGCGTCGATAGCCTGTATGAGTGCAAGTGTGCAGGCGTGCAAGGGTGAATAAAGAACAGTGCGGAGTGCGGGGTGCTAAGTGCGGGGTGCGACGGTTGGCGGAAATTTTGTTCTCCCAATGCTTCACATCTGCTGCGGTGCGGCTTCAAACTTTGTTCGGGGAAAATTTGAGGCGACGGAGCGTGATGAGGGATGAGATGGTTGGTTTTCGCTGCGGTTGGATTTGCTTTGAGCGTCTTTTTGGAGGTGAGTGTTGTGAGGGCGCAAAAGCAGTCATCAGTCACCCTTTATGTCGCAGTCAACGGCAACGACTCTTGGAGTGGTCGCCTCCCATCTCCCAACCGAACAAAAACCGATGGACCTTTCGCCACTTTGAAGCGGGCTTTGGAAGCGGTGAAAACTCTCAAGGAACAACAAGGCGGAACTTTGCGCCAACCAGTCACCATTTACCTGCGGGGTGGCATTTACTTTTTGACCGAACCCATCACCATCACGCCTGAGCATTCTGGCACCGAGAAGTTTCCTGTCACCATTGCAGCCTATCGGAATGAGAGACCGATTTTGAGTGGCGGGCGGAAGATTGTTGGGTGGAAACCGACAACTGTCAATGGTCGGAAAGTTTGGGTTGCCGAAATTCCCGAAGTGAAAGAGGGCAAATGGTTCTTCCGACAACTTTGGGTCAACGGCAAACGGGCAATTCGGGCACGCCATCCCAACAAGGGTTACTTGCAAGTCGCTGAAGTTTTGGATGTGAAGCCACAAACCCAATGGCACGAGGGACAAAAACGATTCCGTTTCCAAGAGGGCGACTTGAAAGCGTGGTCAACTGTCTCCGATGCGGAGATTGTTGTCATGAACCGATGGGTGGAATCGCGCTTGCCCTTCGTTAAGGTTGACGAGTCGCAAAGGGTGGTTGAATGTGCGAAACGAAGCGTCTTCAAATTGGATGTCGGCGACCCTTACTACCTTGAGCACTGCCTTGAAGTTCTGGATGCACCCGGCGAATGGTTTTTGGACAAGCGAACTGGAACGCTCTACTACATGCCGAGAGAGGGCGAGGATATGAAGACAGCCGAAGTCATCGCTCCTGTCTTGACCCAAATTGTCCGCACGGTCGGTGAGCCAAAGGCAGGTCAGTGGGTTGAGCACATCGTCTGGAAAGGCATAACTTTCTCGCACGCCGAATGGTATTACCCGCCAGATTTCAAACCCGGATGGCTATCTCCCGATGTCGGTGGCTTCCCGCAAGCAGCGGTCGGAGTTCCCGGAGCAGTTTACGGTGAAGGCGTCAGGCGATGCACTTTTGAAAATTGCACCATTGAGCATGTCGGAACTTACGGACTTGAACTCGCCAGAGGCTGTCACGAAAACCGAATCGTCAGTTGCACTTTGCGAGACTTGGGGGCAGGCGGCATTAAGATCGGTGAGACCCAAATTCGCAGCGACGAGGCTGAGCGAACCTTCGGCAACGAAATCAGCGATTGCACCATTGTTGACGGAGGCAAGATGTTCCACAGCGCCGTCGGAATTTGGATAGGTCAGAGTCCAAACAACCGCATCATCCACAACGAGATCGCTGACTTCTACTACACTGGCATCAGCATCGGTTGGACTTGGGGTTATGGCAACTCTCTCGCTGGCGGGAACATCGTTGAGTTCAACCATGTCCACCACATCGGCAAAAAGAGCGACGGCGACGGACCGATTTTGAGCGACATGGGTGGCATTTACACCTTAGGCATCCAACATGGGACAGTCATCCGCAACAACCTTTGGCACGACATCGCTGGGCTTAGGTATGGCGGATGGGGCATCTACTTTGACGAGGGTTCAACGGGCATCATTGCCGAGAACAACATCGTCTACAACACGACGCACGGCGGTTTCCATCAGCACTACGGTCGGGAGAACATAGTCCGCAACAACATTTTCGCTTACGCTCGTGACCACCAACTGCAAGTGAGCCGTCCTGAAAATCACTTGCGGTTCCGCTTCATCGGCAACATTGTGATTGGGCGGGCGGAGCAATGGCTTGTGGGTGGGATTGACTTCAACTTTGAGTTTGACCGCAACCTTTATTGGCGGGAAGGCGGAGGTCCAATCAAGTTCGGGAACTTGAGTTGGGAGGAATGGCGAGCGAAGGGAATGGACAAAAACTCCGTCATCGCCGATCCGCAGTTCGTTGCGCCAGAAAAGTTCGATTTTCGGCTCAAACCAACATCCCCAGCCTTCAAACTTGGCTTCAAGCCTTTTGACTTGAGCAAAGTTGGACCGAGGAGACGAAATGTCCGCTGAAGAAAAACGGAAGCACACAAATCAATGCCATACGCCTAACAACAACAGGAAACCCAAAACCGCCGTTAAGGTGCTGGCGAGAAGTCGTTCGTGTCGTTCGCTTAATTGAGGCAGAAATTTTTCCCATCCCTTGTTGGCAAGCATGACCACTGTCACAATTGAAGCGACCGTGAGAAGGCTGCTAACTATGGCGATGACTAACGCATTCAGCCAACCGAACTTTACAGCCGCCGCAAAGAAGATGGGCAAAAGCCCTTCGCATGGCGAAAGCGCTAACGCAGCAAACAGACCCGCTAAAGTAACGACTTGACCGCCGTCCCGGCAATGTTCGCACTCAGGATGATGGATATGTTTGTGACCGTAAAGTTGGGGCGATAAGAGGAAAACTGCTGCTAACACCAACAAAGCGACGCCAGCCACTTTCACTGAGTTTTCGTGCAAGAAGTGAGCGACCCCTTCCCCGAGCAGTCCCACCAAAACGCTGAGCCCAACAGTTGTCGCTGCGTGGGCGAGAGCCACTATCAAGGTGAAGCGGAAAAGTTGAAAGTTCGTCCACTTGTGATAGCGGGCTGCTGCGACGAAAGGGAGCCAGTGGTTGGGCAGCGATGCATGAAGGACTGCTGTCACTAACCCTGCTGAAAGAAACCAAAGGAAGTCTGGTTCGGTCATCTTTTGTTCGCCTCCAAAAGAGCGGCAATTTGGGTCGGGGTAAGTTCGCTCAGACTGTCAACCACCAAGTCAGCACCCGCTTCTTCAAGGGCGGAACGAGGGTTGGTCGTAGTCACCGCAACGCACTTCATCCCGCCTCGCTTCGCCGCTATAACTCCGGCGACGGCATCTTCAAAAACGACGCACCGTTCCGGCGGGACACCAACCTTTTGAGCCGCTTTCAGGAAAACTTCTGGGTCAGGCTTCCCCCTCGTCACATCTTCCGCACCGACAAATCCGTCAAACAAATCTGCCATCTTGAGTTGCTCAATGGCGAACTCAATGTTAACGCGCGGGGTGGACGAAGCGATTGCCAGTTTGAACCCCAGTTCTTTCAGTCCACGAATCAGTTCCATCGCTCCCGGCAAGGGCACAAGCCTTCCGCGAGCGACTTCTCGGTAAAGCGCTTCTTTCCTTGCACCCCATTCAGTTATTTGCTCGTCAGTCGCGTTGGGCACAAGTTGCTTTATGATGGCATCGTTTCGCTGCCCGAAAGTTTTCCTGAAAAACTCGGGCGTCATGACGAACCCGACTTCCTCGCCCAACTTCACCCAACTTTCGTAGTGGAATTGGGACGAGTCGACGATAACGCCGTCCAAATCAAACAACGCTGCACGGCTCATGCTACCATCACCTCAACGCAACGGTTTGGTTTGGGAACTTTTCAGCGACCACAAAGCGTTTCAATTACTCGGGTCACGAAAAAGCGACTCAAAAGCGAGGAGGTGCTCGGATGCTGAGGCGTTTTGGCTGGTTGCTAATTTTAGCGCTTGCAAGCGCTGCTGTGCTTTTCGCCCAATCAAATCGCCGCCAACCGAAGGAGTTGCATGTTTTCGCCGGTGCAGCGAACACACCGCCATTAACAGAGGCAGCAAAGTTGTATGAAAAGCGCTACGGAGTGAAAGTTCGGCTGACTTTCGGTGGCTCAGGCGTTGTCTTGTCGCAAATGAAACTCGCTCGCAAAGGCGATGTTTATGTCCCAGGCAGCGACGATTACATGGAGAAAGCCATCAAGGAAGGGATTGTTGACCCGAAATCAGTTCGCGTCATTTGCTGGCTCGTTCCCGTCATCAATGTCCCAAAAGGCAACCCGAAAGGCATTAAGTCCCTTCAAGACCTTGTCAAGCCGGGCATCAGGGTCGCCATCGCTGTCCCAGGCTCAGTTTGCTTGGGCGATGTGGCGAAGGAGATTCTGGAGAGGGCAGGGTTGTGGGAGAAAATTCAGCCCAACATCGTCATGCAGGCAAAAGACTGCGCTGATTTGGCGGCGCAGATAAAACTTGGGACCGTTGACGCCATCATCGGTTGGGATGTGTTCGCTTACTGGTATCCCGACACCCCGATGGACAACATCCCCATCCCGCCCGAAATCAATCGGGTGAGACACATCCCTGCAGGCGTCACTGTCTTCGCACGGGACAAAAAGGAAGCCCAAAGATTCGTCAATTTCTTGGCTTCCGTTGAAGGCAAACGCTGCTACGAAAAATGTGGCTACTGCATCAAACCACCGACATTGACTGCCGGCAGGGATAAAGGCAATTCCACTAAGCGGAGCAATTGAGGGTTGGATGGCGGTGATGGGAAATGAGGTTGGCTGTGAGCGTGTGCCTATTGGCACTTTTGCTTGCACCCGCTGCATCCCAATCAGTTGATGTTGAAAAGTTGCAAAGCGAAATTGAAGCGTTGAAGCGGTTGGTCGCTGAGAAGTCGGCTGAGTTGGAAAAACTTCAGCAGCAGTTGAAGCAGTTGGAAGCAACGCTTCAGTCACTGCAAAAGAAGCAGCAAGAGGCAGACAAAACCGTTCGCAAGTTCTCTGGGCTAACGGTTGGCGGTTACATCCAAATGCGCTATCGGAGAGACACGAGTTTGCCCGTTGACGCAACGAAAGTGGCAGACGGTTCAGCCCGCGAAAACTTTTGGATTTCGCGAGCCCGACTTGACATTCGCTGGACGCCGCACCCCAAAGTTTTTGCCCGTTGGCATGTTGATGCCGCACAAACGAGGTTGCGAACCTACGACGCTTATCTCGAACTGAAAGCAGGAGAAAGCACCATCACGATGGGGCAATTCAAAGTCCCGTTGATGGAGGAAGTTTTGGAGTCCGCTTCAGTCTTGCTCACCCCTGAACGCTCGCGGGCTGCGGAAACTTTGTTCCCAGGCAACCGTGACAGAGGAGTCGCCCTAACTTGGTCCAAGAAAGGCACGCCCACAATCACCTTCGCAATTCTCAGCGGAACGAGGGCGAGAGAAACTGGCGATAGCCTGACGACGCGGAAAAGTTGGTTGGTCCGAATCGTTCAGCCCGTCGGAAAAATCGGGACAGTCTGGTTCGGCATGATGGATGGCAAGGGCAGGGCTGATGTTAACAACGACGGAACACTTGACACCACTTACGACCGAGAGCGGAAGTTGGTCGGGTTGCTACTTACCCCCATTGACCGTTTGACCTTGAGGGCTGAATGGCTCGTCGGAAAAGGTCCAGATCGATTTTATTCGCCAACTACCCGAGTTCGCGGAGGCTATGTCCAAGTCAGTTATCGGCTACCCAAATTGCCGCTCACGCTATACGCCAAAAGGGACGAGTTTGACCCTGACCGCGACAAGCCAGATGACACCTTCACCCGGAACGCATTGGGCGTTCAGTGGGACATGAACCCAGCAACCCGCATGAACTTGACTTGGGAGAAACAGCACCGCCCCGACGCAACCGTCTGGACACTCCAAGCCCAAGTTCGGTATTGAAGCACTTTGAACGGCGAAGGCAGCATTGGACTTGCTCTCACGGCAGTTAAATAGCCGTCGTTCATAGAAAACGGCGGATAGCGACTGGCGATTGGCGACTGGTAAAACGACGGCGAGTAGCGAGTGGCGGATGGCGAGAAGTTTCGTGAGGCAAGTGCTCTTGCATCGCCGAAAAATTTTGGCTTGACAAATGCACTCTACACTTCACACCTCGCACTCAAATTTGGCTCACCGGGAGGTTCGCCCTCCCAGACTTGCGATGCAGGTTTAGTGCTTTCAGATGAACAGCGTGATCTTGCTCTTGGTGGCGTCGGCGAGGAAGGTGGCGACGCCCCCGACTTCTATGCCGTCCCACAACTCATCTTTGGTGATG
>Ga0079997_114857_pt2 | contig 10971 bp, 6 predicted proteins | sample PerSpoCPS_CMetaG_FD_69200 | JGI IMG/M metagenome (GOLD analysis project Ga0079997, IMG submission 69200) | Archaeal communities from Yellowstone National Park, Wyoming, USA - Perpetual Spouter C (PS_C) MetaG (SPADES assembly) (version 2) | ecosystem: Environmental > Aquatic > Thermal springs >... | reverse complement strand
AACCCGTTCCGTTGATTTTGCATGGCTTCAGCAAGAGCGAAAATGTCTTCCCAGCAAACTTGAGCGGTGACTATTCGCTTTACCTTGACGCCCGCTATGTTGATGGAAGTCCGCTTTGGGGAGAAATTGTGCCTTTCGGTGGGACGCGGGGCGCGGGACGAGGGACGGGTTGGGAATGGGGATGGAGGTTGATTGTGCCTGAAAAGCCCATCAGAGAGGCAATCGTCTATGCCCTTTTCCGCTACCGTAAAGGACGGGCTTGGTTTGACGGTGTGGGATTGACCGAACTGCGGTTGCCGCCCAACCTTACGAAGGTGGAAAGCAATGTGCCTGAGATGCTCCCGTTGACGGACGGAGATTTCCGAACGGTGTGGCAAGGGAAGGGCGAAAGCGTCATCCCGCTGGCGGTATCGCCGATGGTGACGGTGCGACAGGTGGCGATTTGGTGGCGTTCGCCCGAACGGCGGGCAGAAACGGTGCGGGTGGAAGTTTGGGATGGCACCGCATGGACGACCGTCGCAGAGCGACCGACGGACACTGACGGTTGGCTGACCGTCGTGGATTTCGCTGCCGTCAAGGCGACTCGTTTGCGGGTCATCTTGCGCGGGAGCGATTACGCCGTGCGGGAAGTGGAAGTGCGTTAGGCGGTTCAAACCTTGCTCATTTCATCTGCCTTCGCATTAGCGGGGGCGGGGCAAATTGTCTGTCGGGAAAGCGTTTGGGTTGGGGATGGCGGGCAAGTTGGTTCGGTCAAATTCGGTTGGGTTTGCGGGCATCGGCAACCTTGCCAACGCTTCCAACTCCCTGACGATTTGCCCGCAAATTTCCCGAACCGACGGGAAGGGGCTTCGTCGCGCTTCCCGCCGCAACACGCTTATCGCTTCCATCGCCTTCAACCTGCCCAATGCCCACGCAGCGTTGCTAACCCACGCCTCTGTCTCCCGAAGGCGGGGAGCATGTCGGTAAGTGTCCAGCACTTTCATCAACGCCATCGTCACTTCCGACCGAAAAGTTGTTTTGAGCCGTTGCAGGGCTTCGTCATCCCGCTCGTGGAGCGCCCGCTGGAAATCGTCCACGAGGTGTTGGGCGCCGAGTTTGGCAAGGGCGTCAGCAGCCCAATCGGCAATCTCGCAGGCGGACAAACTGTCAAGGAGCGTAAGGTATTCGCCCATTTCCGTTGCTTGCAGGTCGCCCAGAAAAGGCAGTAAGACAGGGATGGCTTTGGGGTCACCCAGTTCGCCTAACGCCCAGATGGCAGCGCATCGTTCCTTGAGGGAAAGACGCCTTTCTCGCAGCAGCATCATCAGCGGTTCAACGGCTTTCTGGGCTTTCAGCCGACCCAAGCCGAAGGCTGCCAAAGCGCGGGCATAGGAAGCGTCCCACAAGTAATACCGATCCGCAGGCACAGAGAAGACTTGCAGAAAGAGCGGGATGGCTTTTTCCCCTTGACGCATTAACTCAGCGAAGGCTTCGGCACGCACCGACTTTTTGGGATAACCGAGCAAGCGAGGAAGGCGGGAAAGTTTTCGCAACTCAGTGACGGATAAGACGAGGATTAGCAGCAGTGGTATTACTGGTGCTACAACCAAGAGCACCTTGCCATCTTTGTCTATGAACCAAACGAACTCAAGATGCGACGAAGAGATAGCCAAAAAAGCGAGCATAACGAGCCACCGATTTCGCTGGTCCCAGTCTTCCCGCCACCATCGGCGGAGGGCGGGAAGGGCTTGGCAAGCCCCGTTGCGCCCCGTAAGCGAAACTCTTGCCGACGCTCCCGTCCAAAAGCTTGCCTTCGTGGTTGGCGCCTTTGAGGATGATGATGCTGCCGCCACAAGCGCCTTTGCCGACGCCATCTTGCGCCCCGCCTTCAACGCGCAAGGTGACTTGCGGGATGTTGAAAGCGCCCAAACCGTTGCCAGCGATGGTGTGGGTGAGGCGCAACTCCACCCGCTCCAGTTCCTTCAGTTTGGGCGGTCGCAACTCCATAGAACCTTTCGGGTTGGGCAAGCCGATTTGGGCGCGGGTGATGACGCCCGCAAGGTGGGTGCCGATGGCGCGGTCGGCTGCCCCCAATCGGCTGTCTTCGTAAACGATGCGTTTGCCGTTGCGTTCCACTTCGTCCAAGATGACTTGCGTGATGAGGCGGGTCGTGTAGCCCAAGGGACGATAGACCCGCTTGGTCGTTTCCCATTGCTCCGTCTCTTTTAAGACGGGTTTGAGCAAGTCGCTCAGGTCAATCAAATCGTGTCCACGCCCTTGGGCGAGCAAATCGCTGCGTCCGACCAAATCTTGCAATCGGTCGGCGCCCAACATGCCTGTCAATCGGCGCAGTTCTTCGCCCATGCCGCCAAAGAAAGTGACGAGGGCTTCTACCGCCCGCTCAAACTCTCTGGGTTCAAAGCGCTTCAAGCCACGCCGAGCGGCTTCTTCCTTGCTCTCAATTTGCGTGGCGATGCCGACATGGCAAGTGTCCAATTGGCAACCGCGACAAATGGTGCAGCCGATAGCGACCATCGCCAAAGTGCCGAAGCCCACTCGGTTAGCGCCCAACAGGACGCATTTGAGGACATCTTCAGCGGTGCGCATCCCGCCGTCCGCCCAAAGTTCCACTTGGTCGCGGATGCCCGCTTCCACCAAAGCGCGATGGGCTTCCTTGATGCCGATTTCCGCAGGCAAGCCGACATACTTGAGGGCGTGGATGCGCGCTGCGCCCGTCCCGCCATCAAAGCCCGACAGGGTGATGACATCGGCGCCCGCTTTGGCGATGCCGACGGCGATGACGCCGATGTTGGCGACGACGGGCACCTTGACAATCACTTTCGCCTTCGGGTTGATGGTCTTCAGTTCGCTGATGAGTTGGGCGAGGTCTTCAATGCTGTAAAGTCCATAGACGGGTTGGTGACGACGGCGACGATTTCCTTGTAGTAGTCGGCGAGGTTGTGCCCTTCGGGCGAAAGAACTGCCAGCGGACCGTCATAGCCCAAAGAACCGATGGGTTCGTTGCCCGAAGGGGCGATGGCTTCAATGTAGCGGACTTCTTCGTCACCCCAACCGAAAGCACCCATCAAGGCAACTTTGCGCCGTCGGTCCGTTGTCAAGCCATCGGGGATGGGTAGGGCAATGTTCAATGGGGCAATGCCCAATGAACCAATGTCCAATGGGGCAATGTCCAATGTGTCAATGTCCGATGTGCCAATGTCCAACGCGCCAATGTCCGATGAGTCAGTTGCCGATGGCTTATCCCTCACCGCCCCATCAGTCATTGCGTCATCGGTCATTGGCTCATTGGTCATTGCGCCATTGGTCATTGCCTCATTGGTCATTGTGTCATTGGTCATTGCCTCATTGGTCATTGCGCCATTGCCGCCATCGCCTGCCCTGCGCCTTGCGTCCTGAGTCGCCGCTTTCCCGCCGACGGTGACGGCGAGGCGTTCTTCCACTGGCTCTTCTATCCCGAAGCGCTTCCGCCAGCGTTGGTAAAGTTGCCACTGCAATTCGTGGTAAGGGATGACTTCCACTTCGCCATTGGCGAACAATCGGACGGCGATTTTTTCGCCGGGCGCCAAAGGTTTGGGGTCGCGCACCAGCGTCTCAAAGGGCAAGACACCCCGCTCGCTCGTGAACACCAGTTCCTTCTCCGTTTCCGCAAACCACAACGGACGCAAGCCCAAAGCGTCCACGCTGAAGACGCATTCGTCCCGATAGCGCGTCACCAGCGCCGCTGGTCCTTGAGCGAACGGACCGAAGGCAGCGCGGTAGTAGCGATACATCGTCCGCAACTCTTCGGGCAACCACTTCAACTCTTCCAGCACGGGCGGAAAGACGATTTCCATCGCTTCAGCGAGGGTGAAGCCGTAGTCCACGATGAGGGTGTGCAAAACTCGGTCAAGGTCTTGAGAGTCGGAGCCGTCGCGGGGCAATTGGACGCCAATCATTTGCCCTTCCCGCCGCAACTTCTCAATGGTGTTGATTTCGCCGTTGTGCCCCAACAAGGCAAAGGGTTGGGCACGCTCAAAAGTTGACCAAGTGTTGGTGGAGTAGCGGCAGTGCCCGATGGTCACGCGGCTGACGCATTCGGGGTCGGAAAGTTCGGGAAAGTAGTGGGCAATGCCCGAAGGGCTCCCGTAAACCTTGTAGACGACGGTGTAGCGACTGACGGAGAGGGGGTAAAGGGGCGTCTCCCGCTCTATGCGCAATTGCAACTCAAAGAGGCATTTGTCCATCACTTCGTCGGGAGCGGGTTGCTCCAAGACAGCGGCGATTTGCCAAAACTCTGGCTCTACCTTTCGGGCGTTTTTGCCCAAAGCGTCGCTGCGGGTTTTGCCCCGTCGCTCCAAAAGGATGCGAGCACCTGCGTCGGCAAATTGGCGGCGCAAAACTGCCAGCCATTCGTGAACTCGCCCCTTTTCTGTCTTCGGCAAAAAGAAGTGGGCGACGAAAAAGCGTTGGCTGTCCGCCCATGAGGCGTTCAAATTTGCCAATTGCAAGTAGCGCGCCCAGAGGCGGCGAGGGATGTCAATCATGACACCGCAGCCATCGCCTTCGCCATCCACCATCCCTGAACGATGCCCCATCTTTTCCAAGGCTTGCAGCGTCCGCTTGATGTTGCCGTGCGACGGTGCGCCCTTGCGGATGTTGCAAATCAAGGCGCAACTGTCATGTTCTTCCGCCGACCGCAAATTGGTCACGGGATAATGCTGCGGCACAACCATCCCCTCCTGAGAGGCGAAAAACAAAAAGCGTCCCATCAAGTGCGGCTGAGAGGACGCAAAAAGTTTAGCGCAAATCGTCCCGTCTGGCGGCATCGGCAAGGGCGCTCAGGAAACTTTCTCCCGCCCCTGTCCAACGGACGCCGAAAAAGTCGGCGACGGTGGCGGCGACATCGGCGAAAGTCGGACGAACTCCCAACGGTTTGCCTTCCACCAACTTGGGCGTCCAAACCAGCAAGGGCACATGTTCACGGCTGTGGTCGGTGCTGGGCGTCGTCGGGTCGTTGCCGTGATCGGCGGTGATGACCAGCAAATCATCGTCGCGCAACTTGGGCAAAAAATCGGATAACCACGCATCAAACTCCGTGAGGGCTTTCGCAAAGCCTTGCGGGTCGTTGCGGTGACCAAATTGCGTGTCAAAGTCCACCAGCGTGCACCAGAGGAAGTCAAAGTCATCCGTTTGCGCCAACTCCGTCACTTTCGCCATCCCTTCAGCGTTGCTGCCCGTGTGGTGGGCTTGGGCGATGCCTCGTCCTGTGAAGATGTCGTCCACCTTCCCAACCGTCACGACTTTCAACCCGCTTTCACTCAGCGCATCCAGAAGTGTCGGGTAAGGCGGCGGGACGGAGAAATCGCGTCGGCGAGGCGTTCGGCGAAAGTTGCCCGGCGTGCCGATGAAGGGGCGGGCGATGACGCGGGCGACTTCGTGGTCGCCTTTCAAAATTTCGCGGGCGATGCGGCACCACTCGTAAAGTTGCTCCACGGGCACGATGTCTTCGTGGGCGGCGATTTGGAAGACACTATCGGCGCTGGTATAGACGATGGGATTTCCCGTGCGCAAATGTTCTTCGCCCAGTTCGTCCAAGATGGCAGTGCCTGAGGCGGGCTTGTTGCCCAAAACTTTGCGCCCGATGGCGCGCTCAAAAGCGGCGATGATGTCAGGCGGGAAACCGTTGGGGTAGGTCGGAAAGGGTTTGGTGCGGATGATGCCAGCGATTTCCCAGTGCCCGGTCGTGCTGTCTTTGCCTGCCGAAACTTCCCGCATGATGCCGTAGCAGGCTTGGGGCTTTTCAGCGGGTGGGACGCCCACGATGTCGGCGAGGTTGCCCAAGCCTAACCGTTGCAAAGTCGGCAAAGTTAAGCCGCCGACGGCTTTGGCGGTGTTGACCAAAGTGTTACTGCCTTCATCGCCGTAAGCGGCGGCGTCAGGGAGTTCACCGATGCCCACGCCGTCCAGCAAAAGCAAAATCGCCCGCCGCTTCATCCCTTCGTCACCGTCCCATCGCAAGATGAAGGTGCTAAGGATTTTGCGGCGGGCGATGGGGTGTTGACAAAATCAGCGCCCTACTGCAACAGGGGCGGCGTAATCGGCAAACCAAGTCGGCGATTTGCCCGCCAGTTCCACTTGCCCCCCGAATTTGGGATGCTCAAACCAAGGTTTCGCCGTTTCGGCATAAGCATTGGCGCGGACGAAATTGTAGGCGCCTTCCGTCGCCAACCACTCTTCCATCTTGGCTTCGTCAGGGAATTGCTCCAACACGCCCTTCCAGATGGCACGCCCACACAGGAAACCGCTGGCACCCGCCGCACACGCCATTTCCACTTGCACGAGGAACTCTTCAATGTCCACCCCTGCGCTCAAGATGACCCAAGGCGAACCCGCCGCTTCGTTGAGTTGGCGACAGAACTCTTCCACATCCTTGAGGGTGTAGACGGCGGGACGCTCCTGACCGTCAAAAGCGCCCGAAGCGAACTCCTTGACGAACTTCAAATCGGCGGGGAATTCCACCTTCAGGATGTCCACCTTGTATTCGGGCTTGCTGAACTCGCGGACGCTTTCAATGACGATTTGTGGACGCTTGCGGGCGTATTCGGGTGTCTTCGTCTCGCCGGGCACGAGGTCGTAACCCGTGAACTCCAACAGGAAGGGCACATCATAGCGCTCGCATTCCTCACCGACGCGTCGGACGACTTCCTGTTGATGGCGGCAGGTTTCTTCGGAGGCGTCGGGTCGGTAATGGATGAGCAACTTGACGGCATCAGCGCCAGCGCGGACAGCCTTCTCCACCGACCAACCTTCAATGAGGGTGGCGCGCCGTTCTCGGTTGCCGTTGACCTCCACGCGTTGCGGTGGCGACTCTTCGTAAGCCAGCAACAGACCCGTTCGGGGCGGAAGGTGTTGGATGGAGTAGGGGTAGCCGTAAACGGGGTCGGTCAAGACCGCCGTCGCATATTTCGCCAAATGCTGGGTGACCAACTCTTTGACGCGGGCGACATGGCGGAACATCTCATCGGGTGGGACGTCGCCCAGTTTCTTGCGGATGGCTTCGCGCATGGAATCGCGTTGGTCAATCGCCATCATCTTGAAGCGCCCTTGCTCATCGGTCAGGGAGCGCAACCGCTGCCACTTGCCAGCGGATAAGGCTGTTGGCATCTGGAAGCCACCTCCGTTTGGGGGATTTTCGTTCGCCATTATCTTAGTGCCCGTCGCTAAGGCTGTCAACGGATGTCATAAAGCCAAAGGCGGGGCAAACCCGAAAGGCTGCCCCGCCTTTCAGTTGAACAAAAGGGAGGGGGGCGAAAACTACCACCAGAACCAAGTTTGGGAACAGCGGGTATCAGGAACTTCGTCGCAAATTTGCGTCCGCAGCGGACCGTTGAAGGGTTGACCGAGGGGCGTGATAGGGCGTGCCATCCGCACTTGCCGCCATTGAGACCACTTGGCATGTCCATCGGCGTAACTCATCAGGATGCCCTTTAGGTGGCGCCCTGCCACTTCATCGCCATACGGGATATTGACCCAGTTGGGGTCCGCTGGCCAGATTTCGGGGAATGCCAGTTTGCGGATGACCCCCGTCGGGAAAACGCCCCACTCTTGCATCCAACCCCACGGCGTAAAGAAGGCTTGCTCTGAATCGCCCCAAAGGACAAACTCAGCGGGGCGTTGCATCTTTGCCAAGCGGGTATACTCTTCGGCGTTATTTTGGACGAACTCGTTGTAGCCGTAACTGGTGAAGAAAATCCAATCCAAGCGGCGGAAGGGAAGGCTGGGATGGATGCCATAGCCGCCTCGGCAAGCCCACCAACCCCTCGCAGTGGCTTCATCAAGTCGGTCAGAAGCTGCCAACGGCCAACTCCAATTGCGCCCCGTGCTGGGGCATTTGTAAGTCTCACGGTTCTTGACATAGGGGTCTAACGAAACGGGCACGGGCGGTCCGATGAGGGGTCCGCCATACCAAGGGTCGGTGCCGCCAGGTCCGCCGCCCCAGCAGGGCGTCCGCCAGAAGGGGAAGCGTTCGTCGTGATCTTGAGAATATTGCACCGTCGCCAACGCGATGTTGCGGGTGTTGCTATTGCATTGGGCTTGGCGGGCTTTCTCCCGTGCCTGGGCGAACACGGGGAACAGAATCGCCGCCATAATGGCGATGATGCTGATCACCACCAGCAACTCAATCAGCGTGAAGGCAGACCGCCATCGCCTCGGCAACATCATCCATCGCCTCCTTGCAAGGTTGTGCCTTGACGGCAGCAAAATTATGGGCGTGACGGTAAAAGGCGTCAAGAGAGTTCAGCGGTTGCGTCTGGAAGGAAAATCACGGCAGGGGGCGAATCTTTGTGGGGCGCATCAATCCGTTGCCACCTGAAGTTGCCTCGCAAATCGCTGCGGGAGAAGTCGTGGAGCGTCCCGCCTCCGTCGTCAAGGAACTGGTGGAAAATGCCTTAGATGCGGGGGCAACTCGCATCGCCATCCGCGCCGACGAAGGAGGCAAAAAACTCATCGGCGTCACCGATGATGGCTGCGGGATGGACAGCGACGATGCCGTGTTAGCCTTTCAACGCCACGCCACCAGCAAAATCCGTGATGCCGACGATCTTTGGCGCATCGCGACGATGGGCTTTCGGGGCGAGGCGCTCCCGTCCATCGCCGCTGTCGCCCATGTGGAACTGGTCACCCGCCCACCCGACGCCCCGCACGGCACGCGAGTCATCGTAGAAGGCGGATTCCTGCAAACGGTAGAACCTGTCGGTTGCCCGATAGGGACGACGGTGACGGTGCAACGGCTCTTTTTCAACACACCTGCCCGATTGAAATTTTTGAAGTCGGCGTCCACCGAGTTTGCCCACATCGCCGAAGTTGTCAGCCGTTACATCCTCGCCTTCCCCGAAGTGGCGTTCACTTTGGAGCATAACGGGCGGGAAGTGATGCGCCATGTGCCGACGGGCGATGAGCGGGCGGCGTTGGCGGAAGTGATAGGGCGAGAGTTAGCGGAGCAACTTTTGCCCATGCATTATCACGAGCCGCCTTACACCGTGCGGGGGTTTGTCTCGCCGCCGACGGTCAGCAAGCCGACCCGCAGCCATCAATGGTTTTTCGTCAACCGCAGGTTCGTCCGCAATAAAACCCTTGCCGCTGCCATCAGCCACGCCTATCATGGCTTTTTGCCCGAAGGGCGCCAACCTATCGTCGTGCTGTTTTTGGAGTTGCCGCCTGAGTTGGTGGATGTCAATGTCCATCCCGCCAAGATTGAAGTGCGGTTTCGGAAGGAGGCGGAAGTGCAAGGGGTCGTCGTTCGGGCGTTGCGGGAAGCGTTGGTGGCGGGGCAAGTCGTCCCCAGCGTCACCTTATCGCCGTCCCGCGAAAAGCCTTCCCCTACCCTCACGCCGCCACCGACAGCGCGTCGTGACTTAACCGAATTCCGCCAACTGCTGCGGGTCAAATTTGGGCGCGGCGCCGTGCCAACGCCGACGCCTTCTCCGTCCCCTGCTTTATCGCCTCAGTCACAACCGACGCCAGTGCCGTCCCCATCGCCATCAGCCACTGCACCTTCACCTTTCTTGCCTCCATCGCCTTCACCTGCACTGCCCCAACCTACTTCCTTGTTGCCCCGCCCGTCCCATTTGGTTGCCCTCAAGCAACTGGCGGCGACTTACATCTTGGCGGAAAACGAGCAAGGCGATTTGTTCGTCGTTTGTCAACACCGCGCCCATGAACGGCTGATTTTTGAGCAACTTCACAAGCGCTCGGAAGAGGGAGAGGTAGCCCGACAGGGTTTGGTCGTGCCCTTCACCTTGAGTTTGGGGCAGGCGCAAGCGGCGTTCGTGGAAGCGAATTTGAGCGTCCTGCGGAAGGCAGGCTTTGAGTTAGAACCCTTCGGGCGCAACACTTTCCTCGTGCGCGCCGTCCCTGCCCTCCTTGCCCAGCGCGATTACGAGCAACTGCTGCGTGACCTCCTTGACGAACTGACGGCGAGCCAATTTCCTGCCGACGAACTCTTCCACGAAGTTTTAGCCACCATCGCTTGCAAGTCCGCCATCAAAGCGGGCGATGTCCTCACGCAAGAAGAGATGCAGCAATTGCTGGACGACTTGCTCACCCTTGACAACCCCGCATTGTGCCCGCACGGTCAACCCATCCTGATTGCGTTGACCAAAGCGGAGTTGGATCGGCGCTTTGAGCGAGGTTAGGACGAAAGGAGCGGACAGCGATGGCGTTGCCCATCGGTTGGTTCTCCACAGGGCGCGATGAGGCAGCCATCTGGCTTTTGCAAGAGACCCTCAACGCCGTCCGAAAGGGCTTTTTGCCCATTGACATCGCCTTCGTCTTTTGCAGCCGCGAGGAAGGCGATGCGCCCGAAAGCGACACCTTCCTTGCCTTCGTGCGCCAACAAGGGTTGCCGTTGGTGGCGTTTTCATCCCGCCGCTTTTTGCCCGATTTGTGGCGGCGGGGTAAGGCAGGTGACGAAGGGGCGCTGAAAGAGTGGCGCCATCGTTACCACGAAGCGGTCGCCCAACTTTTGCGCCCGCATCTTGAACGAGTGCCTTTTTCGTTGCTGGCAGGTTACATGCTCATCGTCAGCGACGAATTTTGCGAGCGTTACACCTTGCTCAACTTGCATCCTGCCTTGCCAAACGGACCGAAAGGCACTTGGCAGGAAGTCATCTGGCAACTCATTCGCCAGCGAGCCAATGAAGCGGGGGCGCAAATCCACATCGTCACGCCCGAACTGGACAGCGGACCGCCCGTCAGTTTCGTCCGCATCCCCATCCGAACACCTGACTTGCGACCGCTGTGGGAAGCGTTGGACGAAAAATTGCGGGCGCAACCGTTGGAAGCCATCATCGCCCGTGAAGGGGAAAGCGAACCGCTCTTTGCGGAAATTCGTCGGCGGGAACTGGCGCGGGAAGTGCCCCTCATTCACCTGACCCTCAAAAAGTTGGCGGAAGGCGACATCACCTTGCAAGGCAAAACGGTCCTTTGGCG
>Ga0079997_112674_pt1 | contig 10975 bp, 10 predicted proteins | sample PerSpoCPS_CMetaG_FD_69200 | JGI IMG/M metagenome (GOLD analysis project Ga0079997, IMG submission 69200) | Archaeal communities from Yellowstone National Park, Wyoming, USA - Perpetual Spouter C (PS_C) MetaG (SPADES assembly) (version 2) | ecosystem: Environmental > Aquatic > Thermal springs >... | reverse complement strand
TCTTAAATATAAACTTCTTTCCATAGGCATTAAGGCACTGCCATAAATTTTATTTCCTTCTAATTTTCCACTAACTCCTGTTTTTGCTAAAAGTATAGTATTTTCTCCAATTTCACTATGGTCAGCAACGCCTACCTGACCTGCTAATATAGAATTTTTCCCTATTCTTGAACTTCCTGCTATACCACTTAATGCTGCTATAAAGCAATTTTCTTCTACTATTACATTATGAGCAATCTGAACCAAATTATCAATTTTTGTTCCTTTTTTAATAATTGTGCTTGAAATTGTTGCCCTATCAATACAGCTGTTAGCTCCAATCTCAACATCATCCTCAATTATAACATTTCCAATTTGTGGAATTTTCTTATCTTTATAATATCCAAAACCATCAGCTCCAATTTTTACACCACTATGAAGAATTACATTATTTCCAATTTTACAAAAATCGCCAATAAACACAAATGGATAAAATATACAATTATCTCCAATCTCTACATTCTCACCAATAAATACAAATGGATAAATTAAACAATTATTTCCAATTTTTACATTCTTTGAAATATAAACGAAATCCATAATTGTTGTTCTATCTCCGATTAAAACATTTTCTTTTATTGTAGATTTTTCTGAAATGAATTTCTCTTTTGAAGTTTTGTGCCAATCAAACAATTTCAAAATTTCTATCATAGCAAGCTTTACATCTTCTACAATTATTATTGCCCTAAATTTTACATATTCAGGTTTAAAATTGCTAATAACAAGCCCTACATATTTTTCAATATCATATTTTTTATCCATTAAAAAAACAATAGCATTTTCATCAGCATTTTCAATTTCTCTAATGTACTTTACTTCAAAATCCTCCCCTTGAAAATTCTTATTTAAAATTTTAGAAATTTCAGAAACCTTCATGGCATAATAATCCTATATATATCAAAAATTATAATAATTACCATTAAAATCATAAGCAAAACAAAACCTGTCATTTGAATAGCAAAATAAAATTTTGGATTTATTTTTCTTCTTATAATTGACTCTATTAAGAAAATCAAAATATGACTACCATCAAGTGCTGGAATAGGAAGTAAATTAACAACTGCCAAATTTATTGATATTAAACCTGTTAAAAGTATTAGAAAATCCAATCCAACTTTTACAGATTCTGAAACAGTCTTTCCAATCATAATTGGACCACCAATAGTATTTAAAGGTGTGTCACCTGTAAAGATTCCAATTACTAATTTAAATATAAATAAAAACGATTCTAATGTTTTTTCAAATGCTAAATTAAGTGCTAAAAATGGATCTGGAATAAATTTTTCAAATTTCTTTGAAACACCTATTCTACCCTGCTTATTACCTTTTTCATCAGGAAAATCACTTTTTGTTTTTATTTGAACTTCATAAACTTTTCCATTTCTTTCATATTTTAATTTAATCTCTTTATTAGCTTTTTTTGATAATAAATTGCTAATTTCAGACCAATCCTCAACTTTCTGACCATCTATTTCTATAATTTTATCACCTTTCCTTAAACCTGCTTGATAAGCTGGATAATCTTTTATAACATTATCAACAATAGGCTCAATTTTTGGTGTTAGTTTAAAAGCATCATTTCTTTTTAATGTTAGATTTATTGTATCATTATTTCTTAAAATTCTTAACTTAATATCTTTTTTTTCATTTTCTTTTTGTAAGAAAAACCAACCATTAAATGGCTTCCCATTAACTTCTAATATAATGTCTCCTTTTTGAATTTCAGGAATTTCACTTTTATATACTTGTGGATTTTTTATATTCGTAATTCCAAAAACTTGAAAATAAATATAAAAAGCTAAAAATCCAAAAATAATGTTAAATAAAGGACCTGCCAAAACAATTAAAATTTTTTGATAGTTTGGTTTTGATAGGAATTCATAAGGATAACCAGAATAAGAGCTTGGCTCATCCCCTGCCATTTTAACATATCCTCCAATAGGAAGTAATGAAATAGCATATATTGTTTCTCCCTTTTTAAATGATTTAATAACAGGTCCAAATCCAATAGAAAATGTTTCTACTCTTACTTTAAATAATTTAGCAAATAAGAAGTGTCCTAATTCATGGACGAAAATTAAAATTCCAATAATAAATAGTGTTAAAAGAATAGTTGTAAAAAGCATTTTAAAATTTTAAAGGATAGATAAAATAAGGCTTTGCGTTGTCTAGTAATTCTAAGATTATTTATTTTTCTTCATTTTCCCGCCCACCCTGAAATTAAGCCTTCGGTTTAAAAACTTCGCCCCCCTAATATTCCCCCCATTAAATCAATAATTTTAGAAAATTTTTTATAACTTATTGATTATCAATTACTTAACACTATTTATTTGGACAAAGCAATAAGGCTTTGCGTTTATTTCTACATTTTTCCCACCCACCCTGAAAATAAGGCTTCGCCTTAAAACTTCGCTCCTCTTAAATTCTCTCGTAAAATAAATAATTTCCTTAAAAGTTTCATAACTCTTATCCCTTAAAATTTTCATTATGAGCAATTGGAAGTTAGAACCTCCTAAGCTAAAAAAAGAATATAAGTTTAAAAATTTTCTTTCTGCTATAAGCTTTGTAAATGAAGTTGCTAAAATTTCCGAAGAATTAAATCATCATCCAAACATTTATATTTATTATAATGTAGTAATTATTGAAACTTGGACGCATTCTGAAAATAATATAACTGAAAAGGATTATGAGCTTGCTAAAAAAATTGACGAAGTTTTAGAACAATCAAACCAAGAATAGCACTTAAAAATGAAACAATAAATACACTTAATTTTGAAATTTCAAGCAATTCTTTATTATTGTAAAAAGCCAATTCAGATATAAAAATTGACATAGTAAATCCAATAGCACAAACGATAGACATAGCCCAAATATCATAAATTTTAATATCTTCCGGGAATTCAACAATTTTTAATTTTTTAAATATAAAAGCAGAAATTGTAATTCCAATTTGTTTGCCAAAAAATAAACCCAAAATTATTCCCAAACTTAAATTACTAAAAATATTTGAAACTTCAAAATCAAATAATTTTATTCCACTATTTCCCAATATAAACACTGGCAAAACAATTAAATCTACAACATTATCAAGTTTATCTTCCCAAATTTCTAAATCTTCTAATTTTACAAATAAACTTATAAAAACACCACTAATTGATGGATGAATACCTGATTTATAAAATAAAAACCAAGCAATAATTAAGCCAAATACTAAAATCCAATTTTTATAAAATAACTTGCTTAAAATAGCCAAAATAATAGCAAACAACAAAATTAAAAACAAATAAAAAACATTAAAACCACTTGTATAAAAAATTCCAATTACAATAACTGCTATAATATCATCAATTACAGCAATAGAAAGAAGAAGGATTTTTAAGCTATATTGAGCATTTGAAAGACTAATTATTAAAAATGCAAAAGCAATATCAGTTGCCATAGGAATACCCCAACCCCTTAATGCTTCAAAATTACTATAATTAACTAAAACAAAAATAATAGCAGGTGTAATAGCTCCAAAAGTGGCTAAAATTATTGGCAGTAAAGCCTTTTTGAAACTATTTAAATGCCCAATTAAAAATTCCCTTTTAATTTCAAGCCCTACAAGAAGGAAAAATAATGTCATTAACATTTCATTTATAAAAAAGTGTATAAACTTGTTATGAAATATAAAGAAATAACTATCACTTAAATTTGCCCAAATAATTGCTAAAAAGAACACAATAATTAAGATATATCCTGAAAATTGAAATAACTTCAAAAACTCTTGAAGAAAATTTCTCATAAAATCGCCTCTTCAAATTTAAATTTTGGCTCTTCAATTTTGCTTAAATACCTAAGATACCATTCATAAGCATAAGCTCTTTTTCCTAACTTATATAATGTCCAAATAAGTAATTTTAAATGCTCAACATTCAAAATATCTCTATTTAAGAGACTTTCAAGAATAACTACTGCTCTATCATATTGATTTTCAGAAATGAACTTCTTTGCTAAATTATAAACAGCATCCAAGTACATATTTTTTAATTTATTTCTTAATTCTGAAAAATATGGATGAGTAATATATGGCATAAAATCCCCATGATATATATTTATAGCAGATTCTAAATCCCCATTTTTTAAATAATCTTCAAATAAGTATAAATCAACTTTGAAATTTTCATCAGTCTTAAATAAAATTCTATCATTTTCAATTATTAAGTACTTTGGTGTTTGTGTAATTGTCCAAGGCTCAATAACTTCTAAAATCTGTTTTAATCTTGGTTTTATATTTTCGGAATGAATACCAAAAGCTATTGATAAATTCCCATAAGTAATTACCCTATTCCTGTTTGATATTAAGTAAAGTAAAATCAATAAGTTAATATCATCACCAAAAATTGTAATTGGTTTAATGTCATTATTGAAGAAATAGACAATATCCCCAAATGTAGTAATATATTGCTCACAAAATTTTCTCCAATGCTCACTAAATCTATCAATTTGAATTTTAAATTTTTGCTCTTCTTTTGCGATATTTTTTATAATTTCTATGTAATTTAGTGAATCTTCAACATTAAGCTTTTCAAGAAACTCCTTAATAACTTTTGGCTCATTTTTTATCTTTTCTGATAAAAGAAAATCACTCCCTATTTCAATTATTTCATCAATTGTCATTTCAGAAGAAATGAGTTTTGAAATCTCATTTTGAAGAGCAGGAAATATTTTACCAATATCAAATATCTTAAATTCGTTTATTAAATTTTTTGTTATTTTTAAATATGCTCTAAACTTTTCATTATCACCAATTTTATAATAAATTAAAGTTTTTAATGAGTTTAGAATTATTAAATCTGGTGGTGGTATTTGCTCATCACTTGGAAGAATTTCAAACAATTTAATCGCTTCATCAATTTTATTAAGAACTATTTTAAGTTGAATAAGTGAAGTTAAGGTTAAAATCATGTTATATATTAATTCATTTTCCTTGGTTATTTTTAATGCTTCATTTAAGTAAATTTCAGATTTTTCAAATTCATTTAAGTTAGCATAAATATCACCTAAGCCATTTAGTCCTAAGGAAAGCATTTGAGGTGAGCCTTTTTCAACAGCAATATCAATTGAGCTTTTAATATAACTAATTGCTTTTTCTTTGTCAGTTTCTGCTATTGTAAAGGCATAATTTAAATAAAATAAAAATTTTGTTCTTGAACTTCCTGAAAGGTTTAAACTCTCTTCAATTTCCGTTTTCAAAATTTCTAATTTCTTCTTATCTCTTTGCTTTATATAAAAATTCATAACATTTGTATAAGCAAACGATAAATAATAAGCATTATCAAAGTTTTTTAAATTCACAATAACATTATTAAATGATTCGTAAGCTTCCTTAAATCTGCCAATACTTGCCATAATAATAGCATAATGAATAAGTGCTAAGTTATAAGCAATTGGGTCATTTTTTGAATAATTAATAGCAATTTTTAAACTTTCCAAACTTTTATCTATTTCTCCTTTATAAAAATAATATCTTGAAAGGCTATCAAATAAATAAGGATTTTTTGTTCTATTTTTATAACTTTCAAGTAATTCTCCAGCTGTTTTTAAATCTCCAATATCAATTAAACTATTAGCATATCCAATAATTACAAGCTCATTTTCAGGATACTTCTCATATAGCTGGGAAAATTGGTTATAAGCTTGTGGAATATCTCCTTCAAGATAAATGGCATGTGCTTTTATAATTTTTTCATCATCATCCAAATCTGGTCTTTTTAATAATTCAAGGGTTTCCTTCACTCTTCCAAATCTAAATAATCTATAACTTATATATTGTTTTCTTGTTTGTTTATAACCTTCTTCTATTAACATCTTTGATTTTGAAAAGTCAAGCAATTTGTTAGAGCTTTTAAGCTCAAATATCAATATACGAGAAGCCAATTCACTAATATCTTCTATAAAATCCTTGTAGTTTTGCTTTAATAAAATTTTATAATCCTTTAAAATTATTTCTGATAATTTATTATAATCACCAATAAAGTAATAAATTCTATTTGCTCCTATTTCAAGAGCAATTTCAATAAGTTTTGAAGGGGATATATTAGCACTTATATAATTTTCATTTTTATATATTGGGGGAATTGAAATTGAATTTTTTATTGCCATAATAATGTTATCTTTTGGGTCTTGACCAAAAACTTTAAATTCAGTTGTTCTAACATTATATGCTACAATATAAACCGGAATTTTTAATAATCCAAAGCTTTCAGGCAAATTTTTCCTTAAAAATTTTTCAAGTTTATCAGATGAATAGTCTTTTTTAAGGAAAATTTTTCCTAAAAATGATTTATGTAAAACATCATCCTTTTTTAGATTTTTATAAAAATCTAAAATATCCCTAATGCCTCTTATTGTTGGCTCTTTTCCAAGAAAGGCAGAAGTTATACTAGAAAATGATGTTGATATAATGGCATCAGGAATAAATCCTTGCTCAAATAAATAAAGAATTCCACCTGCTTCAAGAAAAATTTCATTAAAATTATTATTTAGAATTAAGACATTTTTCAAGTTCATTTAACTTAACCTCCATCTGATAATTTCTTTCTAAAAATTTAACAATAACCTTGTTATTTTTAACCTCTTCCTCACCAACAATAATAGCAATTTTAATTCCCTTTTCATTAGCATAACCTAACTGCCCTCTCAAATCCTTATTTCCACAATAAATATCAACATTATAATTTAATTCTTGTAATTTTTCAAAAACTTTAAATCCATAACTAATAACTTCACTATCATAATTAGCGAAAGTTATCAAAATATCAGTCCAAGTCTTCCTTTCATTTATTAAATTCATATCATTTAACGCAGTTAGCAATCTATCTATTCCAATACTTCCTCCAACTGCTGGAACATTATAGCCTGTAAAAATTTCAATTAAATTATCATATCTTCCACCACTTGCTATTGAGCCAATTTCATAATTTAAAATTTTTGTTTCAAATATCATTCCTGTATAATAATCAAGTCCCCTTGCTAATGAAACATCAAATTCAAAATTAACATTAAATTTTTTAATGTACTTAAAAATTTCATTTAATTCATTATAAGCAATTTCAAATTCACTATCCTTGAAAATTTTTGCTAATTCTTCAAGTTGAAATTTATTTGAAATAATGCTCATAATGCCATCTATGATTTCTTTATTAAAATTTTTTTCAATTAGTTGATTTTTAACACCTTCTATTCCTATTTTTTCCAATTTATCAATAATCCTTGCTAATTCAATTTCCCTACCTTCAATATTAAATTTCCTTGAAATTGATTTAAAAATTTTTCTGTGGTTTATCTTTATGATAAAATCCTTAATGCCAATTTCTTTAAGAGCAGAATTTATTGTTAGAATAATAGTAATGTCAGCTAATAAATTTTTTGACCCTACAATATCAATATCACATTGATAAAATTCTCTATATCTTCCTTTTTGAGGTTTTTCCGCTCTAAATACAGGTTGAATTTGGTATCTTTTAAATGGTTTCACAATTTCATTTTGATGATCACTAAAAAAACGGGCAAGAGGAACTGTTAAGTCATATTTTAGCCCAAGTTCTCTTCCACCTAAATCTAAAAATTTATAAATAAGTTTCTCACCTTCTTCTCCATATTTACCGGATAATGTTTTATAGTATTCAAATGTTGGTGTCTCAATTGGGTCAAATCCCCATCTTCTAAAAACATTTTTTATTTTATCAATTATAATTTCTCTTTTTATTTGCTCTGATGGTAAAAAATCTCTTGTTCCTTTTGGAATATTTGACATTATAAAAATTTTAAAGTATTGGCTTTAAAGGGCTAAATTCCTGTGCTTTGTCTAATAAATGGTGTTAAGTGGTTGATAATCAACAAGCTATAAAAAATTTTCTAAAACTATTGATTTAATGGGGGAATTTAGGGGGGCGAAGCCCCCCAAGGCATAAAAATGGGCATTTTTAAACCGAAGGCTTAATTTCAGGGTGGGCGGGAAAATAAGAAATAATCTATATTTCAGAATTATTGGACAAGGCTAAATTCCTGTGCTTTAAAATTTCAAAATGGATAAGATAACAAAAGATAAAATTGTTGAAATAGAGTACAGTCTATATGATAGTGAAGGGAATTTCATAGAAGCATCTGAAAGTTTCAAGTATCTTCATGGACATAAGAATATAATAACAGGTCTTGAAGAAGGTCTTGAAGGTCTTGGAGTAGGTGATGAAAAAGAAATTGTTATTCCTCCTGAAAAAGCTTATGGAAATTATGACTTTGAAGCAATTCAAACTATTCCTATGGATGTATTTGAAGGTTTTGAAATTAAGGAAGGCGAAAGCTATTATGCTCAATCAGAACAAGGTGAAATTATTCAATTTAAGGTCATAAAAATAGATAGACTGAATAATGAAGTAATTGTTGATTTTAATCATCCACTTGCAGGTAAAACATTAGTATTTAATGTGAAAATAAAATCAATTAGAGATGCTACTGATGAAGAATTAAAACACGGACATCCTCACTAATTTATCTATTTCAATAAGCTGCTTTAATAAATTTTCCAATTGAGAGAGTGGATATTGGGTTTGTGCATCACTTAATGCATTTTCTGGATTTGGATGAACCTCCATAAATAATCCATCTATTCCAACAGCAACAGCAGCTCTTGCCAAGTAAGGAATAAATTCTCTTTCTCCTGCACTAAATCCATTTCCAGCAGAAGGTTTTTGAAGTGAATGAGTAGCATCGTATATTACAGGATAACCGAATTTTTTCATTATAACAATACTTCTAAAATCTACTACGAGATTATTATAACCAAAAATATAACCCCTTTCAGTAATCCATATATTCCTATTTCCAACACTTTCAATTTTTTCAATTACAAACTTAATGTCCCAAGGTGCCATAAACTGAGCTTTTTTAACATTTACAATTTTTCCTGTTCTTGAAACTTCTAAAATTAAATCAGTTTGTCTTGAAAGAAAGGCAGGAATTTGAATAACATCTACAACCTCAGCCACCTTTTCAACATCATGAACATCATGAACATCCGTAAGAACTTTTATATTTAATGCTTTTTTTATTTCTTTTATTATTGCTAAACCTTTTTCAAGACCGGGTCCCCTAAAACTTTTAATTGAAGTTCTATTAGCCTTATCATAAGATGTCTTAAAAACAAAATCTAAATTTAATTTATCTGTAATTTCTTTTAATTTTTTAGCAGTTTCAAAAACTAAATCCTCACTTTCAATAACACAAGGTCCAGCTATTAAAAAAAACCTATTTTTCATACTAAATCCCCTATTTTAAGCTTAACTCCAAAAATATCAATTTCATCATCAAAATTTAAAACTTTCTTATCTCCCAAATTATCAATATCCCAAATTTCTTCCTTATCAAGAAATATCCATATTTGCCTTCTAATTCCAAATTTTAAGTAATCATCAATTTTTTTTCTAACATAACTTTTCCTATATTCTTCAATCTCAATAATTAGCTCAACTTCATAATCAATTGCTTCTCTGCTTCCCCTATAAAGTTCTCTTTTTACAACAACAATATCAGCAGCTCTTATAGTTAGCTCACTTATCTTTATTCCAACTTCTCCAATAAGAATTTTATACCTTTTACTAAGAGGCTGAAGACAAAAAACAATTTCACCTATTAAAGCCCCATGCCTCTCATAAGCAGGCATTTTCTTTATCCTTTTTCCATCAACAATTTCCTCCCATTCTTTTAACTTTCCATCTAAAAAATCTTTATATGTCCAAATTCTTTTTAATTTGGTTTTCATACTAAATCCCCTATTTTAAGCTTAACTCCAAAAATATCCAACTCATCATCAAAACTTAAAACTTTCTTATTTCCTAAGTTATCAATATCCCAAATTTCTCCTTTATCAAGAAATATCCATATTTGCCTTCTAATGCCAAATTTTAAGTAATCAGAAATTTTCTTGTTAATATAACGGATTGATTTTTTGCTATCTTCTATTTCAATAATTAAATCAGGAGGTTCATTAACCGCATCAAAATCATCTTTATATCTTCCTTTCTCTATTAAAACAATATCAGCAGCTCTTATCGTTTTATAATCTATAACTATTGCAATTTCTCCAACAAGAATTTCAAATACATTTTCAAGTTTCTCAGTTAAAACATTTGAAATTTTATTTAAAAATTTACCATGTCTCTTATAAGCAGGCATTTTCCTTATCCTTTTTCCATCAACAATCTCTTCCCATTCTTTTAACTTTCCATCTAAAAAATCTTTATATGTCCAAATTTTTTTTAATTTGGTTTTCATACCAAATCCCCTATTTTAAGCTTAACTCCAAAAATATCCAACTCATCATCAAAGCTTAAAACTTTCTTATTTCCTAAGTTATCAATATCCCAAATTTCTCCTTTATCAAGAAATATCCATATTTGCCTTTTAATTCCAAATTTTAAGTAATCATCAATTTTCTTGTTTATATACCTTTTCCTTATTCTACCCTCCTCTATTTCAATAACTAACTCAATTTCACAATCCAAAGCTCCAAAAGTGTTTTTATAAACATCTTTTCTAACAATAGCAATATCTGTTGCTCTTATTGTCATTTCATCTATTTTAATAGCAACTTCACCAGCAAGAATTTTGTAATTTGCTCTTATATCTGACAAACTGCTTACAATTTCAGCATTTAAACTACCATGTCTTTTATAAGCAGGCATTTTCCTTATCCTTTTTCCATCAACAATCTCTTCCCATTCTTTTAACCTCCCATCTAAAAAATCTTTGTATGTCCAAATTCTTTTTAATTTAGTTTTCATACTAAATCCCCTATTTTAAGCTTAACTCCAAAAATATCCAACTCATCATCAAAATTTAAAACTTTCTTATTTCCTAAGTTATCAATATCCCAAATTTCTTCCCTATCAAGAAA
>Ga0079997_115893_pt1 | contig 10980 bp, 8 predicted proteins | sample PerSpoCPS_CMetaG_FD_69200 | JGI IMG/M metagenome (GOLD analysis project Ga0079997, IMG submission 69200) | Archaeal communities from Yellowstone National Park, Wyoming, USA - Perpetual Spouter C (PS_C) MetaG (SPADES assembly) (version 2) | ecosystem: Environmental > Aquatic > Thermal springs >... | reverse complement strand
GTGATTTTTTTACTTCTTCCCAATCAAGTTCTGCAATATCTTCCTCTCTTCCATATGTTAGAACTTGCTTGATATACCACTTTTTTTGCCATGGGTCGCTCAGGTCAATCTCTTTATCTGCGGACTATACAATATATCTTTTAGGTTTGATTTCTATCATCAAAACATAGATTTGTTCAAAGTTTTAGAAAGAAATTTCAATTTAAGTTTCACATCATATTTTGGTGATGGCTCCCATCCATCATCCCCATACTTTTTCCTTCTTCCATCATATCATCCATAGTTTCCTTTCCTGCTTTCTTTTTGGCTTCACAAATGTTCCCCTTAGATTTTATCAATTTGCCGTCTTTTTCAAATTCCACCTCATGCTCGCAAGAACAAGTTTGACTTAAAGTGGTATTCACTTTTACAACTTTTCCATCTTTTTTGACATCAGCTGATATAGTTCCTGATATGAGATTTTGACAACCTTTCACCACTTTTACATTTTCAAGCTTGATTTGTATTTCTGTTCCATCTTTTTTCACTATTTTTATCTCACCACTAACCTTGAATTCACCCGCACCTTCTTTTACAATAGTCAAGTTATGAGAATAAGACCTTATTACTTTATCGTTTACCTTTGCATAGTTTGTAATGGAAAGAGAGAAAGTCTTATCATCCTGAGTCTTTTCTTTTTGAACTTTCTTAAACCTGTAAAACTCTGCTGAAAACGAAGTTGCAGGAGACGAGAAAGATATTTGAGATAATACTTCTCTTAACACAAACTTTGGATCTTTACTGACCTCTCTTTTGAAACTGCCATTTAAAGTTAATTGCTCGTTGTCATCGGTCTTTACTTTAAGATTTTCCACTTTTATAGTTATGTTTGGAGAAGCAAATTTTCTTTCGGTTGTTATCTTACCACCTTCTATCGTAAAAGTTTTTCCATCTTTTTTATAGTTTATGTTCTCAAATGTTCTTGTAACCGAAACCCCATAAGATGATAGTTGAACCTCATGTTTTACTGTCCCTGAAATCTCAACTTCTTCCTCCGTATCTGATATATTCATATTCCTAATCTCAATTTTTTTACTACCTGTTTTTGTAGTTGAATCTACTTTTATCTCGCCCAATACTTGCCCACCATAAAAGGTTATGCTCTTGCCTCCCCTTTCAAGCTTAACATTAACCACACTGACTGAAAAACTGTAATTTTTTATATCTCCTTGCAAAGATACATATATTGTTCCTGACACTGAGTAATCATTTAAACTACATCCTAATATTTTGATTTCACAGTTTGACATCTGCGGAGCCAAACAGGAACTTTGAAGCTTATTCTGATTTTTACAACCTAAAATCCAGCCTGGCGTTAGTATTCCTCTCAAAAGAGATGAATATTTATCCCCTAATCTATCAGCATATTTGAACTTTTCCTCAATCTTCTCAAATTTCTGAATAATTTCACCTGATACAAAGTTTCTGATTATTTCCTTTATGGATAACTCCTGATCCATTTCTTGTTTTGTTTTCACTTCCTCATCAGAAAATTCATCCTTTGGAAAAATCGGAGCTCTTGCTGTTAGAATGTTATCAACTTCTTGTAAAGAAATTTCAATAATAGCAGGGTTTAACTCGGTATCCGATATAAGTCCAACTTCCCCGAGTGATGAATCTTGTATTTGGAGAACCTCTGTTTGCTCACTTTGAGGTAAAGAAGATATATCAGTCACAGGTGTTCCTCCTTCTCCACCTGCTCCTTTTTCCTTCGCACAGGACTGAATTATTGCAACTCCTCCAATAAGACTAAAAACCAAAATTCCCAAATAAATAGTTTCCTTTTTTATCTTTAATCCAACCATTTCTTTTCACCTCCTTTTCCTATATTTTTCACCTTAAAAATATAATCTTTTTTTTACTTTCCCGATTTTTTTAAAAATCCGTACTTTTGAGAAAAATCAGAATCTTATTTGTAAAGCTTTGTCGCAATGAGGAAAATCCCCTTTTCAGGGCGGCCCCGCAAAGCCATCAGGACCTAACCTGCTCGCTATCCCCTCCCACTTCCCTTGCACCACCACAGGGCGCAAAGGAGAGAAGTCCCTTACAAACATCCTCCCAAGGAGAGGTATAGCGAAGGCTACCCTCAGAACTCGCCAGAGTTTCTGTCCGCTTCCCGGACCCCTCACAGGTTCCTTCCTTCGGTACACCTGCTCTTGGGTCTCTGGCTCACTCTGAGAGCTTTCTTTGCTTACTTCCATAAAAAATCTCTCCAAAAATTTCCTCTCCTTCTTCAACCTCCTCAAATCTCTCTTTATACCATTCGCTTTATATTTATTCTTCTCTTGATTTAACTTATTTCTCAAATCCTCCTCCATCTTCCCCAATCTCCACAGTGCATATTGAATATAAGTTTGGTTTTTGAGTAGCTTTTTGTAGTTCTCTGGAATTTTCTCTTGAAACCCTAATGCTTTCCTACCTATAACATACGCTCCTGCCACATCTTTATCTATAAAATACTGCGGACAATATTTCATCATACCTATAACTGATGTAAATGCTGGATTTACCTTTACTACTTCTATTCCTTCCTGATTTGCCAAGCTCTCTATCTTTTTCAGTATTCTCCTATAAGAGAAAAATTGTAGTATTTTTCTGATCTTTGCTTTTCCATCACCTCTTTTGCCTTTTGGAAGATTTTTTATATCCTCAATTGCAATAGCTTTTCCTTTCTCTTTCGTAAATTTTATAACCTCATGAGCTATCAACCACTCCTCATACTCTTTTCTGTTTCTGCTTTTGCATCTTAAAAGATGAGAGAGATAGATTGATTTATAGCTTTGCAAGTTTCCATCAGGAGAAACTTCTGCAAGAGCAAGATGAAAAGGTCTTGCATTCACATCTATTCCTATCACTCCTTTTGCTTTTGTAATTGTTTGAGGTGGAACGCCAAGAGAAAATCTAACGAATCCATAGATTTGCCCATCTTTGAGTTTTAGCTCAACAGTGTAAGGGAATTGCTCTCCTGATAAGATTTTTGACAAAAACAAAGCCCACTTATCTGATTTTCCGCTCAAATCTCTTTTTACCTTTGCTAATATGAATTTCCTATTTTTCAAAGCTATTCTTAACCAAAGATTGCTTTTACCTTTTTCAATAGGGATAAATCTTAAATTAAGGTTTCCTTTGTGAGTTATGTGCTTTGTGCCTATACTTAACAAATTACCCTGTCTTTTTTCTTTCCATTTTCTTTTGAGTTCCTTTAATCTTTTTCCTTGAAGATGATTTTTCTTGAGCTTTTCAAACAAGGCTCTACCACCGAATATGAGCTTTTTCGGATTTTGTCCTCTTGCCTTGCAGCTTTGAAAAATTTCTCTTGCTCTCTCAACCGCACAATTTACATAATGAGAATTGAGTTCCGGAAATCTTTGCCTTGTTATCTTGTAAGCTTGCGAAGTGGTGAAACCTTCAAGAAGTCTTTTGTAAGAAAACCTTATAGCAGAAGAAAAATTTCTCATAAGTTTCAGGATTTGTTCCTTCTCTTCCCTATTTACAACGAGTTTAAAGCTTGTAGTTATGAACATGTGAATTAAACAAATTGTAATAATTGATTTTGGTTTAAAGTGAAATTTTAGCAAAAATTTTTAAATTTAGGTGAGAAATTAGAATTTAGATGATTGCGACAAGGCAAAAATGAATTATAAATAATACAAACATTTCAAGCTTGCAACGAGGTCCGAAAAAAGATAAAATTTTAGTTATGAGGCGAGGAACAGATTTAGTAGTTGCATTAGCTATATTCTCCATTCTGCTCATAATACTCTTACCGCTTCCATCAGTACTTATAGATTTCCTCATAATATTGAGCTTTTCAGCCGCTGTGATGATTTTATTCACATCGCTTTACATAAAACAACCAATAGAATTTTCCATATACCCTACAGTCTTACTAATAGTAACCCTGTATAGGCTATCTTTGAATGTAGCTACAACAAGGAGAATTTTGGCTCATGGTCACGAGTTCGCAACAGGTGAAATCACAGGAAAAGTATCTTTCATAATAGAATTTTTCGGAAATGTCGTTATGGCTGGCAATTTTGTAATCGGACTCATAATTTTCATAGTTTTAACAATCATAAACCTTATTGTGATAACACGAGGCGCAGGAAGGATAGCCGAAGTTGCAGCAAGATTTACTCTTGACTCCCTCCCCGGAAAACAACTATCAATAGATGCAGACCTTAACGCAGGGCTTATAACGGTAGAAGAAGCAAAAGAAAGAAGACAAAGGCTCACCCGAGAAGCTGATTTTTACGGAGCTATGGACGGAGCTTCAAAATTCATAAGAGGAGAAGCAGTAGCTTCAATAATAATATTGTTTGTAAATATAATCGGTGGAATAATAATAGGAACTTTACAAAAAGGATTAGCAATCGGAACAGCACTTTCAACATTCACAAAACTCACAGTTGGTGATGGGCTCGTTGCTCAAATACCAGCTCTTATGGTATCAACATCAGCAGGAATAATAATTTCAAGGTCATCAGGTGAGATGGAATTTACACAAGATATAACAAAACAATTCACAGCATACCCAAAAGCAATATTAGCTTCTGCGATAGTTATTGGTATGCTCGGGCTGGTAGTTATGAGTTGGGCTACCCCCATATTCCTCATGCTCGCAGGCGGTCTCTTAGCATACGCAATAAGAGCTATAAGAAAAGAAGAAGAAGGGAAAAAATTTGAGACAGTTCTCAAAGAACAAAAATCAACACAAGAATTCAAAATGAAACCAGAAGAAGAAGAAAAACAAATTGAAACTATTTTACAACCTGATGTACTCGGTCTTGAAGTCGGATATGCACTCGTTCCTTATGTTGATGAAACGCAAAATGGAGAAGTCGTAAGAAGAATAAAAGGTTTGAGAAGAACTCTTGCAGAAGAAATAGGAATAATTCTGCCCCCGGTTCATATAAGAGATAACCTTTCACTAAAACCAAACGAATACTCAATAATTCTGAAAGGAGTTGAAATCATGAGAGGAGAAATAATCCCCGGAAAATATCTCGTTGTAGGAACAGAAAAGCCAGATATAGAAGGAACACCGGCAAGAGATCCAGTGTTTGGAATTGAAACCGTTTGGATAGATGAATCTCAAAAACCCGAAGCCCTTGCAAAAGGATACACCGTTGTTGACCCAGCATCAGTAATAATAACTCACTTCTCAGAAATGGTAAGAAGAAATGCTCATGAAATACTCACAAGGCAAGATACTCAAAAACTTCTTGACATAACAAAGAAAAATTATCCTAAACTTGTAGAAGATGTAACAAACCTTGTATCGCTTTCTACAATTCACAGAGTTTTACAGAACCTACTCAAAGAAGGAATTCCAATAAAAGACCTCATAACAATTCTTGAAGCTATTGGAGATTGGGGTGGGACAGTGAAAGATCCAGACCAACTCACAGAGTATGTAAGACAAGCTTTATGGAGACAAATCACAAAAATGTATGAAATAAATGGAGAAATAATAGCAATAAGTTTAGATCCTCAAACAGAAGAGAAAATATTAGAGGGTATAGAAGAAAAAGAAGGAGTGATAAAAATAAAAATTCCTCCCCAGTTCGTACAGAAGCTCATAAATTCAATAAGTGAGAACATACAAAAATTTGTAAGGTATAAAGCTCAACCAATAGTGATTACATCACAGCAAACAAGGAGATTTGTAAAAAGAATGATTGAAAATTATTTCCCTATGGTTCCAGTAATTTCCTATCAAGAAATAGACCCAAAAATTAAAATAAGAATTCTCGGAATAATAAAATCTGAATAACAAAAGCAACAAAAGAAAATTTAAAAGAAAAGGAGTAGAAAAAATAAAATATGAGAAAGATAGAAAACATATTTACAGGGTCAAGAATAGTAGGGGCTTTTATAATGCCATTTCTTATCTTTGCAGATATTCCAAGATTGATACCATTCATTTCCTACATAGTATTTGCTCTGACAGATATCGTAGATGGCTTCATCTCAAGAAGGAGAAAAAATGGAAAAAACAATTCAAACTCCTCGGGAGATATTTTAGACCCAGTTGCAGACAAAATGCTCTTTATTTCATCTCTCATAACCCTAATATATGTTCAGAAAATACCGTTATTTGCTTCTGTGATAATAACTTTAAGAGAAATTTTCATTTTAGGTTTAAGAGCGATTGCAGAAAGATACAAAATACACATAAAAAGCTCTCTTCTTGCAAAACTCAAAACATTCACAGGAAATGTCGCAGTATCAGCTTACATACTAAAAGACGAATACTTTGGAATATCGGCTCAAACCGTAGGAGACATTTTTATAATTTTATGTTTCATCCTATCTATAACAAGTGGAGCGGAATACATTACTTTCTTCCAAAAAGAAAAAAGAAAAATCTCAAAATAGTTATTTTTAGTATCAGAATTATATCAGGTATAGTTTAGTTACTTTTGGGTCAATTATTATATCTTCTTTTTCAAAATCAAGTTTTAATCTCCATGCTTGCAGAGTTTTTGCTCCAATTATTACTTTCTCTGAAAGATTTTCAAGCACCATAAACTCATCCGAAAACCTGTAACCATCAATATAAAATGTGAGTGGTATACGACTTTTGACTTCCATTTTCCTACCTTTTTCAGCAGTGTATAATTCAAAAGGTTCTAATAAACTTACTATTCCTCCAAGCTCCTCTGCCAATTCCTTATCAATACACGAATAAGATGCTCCTGAATCAAATAATGCAATCTCCTTTCTTCTACTTTTAGAACCAACTAATTCTATTTCCTTTCTTATGATCGCCATATTTATAAACCTTATTTCCCATCAAGAAAATTTATTTTTTTCATGATTTTTAACAATCTGTTAAAATTTCAAAGATTTTGCAGATTCAAGTAAATGTATATGCACACATCACTATCTCGCAGTGTCTCATTATTCCCTTATTCTTCTTCAACCTATACTCATCCATTCCTAACATGTTCTTTAACTCTTCGTTCAGCCTCTCCGTCCGCCACCGATAACAGAGCAAGAGAATATAGGACACAATAGATTAAAGGGGGGCACTATGGGGAATACAAGATAACATGCAGTACTGAGCTATTTTTACTCATGCAAACCTTACCTTAAATAAATATCTATACTTGGTTTTTATTTTAATGAAATAACAGATTTTTAACGATAGACTACTAAATTATTAGTAATGAGAAAAAAGATAGGAGAAATTTTGTTAGAGTTCGGAGTTAGTGAAGAAAAAATTCAAGAAGCATTAAAAATACAGAAAGAAAAGGGTGGAAAAATAGGTGAAATTCTTGTAAAAATTGGAACAATTGATGAGGAGAAACTATATAAGGCTCTGGCTTTGCAGTTCGGAATACCATTCGTTCCAAAAATAGAAAAAGAATATGTATATGAGGATATGGCAAAAGATATTCCGCCTCACTACGCAAAAACAAAAAAATTTGTTATACTCAAACCAGAAATAAATGGTAATGGCAATTCAGCCGATGGAAAACACGAGTTTATTCCTTGCGTGATTTCAAATTTACAGGATATAGAACTCATATCAGAACTACAAAGAAAATTTAAAAAACCAATAAAGGTTATGGTAGCAAAAGAAAGTGAAATAGAGAATCTGATAAATGAAATATATGGAGAAAGAACTACAATAGAAGTTTCAAAAGAAGTTGAAAGAGCCGAAGAAATTTTTGCACCAGAAATAGAGGAAACAACGAAAGATATTCTTGAAGAAAAAGGCGAAGCACCAATAATAAGGTTCGTAAATGCTCTGTTTTTCCAAGCAGTAAAAGAAAGAGCATCAGATATACACATAGAACCTGCCGAAAAAGAAACAGTAATAAGAATGAGAATAGATGGAGTTCTCCACGAAATAATAAGAATAAACAAATCTCTTCACGAGCCAATAGTATCAAGAGTAAAAGTTATGTCAAGGCTCGACATAGCAGAAAAGAGAATACCACAAGATGGGAAAATAAAACTCAAAGTCGCAGGAAAAGACATAGATGTAAGAGTATCAACTTTACCGACAGTTTTCGGAGAGAGGGTCTCTTTGAGAATTCTTGATAGGACAGCAACTATCTTAAAAATAGAGGAGATCGGAATGGAAGATGATATGATTGAAAAAATGAAACAACTCATAAAGAAAACTTATGGCATGATTCTCATAACAGGTCCGACAGGTTCAGGAAAAACCACAACTTTATATGCTTGTCTTTCAGAAATAAATTCCCCGGGAATAAACATAATAACTATTGAGGATCCAATAGAGTATCAACTGAAAGGAATAAATCAAATTCAAGTTAATCCAAAAGTTGGATTGACTTTTGCAACAGGGTTAAGGTCTATTTTAAGACAGGACCCAGATGTGGTAATGGTAGGAGAAATAAGAGATGGTGAGACAGCATCAATAGCAATACACGCGGCACTGACAGGGCACCTTGTTCTATCAACACTCCACACGAACGATGCTCCAAGCGCAATAACTCGTCTCATAGATATGGGAATAGAACCTTATCTTATCTCATCCGCAGTATTTGCTACTCTTGCCCAAAGATTAGTGAGGAAAATATGTCAAAAATGCAAAGTTCCTTACGAGCCTGACCAAAAAGAGCTCGATCTCGTAGGACTTACACGAGATCAAATACCAGATGGAATACTTTATAAAGGTCGGGGCTGTAAGGAGTGCTTCGGAACAGGATTTAAAGGAAGAATAGGAATTTTTGAGTTATTTCTTATAGATGATGAGATAAGAGAACTTATAAACTCAAAAGCAGATTCAATGAAACTAAAAAGTGTAGGTATATCAAAAGGCATGAGAACTTTGAGAGAAGATGGAATATTAAAAGTGATAAAAGGCATTACAACAGTTCAAGAACTCGCAAGAGTAATTCAAGAGAGTGTGTAGTTAAATCTCACTCCTTTTTGAAAAGTCCATATATAAACCACTCTAAATCTTTGCCTCTTTCCAGAACTTCAATAGTTTTGAGAAAATCAAATTCTTGTTTCAAAGTTTCCTCTGTAAAAAATCTGTCATAGTGTTTTTTATGATATATAAAATGTCTTTTTCTTACCTCGTGTATATGGTGTTTGAATTTTGTGCTGAAAACACCTATCAAAAAATATCCACCTTTTTTCAGAACTCTCATCAGCTCACTTTTGTAAGTTCGCAGCATCTTTTTCCTGACATGATGGAAAATTCCAAAGTCCAAAACAACATCAAAAGTTTCAGATTTAAACGGTATGGAGAAAACATCAGCAACTGCAATGTATGTATTTTGAAAACCTGATATTCTTTGCCTTGCTGTCATAAGAGGAGTTCTGAGTATATCAAATCCAACAACTTTGGAATTAGGGAAAATTTTTTTGAGCAAAATCACATGTCTCCCTTCACCACAACCCATATCAAGGCAAGATAAACTTTTCCCATCAAACTCTGGCTTTATTTCTTTGAGAAAATCTTCAAAAACAGGTTCGGGAGTATCAGATGGCCACGGAGTTTTACCACTCTGATATGCTTTTTCATAAAATTCCTTGTCCATATATAAAAATTTAAAAAGATTTTTCATCATAGTCTATTATCAAAGTTTCATCGTAATTCAAAATAAAAGAGAAGATCTTTTGGAATTGTATAACTAATAAAAAACCTTTTAGAAAAAATAACCGATATAAACAACTCAAACAAAAAAGTAAAATTAACTAATAAACCAGATGCTTTATTGAAAAGTAAAATTCAAAACAAAATTTTAGAATGAAGAATAAAAGAAAACATCAAAAAGAAAAAAGAGAATATAAGCAGAAAAGAAAATATAGGCATAAAAAAGAACTCAAAAGGTTTGACCTGATTTTGAAAGAAATCATCTCAAGAGCTGCAAGCAAAATTATCTGGTTAGCAACTGGTAGAAAGGTAGAAGGCAAACTCAAAATGTTTCCAGCAGAAATAAGATTAGCTAAATCTTTCTATACGGATATACTTTTTGGGATAGGAGGCGAGATTTTTCAGATTGAAATCCAAGCTCAGCGGGATAAAACCATGCCAGAAAGAATGTTCAAGTATTACTATGCGATAGTAGAAAAATACAAAAAAGAACCTACGCAAATTGTTTTATTTGTTGGAAGAGGGAAACCTCTGCCGTCAGAGTATGAAACTCCCAAACTAACTTTAAAATATGAGGTTCTGGATATGAAAAAAATAGACCCTGATGTTTTCATAAAAAGTGATAAGCCGGAGGAGGTTGTCGTCGGAGTTTTAGCTGGCAAATACAGAGAAAGACCAGAGGCATTCAGTAAAGTTGTAAAAAGGATTTCAGAAATTGTCAAAGGCGAAAAAGAAGTTATAAAATATATGAATGATATAAATTTTTTAGCAAGCTTGTTTGATGTTAAGATAAAGGTAAAGCCTATGCCAATTCAGATAGACATAAGAAAAGCCCCATTTTACAAATGGGGAAGAGAAGAAGGATTAAAAGAAGGGTTAAAAGAGGGGGAACAGAAAGGAATTGTAAAGGGAAAACGAGAGGGATTGAAAGAAGCAATTTTATTGGGAGTTCAAATCAAGTTCGGTAGATCAAAGATAAAAGAGCTAAAAACTCTTTTGGAAAAAGTTGATGATTTAAATCATCTCAAAAAAATAAAGAGAAAAATAATAGAAGCAAAGAAGTGGGATGATTTTGTCAAAGTTTTCAGAAACCATAAGTGAAATAAATTTAGGCGATTACTCAAAATTTTCCACTTAAAACTTTATAAAGCATTTCATCCAATTTCTCCCTATTATTATACCTAAATTCAAGCTCTTTTAGGTAATATGCAAAATTCTCCCTACTTACACCATGAAACCTCAAAAGTCTTTCTTTTGCATATCCCCAAAACCCCTCTATCCCGTTTATATATACTCTCCCATTTGCAAACCTTTTGCTGTGATCTATCCTCTCATGCCTAAACCCATACATGACT
>Ga0079997_111335_pt1 | contig 10983 bp, 9 predicted proteins | sample PerSpoCPS_CMetaG_FD_69200 | JGI IMG/M metagenome (GOLD analysis project Ga0079997, IMG submission 69200) | Archaeal communities from Yellowstone National Park, Wyoming, USA - Perpetual Spouter C (PS_C) MetaG (SPADES assembly) (version 2) | ecosystem: Environmental > Aquatic > Thermal springs >... | reverse complement strand
ATGGGGACGGGCGGCAGATCCGGGATTTCGTTTACGTCGCGGATGTGGTGGCGGCGCATCAGCAGGCCATGGCGCGGGGGGAAGGCGGGATCTACAACATCGGCACGGGGCGGGCGATCTCCATCCGAGGGCTGTATCGGCTGGCTCGAGCGGTGGCCGGGGGGGAGAGGGGGCCGGACTATGGGCCGCCGCGCCCGGGAGACATCCGGCGGATGGTCCTGGACATCCGGCGGGCCCAGGCGGAGCTGGGGTGGAGGCCCCAAGTGGCGCTGCCGGAGGGCTTGGCCCGGACGTGGGCGTGGATGCGGGAGGCAAGAAGGGGGATGGAGGAACGAGGGGGCAAGGGAGCACGGAAGCGGGAGGGAAGGGCGAAGTGAGCAGAATTCAAAGTCATGAGGGGTTGGACGTATACAAGCTGGGCAAAGAGCTGTGCCAGACTTACGATTGCATCATTGGCAAACCCGTTAGCGTGATTTCCAGTCCGACACCGTGGATTCTCCACCAAAACGGCTCATGATCTCTCCTCATCCCCCGTGCTTCCCCGCTTCCCAGCACCTCCGCACGATGGGGCGGAGGGAGGGGATCCGTCACATCCTGACTCTAGAGTGGCTGGTGGCGAGCGCAGCGGTGCCGCTCTTGATGTTCCCCACCGTCCGCCCCCGCTGGACTGCAGTTGCGCTGGCCGTGCTGGTGTTCTGGTGGCTCCTGCGCTGGGCGGTGCGAGGCGAGCCCTGGCCGGTCACCCCCTTCAACGGCGCGCTTTTGCTCTTTGCCCTGATGGTCCCGGTGGGAATATGGGCTTCCCCGGCGCGGGAGGCGACGCTGCCGGATGCGGTGCGGGTTGTGCTGGGGCTGATCACGTTCCGCGCGGTAACGATGGCCGTGAACGAGCGCCATAAGTTTGCGCCAGCTATGGGAGCTTTTTGCCTGACCGGGTTGGTGCTCATCGGGGTTGGTCTTTTGGGCGCCCAGTGGTCGGATAAAATGCCCATACTGAGCAAACTGAGCGGGCGGATTCCTCACTTAATCACTACGGTCCCGGAGGATCAGGGAACACCCGGCGTAAATCCAAATCATCTGGCGGGCGCGCTCACCCTCTACCTGCCGCTATCCCTAGCCCTGGTCTTCAGTTGGCGCTTCTCCCGTCGGGCGATCATCAGCCCTCTGTTCGGGCTGGTGGGGAGTCTCCTTTTCTTCGCTCTAGTGGCCGGCACCCTTTTCCTCACCCAATCTCGCAGCGGCTGGATGGGCGGTGCGGCGGGGGTTCTGGCCATGGTCTCCCTGGCCGGCCTTACCTCCCGTCGCCGTTGGGCCCGCGGGCTGGGCGGTTCGCTTCCGGTGCTGGCGATGCTGGCAGTGGGAGCGTTGGTTCTGCGCCTGGGCCCGCAGCAATTGGGGGAGAGCCTCTTCGGGAAAGAGAGCGCCAGTCCGGTGGAGGAGGCGGTGGGGGCCATCACGCTGGAAGACCGGGTGGAAATCTGGAGCCGGGCCCTCTACGCCATCCAGGACTTCCCTTTCACCGGCTGCGGGCTGGGGGCCTTCCGCCGGGTCGTGCCGGTTCTCTACCCGCTCTTCACCGTCCCCCCTGATACCGACATCGGTCACGCTCATAATATCTTCCTCCAGACGGCACTGGACTTGGGGATTCCGGGGTTGGTGGCGTATCTGGCGCTTCTGGGGCTTGCGCTTGCGGTGTGCTGGCAGGTTGCGGTGAAAGGGGATAGGTGGGAGAGAGCCATCGCGTTGGGTTTAGCGGGCAGCCTCATCGCCCTCCACGCCTACGGGATGACGGATGCCCTGGCCCTGGGCTCCAAACCCGCCGTGGCTTTCTGGTTCGCCCTGGGGCTGATCGCCGCCCTGATCCGCTCCGGGCGCGGGGGCTGGGATGGTCGCGCTGCTGGGGCATAGCCTTTGGATCCTCGGCCTGGCGTGTCTGGTGGCCACAGGGAGTTGGGCCTGGTGGGAGTCGAGGATCACCGGCCGGGGGCTCCGGGCGGTCCTCGCCCGACCCGGCCTGCAGCGGTGGCTGGCCCTCGGATGCGCCGGCATCGGTCTGGGCCTGTCCCTTCTCCCCTCCCCGGCCTGGGAGCGGGCCCTGTGGAGCATTCTGGGCGCCTGCGGAGTTTTCCTTTCCATCCGGATGTGGAGGCGGGATCCATCCGATGACCCGCCGTCGGGAGAAGCCCATGGGCCGGCGCGCGCCGTCGGCCCGGGGATAGGGGGATGGGCGATGCGCGGCGCCCGCTCTCTTCGGCGATGGGGAGTGGGGATAGGAATCGCCGCCCTCTCCATCGGGTGGCTGATCCGCGAAGTCGACTGGCGGGGGACGGCCCAGGCGCTGAGGGCCGCGGATTACCGATGGGTTCTCGTCGGGGCGCTGGCGATCGCGTTCACCCTCCTCACCCGCGCCCGCCGCTGGCAGGCCCTGCTCCATCCCACCGCGCCTCCCCTGCGGACCGTGATGATGGGCCTCCTGCTCGGACAGTTATTCAACCAAGCCCTTCCGATGCGGGGGGGCGATGTGGCTCGGGTGCTGTGGCTCAGCCCGACGGGCCGGGAAGCCCCGGCCGTGATCGGAAGCGTGGTGGTGGAGAAGCTGTGGGACCTGCTGGCCCTTCTGGTCTGCATCCTGGCTTTGCTGGCCTGGACGCCGCTGCCGGAGTGGCTCCTTCGCGCTGCCGGGCCCGCGGCGCTGATGGCGGGAGGGAGCCTCCTCGGCCTCGGGACTATCCTCCGGCAGCGGGAGCGGATCCTCGGTCGGGCGTCCGGCTTGGTGAGCCGGCTCCCCTCACGGTGGCAGGCCGGGGGGATGGAGGCCATCCGGCGGGGCCTGGAGGGTCTGGCGGCCGCCTGTCGTCCCAAGGTCGCCGGACAGGCCCTGGGGTGGACCGGGCTGACGTGGCTGGGGGGCGGGCTGGCCAATCTGGCCGTCCTGACCGCCTTCGGCTTTCCCCATCCTCCGGCCGCTCTCTTCCTCCTCATTGCCCTGATGATCGGGGGGGCCGTTCCGGTCCCCGCCCGGGTCGGTCTCTTCGAGGGGATCTGCGTGGTCTCTCTCGGCCTGTTCGGGGTGGACCCGGAGCGGGCCCTGGCCGTCGGCCTGATCCTACATGGGGTCGTGATGGGCCCGCCCCTCGCCGCGGCGGCCTTCCTGGCCCTGTGGCCCCCTTCGGATCGGCGGAGGCGCCATGCCCATCCCTGAGCTCTCGGTGATCATCCCGGCCTACCAGGCGGCAGGGGTCATCGGCTGCTGCGTGGAGGCCCTCCAAAGCCAGACGCTTCCTCGTTCGATGTATGAGATCATTGTGGTGGACGACGGCTCATCGGATGGGACCGCGGAGGCGGCGCGGGCCGCCGGGGCGGACCGGGTGCTGCGGATCCCCCACGCCGGCCCGGCGGCAGCCCGCAACGCCGGGCTGCAGGCGGCGCGGGGGGAGATCGTCCTCTTCACCGACGCGGACTGCGAGCCGTCGCCCACCTGGCTGGAGCGAATGGTAGAGCCCTTCTCAGATCCTACGGTGGCCGGTGTGAAGGGCACCTACCGGACCCGCCAACGCGAGCGGATCGCCCGACTGGTGCAGCTGGAGTATGAGTTCCGCTATGCGCGCATGGCCCGCATGGCGCGCATCGATTTCGTCGATTCTTACGCCGCCGCCTACCGGCGGGGTGTCCTGATCCAGGCGGGGGGGTTCGACCCAGCCTTCCCGGTCCCTTCCGCGGAGGACGTCGAGCTCTCCTTCCGGCTGGCTCGGGCGGGGCACCGCTTGGTCTTCGCCCCCGAGGCGTGGGTCTGGCATCGGCATCCGACCCGATTGGGGCATTATCTCCGCCGGAAGGCCCGCTATGGGTTCTGGCGGGCCCTCCTGTATCGCCGGTATCCGGAGAAGATCCACGGGGACGCCCACACCGACCCCGCCCTGAAGGTCCAGCTGGCGTTGCTGATCCTGATCGGGGCCGGCTTGGCGAGCGCCTGGGTCCATCCGCTCGCCCTCGGACTCAGCGGAATGGCTCTCCTGGGCTTCCTTTTCACCACGTTCCCCTTCGTCCGCTGGGCATGGGGCCGGGATCGGGAGGTGGCCCTCCTCTGGCCCTGGGTGACCCTGCTGCGGGTCGCCGTTCAAGGGGCGGCCCTGGCCATCGGGTTGCTGTATCATGCCGGGTTCACCCCCAGGCCCATCCCCTGCGCTTCGACGAAGCTCCCGGATCCTCCCGATGGGCAGCCGCCTGCTGAAGGTTGAAGGGTTGGCCTTTGCGCTCACGCTGGGGCTTTATCTGAGAACCATGGCCCCGACGCTGACCTGGGCGCATTTCGGGGCCGATGGCGGGGACCTGGCGGTGGCGGTGGCGCGAGGACGTCTCCCCCATCCCCCCGGATTCCCAACTTATCTGCTCGTGGGCTCCCTCTGGATTCGGCTCCTGGGGGGAGACCCCGCTTGGCGGCTGAACTTCCTTTCCGCCGTAGCCGCGGCGGGGGCGGTGGCCGTCACCGTCGCTGCCTCCCGGGCTTTGGGGGCTCGCCCCCTGCTGGCCCTGGCCGCCGGGCTGATCCTGGGCACCGCTTCCCTGTTTTGGTCGCAGGCGCTGATCACCGAGGTGTACACCCTGGCCGCCCTCGGTTCGGCCGGCGTGCTGTGGATGGCGGCGAAGGGCGTCTCCGCTCCCCTTCTGGGGCTGGCCTGGGGGCTCAGCCTGGGGATCCATCCCGTTCTGGCGTATCTGGCTCCGGTCGTCGCATGGGGAGGGAGCCGGGATCTCGGCTGGAGGGGAAGCGCCCTTGCCCTGGGGACCGGAATCGCCGTCGCCGTCCTGCTGTATGGGCCAGGCCTCCATGGACTTCAGCGATCCCCTTCTCCGTGGGCAGAGCTCTCCGGATGGAAGGGATGGTGGGATTACGTCAGCGCTCGGCTTTACTGGGGGTATCTGTTCGGCCTTCCCCCCGGCCTGTGGCCCCGACGGCTCCTGGCCGCCGCCGGATGGCTGGCCCGGGATCTCGCCCTGGTGGGCGCCCCTGCGTGCCTGTGGGGATGGCTGGGGTGGTGGCGGGAGCGCCCCCCGATGGCCGTCGCGATCGGGAGCGCCGGGCTGGGCGTTCTCGCCCACGCCATCGGATACGCCACGGCCGATTCCATCGTCTATCTGGTCCCGGCGCTGCCGATCCTGACAGCGGCCATGGCCGCCGGCCTGGAGCGCGGGCTTCCTCCGCTCCGGATGCAGGGAAAGCGCCTGGACCCGGCATGGGCCATCCTGGCCTTGCCCGCGCTCCAGGCCTGGGTCGGCTGGTCCGGAGTGGACCTGCACGCTGATTGCCGGGCCCTTCGCTGGGCCCGGGAAATCCTGCGCGAGGCTCCCGCATCGGCCGTGCTGCTCACCGCTCAGGATGGGGCGACCTTCGCGCTATGGTATGTCCAGGAGGTCCTGGGGGAGCGGCCGGATGTCCTGATTCTCGATCGGGATCTCTGGGCGCATGCGCCCTACCGGCGGATGCTGGCGCGTCAGTGGGGTGTCCCCCCGGAGCTGGATCTGGAGCGGGCGCTGCAGGAGCTGGATCGTCCGATCCGGTGGGCGCGCGCCTCTCCTCCGGACGGGCCGTAACCAATGTCGAACATGAGGATCGGCTGGACCTTCGTGGCGATCGGCTTGGGGCTGGTGGGCCTCTGGGGCGGGCGGGTGCTTCACGCGGGCCTTCAGCTGCGCGCGGACGTGAGGGCCCTGGAGCGGACGCTGTGGTCCGAGGGACCGCCGGACCTTCGGGGCCTCTGTGAAGCCGCGGGGCGGAGCGACCGGTCCCTCCGGATCCTCCAGGAGGAAGCCGGCTTCCTGGTCCGGCTCGCCGCAGGCCTCCGGGAGGACTGGCGATCCCTTCCCTCCTTTCTAACGGCGGCGCGTCATCTGGCTGCGGCGGGCGAGGCCCTTTGCGCCGCCCTGGGCCCGGATCCCGAGGCCCTCTCCGGAGCGGCCTCGTCCTGGGAGCGAGCCCTCGTCCGCCTGAGCGAATCCCAGGAGGCCCTCCGTCGCGCGGCGGCGGAGGCGTCGGCCGCTCGGGCGGCCTGGCGTCAGGTCCGGCGGGAGGGGCTTCCCCCCGCCCTGCGCCCGGCCGCTGCCCGCCTGGAGAAGGGGCTGCCGATGCTGGAGGCCGGCCTGCAGCTGACGGCGCTGCTGCCCGATCTCCTGGGGATGGAGGGGCCGCGCACGTATTTGATCCTCGTCCAGAATGAGGACGAGCTGCGGCCCACCGGCGGCTTCCTCACCGGCGTCGGGGAGGTCCGGCTGGACAGGGGTCGGATCACGAGCATCGTTTTTTATGATAGCTATGCGGTCGATGACTTCTCCCGGCCCTATCCGGATCCCCCCGCGCCGCTTCGGGAGTACATGGGCATCGACCTGTGGGTGTTCCGCGACAGCAACTGGTCTCCCGATTTCCCGACCTCCGCCCGCCAGGCCCTTTCGCTCTATCGGCCCGGCCGCCCCGTCGCGGTAGACGGCGTCCTGGCGCTGGATCAACGGGCTCTTCAGGAGATCGTGAGGGCCCTCGGCCCTCTCCGGATGGAAGGACATGCGGAGCCCATCACCGGGGAGAACGTCCTCGCCTATATCCGCCGCGCATGGGCCCCGGAAGGGGGGCAGCTGACCCTGGAGTGGTGGCGGCGGCGCAAGTCATTTATGGAGCCCCTGGCCCATGCGATCCGACAGCGCCTGGAGGAGAGCCATGCCGTTCAGGGCCCCTTTCTCCGCGCCCTATTTCGGCTCCTCCAAGAGAAGCATCTGTTGCTGTATTTCACCCGCCCGGAGGCTCAGGCGGCGCTGGCCTCGCTGGGCTGGGATGGGTCGCTGCGCCGCGGCGAGGGGGATTTCTGGATGGCGGTGGACGCCAACGTCGGCTACAATAAGGCCAACGCCCGCGTCCGTCAGGCTTTTCTCTACGAAGTGGACCTGGACCGGGAGCCCTCGCTCGGAAGGCTCACGATTGTGTACACGCATACTGCCCCCCCGGGATATCCATGTGTCCCGGAGATCCGTTACGATGCCATCTATGAGCGGATGATGGATCGGTGCTACTGGGACTATTTGCGCGTCTTCATCCCGTGGGGAAGCCGCTTGATGGAGGATGCGCCGGTCCCTGTGCCGGCCTCGGCCCTGCGGACGGGCAGGCCGGATCCCGGGTCGGCTCGCCTGCTGCGGGCGGAGGAGGGCCCCTTCGCCGTCGTGGCGACGTTGCTGGTGATCCCTCCGGGGGCGGTTCAGGCTCGCTCCTTCGCCTGGACGCTGTCGCCTACGGCGCTTCGCTGGGAGGGGGAGAAGGGATGCTACACGCTGCGCGTTCCGAAGCAGCCGGGGACCACCGGGCATCCCCTCCGGGTCCGGGTTCGATTTCCCCCGGACTGGGTTCTGGAAGAAGCGGAGCCGGTCCCTGCCGCCGTCGCCGAAGGCCACGTGGAGTTCCAGACCCGTCTGGATCAGGATCGGGGGTTCCGGGCCTGTTTCCGAAGGGTCCGCTAGGCGGCGGACTGGACCGCATCGGCAGGCTCGCTCGGGACCGACGCCAACCGGGCTGGTCGTTCGGAAGGATCCCAGGACCCCCAGATGGCGGATCACTCGGGATGGACCTGCCAAGTTATAAGGGGTGTGTCCCAATTTTGTCGGGCCTGGCCGCTTTGTAGGACAACTGCTCGCAGTTGTCCTACGATTTTGGGACACACCCGTTATAAGGGCGACCGACCGGTCGCCTTTACGTGTGGTAATGTGGAGGCGCCCGGCCTGTGAGCGGTGGGTCGTTGAAGCGGGAAGCCATCGGCATCCGGCTCCCCAGGCGGTGAGGCAGATCGCGATGCGTTGCGGAAGCGCAGTTTCTTTAATCCCCGACAGGAGTTACGCAGTTGACAGGGTGCCCCCCTTGACGCTATCATGAGAGCGGGCATGCCGGTAAGAGGCATGCCTTCATCCGAGAAACTCCTCGGAGGCTCCGGCCTCCGGGGCAGGGGTCGGTGGGCGACCCCCGTGGCCGGTCCTCTGGCCTCGGATGAAAAGTCCGTGGCTACGACCGGAATACGCAGGCAACTGCGTAGGCCCTAAATTTTAGTGACTTTCCCCGGTAGCTCAACAGGCAGAGCAGCCGGCTGTTAACCGGCGGGTTGGAGGTTCGAGTCCTCCCCGGGGAGCAGGGCCGCCGCCGCGGCGGCCTTTTTTGTTCGGCTTGAAGGAGGGGCCTGTGGCTTCCGATGAAGTTTCCGCGGCCGCCTGCGAAGATCCGGAGGGGATCCCTTCGTCCCTGAAGGACGATCGGTGTGAGATCTGCGGCTCCCCGATGGTGGAGATCCACTGCAAGCTGCGTTGTCCCAACTGCGGCCGGATGCGGGATTGTTCGGACCCGTGAAGGACGGGGCGGCTTTCAGGGGAGAGGGAGTTGAAGGGGATGCGGCAGCCGGCGCCCGCGGAGGAGGAGGAACGGCGCGGCCCGACGGAGGGAGACGCCCAGGGCGCTCAAGTGCTCCGGCTGGCTCAGACGGCCTTCCCGTCGGGCGCGGAGGATGGCCCGCGCGGCCTTCGGCCCGATCCCCGGCACGCGGATCAGCTCCTCGTATGAAGCCCGCAGGACCTCCACCGGACGTTCCCGGAGGGCCCGCCGGGCCCACGCCAGCTTGGGGTCTTCGTCCAGAGGCAGGTTCCCCTGCTCATCGAAGGGCAGTTCCTCCAGCCGGAAGCCATACACCCGCAGGAGCCATTCCGCCTGATAGAGGCGATGGGCCCGTTGCGGCGGAGCGGGCGGAAGACCCTCGAGCGGGGTGTCCGGCACGGGATGGAAGGGGGAGAAGTAGGCCCGGGCCAGGCCGATCTCCCGATGCAGCCGGGCCACGGTCTCCAGCAGCTCCCGATCGCTCTCCCCGGCGGCGCCCACCACAAACTGGGTGGTCAGCGAAGGCCAGCGCCCGGACCCAGGCGGCGAAGGAAGCTCCTCCCGGCGGATCCGCCCGGCGGTCGTCAGCGCCGCCTCCAGCTCGGCGGCGAAGGCCTTGTGAGGGGCCAGGCGGGCCAGTCGCTCGGGATTGGGCGCCTCCAGGTTGATGGAGACCCGGTCCGCCCATCGCATGGCCTCCCGGATCTGATCCGGCTCGGCCCCGGGCATCAGCTTCAGGTGGATGTAACCCCGGTAGTCATAGCGCCGGCGGAGCAGCTCCACCGTGGCCAGCAAACGATCCTGCGTGCGAAGGCCTCCGCCGATGATCCCCGAGCTCAGGAACAGGCCGTCCACCAGCCCGCGCCGGTGCATCTCCGCGAAGAGGCGGGCGAGCTCGTCGGGCCGGAAGGTGGCGCGGCGGAAGGAGCGGCCGGCGCGGAAGGGGCAATAGAAGCAATCCCGCTCGCACGCGGAGGTCAGCAAGATCTTCAGCAGGCGGACCGGGCGCCCGGAGGCCCGGGCCTCGTAGATGCAATCCATCACAGGTTCCGGCGTCCGCCCGCTCGGGCCGGTCTCCTCGGCGGGCTCCCAGAGCGCCGCCTGGGTCAGCAATCGCCATCGGGTCTCGATGTCCATCGGGTCTCCTTCGTGGGCGGGGCGCTCAAGGGCGGCCGGAGGCCGGGGCCGGCTCCCGGAGATAGGTCCGCTCGATCTCCGCGACCTGGGCCAGGCAGGCGTCGTCCTCCGGGTTGGGGATATAGCGGGTGCTGAACCAGGCCTCCAGGATCTCCCTGGCGACGGCTTCGGAGGTCCGCCGCAGGCTCATGCAGAGGACGTTGGCGTTGTTCCAGAGGCGCGCCCCCCGTGCGGTCTCGGCGTCGTCGCACAGCGCCGCGCGGATCCCCGGCACCTTGTTGGCGGCGATGCTCACGCCGGTGCCGGTCCAGCAGAACAGGATGCCCTCGTCGGCCTCGCCCCGGGCCACCTTCTCCGCCACGATGCGGGCCACCTCCGACCAGGTGCGCTTCTCGCCGGCCAGCGGGCCCACCGGCTCCACTTCCAACCCGCGGCGGCGCAGCTCCTCCAGGACCACATCCGTCAGATGGGTGCGCTCATCGCTTCCCACAACGATCCGCATGGGATCCCCTCCTGATCTCCGGATCATTCCGTTGCGATTTCCGGCCCCCCGGGCCATTCCGGAGCCCCTCATTCCGGGCACTCGTGCTGGATCCCCTCGATCCATGCGATCACCCGCTGGAGCAGCGGGTTCCCCAGGGTTGCTGCGCTCAGACGCGCCCGGGGTTCCAGATCGGCGTCCAGGATCCATACGGCAGGACCCTCCGGGGCCAGCGGAGCCAGCGCGGTCAGCCCCCCGGCGGAGGTCCACACGAAGAGGGCCGCCCCGGCCTGGGCGAGGGGCCCGGCGGCTTCCTCCCACCAGCGGAGGCGCTGGAGGGTGGGGTCCGGCTCGATGGCCACGACGAGGGGCCCTCGATGACGGTAGGGTTGAAGGGCGTGGAACGCGATCCGGGGATCCATGGTCGCCTCCTTCGCTTTGATTTAGGACTTACGCCGTTTTCTGCGTATTCCGGTCGTGGCCTTGGGTTTTAGCCCAGGGCCAGAGGACCGGCCACGGGGGTCGCCCACCGACCCCTGCCCCGAGGGTCTAAGCCCTCGAGGAATTCCATTCCCCTGCGGGCGATGTTCACTGCCGCCGCTACGTGACGGCCCGTCTTCGCTCCGCAAGGGCACGTCAAGACGTGTCCCCTTAGCCTTTCACCTACCCTGCCGCATACCGGACACGTCTTGGACGTGTTTTGCGGATCCACAAAGATCACTGGAACGCCGTAGAATCTTGCCTTGTGCTCCAGGATGCGGTGGAACTTCATGATCGACCAGAAGTTGAGCAGACGCTGCCGCATCCTCCTGGACTTCCCCTTCCCGATCCGCTCCTTCATTCCCTTCAAGCCCTCCAGCACCAAGGCCGCCTTCATCCCCAGCGCCCAGGCGATCAGTGCCAGGGCCAAATGATGCCAGAAATTCTCCGTCTTCTCCTGGCGGATCCTCCGATACTTGGAGGCGATCTTCTT
>Ga0079997_124769_pt1 | contig 11031 bp, 3 predicted proteins | sample PerSpoCPS_CMetaG_FD_69200 | JGI IMG/M metagenome (GOLD analysis project Ga0079997, IMG submission 69200) | Archaeal communities from Yellowstone National Park, Wyoming, USA - Perpetual Spouter C (PS_C) MetaG (SPADES assembly) (version 2) | ecosystem: Environmental > Aquatic > Thermal springs >... | reverse complement strand
AGGCCTCAAAGATCTTCACCGAGCTGGGGGCACGCCACAGCCTCTCAATAGCCTATAGAGAGATGGCGAGCACATACTTCGTAGCCGGGAAGCTGGGGGAGGCTATAGCGTCTCTTGAAAACGCCCTAAGGATCCTGGATCGAGAGAGCTACCCGCATCTAGTAGCTGGCATATTACTTGATATGTCAATCTACAGAACCCTGATCGGTAACATCAGAGAGGCGGAAAAAGATCTGAGAGACGCTAAGAAGCTTATTGAGGAGAATAGAATAGAAGATCCAGAGTATATAGCTATTACAGCCCTTTCTGAATCCCTATTATCTCGAGAGGGAGAGTCAGAGATTCATAAACACCTGTCAAGAGCGCTCAGGATGATCGATGGGTGTGGGATATATAGAAAGATCTTCATTACCGCGATTGCAGGCAAACTGATGGCAAGCCTAGAACGATATAGGAGTGAGGGCAAAGAGATAGAGAAGAGATTAAGAAAAATACTAAGGGATCTGGGCGTTGATGAAAAAAGAATAGATAGGTTCCTAGATATCCTAGAAAATAAGGTACAAATAGTGAAAGACATTATTATGTATTATGCCGCCTAGCAATGGAGCCTTAGATGTCATAGAGACGAACCGCATCTAGGGCAGAACCTCGCACCCCGTTTCACAGATGCACCACAATATGGACACATCATACCCTCAGCACTAGGGAGGCTAGGGAGCTGGGTACCACACTGCTTACAGAACTTAGCACTCACAGGGTTAGGGGCTCCACAGCTTGGGCATATCTTACTACTGCTATGAGTACTGCCCTGACCAGCCACGACTCCCCCCGTCATAGGCGACGTGGTTGATGATGGCTGTGGCGATGGAGGTAACTGCTGAGGCTGTGATGGATACGATGGAGATCCTGTTCCACCTCTACCCCTTATTGAGGGCCCCTCATCAGAGATGATAGGCCTTTTAAGCATTCTCCTTCTAATCACTAGAAGTGCTGCGATTGCTGTGGCTCCACCTGCTATAGAACCTATTATCACAGGACTGCTATACCAAGGCTGTTGCTGCGTCCCTATCACAGGTTCTGGGGCTCCTGTTTCACCCCCTCCTTGTAATGGAGGTCGTGGCTGTGTAGTTATCTGTGGCCTTGTATCTCCTGGTGACCTCGTTGTGCCTCCCGCTATGGGGGTGGTTGTATTGGCTGATGTCGTTCCAGGCTGTGTAGTTGTTGTCTTTGGCTGTGCTTGCAGTGTGTATATCTCTAGAATTATCGTGATCGCGGTGTCCCTATTGATCGAGATCCTGATTGAGGGGTCTCTGGAGACCCTTGTGGAGCTATCTTCCGAGATCCTCCATTCCATGAATCTATAGTATGTATAGCCGTCAGAACTTCTTCCCTCCAGATTTTCTATAGATATAATATAGGTTGAGCTCGGAAGCCTTATAGAATAGGTTCTGTTCACACCTACTTCTGCTATTGTCTGGCCAGACACTAGATTCTGGATCCTTATTCTTATTGGTATATCAGGGCCTGTATAGTTCCCCATCCTAGTGATTGTTAATAGAAGTGTGTATGTCTGATCTGTGGCTGGAGTCGTCGTTGCGGTTGTTGTGGTTATAGTTGTGATCGTCTGAACCGTCTGTGTAGTTTGAGTTGCTGTGGGTGTTGTCTGTGTAACTGTTGTTGTTGTCCGTGTCGTCTGTGTAGTTTGCCCGGGGGTTGAAAGTGGGTCGGGGTTCAGGGTATAATCTTGAAGAATCATCTTGACCGTTCCTGTCTCCTGAATAGACTCTATTATGAAGGGGAGTTTAAAGCTGTTATTGATTATATATCCTCCCCACTCTGATGTGTTCGATACCACGTTTTGCTCATTATCCACTATAACTGTCTCTGAATAGAACCGCACTATATATGCCTGGATCCTTCTTTCTCCATATATAATCCATGTTGTGCCATTAACTATGTATTTTAGCGATTGCAGCCCCTTAAGGGTTACTGTCCCATTTGGTGTTTCTACCCTTATTGTGAGTGTAGAGTTTATGCTGAATCTATCGCTAACAGATCTTGGGTGGTAGACATATGGTATCGGAGGTCTGTAGTCAATATCTATGGAGAAGCCGGGGTTTTTCAAGTCTATGATAGACCAGTTGCTCAATAGTCTATATATTATCTCGCTCTCGAAGCCTTCAAGAATTTCTGATCTATGTCTCTCTGCCATTGTGTAGATCCCCCCTGATTCTGAGGTTATGTTCAGAATAATTGTTGCAGTCTTGCTAAAGGATCCTTCCTCATCGACCTCTCCATATTCATAGACCCACGAGTCCCCAACACGGGGGGCATATGGATATTGGGACTGGGCCTGGGACACAGTCTGCTGGCCCAGACCAATAAGCTGGGGGGCTATGAGCATGAGTACCGCTGCTATAGAAATAAAGTAGCGAATTATCTGGGGAAATTGTTTCATTGCTCCGCACCGCAGTAGGGGCATCTGGTGCTCTCGTCCGATATAAGCTTTCCACAGTTTATGCAGTACTTATATCCGGAGGGCGGGCCCCTCGGGATCCTCATACCCTGCTGTTTCTCCTGCAATGGTGGGTTTATGTTCTGGGGCTGCATAGACTGCATAGGCTCTCTCCTAGCCTCTATATATCCCCGACTCCTCCTCATCCTTTTGAGAAGAAGATATCCTGCCCCTCCACCAGCTCCAGCAACGGCTATGGCAGCTATCAGGATCGATATATCTATTGGGAAGCCCTGGACCTCCTCTCCCCTCAGAATCGCTTGCTGCGCACTAGCTATATAGTCATCCACGAAGGGGAAGCCAGGGTATAGGTTCTTAAGCGTCTGGAACCTCTCTATAGAAGCCCTATACTGCTTGTTGTAGTAGAGCTGCAGCCCCTCACCATAGAGCTTCATGCTCGTGCTCTCAACATTATTCACACTGTTCCTTCTAAGCATCTCACTCACAAGGGATGCGGGGACGAAGAAGTTGAACCCAGGTACTTCCCTGCCACTTCCACTCGGATCCGATGAACCAAAGGATGTGACTGCAACAACAACCCCGTCGGAGTTTATCACGGGCCCGCCGCTATTGCCATGATGAACATTCACATCGGACTGCATCACCCTTACACCAGTGGCCTTGGTTCTGTATCCACTTACTGTGCCCTCTGTTATAGTTGGCTCTAGAAGTGTCTCAACGCTCAGGAGTTCATGGAAGGTAACAGCTCCTGGATATCCCAGAGCCCATACTCTCTCCCCTATTCTCAGAATATCCTCTCTGGCCACAGGTATTGAGGGTGCGTTTCTAATCTCTATCTTCAGAAGAGCTAGATCCTCGTTCTCAGCTGGTGTGGAGGCAACTATTCTCGCGGTATATAGTTTGCCTATGTTGGCGAAGCCAGAGACAACTCTGCCTACCCCTACATAGACGTCCACTCTATAGTCCTGGATCTTGAGCTTGTTGGTGAGATATGCATTGATAACCTGTTGGGATAGATCCTGGATCTCCTCTTGAGAAGGCCTCTGCCCAGTAGCCTCTGCACGCGCTTGGAAATATGTAATCACATACTTCATTAGAAGAGGTCTCACCTTATTAAGCTCTGATCTGAAGTCGTTCACGACATGGCCGTTGGTTATTATATATCCATCGGGCGACACGATGAAGCCCGAGCCGAAGCTCGTGGAGGTGACCTCTGGGGCTGGTGGGAGCCCTACTTCTCTTAGAGCGGGTATGAATTCCTCCCATATTATGTAGGCCCTAGATATTGCAATGATAATTACCACGGAAGCCCTTGCCTTCTCCAGCTTAATTGTTAGATTTATATCTCTCTGCGCCTGTACCTGGGACATATAGATCATAGATGCCACACCCAACCCTATTAGTAGCACCGCGAGCAATCCCCACAATCGCATTGATACCCTTCTATAACTATATCTCGATCTACTATGAACCACCATTTTCCCACACAGTATCTATAGTAGGTCTGTGAATATCCACCGGGTTTTCTGTTATTGGCAAACCCACCATAGCTATATACCACGTTGCTATCTGAGACATTCTCCTCTCCACACATGATCTTCTCCTCGTCCGAGGAGCTAGCATTAGGAGCCTTTCACAACACTGGGCAGGCTGCTTTTTGTTTAAAAGGAGCATCGAGATAGAAACCTCTGCATTTTAAAAGAGGTATGCGGAGCGAGGGTTTAAAAAGTCTTGAGCTATGAAGCGGTTTTTCTCCTGTAAAGCATGATGGCAATGGCTATTGCAGCTATAGTTATCACCGCTATCGCAATCATTATTAATGGGGGCTGCGGCCCGGTTATCTCCTCCTTAGATGATTCGTTTCCTTTCAAAGGTGTTATAGCACTTGTGGTGGCTGAGGTTATGGCGGGGGTTGGTTGTGTAGGGCTTGGTACCGGGGTTCTGGTCCCAGATTCTATGGGCGTCACAGTCTGGATCTTCTTCTCGATCTTGGCTATGCCATCCGGTCTAGCTTTTTCCTCGGAATTCCCCGCTCTATCTACAGAGACTAGGGTTATCTCGTACTCACCAGGATCTATATCATCGAATGTTGTTTCAAACGAAGCCTTCCCATCCGTCCCTGTGGAGTTGAATTTAATGATAGCGCTCCTCACGACTTCCCTAGAAACTGGGCTCTTAACCTGTACCAGGGCTTGGTCACAGCCAGAGCCTTTATCCATGCACTCCCCCACGATCGTCGTGGAGGAGCCTGAGGTCTTGACTTCTTTGAGCATTGTAACTGGAGGGTCTAGATCTACTATGAGTCTCTCTACATTCGTCCTAATAGGCGGGTTATAATCAAACACTATATCAGCATAGATCTCAACAGCGTCACCAGTGAGAAGCTTCTCAGAAGCTCTCACACCCACAAGAGCCCACCCCTGTCCCTCAGGAGGTCTCTTATTGGGCGGGAGGTTTATCTCCGTGAGGTTTATGCTTATCACGACAGAGCCTTTCTCAACATCCTTCCCCATGTTGAGGAACACGTTCCTATGGCTCAGATCAAGGAGCTCCACACTATCAGGGTCTAGAGCACCCTTCATAAACAGCTTTATAGAGACATTAACAGCTGCAGCAGTGGCGTTGGCGAGGTTCTCGAACTCAACCATGATCCTGAGAGCCTGCCCTCGCTGGGTTATGAATCCACGGGGGTCGACAGTAACCTGGTTAGGATCTACAGAACCCACTATCCTAGGACTAGTACTCCTAGGTGAGATGCTCTTAGACTTTGATAGCTGTCCCGAGATGTTCCCTATCTTAATATTCATACTGCTTGGAAGATTAGATATTCCATCGCAATCCTTGTCCAGCGGGCCGAAGAACTTATTGTAGAAATCCCTCATGTTATAATTGCTATGGTATATAGCATTTGACATTGGCACAGCTGTTAACAGACCGAGCTTTGCTAGCTCCAAATTAACCATCCCTATCTCTTTCCCTAGCTCTTGCTTAGCGGCCGCAGCCGCTTTTCTTAGAAGATCCATATTGTCACTAAAGTATGGATTAGTATTTGGAAACTCCTTCATATCAACCACTTCTACCTTCGATCTATCAAGAGGGACTTTATATTCCAACCCTTTTCTTAGAATATAATTGTAATCACCGTTTTTCATAGCCTGCTTTACCGCATCCATATTTTCTTTGTTATTAGCTATTCCATTTAGTTTAACTAGTAAATCATTATATAACTTGTTAAATGCTGTGGCCTCTATGAAGGGGGAAACTCCTTCGCCAAGCTTCGCACCTGCTAGATAGTTAGCCGTAGCCTTGAACCCCTTCTTATCGAAGAAATCAATAACCTCGCTCTGGGATAGCCCTGTAAAGGACTTATCAACAACGGCCTTGCCCTGAAGAAGGGAGAATAGGTAGGCCTGATCGGGTGTGAGGTGATTGTCGGCACCAAAGACTACTTTACCACCATCTAACTTGGAGATTCTATCGGAGTGGCTAATCCCTATGTAAAGCTGTCCTGTCTGTGGATTCTTGCTCAGGGAAACCAATATTCCGAGCACGTCCTGAGCTTCTATCTCCTTCTTCCCCTCTGGGGTAAATGTAAATCCTTTTGCTTTTGGATACTTCACCTCTACCACAAAATCCTTTGGATAGGCTCCCGTAGTGCTTCCAAAGCGAAACACTTTCCCGTCTACTGCAAATATATCCTTGACCTCGCCTTTTTCTAGACCGAGCTCCTTTAAGATCTTCTCCGAGTTCTTTGAAAGCTCTTCAAGCGTCTTTGATGCTTTTTCCATTCCCTGCAAGCCTGTGCTGGCCGTTTTATATGCATCCAGTAGGTTGTTCGAGATCGTGTAAGCTACGAGTGTCCCCTTTGGATCTAGAATCTTGATGTTATTCAGAGCCTCTGGAGAAGAGATCTTGATGTTCTTAGCGTATTTCAGATAGGTTGAGTATAGATCCCACGCCTTAGTGATTTTATCGGCTTTTGTTATTTGTGTTCCGGGGATAAGTAGAGAATACATAGATCCTACTAAAACGCCTGAGTCGAAGGCTTCTTTAGCCTGGCCTATTGATGATGCATCAACCGCAGCTCCTCCGAAGTAGAGGCCATATTTAGCTAGCACAGGTGTTAATCCAGCAGAATCCAATAGTGAGGCTATAAAGAGATCGCCAAAAGGTAAAAGCCCTGCTGCCCCTCCTACACCGCCGGAGGTTGAAGCGCCGGTGGACAAGAGGTTGTAGTATTCAAAAGCCAGCTTGTCGTTGTTTTCAAGTGCATACAACAATATCTCGTATGGAGACATGTCCTTGAACTTCTGGTATGCCTCGTCAACCCATGGATACATTTCTCTGAGTATTTTATCCAGCATCTCCGCTGGCAAGGGTTTGTTGTTTTCAATTAGCTTGCCCGTCAAAGGATCGAAGATCATTTCCTTTCCAGAGAGGGGGTTGTAAACCTTTATAGGCTTGTTAACATTGATAGGCATCTTCCCTGTTCGATCGAAGCACTGGCTGAGGGCTGTTAAATCTATGAGCATAGTGGTGGAAGAGCTTCCCTGAGATTGCTGGAGCTGTAGCGATTCGCCGGAAACCACCCTGATGCCCCCTGAGGCCTTTGGAATAATTGAGAAGATCTCTGAGAGTGTGTTCGATGCGGTTGAAACGCCTCCCGATTGTCCCCCACCCCTGTTTATCGAGACCTCAGCTAATTGGTAGCTGAACACCGGGTTGATCATTCTTGTTATTAGCATCATCACATTATAGATGTGGGAGTATAGTACTAGCTGGGCTACTGCCGGGGGCAGTTTCTCGATCCCCTTGATTGTGTAGTTCCCCAGGAACTTATTCTTTGCCTCGGTAAGGAGATCTTGATAGCCTGTTGTAAGGATCTCGACTGGGGTGTTGAGGGCGAACATCTGGTTATTCTCTCCACTCATGAGATCAGCGGCCACAGGTTCTATAACGATTCTTCTCCAGAGCTCCTCCTCGATATAATCAGCCAAGACCTTGCCATAGATCCCTGAGTCCCCGAGTCTCTGGAGCTCCTTAGACAGTCCATCCATCTTAGAGAAGTTCGCCATCCTCTCCTCAAATAAGTCGCTGCTAACTCTTACAGCCCTATCCAGGAGAGCCAGGGGGTTCCTGCCCAGATCCCTCGTCAGGTTCTCCCAGAGCATGGGGGGCACGGCTGCCAGCTGTACAGCCATAGGGCTATAGCCATCGAATCCCCGGCCAAGTACTGATATCTTCCACCCCCTCCAACCATCGCCCTTAGGATTGAACTCGTCTATATAGCTCGTCCCCACAGTAGCTATGACCTGCACAGTCCTCAGCCCTCCAGGCGGTATTTTGAGTGCGAAGAGGGCCACGAGATCTCCGTCCTCCACACCGCTTATGCTGAACACCATGTCACCTCCCAGAACCCCGTTGACCCTGGTGTAGAAGGGCATGAGAACTCCATATATGAAGACAGCCTCCTCCGTGCCTATATTGGTTATGTGCACGTTGTATCTCTCGGGCACGCCAGGTCTTGTTGTGAAGGGCGCATTCACAATAGCTGTGGATAGTGGGAGTTTTATGCTTGTGTTGGTGTAGCTAGCATTCACCACGGGCACGTAGTCCCTTACTAGGGCTACGAGGCTCGCTACATATGATGGGATATTCACCTCAATCCTGTATGAGGGCTTTCTAAGCTCTACCGTGGAGTATGGGTTGAAAACCACATGGAAGGCTCTTGGGCCGGCTGTCCTAGGATCTATAACCACGTCTAGGTAGAACTTCTGCTTCAAACCTGCCGAGGAGTAGTTGCCCGCCGAGATCTTAACGCCCTCCACGCTGTTACTTATATGTGGATCGCCCCTCAGTGAAGGGGCTGTCTCGCTCGCGTTGGGCGAGAGCTTTATGCCCTGGATTCTGTAGGTGATCTGGTCGCCTGTTTTCAGGGAGCCGAGGTCTATGTAGTTGTTCACTATAGGCCCGCCACTCCATGCAGTCCTGGGCTCGCTGGTCGGGGATAGTTGTCCTGGGAGCAGCATCCTGGGGTATCTGAAGAAGCTCCCAACCCTGATCTCCACAGGATCTGGGGCGGCTATGTTGCCAAGACGCTTAGCATCTTCAGAGGGTACTATGCTCAGGCTGGTGTTGGCCCTAACCGTTGGGAGGGGTGTGGGCTTGTCAAAACTTATCACCAGGGGTCTGTATCTGGTAGCCACATACCCAGACTCTGTGGCGTTGAAAACGCTCTCCACAAAGTATATGGGGGGCGGAGGCGCAACCCTATTGGTTATCCCCAGTATGTCTTCATAGGTCGCGAAACCGATCTCCAGTGTGGAGTAGCCCAGAACGTAGCTATAGGGTTCGCCACCCACTACGTTGGTGTATCTAGTGAAGAGGACACCGCCGCTATTGCCTAGGCTGGAGGGCGTGCCCCTCCCGTCTAGCCATGTGAAGTAGGCAAGCTCCTGCCTCTGTGCATAAGTGCGGGCCTGCATGGGTTGGTAGTAGTAGGTCTCCCCACTGCTAGTGTTTATCCAGTAGAACCATGACCCGTATTCACAGCACCCCCAGGGACCGAACCAAGAGGCTGTGGAGGCCATTACAGCTAGCCCGCCCCCTATAGGGGCTATCTGGTGGCTCTGCGTCCCTGCTAGTGTGTAGAACTGGTTGTTCCAGAGAACCTTACCCCTAGGATCAACCATGAAGGCTATAAAGCCGTATAGATAGATACTGACCCCTTTGGGGCTGGTCCAACCCCCGGACGGGGAGATGCCCACTATATACCCCTTAGAGATGCCTCCCTCAACCACTTCATGGAGATTCACGATCCCGGTTCCGTATCCCTGTCGAAGAGATGGGTGGAGATTGCCCCATGAAGCTTCTTGGGGGTGGAAAACGAATAAGTTCTCGCAATCCCTTCTAAGATCCTTTGTTAGGTTCCCCGCCAAGTTGGTTAGGTTCAGGGCTGAATAGTAGGCTGTGAGGTTCAGAATATATTTCCTCGACCACTCCAGGCTCAGGTTTCTAGAGTATTTGAGGAGCACTATGTCGCATCTCCCTCTCCGATCATCTGTATAGGGGTTGTTGTTGAAACCCGCTACCAAGTACCCCCCGTCAGAGGTTCTTATAGCCTTGCCAGTGAACCCTGACGCTGTGGCGTTCCTGTAGAAGAATACTATCTCTGGATCCTCCCATCTATCGAGGTTAAGTATAGCGATCCCAGTCCTCGCTCTCGGATCCTCGAGGGTGTAGTTTTTAGTCAACAGATCGTAGTAGATATATGTATCTGCCCAATAGCCTCTGCTATAGAGCATATACAGCAATGGCACTACATTGGGGAAGGATATGGAGGGACCTCCCTTCTCCTGTGTGTATAGCGCGTTGCTATCCTCTGTCCTCGATGTTGGCAGGATGCTACTACCAGGGCCTTTCCCCACGTAGAAGGCCTTGGCCTCAGGCCTTTCATCCCCCAGCTTAGCCACTACGAGCAGTGTTTCTTGTAGCGTTTGCCCGCTCCGGATTGTCCAATTGCCCGTGCTGAGGTTGACGCTGAGGTTAAAGATTGTATCTGAGCGAGGATAGCCTAAGTAGTAGTTATAGCCCAGCTTCACAAGGTAGAGGGTATAGTTAGGGCCGACGAGCAGTGTGTAGCCCTTGAAGTCATCGTAATATGAGGGGTATGTGCAGAAGTAAGGATCTGCTCTGTACCTGTAGATCCTCTCGGTCTTGTCGAGATAGTCGTTGTAGAGTATGTAGTAGAGGAAGCAATCACCCGAGCTATAGTTGATCTCGGATCTGAGGACTATCACCCTCCTATCGCCTAGAGGGATCGCTGTGTCTCTGCTAACTATCTTGTCATCAGAACCCATGTTGGATCTGCTGCCTATAATAGCTGATCTACTCCTTGAGATATCCTCGAGGGTGAGCATGATGTTGTGGCTGTAGTTCAGAGGCTCATAGGAATCCCTTCCTAGGGATATGATCTCTACTCTCCTCGATCTAGTGGCGTCCTGTATAATGCTCAGTGCTTCGGTCGTGATGAAAAAGAATATGTGCTGGGAGAGGCTGATCAGGAGGAGAGACAGTAGCAAGAGGCTCGAGAGCTTAGTATAACCCATGAGTGTCTCCCCCTTCCACATTATTCTTATTATTTTCGAGATCTAGATCTCTAGCTCCAGAGCTGTAACCCTTCATCATGATCATCTCACTATTCTCGGTGCAAGGGTGTCTATATATAGTGGGTTTTCCATTATTAGCAAACCGATCAATGGCTGGTGATTGAAGAATGTGAGGATCGCTCCTAGCATGAGAAGATAGTAGCTCTTGTCATGATCTCGCATCTTATTGGGTTATATGCTTTGTAGCGATATTCTCGATTGGTGTGGATAGTGGCGTTCGGACCCGCTGGTATGGGTTATGACAGGGCTATAACAATATTCTCTCCAGATGGTAAGCTCTACCAGGTTGAGTATGCCTCTGTAGCTGTTAGGCAGGGTTGGACTGTTATTGGGCTGAGGGGATAGCGGTGCTGTTTCATAGTTTATTGATAGAAGTTAGATTTATAG
>Ga0079997_113532_pt1 | contig 11066 bp, 9 predicted proteins | sample PerSpoCPS_CMetaG_FD_69200 | JGI IMG/M metagenome (GOLD analysis project Ga0079997, IMG submission 69200) | Archaeal communities from Yellowstone National Park, Wyoming, USA - Perpetual Spouter C (PS_C) MetaG (SPADES assembly) (version 2) | ecosystem: Environmental > Aquatic > Thermal springs >... | reverse complement strand
GGGGAGGCCGGGGCGGGTGGCTACCGATCAAAATCGCGGGCGTGGAGGCCCGAGTGTAAGGGCGGTAGGACCTCCCTCAGAGGGCAAGATACATGCAACGCAACTCAGGACGTGGGGGTGGATCTATCCCGTCTCCGTTTCAATCCTCTACGAGGCAGACAGACTTTGCAACCGCCCACACTGCCGGAGGTGGGGAGTTTGTTGATAAAGTTTCAATCCTCTACGAGGCAGACAGACTTTGCAACCGTCCTCGGGGTCCGCGAGGTCTACCCACTCCCTGAGGTTTCAATCCTCTACGAGGCAGACAGACTTTGCAACGCCTTAGCGGTGCGGCGGAAGGACGGGCTAGCCCTCTTGTTTCAATCCTCTACGAGGCAGACAGACTTTGCAACCCAAGGGCCCAGGCGGGCGAGGATAGCCCCTAGGGGTTTCAATCCTCTACGAGGCAGACAGACTTTGCAACGGGGCTGGGGCCGGTGCCGGAGATGGCGGCAAAACACAGTTTCAATCCTCTACGAGGCAGACAGACTTTGCAACTGCCCCTGTCAGGAAGCGGCTCCCGATAGGGGGTCTTGAGGCTATTTTCGCACACGAGGGGAGTATGCATCAATACGAAGGGAAGGAGTTCGCCGCAAGATGAGGTTTTGCCTCTTCCCAGGCAATGCGCGCGCGACCGAAGGAGCAAGGGGAACATACAAGCCACACAAACCCGCTCCCACACGTCACAAAACCGGCGTTGGACCCCAGAGGTATACACAGGGTGGCCTTTGCGCTCGCTAGAGGTTAACCGTCAGGCCCATACCGTAAGGGGTCTTAGCCCCCACCCCGCTGAAGAAGGCTAGCGCGTGTAGGCGCCCCAAGGCCTCCTGAACCTCGAGGCTCTCGCTCCAAAGCCTAAGGGTTACCTCCCCGGTAAAGCCAGGGAAAAAACCCTTCCCCGCTTGCACCCGGTGGAAGCGGAGGTGGCGGAAGCCGGCCACCTCGAGGTCCAGCGCAAACAACTCCCTTAGGGCAGCCTCTTCCTTGGGGTTGTAAGGAAAGGGGCTGTGAGCTTGCCACTTGTCTAGGAGCGAGCCCACGATAAGCCGGGGATCCGGCAAGGGGGTGTAGCGGTTGCGTCCACCGGGCTTGGAGGTGGCGAAGACCGTGGGGGTAAGAAAGCGAAAGGTGGCCTTCTCCCGCCTAGGGGCTCCCCTGAGCTCTTCCCAGGAAGCGGCCCCGGCAAGGGGGTGGCCCTCGGGAGTCGCCAGGACCCGCACCAGCCGATGGGAGCTATCCCCAAGAGGAAGCCCTTCGGGAGCAACCTCCAAGAGGCCCCGCAGGAAGGGAGCGAAGAGACCATCGTCCAAGGTGGCGAAGCGGAGCAGGAGGGTTTCCTTTTCGGGGAGGGGTGCCAGGGAGAAGGGCTTGCGCGGGGCCCCGTGCAGCCTTTGGGCCAGCTCGGGGTTGATCCGGGAGAGGAGGGCAAAAAAGAGGCCATGGGCGTACTTAGCGGGGTAGAGAGGAGGCTTTTCCCCGACGAGCTCGAGGACCAAGGCCTGAGGCATTAGGCCTCCTCCTCAGCTTCCTCGGCCTCGGCCTTCTCGCCGCCCTCGGCTGGCTCTGCCCAGGCCGACTCCCCCAGGTACCAAAGGACCCGTTTTTTCTCTCCCACGAGCCGATCCGTGTCCAGGACCTCCCCCGAGGCCTCACCGCGGTCTCTTTCTGGCACGTAAAGAAGCTGGACCCGTTGGGGATCCGGGTGGCGGATCCGCTGGAAAACCTTGGGCAGTTCTACGAAGCCTAGTTCAGGATCGTACTCGTACGGGTAGTCCACCACAAGCTCCCGCCCGTAAAGCTCCCCTGAGCGCAAGGGCACCTCTTCCCAGCGTCGGTGACCCTCCTCCCCATCGGTAAGAAGCCGCTCCACCACTACGCGTTCCGAGGCGAGATCCTCACTCCCACCTATAAGCCGGTCTATGGGGACCTCCACCTCGTCCTTTCCCTTGCGCACGCGGACGCTGGGCGTCCAGCCTCGGGTGGCCACAAAACCCTTACGGTGAAGGGGCTCTTGGGTGAGGTCCAGTCCGTAGACATACTCCCAAAGGGCCTCAAAGAGGGTTTCTGCTCGGGGGTCGAGGTACCTGGGATAGCGGATCGCCTCCCGGAGGCGCTCCTCTCCTCCTTGGGACAAGTCCCGACCGCTCAACTCCTTAAGGAGTTCCACGTACCCCTCCGGCAAGACGCCCAGGTACTGGGGATACTCGTCGCCAACCACGTAAGCCTCCCCCCGACCCTTCCTCCTCCGGTTTACCCGCCCCAGGCGCTGGAGGAGGTTTTCCGGGGGGCATAGGGTCGTGACGAGGACCTCGGCGTCCAGGTCAACACCCACCTCTATGGCGGGGGTGGTGACCAGGATATAGGGCTTCCCCTCCTCATCTCGGCGCTTAACCTCCAAAAAAACCCTCCTCCTCTGCCCCTCCGCCAGGCGGCCGTGGTAGAGGAAAACCCCCTCTCCTCTAAGCTTCTGGTAAAGCTCCACTGCCCCCTTGACCTCCTCGTGGACCACCAAGATCCGCTTGCCGGCGTGTTTTTGGATGAGGTCCACAGCGTCACCCTGGGGCAGGTAATGGAGAACCCGGCTTGGACGTTCCACCTGGGGATGCTTCAGGATGCCCTCGAGGAGGAGCTCCTTCTGGTAGTTCTCCGGCATGGTGGCGCTCATGACCAGGAAGCGCACGCCAGCCTTGTACAGCGAGGCGACCAGGCGGCGGAAGTTGACCCAGGCGGTGGCCTCGTAGAGATGCACCTCGTCAAAGACGAAAAGCGTCCTCCGGTCGTGGATCCGCCGGGGAAAGGTGTAGGACTTGGTCCCCGCAGCGTAGCCGAAGTAACGGTAAAGGAGCTTGTCCAAGGTGGTGAGGATCACGTCGGCATGGTAAAGGTGCCGTTCCCCCGAGACCTCTGGGGTGCCACCCGGAGGGAAGCGGAGGCGCAACTGTCGGTGACCGGTGTCCACCACCAAGGCCTTGGGCCTCCCCTCCTCCTTTGCCAAGACTTCGAGGTAGCGGCAAAAACGCTCCTCCAAATCGTCCACCAGGCTCCGCGTGGGCAGGACGAAGACCAGCCGCTCCCCCCGGGCCAGAGCGGGAAAGGCCACGGCCTCGGTCTTGCCCGTCCCCGTGGGGGCGAGGAGGAGGTGGGCCAGATCGCCTCCGGCAGCCTCAAAAACCTGCTTTTGGAAGGGGGTGGGCTTTAGGCCAAACTGGCCATAGAAGGCCTCGGGGTCGTCCCCTTCCCGCTGTCCGCCCGCCCAGGGCCTAAGGCGTACCCGGCGCTCTTCCCTCTGAAAACCTTCGGGCACCTTCCCCGCCTCCAGGGCCTCCACCAGAGCCCGCCCCCAACCCTCCACAACCTTGGCCTCCTCGCCCCGATAGGGGTGGAAGTAAGCCAGAAAGTCCAGGGTCACCTCTTCCTCCCGGAAGGGCCACGGGTCCAGGAAGAACCCGCCCTCGCCGTCGGGGAGGAGGTCAAACTCCACGAAGGCTCGGACCTCCCCCGAACCTTTCTCCCAAAGCCGCACCGCAAGCTCCGCTTCCAGTTGGTCTGCCATCATGAGGAGGAAGAGGTCCTCGGGAAAGCGGCGGGCCAAACCCTCTGCGGTAAAGTCCGCAGCCTGGCCCACCACCTCGCGGGTGGAGTAGTCGTGGTGGCCGCGGATAAGGGCCTGGGCGTACGGGTCCTGGACCTCCTGGGCCACACGGAACCGATGGCCGCGGAAACTGTAGGTGAGCTCGCCCCTCCCATTTGGTACGATGCGGAAGGTGAAGCGTTTTCCGTCGTCGTGGTAACTCGCCGCAAGGCCCAGGCGCTCCTTGGTCTTGGGGGAAAGCATCAGGGGCCCGTCCCCCTCCCTCCATGCCTCAAGAATCCGTACCACAAGCCCCTGGTGATTGGAAAGGGGTTGGAAGCCCACCCTATCCTCTAGGAAGAAGACCCTGCCGATTCCCTCGCCCATAGGAACTCCACCAGATCCCAGGTGAAAAGCCTTCCCTCCAGGAGGAAGCCTCGGACCCGGCCCCGACCTTGGGGAAGGACAAAGTAGGCTCCCTCGTACCCCGTCACCGGGCTCGGGTCGGGGCTCGCGGGATCGGGGTCAGGAGCCTCCCCAAAGGCGAAGCGGTAGACGGGATAGGCTCCGCCCACCGCCCCGTTCCAGCTTTCCGCCCGCAAGGGGGTGAAGGGCTCACCCTCCTCGAGGCGGACCTCTAGGAGTTCGCTCACGGCCTCCAGGTAAGCGAACCCCTCTTTGCCCAGCTTGGCCCCGTAGCCCACCAGGTCCCGGAGACGGCCGAGGTCCTCCTCGCTCTCGGCCAGAACCGCCCCCAAGAAGGCCTCAGCCAGAAGGTACTCCCAGGTGTGGAGCTGGAGATCCCCTCCCTTGGGAGGTTTGCCCTCCCGGCGCAGGCGGGAAAACTCGTCGTGGTTGAAGCTCTTGGGGCCGTGCCGGTGGGTGCGGTGAACCCTCCATCCCCCCACGGGGTACGCCCCTAGGGGGACGTACCGGCGGGGGAGGACGTAGAAGCGGGGGGCGTTCCCCTCCTTCCAGTCGGGGGGAAGGAGGCCTTCACGGGCCCAGAAGAGCCGCCTCAGCCACCCTGAGAGGGTAGTGGGGGGGACGAAGGGGTAGGTGGCGATGTCCCGGATGGACCCGGGAAGCACCCGGAAGGTGAGGGCCGAGGTGGGCCGGATCCAGAGGGCTAAAGCGTGCATGCCGGGAAGGGTCTGCGCGCCTTTCATTGACCTGTCCCACGAGACTCTTGGGGCGCGGTTGGGTTCTGTTCGGGACAGGGGTTCTTCAGGTCCTCTACCACAAAAGCGCTGGCCAGGCGCCGGAGCTCGTCCAAGGCCTCTTTCCCTCGGTAGCGCTTGAAAAGGGCCTCCCCTTCCGGAGCCTCCCCCGCCCGGCGCCGGAACTCCGCCAGAGCCTCCTCAGGCTCCTTGAGCGTGGGCGGGAGGACCACCCGCCGCCCCAAGGGAGCCGTGTACCGGTCCAGGACCAGGTAAGGGCCGAACTCCGTGTCCTCGTAGAGGTCCAGCCCCTTGGGATTCCCCGCCCCAAGCCGGGGAAGGCTTTCCAGGAAGGCGTAGGCCACCGCCCGGAACTCCCCCTCGCTTGCGGCAAGGACGTGGTTGTACACGGGGAAGAGCAGGCCCGGGACCCCGTACTGCCGCCTGAAGGGCTGGGGCTCGTTTCCCGACTCCCGCCTAATGGGGGAGGGGTGCATGGCCCGCTGCTTCTCCAAGGGCTCCAGGGCGGGTACGGCCACCCCACCCCCGTGGGAGAGGCGGCCGGCAAACGTGGTGCGGTCTACGTTCCCTTGCCTTTCGGGGACCAAGGCCCCATAGACCCGGCAGACGGGGCAGCACTCCCGGCCGCAGGTGTTGGGGATGCCACAGCCCAGGAGGTCGGTGAGGTAGAGGCTCTCCCCGTTCCTCTCCACGGGGGCGTAGAGGAGGGCCCGCCGCTCCACCCCGCGGCGCTTGGTGGGGGAAAGGTAAACCCGCTCGCTCCCGTCGGGGAGAACCACCGTCTCGACGAGGTTCACGTTCACCTGGGTCTCGTGCCCGAAATAGATCTCCTGGGGAGCGTAGAGCAGGGCGTAGATGTCCCAGTGGTAAAGGGGCTCCTTCTGGGGCTTGAGTCCGCTTGCCATCCTACTCCTCCTTTTCCATGCGGATGTACTGGGGGAACCTCGAGGCCAAGCTCAGGCGCACCTCGTAGATAAAGCTCTCCCACGCCTTGCCGGGATAACGCGCTGCCAGACCGGCGTAGACCCAGTGAAGGTCGTCCTGGGAAACCACCAGGAAGCGGCCGTGGTCGTCCTCGCCCTCCTGAACCGCGGCCCCAGCCTCCTGAAGGAGCCGCTTGGCCTCCTGGTAGAAAAAAGGGGCGCTGGCTTCGTAGAGTCGGGCCTGGGTGCTGTCCAGGGTGTAGGCGGCCACATAGAGGAAGTCCCCGGGCCGCCCCAGGTTGTCCAGAAGCTTCAGCACTGCCCTTTTGGCCTCCTTCGTGTTGCGGCCCACCTGGTTCTCCACGTACCCCACCCAGGCGCTGAGCAGTCCGGTGAGGCCCGCCACGTCCCGAAAGCGTTGGGCCAGATCGGTTTCCATCATACCCACCTCCCTTTTTGCGTTTCCTAGAAAGAGCGCGTACCTGCGCAGACCTTCCTCTAAGAGGAACCGGTCGGCCACCCGGCCGTAGCGCCGGGCCAGGGTGTAGAGGGCGTGCCAAGGAAGGTCTCTCAGAGCGTAGCGCAGGGCCTCCCCCAGGTCTCGGTTGAGCGTGCCGTCCTCGCTGGGCCGGGCGCCAAAGGCCCCTTGCAGGACGTGGGAAAGCCACAGCGCCCTGGGGGGAAGGGGAATCTCCTGCGTCCCCTCCAGAAGGTAGAAGGGGAAGCGCTCCAAGACCTTGGGGTTTACCTCCTGCCCCAGGGCCTGGAGAGCATAGACCACGCGGCCCAACGCCTGGGCTAGGGGCTTGTTTTCCAACCTGGGGCTGTTGAGGAGAAGGTATCGCCCAGCCGCCACGTGAAGGGTCCCCATGACCCAGAGCCGAGCGAAGTGCTTGGCCGCCTCCGGGGCCTCGTAGCTTCCGATGCGGACCAAAACGCTTTCCTCCCCAGGCTTGATGGGGGAGGCGAGGGCGAGGGCGGCACAAACGGGGCAGATCCAGGGTTCTTCCTGGCCGGTGCCGCTTTGGAGGCGCTGGCTTGGGCTGGCGAAGACCAGCTTGCTGGCCTTGAGCTTGGCCTGGTCCAGGGGACGCCCGCATCCGTAGCAAACCTCGGCCTTATCCCCCGGCGCCCTCATGGGCAGGGCGAAGGGCCTTTCCGAAACCAAGGGCGGAATCTCCACCTCTGGGGACGTAAGGCTCAGGAGGCGGAGGAGTTCCTCGAGGATCTTGGTAAACTTGTTGCCCACAGCGGTGCTGAGCTGCTGGCTGGCCGTGGGACTAAAGCGCGGCAGAAGAGGGGCAAGGCTCCGGATGGCCGAAGGCGCCTCGGGGCTCCCCGGGTCCAGCCACGCCCACAGCGCACGCCAGTCGCGTCTGGCTCTTGCCAAACCCCTCAGGGCCCATAAGGCCAAGGGGGGTTCCAGGGCCTTGAGCTTGGCCTCGAGGCGGGGCCTGTCCCTGGGTTTAGCCCTTTGCAGCTGCTGTTCCAGCCTAAGGCGTTGCTGGGCTAGTTTTCTCAGGTCCCGCAAGAGCTCTTCCCACTTTTTCTGGAGCGCCTCCCCGTATTTACCCAGCTCCTTTTCCTGAGCCTGCCTCCGCTTCTCCAACTCCCGGAGCGCCTTGGACCTTTCCGAACCCTCGGCAAGGCCATCAAGCTTCTCCCTTAAGCGCTCCATCTCCTGCTCCCGCCACTCCAGGCGCTTTTTGGCGGAAAGCAGGTTGGCCAGGTACCAAGCGGCGAGGAAGTCCCGCGCTCCCAGAGTGGGCACGGGCACCTTGGGAGCGCTGATCCCCCGTCCGGCAAGCTGCACCGAGTTCAGGAGGGGAAGAAGCCTGGCCGAAAGCCCCTCCAGGCTGAAAGCATCCTCCACGTAGGCCTTCCAGCTCTTCTTGAGGTCCAGAGGCGGGGCCTCGGGGCTCACGTAGACCTTCACCCACCCCACTCCCCGTTCCACCACCGGGTAGCCCTGGGCCTCCAAGCGCTCCAGAAAACCCTCCATGGCCAGCTCGTAGGCGGCCCGGATCTGGGGCTCGCCGGGAAGGGGGTGGAGAAAGAGCATCTGGTCCTTACCCCTGGGCTTGTGAGGCACCGGCGAGTCCTCAGGGGCCTGGCGCAGATAGCGGATGAGCCGCGGTTCCACCCGTTCCAGGAAGGCCTCAAACTCCGGGTCAGCCAGCGCCTCGCGATAGGTCAGCAGGGCTTCTCTAGGGGCCTCGCCGAAACAGATGTCGGCCACAAGCCGCTTGGCCTCAGCCGGGGTGGGGTGTTGCGCCGTTATCCGCTCCATCACGATTCCACCCGGTCCTCCGGCAACCGGTTGGCCTCCACTGCCCCCCTGGCCCACGCCACCACCCGCCGCCTGAGCTCCTCGGGTTCCAGGACGGTGGCGTGAGGTCCGTAGCCCACGATAAAGTGGATCAGGTCCTCGGAAAGGGGAACCTCTACCTCCCAGACCACGCTTCCGTCGGGTAGATCCTCCACCGCCTGGGTGGGGTGGCGGCGGGTGCGGCGGATGTAACCCGCCTTTTCGGGGCTGAACCGCACCCGAACCCGCACAGGGGAACCTTCCCCGGAGAAGGTGCGGAAGCGGCTTCGGGCGTAGGTTCTCACGTCAAAGTCGGGCTTCTTGAAGCGCTGGGTGGTGAGCTTTAACTCGACGACCTGGTCCAACCTCAGCTCCTTTACCGAGTCGTGCCCCGCCCTCCGGGAGTTGTGGTTGGCCCCCACCAGGTAGAGGTGGGGGTCGCGGGCGATAAGGGCGTAGGGATCAAAGCGGTAGGTCTTAACCTGCCCCTTGGCGTTCTTGTAGGTGACCTCGCAGGTCCTTCGTTCGCGGATGGCCCGCACTGCCCGCTCAAAGAGCCCGTCCGGGTACTCGTCGGCAAGGGGGGTGTAGATGAGGGGCTCGTCTGGGGGTGAAGCCCCGAGGACCAGGCCTCCGTGCGCCAAGCGCTCCAAGGCTCTCCTGGCCAGGGGGGTAAGGCGTTCTACCCGCTCCACCGCAGCCTTTAAGGCTTCCGCCTCCTCTAGGGTGAGGTGGAAAACCATCTCGGGGGAGCCCTCGAGGCGCATCCACCCCGGGGGCACCTCGGGATTGTCCCCGTGGGTTTCCACCCAAACCCCTAGGCTTTGGGCCTTGTCCCTCAGGCGGTACACGCTCTGCCGGGCCACCCCAAGCGTGGAGGCAATCTGCCGCACGGGAAGCCCCCGAGGGTGCTCCCTGAGGAGGCGGAGGAAATCCGGCAGGCGACTTTCCATCGCTGGAATCATCTTATCCCCAAACCCCCCGTTCGGTTAAAGGGACCGAGTGCGGCTCTCCGCCCAACGCCCTTAGCCTCTGGCCCAGTGCCTCCAGAGCACCCTGAAGAAGGGCCGACCTCCGGGTGTGGGTCCGTGGAAGAAAGAGGGTTGCGGAAAGCGTTCCTGAAGGAGAGGAGGTGATGGCGTAGGCCCTAGAGAACGCATCCCCCTGAAAGGTGCACCTCCCAAGGGTATAGCCGCTGGAAGAGCCCAGGTGCCCATCGGTCTCCCGGTCTGAGCGTCTACCCCTAACCTCTCCAACATAGATCCATCGGGCATCCTGGAAGGCATCGTGGGTGCCGGGAAGGGCCCCGCCTTGACGGCGCGGAACGAAGCCTACGGACGCGGAATCGCAGGGGGACCTCCGGTTCATGACCACCCCCTCCCGGGCACCGCTGGCGTTGTACCCACCCCTGCTCCGGGCAGCAAACCCAAGCGCAAGAAGGCCCAAAACCCACCGGAGGCGCAACATCCACCCCATGGGTCCCAGGCTATAGTCCCCCTGTCACCCCTTTCGGCGACCGATCGGCGTCACCCAAGGGCGTGACGGCCCTGGCTTAGGGGTAAGGCATGAGGCAAGGACAAGCCCACCTCGAGTACCTGCCCCTCTCTAAGGTGAACACTGTGGTCTACTGCGCCCGACGTTTCTATCTGGAGTACGTCCTAGGCGAAGTTCACACCAACCACCACCTGATCGGGGGGCAGTACCTCCACGAAAGGGTCCACACGGAACCCGGAGAGCAAAGCGGGCTTTGGGTGTGGTCGGACCAGCTGCGGCTCGTGGGAGTGGTGGACCGGCTGGAGTGGCGGCAAGGAGGAGCCACTCCCGTGGAGTACAAGCTCGGCCGGGCCAAAGCGGAGGCTTACCTCTCCGATTCCGTGCAGCTCGCAGCTCAGGCCCTTTGCCTTTGGGAGTCGCGGGGCATTAAGGCCGAGAGGGGATTTGTCTACTACCACAAGAGCCATCTCCGCCGGGAAGTGGTCTTCACCCCAGAGCTGTTCCTGGCCGTGGAGAAAGCCGTAAACCGGATGCGCTCCCTCCTCCACAACCCCCGCCCCCCGGGGGTAGAGGTGCCCCCTGCAAAGTGCGAGGGGTGCAGCGTGAGAGAGGCCTGCCAGCCCGAGCTATGGCGGAAGGGGGTGGCCCGGTGGGCGTAGTCTACGTTTTGGAAAGCGAAGCCTATCTGTCTAAGGAAGGAGGCACGCTCAAGGTGTCCCGGCGAGCCGGGCGCGAGGTACTCCTGCAAAAACCCCTTATCGCGGTGGAAGGAATCGTGATCCTGGGAAACGCGGTAGTGACCCCGGCTCTCCTTAAGCACTGCGCTCAGGAGGGCATTGGGATTCATTACCTCTCCTCCACCGGGACCTACTACGCCGGCCTGAGCCGCACCCCTGCCAAGAACGCTCCCGCCCGGGTGGCCCAGTTTCGGGCTCACCTGGAGCCCAGTTGGAAGCTCACCCTGGCCCGGCGCTTCGTCATAGGAAAGATCAGGAACAGCCTCGTTTTCTTAAGGCGCAACGGGGCTGAGGGCTGGGAGGGACTGAGGGAAGCTCTCCTGGAAACGGAGCGTGCCCCAGACGAGGAGGCCCTAAGGGGCGTGGAAGGCCGGGCCGCCGACCTCTACTTCCGGGCCTTCGCAGGGCTCTTGCCGGAAGGCTTGGCCTTCGGGGAGCGGAGCCGTCGGCCGCCCCGGGACCCGGCCAACAGCCTCCTTTCCTTGGCCTACACCTTCCTCGCCAAGGAGTGCGAAAGCGCCCTCCTCGTAGCCGGACTTGACCCCTACGTGGGCTACCTCCATGAGGTGCGCTACGGCCGCCCCTCTTTAGCCTTGGACCTGATGGAGGAGTTCCGGAGCATCCTCGCCGACTCGGTGGTCCTGAGCCTCCTCAACAACCGCCGGGTGACCATCGGGGATTTCGATGACAGCGAAGGTTTCCCCCGGCTACGGAAAGACGCCTGGCCCAAGTTCTTAACCCACATTCCGCACCCCCTTCACTCCAGCAGGTAATATCGCCCGGCCCCCAGGAGGCGCGCCGCGGTCTCGTGAT
>Ga0079997_120411_pt1 | contig 11072 bp, 8 predicted proteins | sample PerSpoCPS_CMetaG_FD_69200 | JGI IMG/M metagenome (GOLD analysis project Ga0079997, IMG submission 69200) | Archaeal communities from Yellowstone National Park, Wyoming, USA - Perpetual Spouter C (PS_C) MetaG (SPADES assembly) (version 2) | ecosystem: Environmental > Aquatic > Thermal springs >... | reverse complement strand
CATAGCAGAATAACCAAAACCTGAACCAATTTCAAAAACATATTTTGACTTATTAGCTATTGATATTAGAGATAAGAACCTTGCTGATAGCCTATTTAATATAGGAAAATTCATTTTTTTACCATAGTTTTCCATTTCAATAATAATGGGATGAATTTGTTGAAGACTTTCAAGCTCAAAAAGATAATCTAAAAGATTCATATTGAAAATTTTAAAGTTAGAATTGCACTAAAATCAACCACTTGATGTTTTATCCAATAAATAATGTTAAGTGATTGATAGTCAATAACTTAGTTATGTTAGCTTGAAAACATTTATTTTATTTATGTTTTTAGCGAATAAAAATAAAGTTTTTTAGTATTTAAGCCAACTACCTTAAAATTTAACCAAACTCTCATAAATACTTGAAAAAATTTAATTTTTATAAGTTATTGATTATAAATAATTTAAGTGGGATAAGGTGGCACATTTTAAACATTTTTAAATAGAAATTTTTGTTTATAAGACTATAAAATTTTGGTGCTGTGAGATGTGCAGTTTATCCTTTAATTTTATCTACGATAATCATAAGCTGTGTTAAAAATAAATTTTCTGAAATAAATAGTTGTAAAAAATATGCTTTAAATATCCCAAAATTTGAAAATAATAATAATGGATTACAAAAATTCTATCTTTTTATAGATGGAACACCCTCCATGAAAGGTTTTGTATCAGTAAGTTATAATAATTATAAATTGTTTTTAGAAAATTTGGAAAATATAGTTTCACTAATTTATAAACGTTCAGATGTTGAATATTATAGATTTGGAAAATATGTCTATAAAATAGACAGAAATGAATTTAGGAAAAGTTCATTAGAAACGAGCTTTTATAGTGATCCAATTACTTATATAGATGTTGTAATTGATAGTGCTATTAAATGGTCATTTGAAAATAAGCATTATTTAATTTTAACTGATTTATTTCAGCAAGAAGGGGATATAGATAAGTTTATTTCAAAAATAAAAGAATTAGCGAGTTTAGATATCTTTATGGGTATTGTTAGTATTGATGCTGATTTCAAAGGCAAGGTATATGATGTTTCACCAAGTGCTTACTCATTTAATTATGAAGGAAAAAGACCATTTTATCTACTTATATTCTCAAAGAATTTAAATGTAATTGATAAAATTATAGATGAAATTTCAAATCAAATAAAAGAAAATGTAAATGCTCTTATAATTGGAAATTACTTATCAATGTCAAACTATATACCAAAAATCTCAAGAGGATATGAAGGTCTTCTTAGAATTTCGGATAGTGTTATGAAAATGAATAAAAGTGAATTAAAAATTCCTCTAAAAATGGAATTTGATATTTCTAAATATTCATTATTACCAAATTTTGCCAAAGTAAAAATTATTGATTGTGAAAAAGGAAAAGTATTATTAGATAAAAGCTTTTCAATAGAAAATAACATTTTAAATATAAATTTTAAAATTACAAAAAAAGATAAGCCTCACATAATAAATGTAAATGTATATTCTAATGAAATTCCTAACTGGGTAAAGGAAAAAGACATGGATATAACCAAAATAAACATATGGTTAAAAAATCCAAAAGAATTTGAGGGTTCAAAAACTTATAATCTTTATAAGTTCATAAATTCAACTATAAAGGTATATGACAATGAGATAGGAAGGTTTAACATCTACTTATTAGGAGGGTAGCTTATGATAGCTTTGGTAATTATTATAGGTTTAGGAGTTATTATGCTTTCCTTGCCGAGCTTTCTTTTAAGTAATGGATATCTTCTTCTAAAACCTGACATTGTTCAATCTGATTGGCTACCTTATTCAAATTGGATTCCTTGGATAAACTTTGGTATTATTTTTATTTCAATTATACTTTTTGGGATTCTCAGATACCAAGTATATTGGAGTTATGGTAAATCATTTTTTATCTCCTTTATTATCCTACTTATTTTATTAATTTTGGAGAATTTCGTATTTAAACTTCAATATAAGTCAGATTATATAGAAAGTGGTGAATTTTGGTTATCAATTTCATTTACAATTTTAAGTGTTATTGTCTATTTTCTTGGAATTTTATTATTTAGTGCATTTTTTAGGGATATAAGAAGACCTATGAAGCTTGATTTTTTAATATGGCCTTTTCCTTTTAAAAGGAGTTAAATACTATGCAAGAGCAAAGGCAAAATTTTGACTTTTTATATATAGGTGTGGGAGGAACAGGAGCTCGTGTTTTTGAAAGTTTAATATGGCTTTCTTTTGTTGGCTATATCAATAAAGAAAGTGAAATAAAATTCTTACTAATTGACCAAGATGCTGAAAATGGGAATTTAAAAAGAGCAAGAAGTACATGCAATTTATATAATCAATTAAGAGGAAAAATAAAAATAACTAATAAACAAAGATTTGCGTTTTATGTTAATAAATTTGAGGACATTATAAATAAAACCTATGTTCCTATATCAGAAGGAACATTTAAACAAGTAATAAGTGATGAAATAAGAAAGTATGAAAAGCTTATAAAATTCTTATTTACGAATGAACAATTGAACTTTGACTTAAAAGATGGTTTTAGAGGTCTTCCTGCTATTGGCTCAGTAAGTGTAACAAAAGAGTTTGAGGAAAACTTTAAGCAAATTTTTGGGAACTTAAATAATAATACTCATATTTTCATCTGCGGTTCGGTTTTTGGAGGAACTGGTGCTTCTATGTTACCAAAATTACCAAGAGTAATTAAGGGAAAAGAAAATACTAAACAATTCAAAATAATGAATTTAATGGTTTTACCATATTTTAAGGTGGAAGAAGGTGATGAAAAGGAAATTTCTCCTATGGGTTCTTCATTTCCTTTTAAGTCAACACTTGCGTTTGATTATCATGCCTATATATTAGGAAGAGATTTTGAAAAATTTGAAGGAGTAGATTTTGCTGGTGCTATCGGACTACCAGAGATTTTTCAGATGGATCCAGAGGAAATAGATTATGCTCAAGGTGGTCCCAAACAAGAGAACCCTGCTCATTTTATAGAAGCTTTAAGTATTATTTTTATAAAAAATTTACTTGAAGGAAAATTAGAGGAAGATAAGTTATATTACTTAGGACTTATTGAAGATACTGAGCATTACTATTATAACTTATATGATGATGACCAGGAAGAGATTAGAAATTTCATTTTAAGACTTGACGCAGGATTACTTGCTTCAGAAATAATTACTTACTTTATCCAAAAAGAAGAAAAATTATTAGGTAAATTATTCACAGGTATTGAAAACCAAAAAGATATAGTCCTTAAATTGGCAGAATACTATATTACATATTACTTTTCTATAAGATATTCACTCTTATCAAAGAGTAAAAGAAAGTTCAAAGGTAGAATTGATGATTATAAAAATGAAGCACTTAAAGAAATAGATAATGAATTTTTAAAAAAATTTGACCGTTATTTCAGTAACGCATATAGTAATGGCAAAACTATTTTAGATACTTACGAATACTTAATTATGGATATATATAATGAAATGAGAAAGGAAAACAAAATAAGGAAATGTTTAGAAAAATTTGAAAGGGGGTAGAAAGCCATGTCAGAAAGAAAAGTTGTTATTTTTACAAGAGTGGAAAAAGCAGAGGAAAGAGAAAGGGCAGCAGAATACATTGAGGGAAAGGATTTTAGCATAATAAAAAGGATGCTGCGAGATATCACTGCTAATGTAAATTTCAAAAACTTAACACTAAGACAAATAGAGCAATTTTTACTTTCTATTCCTACCCCTTGGAATAAAGTATTTATATATCATAAATTTCTAGAAGATTTTGATAAAAGTGAATCTGAAAAATTTATTCTTAATGATTTAATTTATAATGAAATCTCGGGTATTTTATACACCATCGCTTTATATCCAGAAAATTTAAAAGTTGAAAGAATAAAAGTAGAAAAATCAGCTATAATCTTTAAAGATCCATTATTTGAAAAATTTCAAAATAATGGTCAAGAAATAGAAATGTTATTTTTTAATGACATTCCAATAGCTATTTATAACAAAGAAAAATTTTTAATCCCTAAAATTATTTATGATAATAATGAAAAAAATAAGATAATATCAAACCTTGGAAAAGATGTTTTCTTCAATCACTTTTTAAGTCCTATTGAAAGCTTAGATGGAAGTAAATTGATAAAATTTTATAAATTTATAGAATTCCTTTTAAAATTAAAGGAGTATTTAGGTTATAATATGGAATTTGAAAAGTTATTAGAAAAATTAAAAGAGGAATTGAGAAAAAAACTACATGATGAAGAAATGGAAAAATTGAATAGGGAGGTGGAGAAATTGGAGAAAATCAAAAATGATGAAAAATTGAAGGAAAAATATTACCCACTTGATAAAATAGTAAATTTGTGGAAAAACCTTGAAGAAGAAATATCTGATTATTCCACTAACAAGATATTTAAAACAAATAATGATAAAATAATAATTTTACCGAGTAAAGGTAAAGAAAAGAAATCAAGAATTCTATATTCTGGTTATCCTTATACAAAAGAAGGTTATGAAATGTTGAGAAAAAATAAAGACAGCATAGAAAAGGAAAAAGGAATAAAATTTATAGAGATTGAAAGTTACTTTTCTCCAAGGCTTGTAAAAACCAAGACAAATGATTATTTACTACCTATATCTTACAAAAGATTAATAGAAGATGTAAATGATAAAGAAGTCATTGATAAAATTTTAGAAGGTGTTATTGTTGAGGATAATAAGGTAAAAACAAACTATGGATATGAAGAGCTAATTTTTCAAAAGGAATATAATGAAATTTATTCACTAAATCCAGAGGATTTAATAATTTGCTTTTATCCTTGGATTGAAAATGTAGATAAGTATTATTTATTTATATATATTTCGGATAATGTTTCAAGAAATGTAATTGACAAAATTGAAATTTATCCAAAAGATATAGTAAGTGAAAATGGAATAGCAAATTATGAAATAAAAGATGATGATGATATAAGAGGTAGATTATCAATATATGAACTTAAAAGCATTCCTACATTTATATGTTTTGATGGAAGAGATACAGAGAGAGAGAGCATATACTACATAAATAAAGAGAAATTAACAATAAAAAATAATATAAGTGTTGATAATATCACTATTGCTGTTGATATAGGAACAACAAATACAATAATTAAATACAAGGAGGAAGAAAAAGAAAGTAAAATTTTTGATTTTGGAATTAAAGAAGGTCTTTTAAAAGTTTTCATTCCATCTAAAAATGATAATTTAGAAAAGAAATTGGCAAAAATTTTCTTAATAGATAAAACACATGAAACTTACAAAGACATTTTTGATAAAAAGGAGAAAGGATTTTTTAGAACACTATTATATACATTTAAAGCTGATGAAAGTAAGTCTTTTATTTCAAGTCATATATATATAGGTAAGGAGGAAAAAGATAATAGAAGAATACAATCAAATATAAAATGGGAGAAAAAAGATGAGCTAAAAAAGTATATAAATCAACTATCTTACTTTATAAATGTTTTCAAAAAGTTTAAAAATGCAAGAGAAGTTAAAGTCATTTATTCTTATCCTACATCTATGGAAAATGAGCTTATAGATTATATTAAAAATGAATGGGAAAAATCCTTAGAAGAATACGAAATAAAGAAATTGGAAAAGTTCCCTGAGTCTATTGCGATATTTTATTCAGAGGATCGTAGAGGTGCTGACCTTGGATGTGCCATTGATATTGGTGGAGGTTCTACTGATTTTTGTGTTTGGTCAAAAAATGAAATAATTGGACATTTTTCTATTAAGTACGCAGGAGAAGATATAATAGTAAAGAATTTAAAGGAAATTACCAATAAAAGTGAAAGTGAAATAAGAGCAAAGCTCGATAAGAATGAGTTTATCTTATGGATAGAAAAGAAAGAGGACAAAGAAAAAGCAAAGAAACTAATAGGTTTATCTTACATTTGTTTATTTACAACTATTGGCAACTATTTAGTATCACAAGTAAAGCAAGAGGAAGAGAAAAAGGAGTATTTTTATATAGGTTTTCTTGGTAACGGTTCAAGAGGTCTAAGGTACGTATTTGAAAATGAAAAGGAAGTTATAAAAACCGTATTTGTATCTACTTTGAGTGTGGATAATCCTGAAATAGATTTTTCAAGAGAGCCCAAGCATGAAGTTGTTAATGGGCTTTTAAATCCATACATTGAGCAAAAGAAAGATGAAAGCAGAAAAGGAATAAACTTTTTTGATGATATTAATATTAAAGAAATTAAGGAAGATATACAATCTTATTTTAATATTGTTAACAAAGCGTTTAAAGAAGCTTTTAATGAGGAGCTTAACATAGATTTTAATAAAGTTTATTCTGAATTTATGATGACTGATGCAGGAAACTATTTAAGGGATAGTAATAAAAAAGACTTGGAGAAAAATATAATAAAAATGGGCAAACCTATAACTTTACTTTTTGGTGAAATGATTATAAAGGAATTTGTTAAAACTTTGAAAGGAGGAGGAAAATGAACAAGGTGATTCTTTACTTTGTTTTTTTGATATGCACTTTTAATTTTTCTTTGGCTCAAGAAAAAAATATTACCAAAGACAAAACTGAAATAGATACATTAGTTTTAAGGAATATAATGAATAATCAGGAAAAGACCTCAAAAATGCTATTTATATTAATTGTATTAAACTTAATTTTTACTGCTGTTATATTAGCTTTTAATTTTATAGCAAATAATAAAACCAATAGTAAAGTTGATAGCGTTAATCAAAAAGTTGGAAATTTAGAAAAAAAACTAAATGAAATTGAGAAAGATAATAAAAGTTTAAATGAAAGAGTTGGAAAAATTGAAAATGAAACAAAAAATATAAATAATAAAATATCAAAAACTAAATCTAATGAGGGCAAAGAAGATAAGGAAGAAATGAAGAAAATTATAGATTTTATCGAAGATTTAAAAAAAGGGAGGTTAGAAGATATGAATATAGAAAAGCTAAAAGAGCAGCTTCAAAATTTTTTATCAGAAAAAATTAACGAACTTCTAAAAGAACATAAAATTGAAATTGATCAAAAACAGATTAATGAAATAGTTAGTACTTCTATCAGTAAAATAACTGATGATATTGTAAAAAGAATAAGAGAAATTGAGGAAATCAAAAGCATTAGTGAAAATTTAAAGGAAATAAATAATAATGTTAATAGCGTCAATGAAAAAGTTCAAAATTTAGAAGCGAATTTAAATAATAGAATAGAAAAAGTTGAGGAGGATACTAAAAAACTAAATGAAAAGGTTGAAAATATTGGAAATGAGACAGAAAATATAAATAGTAAAGTTGAAAATATAGGTAAAAAGATAGAGAAATTAGAAAATGTAATTGATAAAATTAAAAATAAATTATTTCAACAAGAAATAAAGGAAATTGAGCAGGGAATATATAAATATGAATTCCCTGATTATCTCTACAAGAGGGATATCCTACAAATAAGAACAAACATTAAGGATACAATCTTTGTTGATAAAGACTTTAAATTCTTGAAAGTTTATGGAGCAGAAGTAATTTTTGTTTTATTTAATGTAAAATCACTATTTAAAGAATTTCCTTATCATGATATTTATTTGCTTCTACCTACAAAAGGTATTTTTAAAAATCCACCTGCTGATATGAAACAATATTTTCCAGAAGGAACATATAAATATATATCAAAATATTATGATATAGCTTTTGATGGGGATACTGAAAACTATACTATTGAGAAGTTTGCTTTCCTTCAAAAAGATGAGGATGGTGAATATAAAATCTTTTTAAGAGGTTCTATAAGGAGGTGAAACATGATTAACTTTATCATTGACATTTTGGGTTCTTTGATTTTGTCAGTATTATCTGTGTTTTTTGTTTTGCCTAATATCAAATTACTCTCAGGAGCTGAATATATAATTCTAAGTCTTGTTTTAGCTTTTATGACTTTCCTTTTTATATGGTTTGAGGTTTTGACTTATTTTTCAGATGAAAAGGACATAATAGTTATGAGAAATATAAATTCAATTTTCGTAGTAATTGGTCTTCTTGGAACATTAATAAGTTTAGCTTATTCATTCTATGGATTGTATAATCTTGTGGGTGGAACACAATCAGAAATAACATCAAATTTGAAAAATTTATTATCCCAAATAAAACTAGTATTTATTCCAAGCATATTAGGTGTATATTTTACAATATGGGGAACTATAAAATTATCATTTATTGAAAGAAGGTTTTTCTCCAGAACTTATGAAGCTCAAAATTTAGATAAGCTAATAGAATCTCTATCAAAATTAAAAGAATTGGAAAATTTAAAAGAACTATCAAATTTAAGCAAATTATCAAATTATTTGGAACAATTGAATAAAAGTTTGACTACAATTGATAATTTGACCAAAATTGTTAATAATTTACCAGACAAAATAAATGGAAGTTTAGATAAATTTGTTGAGAATATAGAAGAAAATGTAATAAAAAAGTTAGAAGAACAATACCAAAGGTATGATGAATTAGTGAAAACTATAACTGAAAAAACAAATGATTTATCCCAAAAATATGAAAAACTATCAGAAACTATAAAAAATACAAATGATAATCTGAGTGTGATTAACAATTCCGTTAATAGCTTACCCTCAACTATTCAGAATTTGACTCAAACCTATATTCAAACATTTAAGAATATTGAAACTACAATAAAAGAAGATTTACCTTCAAATCTTAAAAATTTTAACGATTCTGTTAGTAAATTTATAAGTTCTGTTAATGAAGTTAATGGGAAATTAGAACAAACATTCCAAGATTTAAAAGAAATAAAAAATTTAAGCGAGTCTATTAAAGGAGCTGTTAAAGTTGGTTTAAAAAGTGGTATAAGGAAATATATAAAGGACCCAATAGAAAAATTAAATGAAACAATAGAATCTTTCCGTCAAGTTGCTGATAAATTCCCAAAAGAAATCTCAAAAAGTTCTGAGGAGATCTCAAAAAGTTCTACTGAAATATCAAAAATAGCCGAAACCTTAAAAGATTTAACTGCCTCCATTGAAAAGCTATTTAAAACCTTTGATAAACCAATTTTATTTAGGATTGCTATTGGAAAAAGGAGAGATGAAATTTCTAAGAGATAATTTTAGCTTTTGGCCACCTTTTGTGGATTTTATGCTTTTTTTAGTTCTTTTAGTAGTTTTTACTTTTTCAGTAGCTTATAGTTTGATAATTTTTAAGTATATTGATATTACAAAAGCAATTTCTTGTCAAGAAAAAATGAAAAATTTATTAATTAAAAGTCAAAAATTTGTTAAAATAGATTCATTAGAAAATGCCTATACAATTTACTATAATGATAATTATGGGAACTATTACATAAGCCTTATAAATGAACTTCAACTTCAAAGAATAAGAGTTAGTACAGGCCTTCTTTTTGATAAAAATGATTATAAAATTTCAGAGAGAGGCTATGACATTCTCAGAGTTCTTGGAGGTGCTATAAAATCAAATCTTGAATGTATTGAAAGAATTCAAATAGAGGGACATGCTGATACAGACCCCACTACTAAATTTAGGTCAAATCTTGAATTAGCTGGATTAAGGGCTTTCGAAATTTTCTATTTCCTAAAAGATTCTATTGGAATATCTCCTTCAAGATATTTAATGTCAGCAGCTTCCTTCGGAGAATATAAGCCCCTTAATCGCCATGAAGATAGTTATTTTGACGAAGATAGCCTAATAATTTCAAATAATAGTGAGGAAAAAAAATCACTTAATAGAAGGGTAGAATTTTTGATATTTTATAAAAAGAGATGATGATTTACTTAATTTTAAACTTAAAAGATAGTTTATATTATGTAGTTTATATATCGGAGCCTCCTTATTATTTAAGCGATAAGAAAAATTATTATTCTGCTATTAGAGAAGCAATTGCATATTGGGAAGATAAAGGTTTCAATATAAGAGAAACAAAAGATTCAACAAGATATAATATTTTAATTCAATGGATAAAAGAATTTGGACCTGAAAGACCAACTAAAGAAAGAATCGGACAAGCGGTTGCTTATGTTGTTGCTCAAATTGGATTAGGCAGTAGTAGTTGCGATGGTGAATGGAGACCATTTAATTATGAGACAATTGTTAGGATTGCTACTCATGAATTGGGACATATTTTAGGATTTGAACATTCAGATGATCCTAATGACATTATGTATCCATTTACTAAAACAAAATATGAATATGATTATAATTTCAAAGGAAGAATTAGGACAGGAGAATTATTATTTTTAAAATTTTGCTCATCAGAAAAGGCTGAATACTACATTAGAGTTGAAAGCGAAGAACCGCTCAATTTCATAGTAGTTCCTAATGAAAAGGAATATAAAAATTATCTTAAAAAGAAAAAAGATCAAAATATAAGAGTTAATTATGCAAAAAATTGTTATGAAACGAAAACAAGGATTTTTGAAAAAGAATGTTTAGTTGATGTCTCTGGTGGTTTAATTATAGAATTTCCATATTCTTCATTACCAAAAATATCAAAGATAAGTGTTTTTATTAAACAAGAATAATCGCTATTTTGGGGGAATTGACCCCCATAAAAATCAGTAATTTAAAACTTTGTCTTAATTCATAGTCAATTACTTATGAAAATTTTCTAAGGCTAATAACTACCAAATGCCAAAAAATGGTTATTTTAAAGAAGAATAAATAACTCGGGAATTACTAAACAATTCAAAAAACCACATCTTTACCCCTTAAAATTTTCTAAATGATAATAGCTCAAATAAATTCAAAACATTTAATTTATAATTTTGAGCAGTTTAAACAAAAAACAAAAACAGAAATTATTCCTGTTCTTAAATCTAATGCTTATGGTCATGGAATAAATGAAATTTTTAAAATTCTAAAAGATAGGTTTAAAAAAATTGCGGTTTTTGATTTGGATGAAGCATTAACATTAAATTTTAAAAATACGCTTATATTAAAACCAATTTACGATGAAGATGAAATTTACTTGGCATATAAAAATAATTTCATTTTTAAC
>Ga0079997_109224_pt2 | contig 11083 bp, 12 predicted proteins | sample PerSpoCPS_CMetaG_FD_69200 | JGI IMG/M metagenome (GOLD analysis project Ga0079997, IMG submission 69200) | Archaeal communities from Yellowstone National Park, Wyoming, USA - Perpetual Spouter C (PS_C) MetaG (SPADES assembly) (version 2) | ecosystem: Environmental > Aquatic > Thermal springs >... | reverse complement strand
CCCGACCAACCGCCTTCGACCCTGAAGTCTTCGGGGTTGAAGACCCTCTCGGCCAGCAGCTCGGCGATGTGCTGCACGTACTCCTTCTCGAGCCCGTCCATCGCGTCCTCTGGGACCTCGACGACCTTTGCGTATCCGTTCCCGGCTATCGACGTCCCTCCGACGTCGGGCCGCATGTAGAGGTGCTCTCCCATCGTGTAGAAAGGCACGTATTCGCCTATTCCGTCAGCCCTCACCCTCACCACTTGACACTTGTATATTGTGAGGAAAGACGCTCTAATTCCGATCTCCCTCAGGACGACCTTGTTCCACGGTCCCGCAGCCAGCACATAGCTCTCCCCCCTCAGCTCTGTACATCCGTTGACCGACACCCTCCCGATCCTCGCCCCGTCGAGGGAGATGACTGTCCTGCCGTTCCACTGGTAGAGGTCCACGCCCATACCGCTCAGCACCTCACTGAAGGCCCTCCCCATCTCAGAGGCGTCGACGGTCATGTCATCGAACGTCAGAATTCCTACCTCGTGGTCGTAGAGCTTGAGGAACGGGACGTACCTCTCCACCTCGTCTGCCTTCAGCACCCTGAAGGTGGTTCCGTTGGCTCTTAGCGGTTCCAGCGACTCCTCAAGCGTCCTCTCAGGCAGCACCGTCAGGAACCCGGTCTTCTTGTGGAACGGTATGCCCGCAGCTTCACTCACCTCCCTGAAGACCTCGATCGTCCTCTTAGCCATCGCAACGTCCTCAGGCAGGCTAAGCTGGACGGTGACGATCCCGGCACTCCTTCCCGTCGCTCCGCTGCAGAGGTGCTTGCTCTCGACTACAGCCACCCTGTACCCTCTTGAGGCTCCGAGGTACGCCAGAGAGAGCCCGACCGCTCCACCTCCGATGACCACGATGTCGTAGATCGCCATTTTCCCACCCGTTGTTTGGTGTATGGTCTCACAATATAATTGTGATTTGATATAAAGCCTCGTACCATAACATCCTGCCAACTTAAAAGTGCAGCTTGTTATGATAAAAGTGCCTGTAATAGGAAATCATCCATCAGATATGCCTTGCTGAATTCAGTGATTCTTCTTTGTTAAGTATTCGGAGCAGCTTTTTTACTACGTCAACTGCGTCCTCACCAAATATGGTTATCATCGGTTCTTTGCCGAAATCGCCCAAGTGGTAAACTATGTCCGTCACTTTACCGGCCTGGTTAAATGCCTCCCGAACGCCCCACCTGATGCTCATCCCCTCCACGCTCTTGATCTCAGGAGGCTCCCTGGACCTGTCGTAGCTCGAGACGCTCATGCCGAGTCTGACCGCGGACTCGAGGATCCGCTCGTCGTACCTGACGTTCATCGCAGCCCTGACCCTCCTGTCCAAAGAATGGGCCACGAGGACAGCCGATGCCACATGCCTCGACCCTCCAGGCCTGGGGCACGAAGAAGCCCTCAACCTACCTCCGACGTTCACTATTCTCCCAGGTATGCCGACGACGTCGTCGTTGGAGGACCCGTATGGCACGACTTCCGCCAGGTTGATCATCGATTCGGGACAGATCCAGCCTATGCCATCAACGCGCTCGAGGATCTCCGTCGCAACCCTTACGTTCTCGATCGCCTCGTAAAGCCATGCCTTCCTCAGCGTCGCCCAGAGAGGGTTCACCGGCCCTGATCCCTTCCCCAAATCGAGCCCATATCTTATCGCGTCCGTGACGAACTCCTTCGCCTTCCTTACTGCCTGCACGATCTCCGTTCCGTGAGCCAGGTGCGCCGCGATGGCTGAGGCGAATGTGCAACCGGTACCGTGGGTGTTCTTCGTCTGTATTCTCTCCGATTCGAGAACTATATAATCGCCGTTGAAGTAGAGGACATCGCGTGCTACGGGTCCATCGACGTGTCCTCCCTTGACAACGACCGCTCTCGCTCCAAGCTCAGCGATCTCCTTGGCAGCCCTCTTCTGATCCTCCAGCCCCTTCACCGGTATCTTCGTCAACCTCTCGGCCTCCCTGGTGTTCGGCGTCACGACGTCGGCAATCGGTATCAGCTCCTCGACCAAGGTCTTGATGGCGTCTTCCCTCAGGAGAGGTGCACCGCTCTTCGCGACCATCACCGGGTCGACCACCTTCGGTGCCGAGATCTTCCTGAGCTCGTCAGCGACTGCCCTGATGATGTCAGACGTGTGAAGCATCCCAGTCTTGACCGCGTCGACTCCTATGTCCTCAACGCAGACCCTGATCTGCTCCACCACCATCTCGGGGTCGAGGTCCACAACCCTCGTGACGGAGTAGGTGTTCTGCGCGGTTATCGAGGTGATCGCTGACATGCCGTGGACGCCTAGGGCTGCGAAGGTCTTGAGGTCCGCCTGAATCCCCGCACCGCCGCCCGAGTCGGAGCCTGCAACAGTGAGGGCCCTCGGGATCCTCACCCCACCTCGCCCCCGTCGACCACACTCCCCTCTCGACGGACAATAAACGGTTCCCTCAGTACCAGAACGATGTCGACCCTTCCCTTCAGCTCGTTCAGTCTAGTCCTCTCGATTGCCGTGATCCCGGAGCCCTTGTCGTCGCTCAGGCGTTCCCCCTCGTAACAGGTGGCGACGAACGTCTCAGCTGCCTCCAGCACCTCCTCCAGCAACGAGGGATCACCCGCATGCAGGTAGATCGTGAGGTCGTTGACCAGCAGTATCCTGGTGGGCCTCTTGAGGAACTCGAGCAGGAGCGACCTGATCAGAGATGCGTTGCGCTCCGCTAACTTGAGGACCTCGGCTGCGTTCCTGCCAGCGAGCCGGGGCGGTGCAATCCCGTCATCGGTAAGGTACCTTACCCGCCTCACCGATTCCGTCAGTTCCCTAAGCTTCCCTCCGATCCCCGAGAACCTGAACGGTGCCATGTCTATCACCGTGATCTCTTCCGGACCGAGGGCCTCCACCATTTTCTCGAGGATGCGGGCCAGGAGGTGGGACTTGCCGGTGCCTGCCTCTCCGACGATCAGGGTCTTCCTGCCCAACAACCTACCGACCTCGAGGCCCTCCATCACCTTCTACCCTCCGATCCCGGAAAGATGTCGGGGAGCGCTCTGCTTAGGACCAGCGTCACGACGTAGCCTATCGAGGCGCCGATGAGGGAGCTGACGGCCCATCCGGACCAAAAGGTGAGCAGGGCCGCTACGACGGTCTCCCTCGAGAGGAGGTTGACGATCGAGGGGACGTTCAGCAACGGTCCTATGATGAGGAGCGAGAGCGTGCCTCCTATCAGGACGGTACCTACGGGCTCCGCGAAGGCCGAGAGGTACCTGATCCTCGGGTCCCTGAACCTACCTGTTACGAACCTGTGCAGGAGGCCCACCATGACGGTCCCAGGTATGCCTCCGGGGTAGGCGAAGACCGTTCCTATCCCGAGCATCAGCCTGACCGTTCCGACGATGACCGGTACAGGGATCGACCTAAGCGGCCCCAGCAGGACTCCGGCGAGGACGTTGACGAGGTGCTGACCGGGGAAGGCCCTTGTGCCGAGGAAAGGGAACCAGAAGAACGGCGCCAGCACTATGCCGAGGACCGATAGGGCGATGATCACTGCGACCGTCCTCGCGCGTTCGGTCTTGTTGACCATTCCGAATCAGGTAGTGGTCCCCTCCCAATTTAACCAATTTCATAACCCGGTTATTGGTGCGAGGCGAGCAGGTCCTCGACGGCCTTGACGAGGTCCTCCAGCTGCTGCGGCAGCGAGTAGACTTTCCCTGCCAAAACGGCGTGGGTTCCCCTCCTCAACCTGTGGAGGAGCGAGAGCGCCAGACCCTTGAGGCTCATCGCGTGAACCAGCTCGACCTGGAGGTCCGGGAAGAACCTGATGAGCTGGGCAACCGCCTCGGCGGCCGCGGCTACTTGAGCCCTGACCTCTTGGATATCTGTGCTCGACGGTCCAGAGGGCCGATCCGTCTGTTCTAAGCTGAATTTGATAGACCGTGATCTGCGCTCCCTGACCCGCAACCACAAGAGCTAGCAGCAACAGGGTCAGAGGTGTCATGCGCTGTTCGACCCGATTGTCTGTATTTGATATAGGCTTTTGCGCTTCATAAAAGGCGACCAATCGTTACGGTCTCGTTCAGGAGCTCGAACCGCGCTGCTCAATCGTTGTTGCCGCGTCCATGCCCTCGACCGCGCTCCCCACGCGACTCAGTTGCAGTGGTTGTTGTCGTCTCACTCGAGTGTCGGCCCCCTCTTTCATGACGCTCGCTGGCCGTAGTGGTCGTTGTCGTCTCTTCATGCTGGCCCTGGCCTCTGCCCTGTCCGCGGCCCCGTTCGGTGTTGGTGCTCTCGCTCTCGGCGTTGCCCCTGCCCCTTCCCCTGTGCCCTGTCTGGGTCTGGTTGGAGGTCTGGTCGGTCTGTTCGGTCGTGGTGGTCGTCTGACCCCTCTCGCGGGCCCTCTCCCTCATCTCCTCGCCTATCCTTCTGGCCTCCTCCGAGACCCTTTGACCGAACTCCCTGTTGACCTCCCTCAGCCTCTCCACCTTCTCCTTGACAGCCTCCTTGAGTTCCTTAGTCAGCTCCTGCATGAGTTTCCCTAGCTTCTCGGACGTCTTGCTCAGCGCCTTGAGCTCGTCCTTCAGCTTCTTCAGCGCCACGAGGTACTCCTCCTTCGTCATGTTTCCTGACCTGTAGAGCTCCCTCAGCCTCTCCATCTCATTCCTGATGGTCTCGGTCCTGTTGAGCCGCTCCTCGAGGAACTGATTGATCAGCTCAATCCTCCGAGCGGTTATGTTCTCGAGCTTGAGCTTGAACTCGAGGATGATCGAGCGGACGGCCTCCTTGTGCTCCTCGATTATCGCCCTCAGCTCCGACGTCAGGTCGAGTCCCGGTGAAAGGGTAGGCTCCTCCGAGCTCCCGTTGCCCTCCTGCGCCAGGACATGCGGAACTATCCCTGCGACCAGCAACGCGACTATCGCAGCTCCTATCATGCCCTTCACGAGGCTCATCGTCCCATCCAGGTAGAGACCCGCTGATAAGCCGATCTGGATTGGAATCCTCCAAATTCCAGCTCCCAAAGGTTCCCAAAGGTTCAAACGGTCCAGTGCCCTGAACGGATCCTGAGGTACCGCGTCGGGCGCTTCAATTATTTTAATAACGTACGGGGGTTGACTTTACCGAAAGGGGTAAGTCATGACGAGTCAGCCCAGCTCGACGAAGTACGTGATCGAGGCGAGGATAGAGGTGGACGGACTCGTTGACAAGAACGACGTCGTCGGAGCGATCTTCGGGCAGACTGAGGGCATCTTCAGCTCCGACCTCGACCTAAGGGAGCTCCAGCGCACGGGGAGGATCGGACGAATAGAGGTTCAGGTCCACGCCCACGGCGACAAGGTCGTGGGGAAGATAACGATACCGACGAGCATGGACAGGTTCCACACGGCTCTGGTCGCAGCGTTGGTCGAGAGCGTCGACAAGGTAGGACCCTACTCGGCGAGGGTCGTCGTAGAGAAGATCGAGGACGTTAGGGCCGAGAAGCGAAAGAGGATCATCGAGAGGGCGAGGGCCATCCTGCTCGAGTGGGAGAAGAAGAGGGTGCCTGAGGTCGACGAGGCGCTGAGGGAGCTGGAGGAGTCGGTCGTGAGGGCCAGGGTCGTGAACGTGGGTCCAGACAATTTGCCTGCAGGTCCTGACGCTCTCACCTCAGAGGAAGTTATCCTAGTCGAGGGGAGGGCTGACGTCATCAACCTCCTGAGGTACGGGTACACCAACGTCATCGGGATAGAGGGCGTCAAGATCCCCTACTCGCTCGAGGAGCTGTTGGCGAGGAAGAAGAAGGTGATCGCTTTCCTCGACGGAGACCGCGGAGGCGACATGATCCTGAGGGAGCTGGCCCGGAGGGTGAGGATAGACCTAGTGGCGAGGGCGCCGCAAGGCAAGGAGGTCGAGGAGCTGAGCATGAAGGAGGTGGCTGAGGCGCTGGAGAACGCGGTCCCACTCCAAGAAGCCCTGAGGAGGATAGGGGCCCACACGGAGAGGGAGCAGCCGCCCATCGCGGAGGGCTCGAGGGAGGTGATAGGTAAGATCGTCGAGGAGGTCGAGGGCAACCTCATAGCCGTAGGCCTGAGGGAGGACATGACGGAGGCATTCAGGGTTCCTGTCAGCGAGCTTTATCAGCGGCTCTCGGCGGGCAATGACGTCAAGTACGTCGTCTTCGACGGCGTCGTGACCCAGAGGCTCCTCGACCTCTTCAGGGATAGGACTGGAACCTACTACCTCATCGGTGCGAGGACTTCCGACCAGCTCGACGTTCCGCCGAACGTGAGGGTCTCCACGTTCGAGGGCATCAAGAAGCTCGCCTGACCTCATCGTCTATCTGATCGCTTGAGGCTCCGTTTCCTTCCTCGTTTCACCTGCAGGGCATGACCATTCGGCGGCAGGCCCGGTTCCGTTGAGGGTGATCTGCTTATCCGTGGGCTTGAAGGACGGCAAGCTGTGAAGGCGAGGCCCGATGTGATAGCGCTGGACATAGAGACGACCTCGCTCCACGCCGACACGGGCCACTTAGTCTGCGCTGTCGTGGGAGACTTCTGGACTTCGAAGCTCAGGTCCTACGTCGTCAAGAGGCCAGAGCACGAGAAGGATGCGCTCGAGCAGCTCCTCAAGAGGGTCGGGAGGTCACACGTGCTCCTTACGTGGAGGGGTTCCTCTTTCGACGTCCCCTGGATAGTGACCAGATGCCTGAAGCTCTCGGTCGATCCATCGCCCGTCTATGCACCGCGTCACATCGATTTGGCGACGGTGGTCGAAAAAGAGCTGAGGCTGAGCAACACGTCGCTCTGGAACGTCGTCAAGTTTTTCGGCCTCAAAAGGGTAGAAGAGTCGACGGGTGCCGATGTCCCGATGCTGTACGAGGAGGCCCTGCTCGGCAGGAAGGGCGGGTTCTCGAAGATATTGAGGCACTGCAGGGAGGACGTCCAGCTGACCATAGCTGTCGCCAAAGCCCTAAGGCCTGTGCTCGCTCAGGTCTTCAGGGACCTTCCTCCTCTATCTTGATCCCGTGCCTCTCCAGTGCCTTCCGGATCAGCTTCACCTCGCGCTTCAGCTCGGCCAGCTCCCTCAGCACGATCTCGATGTCCGACGGCATCACCGGTGAAGGGCCCCTGAGCCTCCTGATCAACGGGTCGTCGTAGGGGTTGACCACACACTTACTCTTGTGGCCCGGTATTTCTTTCCATAGCTTCGGCACGGACAGGTGTCGAGCCGGATTTGCGGATTTGCGCCGTTGTGAGGTGGTTGGCGTGCGTTTATCAGTGAGGGTTTAGGTGTCCTGTCGTGGAGCCCATCCCTTCTGACGGCCTGACCGACGAGGAGATCAAGCAGATCCTGTCACTAAAGAGGGTCGCGGTGGTAGGAATGTCGAGGGACCCGGCGAAGCCGGCGCATTACGTCCCGAAGTACCTGCTGGAGAGGGGATATGAGATCATCCCCGTAAACCCGACGGCCGACGTGATCCTCGGGCTTAGGGTTTACAAGAGTCTGAAGGAGGTGCCTGGGCCGGTGGACATAGTCGACGTCTTCAGGCCGTCTGAGGCGGTTCCGGAGGTAGTGAGGGAGGCCGTCTCCGTGAGGCCCAAGGTCATCTGGCTCCAGGAGGGCATCTACCACCCAGAGGCCGTGGAGGTCGCGAGGGCTAACGGCATCAGGATCGTCTGGAACAGGTGCATGATGAAGGAGCACAGGAGGCTCTTCGGATAGAGGCCGATCTACGCGTCCATCAGCTCCAGAGTCCAAGAGGCCCGAGCTCCAGCTCCATGGCAGCCACCGGCATCTCGAGGCCGAAGGACTCCAGCACCCTGGGATGCACCTCACCGGCGAACCCGACCTCCTTTCCTCCGTGCATCAACGCAACCGACCTCCCAGGCACCATGAACGGGTAGTCACGTTCGACCGGAGCGATCTCCCTCTTGAAGTATCTCGAGAACTCCTCGTAGATCGACTTGATCTCCGAGTAGGAGGCGTTGGCGTGGGAAACGACGCAGGCGGCCTTCACGACCCTCCTCGTCATCTCCGGCCTCTCCGGATCGTAGAGGACCACGTCTCCGACCTCGAAGAACCTCTGGGGGTAGGGGTTGTGCCGGTTGACGGCCAGCGTCGTCAGGAGGCCCGGGAGCAGCATCGTCCTCAGTATGTCGTACTCGGCCGAGACCGGGTTCAGGATCCTCACGGGTTCTGGTCCGCTGACCGAGAGCAGCTCGTAATCCCTCCTGTAATTGCTCAGGACTGTGTTGAAGGCCTCCGTGAAGCCGAGGCCGATGAAGGCGGTCCTGACCGCGTCGAGGGCCCTCGTCTCAGGCAACAGCCCTCCGAAGGTCATGGTGCCCGGGAACTCGGGGACTACCCTCTCCTGCATGGCGATGAAGACCTCCTCGGCGAAGTCGATCGGGTGGAGTATGTCGACCCTGTAAGGAGGGACATGGACCTCTATCGACCTTTTACCACGCGCCCTCGCTTCGAGCCTCATCATCCTCAGGGCCCTCACGATCTCCCTCACGTTCAAGTCAACGCCCAGAGCGCTGTTCACCGTCTCCACGTCGACCCTCCACCTCTCCGGCCTCAGGTCAGGGGTCCTGAAGCGCTTCTGTCCGTCGACGATCGTCACCGAGTACAGTTTGCCGCCCATGTCGTGGAGCGCATAAACGAGAATGTTCAGCGCCTTCGAGATAGCCTCAAGATCTGTTCCCGTCACGTCGATGAAGATGTCGGTCGTTGAGGTTGTCACCTCGGTCAGGGACGAGTTGATCACCGGTGGGAAGGAGAGGACGTCGCCCTTGTCGTCTATCAGGAGGGGAGCGACACCATACGGTCTGACGAGCTTCGCGTACTTCCTTCCCGTCTCGAGCCTCTCGAGGATCTCCTCCCCGGTCATGGGGAAGGACTCGTGTAGCGGGACGAACCTCACCTCGCCGAGCGGCCTGGCCAAGTACCTTATCGGCGGCCTTATTTTGGAGGCGTCGTGGAGCCCTATCGCTACCTTCCTCCTGTCCCTTCCTAGGACCCAGTGGAGGTCCTCCTGCATCGCTATGAGCTCGAGTATGTCCTGCTCCTCAAACCTCAGCCCCCTAACGAGACCTGCGACGACGAACGGCCTCACGCCCTTCACGCTCCTGTCCACGACGACCTTCCAGCCGGAGGGTCTGCAGGCGATCTTCGGTGCTCCGAGCTCCAGCCCCAGGATCCCCTTCAGGGCCCTCGCGATCCCGGCATGCGACGAGAAGTCGGGCCTGTTCGGGTTGTACTCCGCCTTGACGCCCTCAGGTGTCACCTCGTCGACCGATATCCCGAGCCTGGCCAGCAGGTCAGAAAGCGCCTCAGCACTTATTTCCCTTCCGAGGAACCTCGAGATCCTATCAGGCCTGACGAGCACTGCCGGCATGCGGTCTCACCTGAGGTCGATCGGGTTGACGGAGCGGATCCAGCTGAGGTCGTTCCGGTAAAGCTCCCTGATGTCCTCGACGCCGTAAACGATGATCGCAAGCCTCTCGAGGCCGAGACCCCATGCCAGCACCGGATGCTCGACGCCGAGGGGCCTCGTGACCTCAGGCCTGAAGACGCCCATGCCTCCGAGCTCGACCCACCTTCCGAGGTCCTTCAGGTAGACGTCCACCTCCGCCGACGGCTCAGTGTAGGGGAAGTAGCTGGGCCTGAACCGGACCTCCCTCAGCCCCAGCCTCGCGTAGAACTCCTTGATCACTCCCATCAAGTGCTTCAGCCCCACGTCTTTGTCCATCAGTATCCCCTCAATCTGGTGGAACTCGGCGAGTCTCTTCCAGTTGACCCGCTCGTTCCGGAAGATCCTGTCGACCGAGAAGACCTTCACAGGAGGCTCCCTGTGCTCGGCGAGGTACCTGATCGTCGTAGCTGTAGTGTGGGTCCTGAGGATCAGCCTGCTCGCCTCCTCGACGCTCCACCTGTACCTCCACCCCTTCGACCCCGTCCCTCCTCCGTTCTCGTGTGCGGCCTTCACCCTCTCCGCCAGCCCTTCAGGCACCTTCCCCCTCTCGGGCCACGCGAGGTAGAAGGTGTCGTGCATCTCCCTCGCAGGATGGTCCTGGGGTTGGAAGAGGGCGTCGAAGTTCCAGAACGCCAGCTCAACCAGCGGCCCCTTCACCTCCTGGAAGCCCAGCTCGACGAAGGTCTCCCTCACCCTCCTGATCAGCGATGTAAGCGGGTGCTCCCTCGCTGCGAAGACCGGTTTGACGGGTGCGTAGACGTCGTACCTCGCCAGCCTCACGGAGCGCCACTTCCCCGTCTTGATCAGGTCAGGCGTCAGCTGGCTCACCTCCTCCACCTCCTCGATCTGCCCGGCCAGCGAGATTCCCTCCTCGGTCAGCGTCACGATGTGCTCCCTCACCTCCCTGATCGTCACAAGTCCTGCCCTCCTGGCGAGGCGCTCGCAGGCCGATGCCAGTGTCCCCAACTCAGCCAGACTCCTCGGACCATCAGCCAGCGATTCCAGCACGCGCTCCTCCTCGATAGGCCCGTCCGGGTACCTCACCAGCCTCAGGAGCGTCCTCCCTTCGGACTTGGAGACTTCTATCCAGCCGTTCCGCTTGGCCCAGATGATGCCTATTTCTACAACCCTCTCGCCGAGGGTTTCCTTCAGCTCCTCCAGCTCAGCGCTCCCTCCCCTCCTTCTAAGCTCCTCGACCAACCTCCTCTCGGGGAGGCCCCTGACCGCATAATCCATCCCCTCCTCGCTCAGCTCCGCAACCCTGTCGACGACGACCTCCTCGACCCTCACGAGGCCCTTCATCTGGAGCCTCTCGGCCGCCTTCGCAACCGCATCGACCTTCATCCCGAGCTCCTCCGCCAACTCCTTGAAGGTAGCCCGTTGCTTCTCCGCCGCTGACCTCAGAACCAGCCTCTCCATCGGGTGCAGGACGACCTTCTGCGCGTCGGTGCGGTCCGCCATTCCTCGCCTGCTCCTCTCTCAGGACGTTAAAGAGCTTCGGGACTCGGCAGGACGGTGACGAGCGGACTGGGGAGCGACTGGGCTTTCGGCCTCAGATGACCCCCTTGGCCTCACAGCTCAGACGGGTGATCCCTCATCATCGGCCCGATCAGGAATGTT
>Ga0079997_116342_pt1 | contig 11085 bp, 8 predicted proteins | sample PerSpoCPS_CMetaG_FD_69200 | JGI IMG/M metagenome (GOLD analysis project Ga0079997, IMG submission 69200) | Archaeal communities from Yellowstone National Park, Wyoming, USA - Perpetual Spouter C (PS_C) MetaG (SPADES assembly) (version 2) | ecosystem: Environmental > Aquatic > Thermal springs >... | reverse complement strand
AGTGGTAATTTGCGCATGGTTCTTATACAACATTATCTCTTTTAAGCTTTAGTCTTCAGCATGCGGTTTATAGCCTGTGGGAGCCACTATTTTACCTACAATTCCAATCAGTACAAAAATCGTAAGTAAGTAGGGAATCGTTTGTATCATCTGCACAGGTATTCCTGAGCCTTGTAAGCTGATTTGAAGTGCATCGCCAAAGCCCAGGAGTATGCTTGCACCAAACACATTTATCGGTTTCCATTTTCCCAGTATCATTGCCACAAGACCTATAAAGCCCCTTCCTGCGGTCATACCAGTACTATAATGGTTCGCTACTGAAAGTACCAAAAATGCACCCCCTAGTGAAGCAAAGATACCACTTAATATTACGCATGTGTATTGGTACTTTCTAATATGTATTCCTGATGATAAAGCTGCCTTAGGATTAGCTCCAATCGCTCTAATTCTAAGCCCGAATGATGTTTTGTAGAGAGCAATATGTATCAGAATCACGGCGAAGATGAGTAATATCATCAGAGGGGATTGTGAACCTAGTATCTCATCGATAATTGGTGTTTCTTTCAGACCGAGGTAAGTTAGTGTTGGAAGGCCAACCACACGTTCTGATGTGCCTCTACTACCCCATACAATAGCTGAGACAAATGGAGTAAAGCCGAAAGTAAAAATGTTAATTCCAAAACCACTGACAATTTGCAATCCTCTAAACCTTATGCATAAAACTGCATGTAAGCCGCCCAAAACTGCTCCAACTAGGGCTGTAACAATTAGAGCAATCCATGGGTTACCAGATACATAGGATATATAGGCACTGCACAGTGTCCCCATCATCATCATTCCCTCTAATGCTATATTCATTACTCCTACACGTTCAGACATCAGGCCTCCAAGTCCAGCAAAGGCAATAGGTGTAGCCATTCTGAGTGTTGCAGCTGATAGAGCTAGGAAATTTATTTCAATCATCATATCTATTTTCACCAATTTTTTTGATAAAAGACCTGTATAGCATTGGTGCTGCTATAAACAAAATGATTATCCCTTGGACCATAGTGACAATGTCTAAGGGGAGTCCAGTAATCATCTGGACAGAGCTACCTCCAGCTCTTAAGGCTCCTAGAAGTAATGCTGCAAATATTGCTCCTATTGGATTAAGGTTGCCTAATAGGCCTACAGCTATCCCATCCCACCCGTAACCCGGTGAGAATAAATCTATAAATCTGCGGTGAACTCCTAAGACCTCTATGGCTCCACCCATGCCGCTCATACAACCTGAAAGAGTAAAAGCTAAAATCATCGTACGATTAATGTTAATTCCTGCAGATACTGCTGCTTCCTTATTTATTCCTATAACACGTATTTCGTAACCAATAGTAGTGCGATTAAGAAGGACGTATACAAACCCTGCAAAAATTATAGCTAAAATCCAACCAAATGAAAGCTGAGTTGGTGGTAGTATTCTGGGTAATTGAGCACTTTCAGCAATAAATGGTGAATATGGTGCCCATCCAGTTGCCTTGAAGGGGTAATTTACGAGATAACTGGTTAGTAAAATTGCTACATATGTCAGCATAAGTCCAGTTATAACTTCATGTGCACCTGTCTTGATCTTGGGTATTATTGCAATAAGAGCCCATAATCCACCTACGAGTGCTCCTGCAAAAATTGCAGTTATAATGTGCAAAACTGGTGGTAAAAACGTCAAAGTGAATCCCACATAAGCAGCGGCAAACGCTCCTAGGTAGAGCTGCCCCTCTAGTCCTACGTTAAATAAGCCAGACCGAAAAGCGACCATGAATCCTAAGCCTGTGAAAATTATAGGTGTTGCTTGGGTCAACGTTGCACCCAGCGAGTAAATATCACCAAAAGACCCGAAAAGCATAATATAATATATTTCCCACGGATTTCTTCCCATTAAATATAATACAAAAGCTGTGGCAATCAGTGCAGTTACCACCGCTAAGGCCTGAGGAACTATAACAAATAACCTTCTTAATAAACTGTTAACCTTCACGAGTTGTCGTATTTCCCTCATTTTCGATCCCACTCATCAAGAGTCCAATTTCCTCCCTTTTCAGTACATTCGAATCTCTTACTGTCACGATTTTTCCTTCATATATAAATGCAATTCTGTCGCTTATGTTCAATATTTCGTCTAAATCTGCTGAAACTAATAAAATTGCACATCCTTTGTTGCGCATCTCAATGAGTTTACTATGTACAAAATTTGTAGCAGCGATATCGAGTCCACGTGATGGGTTTACTGCTAGTATAATTTGTGGGTTCTTACTTAATTCACGGGCTAAAATTATTCTCTGCTGATTTCCTCCCGACAAATTTTTAACCAAAGTATATATATTGGTAGCCCGGACATTATAATCTTTCACTAACATTTCTGAGTGAGCTTTTAGAATATCTTTATTTATAAAAAGTCGCTTGGAAAAAGGTGGATTATTATGTTTACCCAGTAGGATGTTCTCCATTATCGATAATTCTTGAACTAAGGCATTGTGTCTGTCTCCTGGGATATAGCTAAATCCAAATTCAAATCTTTTTGATATTGACATGTTGGTTACATTTACACCATCCATGAAAACGGCTCCCTTATCGGGTTTGCGCAACCCAATAATTACTTCGACCAACTCGGTCTGACCATTTCCCTCTACACCAGCTAAGCCTAATATTTCGCCGCTGAATACATCTAAATTCACATTGGAAAGAACTTTTACTCTTTTCTCGTTATATACATCAACTTTACTTATTTTCAAGAGAGGAGTTTTTGTGGTTATACCTCTTTGAATTGTTTCGCTTATGAACCGTTTACCTATCATCATCTCAGCTAATGCATCGGGGGTGGCTACATTGACATTTAAACTCCCGACAACTTTACCGCGTCTAAGCACCGTAATCCTATCACAAATTTGTATTGCCTCGCGAATTTTATGTGTTATAAAAATGACAGCTTTTCCAGCTTGCTTGAAACTTTTCATTATTTCGAACAGGTTTCCTACCTCCTCAGGTGTGAGAACAGCCGTCGGCTCATCAAGAATAAGTATATCAGCCCCCCGGTACAGAACTTTGAGTATCTCGACACGCTGTTGTAAACCTATGGGAAGTTTAGCTAGGATTTCGTCTAGATTCACATATAACTTATATTTCTCTTGCAGTTGTTTGACTTTCTCTCGAGCACTTTGGAAGTCGACGAATAATCTTCCACGAGACCTTGGTTCATATCCTAAAATGATGTTCTCAAGAACGGTTAGTTCTTTTATAAGCATAAAGTGTTGGTGAACCATGCCTATCCCATGTCTAATGGCAGTTGCCGGGTTGTTTATTACCACCTTTTTCCCTTTTATGTATATTTCACCACTGTCTGGTTTGTGAATTCCCGCAAGAATGCTCATTAATACGGTTTTTCCAGCACCATTTTCGCCTAAAAGACCGAGAACCTCCCCCTTATAGATTGACAAATCTATGTTGTCGTTAGCGATCACGCCCGGAAATCTCTTCGTTATCCCCCGCATTATAACTACAGGTTGTACTAGAGAGGTGTCTGGTGTAGGTTTAGGTTCATCAACTTGTAGATTCATGCTGTTTTATTCTCGTATGTCGGTTACTTTAATCTTCCCCTCTAAAATGAGTCTTCTGGCCTCCTCAACTTTGTTCTTAACCTCCTGAGGAACCATATTTCCGTATGCGACATCACTTCCCCCGTTTCTGAGTCCGTATATATGAATCCCACCTCTAAAGTTTCTATCCACTATCGATTTTATTATTTCAAAAGTCGAAAGCTGAACACCTTTTAATAAGCTGGCCACCACGTTGTTAGGCGCGTACCAACTTTGGTCTTGATCAGACCCCTGAGCAAATACATTTTTTTCCTTAGCCGCATCTAAAACTCCTAAACCAGAGCGACCAGCGACATGAAACAGAACATCAGCACCTTGTGTTATGAGCTCGATCGCAATTTCCTTACCCTTAACCGGATCGTCGAACGCTCCTACATAGCGTTCGTAAATTATGGCATTCGGATTTGCCCACTTAACTCCCTCAGCCCAGCCTACGTATCGGTATTTTATCAGTGGGATATCAAGCCCCCCTACAAAGCCCACTTTACCAGTTTTGGTCATCAAACCCGCAATAACCCCAACTAAAAATGCCCCCTCATGCTCTTCGTAAACGAGTGAGGCAACATTTGGTTGATCCACTACAGCATCTATTATGGCAAATTTTTGATTTGGAAACTCTTTCGCAACTACCGTTAAAGGATCAACTTGGAAAAATCCGACAGAGATTATCAGGTCATACTTTCCTGTCCTTGCAAAGTCTCTTAAAAGACCTTCAAACTCTGCAATGGCTCTAGGCTGAGCGAGGTCAAACTCTATTCCAAGCTTTTCTTTAGCTTCAGTTACACCCGCGTATGCAGCATCATTAAAGCCTTTGTCTCCCAGTCCACCTATAGATAGTATTAAGCCGATCCTGTACTTAGGACCCAGCGTAACTGTAGCTGTTACAGTTTCTTTTACCGTAATCGTCATTGGTTGTGAAGGAGATGGAGCGGCTATAAAATATCCCGCCACAAAACCCACTAAGAGAGTGACTACCGACAGAGCAGCAGCCGACCATGTCTTAATCTGAGCTTTTTTGTGCCGCATCTTATTCTACCTATGTTAATATTAAATAAACTGTAAGATATAAGCATTTTTATTGTAAGGAATTTATATAAAGATAACCAAATGAGGATATCCTACATAAACAACCCTACCATAGACGCGGAACGAGTTAGGTGTTTTTGCTTGTGTGCTGGCTAGTGTCTAGATAAGCGTGTTTACTCACCTCCCCCTCGCGGACTGAAGTAGAGAGTGTGAATAGTCTTAGTAAGAGCTTTAGTTCATGATACGCTATGTATATGGACTGGTGATCATCTTACGTGTAATATCGCTGCCCTCCCTTTTAGGAATCTGAAGAATCTTTCAAACCTGTTCAAGCCGAACCTCTCATGCCTATACTCAAGCCCAAGACCCTCTAGAGCCAGCAATTCCCAAGAATCTCAGTGCAGACCATACATATATCATAGGATTTCTTTACATACAGCCTAGTCTCATCTAGTGCAGTACACTTCCTATACCTAGGCTCTACTGCAACCTTGACCTAGATACTTTCCTAGCAAGTTCATATACAGTAAACTTCCTTATAGGTCCCAACGCCATGCTAAGAACGCTAGAACCCCTCTTACAGCTACCATAAAACATGTAATCCAAGACGACTAAGGACTTCCCCTCACTAATTTCCTGTTATGCATAAAAAGCTGGAGACCAGGCCACAACATACATACAAAACACATCAACCATCCTTTAAACATAACACCTTTTGCGAAATCCGGACACTTTCTGTGTGCTTGAACTTTTACCTACAGGTTATCTGCGGACACGACTAAAGTTAATAGTCTGTGACCCACTTTTGATTTTGAGTGTACACCATTACAATTCTCTTGCTAGTGATCAGATAAACATTTTCGCTGACCTCTCTGTTTACGCGGTTGGTAGTTCGTTTCTAGGAACTGGAGGACGCTTAAGAGATAAACTTTAATCCCTATACCTTTGACGGGCCAGATATAGTGCAATTCCTTCTCTATAAAGAAGTTAGATTACTTTTCCGATGTTCTCCAAAATAATGAAATGAAAATAATCAAATATGATTAATCATACCTTAAGCAAATCACGCACTCGATCATGTATTTCAGCTAACTTTTTCATTCCAGTATCAATGTCAACGGTTAGCCACTCCCCCTCATGATATACCACTTTACCATCGATTATTGTAAGCACATTATCCCTACCGGAACCATAGTAAACTAAAGCGTCAACAGGGTCGTAGACTGGGTATAGACTGGGATTGCGCCTGATCCTAAAGCATGCTATATCTGCGATGTATCCTTTCTGCAGTTTACCTAGGTTTCTTAAACCGAGTATTTTAGCTCCATTGACCGTCGCCATTTCAAAGGCCTGCTTGGAGGACATTGATTTTGTGTCTAAATTGGATATCCGACTTAGTTTTACGCAACTCTTCATCTCAGATACCATATCGAGAGAATCGTTACTTGATGGGCCGTCCGTTCCTAATCCAACAGTAACACCTTTCGCAAGCATCCTACTAACCGGCGCTATTCCATCAGCGAGAATTTGATTAGAGGTAGGATTGTGAACAACTTGAGCTCCCGTAAGTTTAATCATTTCAATCTCGATATCATTAACCCAAACCCCGTGAGCTATGACTGTATTCTCATCCAACAAACCATGTGAATATGACAGTGCAACGTCTCCCAGGTAGCTTTTACTGCGTGCTATGTTTGTAATGTTAGCTGTTTCTGCTAAATGAATGTGAAATTTCACACCTTTTTCATTTGCAAGTTTCTTCAATGAGGTCTGCAAGGTGGGAGAACACGTAATGTTCATGGAAGCCCCCACCCATGGTTTGACCAATGAAGCTTGACTCCATTTATCAATAAAAGCAACCGTTCCTCTGTAATCCTCCTCAGGCGATCTGTTTTCAGCATCGCTTATCATAGAGCTATCCGAAGAGCAACGCGAAACGGCACCCCTCATACCAAAGTCATAAAATGCTTTAATACCCATGTCCGCGTGAAAACGGGCAAAACTGGTCATCATTTCAACTATTGCTGTTGTTCCATTTCTAGCTGCATCAGCGCAACCCATAAGTTCTAACCAGTAGTAATCCTCGGCAGAAAGCATTTCATTGACTGGATAAACGATTCTCTTAATCCAATCATCTAACGCAAAGTCTTTACCCAAACCTCTCTGTGATATTTCATAAAGGTGGTTATGTGCGTTTATTAGTCCCGGTGTAATTATATGACCAGCACAATCGTATTCCATTTGGGCCTTATAATCTCTGTTCAACTTTGTACTAGGGCCTATATCTTCTATTATACCGTCCTGTATGTAAATCGATGCGTTACGAATAAACCGTTGTGCATCAATTACTACGTAGTCAGCGTTTTTTAACAAAAGAGACCGGATTGGCATTTCTATTCATTTATCCTTAATATTTATATATAAACATTACAGGTCTTTTCATGTGCACAATGGGGTAACTAGATTAGACCCCGCATGGGCTGCATTGCTAATAGTGGACATGCAAAATGCCTTCATTAAACCTGAGGGGAGTGTCAGCAGGCGACTAAATACCGATCCCTGCAGAAAAATTGTTCCCGCCATAGTGAGGCTTAGAGCCTTTTGTAAACAACTGCAAATACCTGTAATCTTTACTAAGCAGGAGCACCATCCTCAAGATGCTGAAACAATCAAGAAGCTACACAAGCTGGCCTCAGCAGCAAAAGTGGGAACTCATTTGTATAATAGAATGAATCTAAAACAACCCGCCCTTTATGGTAGTTGGGACAGTGAGTTTATTGATGAGTTAAAACCTTTACCAGACGAGTATATAGTGGTTAAAAATAAGTTCAGTGCGTTCTATTGCACTATACTGGAGACACTACTTCGAAGTCTAAACAGGACTGTCTTGCTGGTTACCGGCGTCAATACAAACACCTGCGTGGAGTCCACCGTTCGCGATGCATATCAACGCGATATCGATGTCATTGTTCTGGCTGATTGTGTCGCTGCTCCCTCTGAGGTGTATGACCTACACTTGGCGTCACTTAAAAATGTTGAACGGTACTTTGGCTGGGTTATGAGTTCGGAGGAACTAATAAAAGCTCTAAATGCTGTTTAATAATTCAGTCCTAGCGCTAGGAACGATAGTGTCCAAATAAAGCTTTAAATACCCTTTAGGGGCACCTATTTCTTCTCGCGAGGCTTTTATATGAGGTCTTCAGCTATATAAACCCGTTATTTGGACACTACTCTAGGAACGGTACTGTCAGTTGGTATTACCTCCTCTCTTTTTGCCCTTAATGATGTTATGTATTGCTACAATTGTAGTTACCAACCCTTCTAGGCACTTCAATATCTTCGTGTTTACGTTGTTGTAGAACCTCTTAGTCCTGTTCTTCAATTCCCTTAACCACCTCTCTATCCTGTTCCTATTTCCGAAGGTCTCATGGAAGTAAGTTATTCACAATATCTCGTCGTATCAACATCTATTGCGGCCCATAGATAACAGGTCTGACCTTTCACCTTCAGGACAGTTTCGTCTACTGCTACAAGCCTTATAGCTCACTTTGACGGTTTGAATAACGATGAGAACCTGTGAACCCATATCCTTACCGATTCCCTGGACGCACCTGTGAGACATAATCTCTCTGAGAGATCCCTTATGCTAAGACCTGCCCTGAAGAGAAAGACGGAATAGAGCTTCTAGAGAGGAGAGTACCTATGGGAACGAAATAGATTGGAGAAAGAGTCCAGTACAGCATCGATGACGTGCATCACGGCCAGAGACCGATCACAAAAGGCTTAAGTAAAACTTGTCAGCACCTCTGGGAACAATTAGAATTTTTATATATAGGATAGACAGAAGAACATAGAAAATGTTGGTGGATCTTGTCTTAAAAAACGCGAGGCTAGTAACTCCAGATGGTGTTTTTCAAGGAGGGGTAGCAGTCGACGATGGCAAGATAGTTTCTATCTCTTCAGATGTTAACCTCCCACCCGCATCTGAGGTGATAGACTGTGCTGGAAAAATCGTAATGCCTGGGGTGATCGACCCACATATACATATCGGTTTACATGTCCCTCTTGAAGACGATTGTCATACGGAAACGGCATCAGCGGCCGTCGGAGGAGTAACAACTGCGGGAAGGTTCGTTCGCTCCCTAAAATCTTACAAAAATTTTTTCATGGATGAAATCAATGTAATGAATAACAACTCGTATATAGATATGTTTTGTCACTTCGGAATAATGCATTTTGAACATGTAAAAGAAATACCAGACTACGCCGACGAATTTGGGGTAACGTCATTTAAATTTTACGGTAAGTATGGAATAGAGCTTATGTCCTATCGAGAAACACCACCCCTGGATGTTATACAGCAGACGGACGACGGCCTAATGTATCATGGCTTCGTAGAAATCGCCAAACTGGGTGAAATGGCTGTTGCATGTGTACATGCTGAAAATTATGAGATAATACATTGGTTGAAAAAAAAGCTCAGGGAGCAGGGTCGAAAAGACTTACCAGCCTGGACCGAGGCACGTCCATGGTTTTGTGAAGCTGAATACATGCAAAAGGCTCTATTCCTTTCAAAAATCGCTGGTAATACATTATACAATGTTCACCTAAGTATAGGCGCCGGTGTTGATTTAATAGAAAAAGCTATGCATGAAGGTGTTAGGGTTTATGCAGAGACTTGTCCACACTATCTCGTACTTACAAAAGATTCGCCGATAGCGCCTATACGCGGAAAAATTTCACCCCCGTTAAGAGAAAAAAGCGACATAGAAATGCTTTGGAACGGTATTTCAAGAGGAATTATAAAAACGATTGGAAGCGACCATGTAATAATTCCAAAGACAGATGATCTCTGGACGAGTTGGCCCGGTGTACCAGGTTTAGCAACACTGTTGCCTATCATTCTAAGTGAGGGAGTTAACAAGGGAAGAATACCACTTGAAAAAGTTCCAGAAATTTGTAGTAGAAACGCCGCTAAAATATTTAACATATATCCAAAGAAGGGAATCTTGCAAGTTGGATCTGACGCGGATATTGTAGTGGTTGATTTAAAAAGGGAGGAAATTTTAAGAGCGGAAAACCTTTACTCAAAATGTGGCTGGACCCCTTACGAGGGTATGCGAGTTAAGGGAGTGCCAGTCATGACAATAGTTAGGGGGGTTAAGGTAATGGAAGACAGAACTGTTATTGAAAAACCAGGAGTAGGTAGATATATACCTAGAAGTTTGAGTGGGCATAGTCAAGGTATGTAATTTGGGAACCCTGAGTAAAAACACATTAATTTCGAACATAAAAAGGCATGAACTCGTTAGTTTTTGTTCTAGACTTATTCAACTGCGTAGCGAGAACCCACCGGGTTACACTAAAGAGATTGCTGATTACATAAAGTATAAACTGGAAGGAAATGGATTTAGCTGTCAAACGTACGAACCAATAAAAAATATGATAAATCTTGTTACCACTATAGGTTCAGGGAACCCGAATCTTGTTCTTTGCGGACATCTTGACGTATTTCCGGCTGGTTTTAACTGGAGTTATGATCCTTTTTCAGGGAAAGTCGTTAACGGAAAAATATTTGGAAGAGGCGCAGTCGATATGAAAGCTGGACTAGCAGCTGCTATTGTTGCATTTGAAACGCTTGCAAAGTATGAAAGTGAAATGCAAGGCAGACTCACGCTCGCATTGTTCGCGGATGAAGAAAATATGGGATTTGGTGGTGCACAATGGATGCTTAAAAACGTTCATGATGTGAGAGGGGATGCATGCTTGATAGGAGAACCAGCAGGCCCTGACATAATAACCATTGGAGAGAAAGGAGTTTTATGGCTTAGGTTTAAGGTTGAGGGAGAATTGGCACATGGAGCATATATAGGCGGTGAAAACGCAATAGTTAAAGCTGCTGGACTAATAGATGCATTAAAAGACCTTAAAAATATATCGGGACTTGCACCTCCTGATATTATGTATTTAATTCGAAAACAACAGAATTATTTTCGAAAGCAAGGTTTGTCTAAAGCAGCTAGTTATTTGAATAGAGTATGGTATAACTGTGGTGTTATTAAGGGCGGAGAAAGAATAAACTTGGTGCCCCCGCTATGTGAACTTGACGTTGACATCAGATTACCGATGGGTGTGAAACCAACACAAGTGTTAAATGAGGTAAATGCGAAAATTGAACAATGTGGACTGAAGAGGATAAGCTACGAAACTCTATTTTCGATGGAAGCTAATTTTACGCGTCCAACTGAACGAATAGTAGATATTGCTAGAAATAATGTTGAGCTGATATTAAGAAAACCCGCTAGGCTGTTTATTCGTTTGGGCTCTACTGATGGTAAATTCTTTCGTAAAGCTGGTATTCCTACGATAACATATGGTCCTAATGCACAATTGATGGGTAGAGTTAACGAGTTTGTATATATTAGAGAACTAA
>Ga0079997_116899_pt1 | contig 11237 bp, 6 predicted proteins | sample PerSpoCPS_CMetaG_FD_69200 | JGI IMG/M metagenome (GOLD analysis project Ga0079997, IMG submission 69200) | Archaeal communities from Yellowstone National Park, Wyoming, USA - Perpetual Spouter C (PS_C) MetaG (SPADES assembly) (version 2) | ecosystem: Environmental > Aquatic > Thermal springs >... | reverse complement strand
ATCGACTGAGTGCACTCGCCCAGCGGATCGTCGCCTGCGCGGCCTGCCCGCGTTTGGTTGCCTATCGGGCGGCTGTCGCGCAGGCGAAGCGCCGGGCGTACCGCGACGAGGACTATTGGGGAAAGCCGGTTCCCGGCTTCGGCGATCCGCAGGCACGAGTGATCGTCGTCGGGCTGGCGCCCGCAGCGCATGGAGGGAACCGGACGGGACGGATGTTCACCGGCGATGCCTCGGGTGACTTTCTCTACCGTGCGCTGTACCGCGTGGGCTTGGCCAACCAGCCAGTGAGCCGACAGCGCGGGGATGGGCTGGCGTTGCGCGAGGCGTACATCACGGCAGCCTGCCGCTGTGCTCCTCCCGACAATCGGCCGACCCGGGAGGAACTCGCGCGCTGCCGGCCCTATTTGGTCGAGGAACTGCGGCTGCTCGAGCAGGCTCAGGTGCTCGTCTGCCTGGGCCAGATCGCGTTCGAGGCGGCACTGGCTGCCCTGCGCGAGCTCGGAGCGGGTCAGCCCGAGCCGGTAGGGGAGGTGGCGACGCCGCGGCCGCGCTTCCGGCACGGCGCGCTCTACCGGTGGCCAGCGCTCCCCTGGCGCAACAGCACGCTGTGGCTCATCGCCAGCTACCATCCCAGCCGGCGCAACACTCAGACGGGATTGCTCGACGAGGCGATGCTGGACGCGATCTTCCGGACCGCACGCCAGCTCGCCGACGAGACTCAGTCCAACGCGACCGGCTGAGGAGCGACCGCTTCGCCGAGTTCGTCGAGGATGCCGATCCCGAGGGTGCGGGCGGCCTGGTCGACTCGACGATCGACCGAATAGCCGTAGAGGTATGCCATGGTCGGGCCGCTGACCCCCTGCTCGCGGAGGGCTCGGCGGATCTGCTGCCGCTGGAGCTTGCCAGCGAACTCCACGACATCGCGCGGATGGAGGCGGGCCTTCGCCTCGACGATGAACCAGTACTCTCCCCGCTCGGGGTGACGCATGAGGACGACGACGTCGAACTCACCGTTCACGGCGACTGCCCGCGGTCGGGTCACCGGTTCCCAGCCAGCTGCTCGGTAGAGGTCGAGGATCCGGCGCAAGGCGCGGAGTTCGACCTCAGCGCCGTAGAGGCGAGACAGGCGATCCAGTCGGTGGTCGTGCTCCTCCGTCTTGCGGGTCAGCGCGGTCACGGCTTCGGTCAATGTGGTGATGGCGGCACGCATCTCGCGCATCTCGACCTCGATGCGATCGAGCCGCTCCTCGTGCCGGTCGAGCCGCTCCTCCAGGCGGGCGAGGCGTTCTTCCTGGCGAGCGGCGATTTCTTCGAGGCGAGCGGAGCGCTCCTCCTGGCGTGCCATGCGCTCTTCCTGGCGGGCCGCGATCTCTTCCAGGCGAGCGAGGCGCTCCTCTTGACGCGCAGCGATCTCTTCGAGGCGAGCGATCCGCTCGTCCTGGCGAGCCAGGAGTGCACGGATCTCCTGAAGTTCGGTGTCGTGCCGCCGGGTGAGTTCGGCAAGTTCGCGGATCAGCTCGCGGAGGTCGGCGACTTGCTGCTCGACGCGGGAGAGCCGCTCGTCGTGGCTGCGGACGACCGTCACGAGCTCCCTAACGGCTTCGGTGAGCGACTCCACCGCTTGCTCGAGCCGGTCGACACGGCGACTCAGGTCGCGCATCTCAGTCGGGAGCGTCAGCAATTCCTGGGTCAGCACATACCGCCGGAGTTCCTCCCGTAACTCCGGATGCTGCTCGATCAAATCCAGGAACTTTCGGAACTCTTCGACGGTGAACGCCATCGCCGGCCTCCGATCGCCTCCAGTCTATCACGTCACCGAGCCGAGCGAACGCTCGATCCGGTGCGCGAGCGGTGCGGTCGGGCGGAGCAGCGCGAGCCGCGTCCCACTCGTAACCCAGGTGCCCTGGTCGATCGGGCACGGTGCTCGGCACAGCGACGACCGCGGGACCGCGAGTCCGACCGAGCCAGTCAGTGACGCTGTCGTCAGGAGCGGTGTTGCCAGCGCGAGCAGGTATCCCCGAAAAACACCCCGCCGTCCCGGTCGTGCAGCGGGAGCAGCGGGGTGCGGTCGGAAGTCGCTCGTCGCGGTGGTCAGCCGCTGACCTTGGGCAGCTCGGCGAGCGCCTGCTGGACTGCTTCCTCGGGATACTCGTAGTCTTCCAGCTTCCCGGCGAGGTAGGCCTCGTAGGCTGCCAGATCGAAGTGGCCGTGCCCGCTCAGGCCGATCAGGATCGCCTTCTCCTCGCCAGTCTCGGCGCAGCGGCGGGCCTCGTCGATCGCAGCGCGCACGGCATGTGCCGATTCAGGAGCGGGAATGATCCCCTCGGCACGGGCGAACAGAACAGCTCCCTCGAACACCTTGGTCTGCGGGAGCGCGATCGCCTCGATCAGTCCGTGCTCGTAGAGGTGGCTGACCAGTGGTGCCATCCCATGGTAGCGCAAGCCACCGGCGTGGATCCGGGCAGGGATGAAGGTGTGGCCGAGCGTATGCATCTTGAGGAGCGGCGTCGTCCGTGCCGTATCGCCGAAGTCGTAGGTATAGACGCCGCGGGTGAGCGACGGGCAGGCGGCCGGTTCGACGGCGACGATGCGCACGTCCTTCCCCTGAAGCTTGTCCCGCACGAAGGGAAAAGTGAGACCAGCGAAGTTGGAACCGCCCCCGACACAGCCAAAGATGACGTCCGGGTAGTCACCGGCCAGCTCGAACTGCCGGAGCGCCTCCAGCCCGATGACCGTCTGGTGCAGGAGCACGTGGTTGAGCACGCTCCCGAGCGAGTACTTGGTGTCCGCGCGCGAGGCTGCGTCCTCGACCGCCTCGGAAATGGCGATTCCGAGGCTTCCCGGATGCTCGGGATCCTGCTCGTAGAAGCGCCGGCCGGACGCGGTGTCGGGACTGGGGCTGGGGACGCACTGGGCTCCCCAGGTCTCCATCAGGATACGCCGGTACGGCTTCTGGAGATAGCTGGCCCGCACCATATACACCTTGAGTTCGATATCGAAGAAGGCGCAGGCCATGGCGAGCGAGCTTCCCCACTGACCCGCTCCGGTCTCGGTGGTGAGCCGCTTCACGCCGGCCTGCTTGTTGTAGTAGGCCTGGGCGACCGCCGTGTTCGGCTTGTGACTCCCGGCCGGGCTGACCCCTTCGTACTTGTAGTAGATGCGCGCTGGTGTATCGAGCACACGCTCGAGCCGACGGGCTCGGAAGAGCGGCGTCGGTCGCCAGAGTCGGTAGACGTCGAGAACCGGCCCTGGGATCGCGATCCAGCGCTCGCGGCTCACTTCCTGGAGGATGAGTTCCATCGGAAAGAGGGGTTCGAGGTCGGCCGGACCCACCGGTTCCCCGGTCCCTGGGTGGATGGGCGGTGGGGGAAGCGTGGGGAGATCGGCGGCCAGGTTGTACCAGTGCGTTGGGAGATCGGCCTCGGTCAACACGAACTTGACGGTCTCTGCTGCGCTCACCCTCGTCCTCCGCTTCGCCTGTTGTGCCGCTCGTCACTGCAGGCATTGTAACGAAACGACCGGATCCTGCAAGAGATCGTCCCGCAGCCGCCTTCCCGGCAGGCCTCGTCTGCACGCGTGTCGCCAGTGGCTGTCGTTCCGGGTCGGCCCCGCTCGTCAACGCTGGCTCGTGGTGGTCTCCTCGGCCAGCGGCAAGAGGCAGCTGCGCAAGCCTTCCGGTGAATCGAGTGAGCAGCCGCGGAATGCTTCCGGGAGCCCAGCCGGTTCCTCGGGTTGGAGCGTCACGTGCAGGATCCCGAAGCGGTCACGCAGGACCTGGGCGAGATCGAGGAGCACCGCTGGCCACGGGCGCGTCTCGTCCACTTCGACGTGTCCGCTCAGCGCGATGAAGCCGCTGGTGACCGTCCAGACATGGAGGTCGTGCACGTCGACGACACCAGGGACGGTGCGCATGGCAGCGCGGATCGCGCCGGGATCGAGGTGAGCCGGTGTGGCTTCCAGCAGGACCTCGACCGAGTCCCAGAGCACACGCCAGGCGGAGCGCAGGACGAGCAACCCGATGGCCGCCGAGAGCAGCGGATCGACCGGCGTCCAGCCGGTCAGCCAGATGATCGTGCCGGCAGCGATGGCCGCGACCGAGCCGAGCAGGTCGCCGAGGACGTGCAGGAAGGCACTCCGCAGGTTGACGTCGTGACGATGCAGCGCGCCGCGCGAGAGAACCCACGCTGCTGCGCCATTGGCTGCCAGCCCAGCCAGCGCGATGGCGAGCATCAGCGGAGCATCGACCGGCCGAGGATGGAGCAGGCGCTGGAACGCTTCCCAAAAGATGCCGGCACAAACCAGGATGAGGAAGGCGGCATTGGCCAGCGCGGCCAGTACCTCGGCCCGATAGAAGCCGTAGGAGCGCGCCGGCGTGGCCGGTCGACGCGCCAGCAGGCTGGCGAACAGCGCGAGTCCGAGTGCTGCCGCATCGGTCGCCATGTGGGCGGCATCAGCCAGGAGTGCCAGCGAGCCAGCCAGCCACCCGCCGATCGCCTCTGCCACCATGAAGACCAGCGTGATGCCGAGCGCCCAGGCGAGCGCGCGCTGCTTGTACTCGGCCCGCAGGCTGGCCGGGGTGTGCTGGTGCTCATGCCGGTGCATGGATCGTGCGTTCTCCCTGTTCCACTGGCGGGCCTGCGAGATCGGCCAGGCGCTCGGCGGCGAGTTCCGCCAGGTGGACTGCTCGTTGCGGATTCCCCCGCGCGTGCAGCCCGCCGCGGATCTGCATGAGACACCCCGGATTGTCGGCCACGACGAGCGGTGCGCCAGTCGCGCCCGCCGTGCGCAGCTTGCGCTCCAGGATGGCTGCCGAAAGCTCCGGGTAGTCCAGGCTGAAGGTCCCGCCGAACCCGCAGCAGAAGCTCGATTCCTCCATCTCCACTACCGTACAGCCCAGGACCTCGCTGAGGAGGCGCCGGGGCTGCTCGCGCAAGCCGAGCGCATTGGCCGACTGGCAGCTGTCGTGGTACGTCACGACCGGGCCAGGTCGCGACCACTCCTGCGGGCCGAGCTGGGCGATCCGGTCGAGGAAGGTGACGAAGTCGACCACGCGGGCAGCAGCGCGGGCCGCGCGCTCGCGCCACGCCGGCTCGTCGCGGAAGAGGTGCTGGTAGTCCTGCGCGATCGCCGCGAAGCAGCTCGTCGAGGGGGTGACGATCCAGTCCGCCTCGACCCGCTCGAGGAGCGCGATCGTCTGTCGTGCCATGGTGCGGGCGTGTCGGCGGTCGCCTGCGTTGTTGGCCACCAATCCGCAGCAGTGCTGTTCGAGCGGGAAGACCACGCGGCAGCCGCAGGCCTCCAGCACCTGGACGGCCGCTTCGCCCATCTCGGGCAACAGCCGATCGATGAGGCAGCCGGGGAAGAAGGCGACCGTCTGGCCGACGACGCGGCTGCCAGCGAAGCGGGGCAGCGGGGCCGCTCGTTCGCCGACCAGCTCCGGCGCCAGGTGCCGCAGCCGGTCGCGCAGTGGCCGCCGGGCCGGGGCCGGCAGGTGCCGGCTGCTCGTCGCACCATCGACGAGCGGCAGCGCGCGGAGGAAGCCGTCGCGGTCGGCCAGCGGTGCAGCGGCGAGCGCCGCGAGCCGGGCCCAACGGTCGCCGCTGCGCGGGTCGCTCCAGCGCTCGAGCACGGCTCGCTTGAGGAAGGGGAGCCCGAGTCGCTCGGCCACGCGGGCGCGCACATCGAGAATGAGGCGCGGGATCGGGATGGCGACCGGGCAGACGGTCTCGCAGGCGTTGCAGGAGACGCAGAGACTCTGCGGGTCGGCTACTGCCTCCAGCCCATGATGGATTGCGGTCAAGGGTAGGCCGATCGGGCCGGTATAGATGTGCCCGAAGAGATGCCCACTGACCACCTGGTAGGGTGGGCACACGTTCGAGCAGGCACCGCAGCGGATGCAATAGAGGGCATCGACCAGTTCCGGATCCTGGCGCGCCGCCAGGCGCCCATTGTCGAGCAGGACGATGTGCAGCTCGCGCGGCCCGTGCGCGCCGCGCACCAGCTGGATCTCGATGTCGGCCGTGCGGGTCGGACCGGTGACGAAGAGGACGCGGACCGTCAACTTCTGGGCAGCACCGGCTCGGGGCAGGACGCGCAGCAGGGGAGGGATATCGTCCAGGGTGGGGACGATCTTGTCGATACCGACCACCGCGACGTGAATCGGGGGGAGAGTGGCGACCAGTTCGGCGTTCCCCTCGTTGGTGACGATGACGAGCGTGCCTGTCTCGGCGATGGCGGCGTTGGCGCCGGTGATGCCGATGTCTGCCTCAATGAAGGCGCGCCGGAGTTCCTGGCGGGCGACCTCGACCAGCTGCGGGGGATCGGGCGGGATCGGGCGACCGAGCACCCGGGAGAAGAGCTCGGCGATCTGCTCGCGCGACTTGTGGATGGCTGGGCCGATCAAGTGCGACGGCCGCTCGCCAGCCAGCTGCACGATCCACTCACCCAGGTCGGTCTCCACGACGCGGGCTCCGGCATGCTCGAGCGCCTCGTTGAGGCGGATCTCCTCGGTGGCCATCGACTTCGACTTGACGACCAGGCGAGCCCCGGTGCGCTGGACGAGTTCGGCGATGTAGCGGCGGGCGTCTTCGGCCGTGCGTGCCAGGTAGACGCTCGCGCCGACCGCCTCAGCCTGGCGCTGGAACGCGGCGACGAGCTCCGGAAGCTGGGCGATCGCCGCCTCCTTGCGCCGACGAAGATCGGTGCGCAGGGCGGAGAAGTCGACGTCGGCGAACGCCTCGGCCCGTCGCTGGCGATAGCGGGTGAGCGTCCGCTCGAGCGCCTCGCGCTGGGCACGGTTGGCGAGCGCTGTGTCGAGCGCGCGCTGGAATGCTTTGCTTCTTGCCGGCATGGCTCTCCTTCCTCTCCTGCCCTGACGCGTCCGCTTGCCTGTCAAGTGTAGCGCTCGGGCGCGCTGTGCGAGACGGTGCGGAAGTGTCGTCCTCCGTGCGGCGGACCTCGGACGCGGGGGAGCCAGGCACGCTTGGCCGCTCCACGAGGTGGGTGGTCAGGTGCTGGCGAAACGGATGTACGTGACCGGTCGGATGGTCGGCCCTGCCCTGTCGAGGTCAGGCGGTGCTCGACCTACTGGCCAGGTGGGGCCGCGAATGCCGCCGTAGGACGATGGTCACAGTGCCAGTGGGAACGTCGACGAGGTCGATGCATGGCACGGGGATGCGCCGCGCCGCAGGCGCGGCGGGCGAGGCGCCGCCTCGCCCCTACAGGGGGAGGGGCGGTCATCTCCAGTTCGACACGCCTAGCACGGTGGGGCGGTATCCCCCGCCTGTAGGGGTCAGGTGGTGCCTGACCCGCCGGCCCGGTAGGGCCGGCAGAGGCCACCGTCGCCGGCCGACCGTGGTGGTGCCGTTGTGATGGCGACCGGGGTATCGGTGACCGGCGTTGCCGCGCCTGCGGCGCGGCGGGCGAGGCAGCGCCTCGCCCCTACAAGGGGTGGGCGGTATGTCGCCGGTGCGGCATTGGTGCGGCACGGGTTGGCGCACCGTCCCCGTCCTGTAGGGGTCAGGCGCTGCCTGACCCGCCGGCCCGGTAGGGCCGGCCAATCCGCCCGCGGTCCATCCGATGCCGCGATTGCGTGATCGGCATAGGGCCAGTTGCCGCCGTCCGTTTGGCCGCGCCTCGCCCCTACGGGGGTTACGTCGCGTCTGCCCGGTCCGGGGCATGCCTGCACGGGTGGGTGACCTCCCCGTCGGGTAGGGGTCAGGCGCTGCCTGACCCGCCGGCCCGGTAGGGCTGGCAATCGCTGGGTGGGGCGATGGGCATGGTGGCGGGCGGACCAGCGACGCGATCGATGCATGCCACCAGGGGTCCGCCGCATCCCTGGCGCGGCGGGTGAGGCACGCCTCGCCTCGACCAGCGCTCCCTGCCCGCGAAGAGTATCGAGTTCCCACGAGGGGGCGGGCCAGCCGCCGGTTTTGGAGCAGCGTACACTTCTGAGCAGGCACACCTGGAAGACGTCACAGGAGGAACACCGTGCGCGTTGCTGATCTTCTGGATCTTCCGGTCCTGCAGGGTGCGCGGGTGGTGGCGGGAGCGAGCGGGCTGGAGGCACGGGTCCGCTGGGTCCACGTGGTCGACCTGCCCGATCCCCTACCCTGGATCGACCGCGGCATGCTGATGCTCAGCACCGGCATCGCCTGGCCGCGCCAGGACGAGGAACTGGCCGACCTGGTGCGACGATTGGCCGAACGCGGAGTGGCGGCACTGGGTCTGGCGGTTCCGCACTATTTCGCGCGCTTCCCCGACCCGATGCGGATCGCGGCCGAGGAGGTCGGTCTGCCGCTCATCGAAATCCCGTGGGAGATTCCCTTCGTCCGCATCACCGAGACGGTCCACCAGCTCATCCTGCGCGAGCAGTGGCAGGAACTGGAGCGGGCCGAGAAGCTGCACCGCGAGCTGATGCGGGCAGCGGCCCGGACGCGCAGCCTCGATCGGTTGGTCCGCACGCTGGGCGAACTCCTCGGTCGCTCGATCACGGTCGAGGAGCCGGACGGGACGCTCCTCGCGTACTACCAGCGTGGCCCCTACGAGGACGCGGCCCGGCAGGTGACGATCGAGTCGGGTCGCGCACCGGCCTGGCTGCAGGAGGGGCTGGCAGCTCGCGGCTACTTACCGCCGCAGGGCACGCAGCCGTATCGCGTCCCCGCCATCCCCGAACTGGGATTGCGCGAGCGGGTGGTCTGTCCCATCTGGCTGCACGGGGAACTGGTCGGGCTCGTCTGGATCATCGAGGGAGGTGAACCGCTGAGCGGCCTGGACCTCCGGGCGGCCGAGCATGCGGCGCTGGTGTTCGCCTTGCTCTTCGCCCAGCAGCGGGAACTCGCTCAACTGGAGGCGCGGTTGGGCTACGCCTTCCTCAACACGGTCATCGAGGGACGCTTCAGTGGATCGCCGGAGGAGCTGGAGCGGGCACGCGCGCTCGGCTACGATCCGGCGCGGCGCTACCGCGTTGCGGTGATCGCGCTCGGTGAGCCGCCGCTCACGGTGGAAGCGTTCCAGCGGCGCGAGCAGGTGGCGCTGCGCGTCCGGCGGGTTCTGCGTCAGCTCGCGGCGGCACCGCTGGTAGCGACCGTGCACGACCAGGTCATCGCGCTGGTCGAGCAGGAGGCGCACCTGGAGCGGATCTGGCAGGAGCTGGCCCGGTACGGGCTCACCGCGGTGGCTGGGCGCGCGCACGCTGGACCGGACGGAGTACGCCGGAGCTACCGCGAGGCCTGTACCCTCCTCGAATACGTGAGCCGGCCGGGACTGTACCGCTACGAGGATCTGGTCCTGGAGCGCGTGCTCGCGGGGGACAGCGAGGCGCGCCAAGCGTTCCTTTCCCTCTGGCTCGGGCCACTCGAGCGGGCACGACACGGCGACCGGCTGGTCGAAACGCTGTTGCACTGGGTGCGAGCGCGCTTTTCGGTCAACGCGGTTGCCGAGGAACTGGGGGTGCATCCCAACACGGTCCGCTACCGGCTGGAGCAGGCGGGCGCTCTGCTGGGCCGCGATCTGAGTGACCCAGAAGCGCAATTCGAGCTGCAGCTTCTCTTGCGCCTGCTCGGTCGGGAGGGGAAGCTGCCCGTCTTGGCGTGAGCGAGAAGCGCACCGAGCCGAAACCCGGGGTTCGATCCGCGGACCCCTGGATGGGCTGAGGACGTGTCTGCCCGGCCCGATCGGTCAAGGGGAAGGTCTCGGTGCCAGAGACAGCTTCGGCCAGCCGAGAGAGCGGGTCCGGCCGTTCACAGCCGGGCGGATGGTGACTCCTCGCCTGCCCAGTCAGGCGCGATGGGAGGATCGTGGCCAGCTGGCTCCCGGCCCGAACCGCCGCCGATCACTACGACTCCACGCGGTCGGCGACGGCGCAGGGTCGCGGGAATCAGGGGCAGCGCATGGGGGCCCCTCACCGGTCGACGCGGCCCCGTGGGGCCCGCTCACCGGGAGTTCAGCTCCGGCGGTGCCTGACCCGCCGGCCCAGAGGGCCGGTCATTGCGGCGGGAGAGCGAGTGCCGCCATGTGCCCGAGCGCACCGCAGCGTGGGGCGCCACGCGGGTGTGCCGCGCCAGAGGGCCGGTAAACCCGACGGTGATTGGTCCATCGCGGTGGTCGCGTGATTCGCGCAGGGACGTTTGCCGCCGTGCGTTTCGCCGCGCCAGAGGCGCGGCGGGCGAGGCAGCGCCTCGCTCCTCCAGGGGGTGGGCTGCGCATCACCGGTGCAGCGCGTGTCGCCTGTGGCGGGACATCCTCGTCCCCATCCGGTAGGAGTCAGGCGGTGCCTGACCCGCCGGTGGTGTGCGGAGGGCAGCGAGAGTGCCGGTGGCCGGAACGGCCTGGTCGCCGCGCGGGGGCTCGGCTAGCCGGCGCGGGCCTGCCTGGCGCACTCGCGCTGGCGCTGGAACACGAAGCGGACGATGACATCCTCGGTACGGCGGTCCAGCCGCTCGAACTGGCAGCCGTGATCCCAGCGTGGTGGGTCGGCGTGCTCGAGCGGCGTCACCCGCCGCACGACGGCAACCGCGCCGATCGGCTGGGTCGCGTTGGGGAGCGCGAAGCGGAGCGCCAGCCGGTCACCGGGACGGAGCGGCTGGCTCAGGCGCAGGCGGACACCGCCGGCGCTGAGGTCGACGATCAGGCCACGCAGGGGCTGCGGTTCCCCTTCGGCGGGGAGGAGCAGGATTTCTTCCGGTGCGATGGTCACGGCGACGCGGCAGTGCTCGCGACGCTGCATCCGCTCCCAGTTCCCCACGGGTGCGAGGACCAGGCGTGCCTGCGGCTCGAGCACCGTGGCGACGACCTCGCAGGGGACCACGTAGAGGGCGTCGTCCGGGACCGTGGCACCGAGGTACACGAGGTCGCCGCGGTGGACGGAGACGTAGGCCAGCTGGACCATCGGCCAGCCGACCACGACACGCTGGCCATCGGGCGTGAAGTCCTCGACGCGGGTGCGGTACCAGGCGAGCCGCCCGGTGCGGTCGGGGACGCCCAAGTCGGCTGTCTGCCAGACCGTGAACCCTTTGGGTGGCTGCGTGAGCGGTCTTTGGATCACCCTGTCCCCCTCGGCTCCTGGTCATAGGTATCGGCAGGGGCGTCTCGCAGCTGGAGCCGAGTGTAGCGTGGATCGGGCCGGCCAGCCAGTCGTCGCTCGGCTCGCCGGGCCGGTGCACGCGCCGACCGTTTCGGCGGCCGAGAGGACCGCTGACGGAGCGCACTGGTGGACCGCCCGCCGGCACGCAGCGCGG
>Ga0079997_117413_pt1 | contig 11248 bp, 10 predicted proteins | sample PerSpoCPS_CMetaG_FD_69200 | JGI IMG/M metagenome (GOLD analysis project Ga0079997, IMG submission 69200) | Archaeal communities from Yellowstone National Park, Wyoming, USA - Perpetual Spouter C (PS_C) MetaG (SPADES assembly) (version 2) | ecosystem: Environmental > Aquatic > Thermal springs >... | reverse complement strand
CCAATCCGAAACTCCCTCTCCGACCTCTTCAACAACGCCAGCGACTTCAATGCCCGGAATGTATGGTTGCCTTTGCGGCATCGGATACCAACCGCGCCTGATCATCGTGTCAATGTAGTTGACGCCAATCGCTTTGACGCGCACAAGCAAATGTCCGGGCTGAACTTCAGGCTCTGGGACTTCCTGCAACTGCAACACTTCAGGACCGCCAGTCCCGATTTGAACGATCGCCCTCATTTCTCATCACCTTCCGCAACGAATTTCTTCCAAACACCTTTCGCCTCAACAAGGATGGCACAATTGAAGCGGGAGTGAACGGGACATGGCGCGAAAGCCGAGAAAAGGGACGGAATGGGAGATTCTCGTGGTCAAAGCAATTTTTGCCCTCATCGGGGCTGTCTTGGGAGCAATTTTCTTTGGCTTTTCCCGCGTAGTTGCGTGGGGTTACAGCAACGAAAAGTTCGTTGTCATGGCATCGCTTGGTTTTGTGATAGGTGGCATCGTCGGTTGGTTTTGGGCGAGCAAAGAACTATGGCAGGATTGAGTTGCCTCTTGATTGCGCTTGCTCCTGCTAAGTTCGCACGAAACGAAACTCAGCGATTGAAAGCGATGGCGAAATCATGGAGGGCGATGCTCCCGCCAAGCCAGAACTCATCGGCAAATCGTGAATTCGGCAATTCGGTAGGTTAGGAAACGGCAGCGAATGGCAAATAGCGAGACAACATTTTTGGGCAGTGCTCCTGCGTTGCCGAAAAACCTTCGCCGCTTAACAAACGCACCCTACACTCAGCACCAATTTTGTGCATACTTGCACCAATGCACGCATATCGGAAAAAGCCAAGAAATTGTTGGCGTTTCCGAAGTTCGTTACCACTCTTCCTCCTCAGGAGGTGTTGGCGCTTCCTTCTTCTTTTCGGGGATTTCAACCACTGCCGCTTCCGTCGTCAGGATGAGGGTGGCTATTGAGGCTGCGTTCTCAAGGGCAATCCGGACAACCTTAACAGGGTCAATGATGCCCAACTCGAACATGTCGCCGTATCGGTCCTCAAGGGCGTCGTAGCCGTGAGTTTCTGGCAGCGATTTGACCTTTTCGACGACGACGGAGCCGTCCAAGCCGGCGTTTTCCGCAATTTGCCTCAGGGGCTCTTCAAGGGCTCTCTTGACAATTTGGACGCCGAGTTTCTCATCGCCCTCAAGTTGCTGCTCCAACTCCTCGAGGGCAGGGATACAGCGGAGCAAAGCGACACCACCGCCGGGAACGATTCCCTCCTCCGCAGCAGCCTTTGCTGCGTTGATTGCGTCCTCAAAGCGATACTTCCGCTCCTTCATGTCGGTTTCAGTTGGTGCGCCAACCTCAATGACGGCGACGCCACCGGAAAGTTTCGCCAACCGCTCTTGCAACTTCTCGCGGTCATACTCGCTGGTCGTCTTCTCCAACTCACGCTTGATTTGCTCAATGCGTCCTTGGATAGCCTCCTTGCTTCCTGCACCTTCCACGATGGTCGTCTCTTCTTTGCGGACGATGACCTTGCGGGCGCGACCAAGCATGTCAAGGGTTACATTCTCCAACTTGATGCCCATGTCCTCGGTGATGAAAGTCCCTCCGGTCAAGATGGCGATGTCTTGCATCATTGCCTTTCGGCGCTCACCGTAACCCGGTGCTTTGACAGCGCAGCACTGGAGGACACCACGAACTTTATTGACAACAAGGGTCGCGAGGGCTTCACCCTCAACTTCTTCGCAAATGACCAGCAAGGGCTTACCTGTTCGGGCGACTTGTTCCATGATGGGGATGATGTCGCGGGCGTTGCTGATTTTCTTCTCGTAGAGCAAGATGTAGGGCTCTTCGAGGACGCACTCCATGTTCTCAGGGTCGGTGATGAAGTATGGGCTCAAGTAGCCTCGGTCAAACTCCATGCCTTCAACGATGTCAACCGTTGTTTGCGAACCCTTACCCTCTTCAACAGTGATAACGCCGTCCTTCCCGACTTTTGCCATTGCTTCCGCCACAATCTGACCGATTTCGGGGTCGTTGCCGGCAATGGAAGCGACATTGCGAATGTCGTCGTTCGTCTTGACCTCGCGTTTCATCTCCTTGAGCCGCTCGATACATCTCTCGACAGCCTTGTCAATGCCTCGTTTGAGCATAACTGGGTTGGCACCTGCAGCAACCAACTTCATGCTCTCCTGCAAAATTGCGTGTGCGAGGACGGCAGCAGTAGTCGTGCCGTCGCCAGCGAGGTCGTTTGTCTTGCTGGCAACTTCCTTTAGCAGTTGAGCGCCCATATCTTGGTCACGGTCTTCAAGTTCAATCTCCTTCGCGACAGTGACACCGTCCTTCGTCACAAGGGGTGAGCCCCACTTGCGCTCAATCACCACATTGCGACCGCGAGGTCCAAGAGTGACTCGGACAGCCTCAGCCACAACAGACGCACCTTGCATCAGAGCCTCACGAGCCTGTTCGCTGAACAGCAACTCCTTCTTCGCCATCTCCCAACACCTCCTTCACGAACTCTCAGATTAACGACCGCTTTTGACGGTTCAGAGAAGGGTCACACTGGAGGCGCTTTCAATTTTAGCACTCAAGCATTGAGAGTGCTACATTGTCGAGTTCGCATTGGGTAGCAATCGTGTGCTACATTTTTGAGGGAGACTTGAGCGAGAGGAGGCGTGAAATGGCATGGCAGTGGAGAAAGTGGCTTACGGCGGGTGGACAAATTGCTACCGAGTCAGCAACGGCGTTGTGGAAGCCATCGCTACAGCCGATGTGGGACCGAGAATCATCCGCTTCGGGTTTGTCGGCGAGGAGAACGAGTTCGCAGAGTTTCCAGACCAAATCGGCAAGGTGGGTGGAGATGAGTGGCGAATTTATGGCGGGCATCGGCTCTGGCACGCACCTGAAGCAAAACCGCGAACTTACTACCCAGACAACGAACCCGTTGAAGTTCAGGTTCACGACGATTTCACTTTGGAGTTGATTCAGCCGACGGAGAAATGGACTGGCGTCCAGAAGCGCATTGTGCTCAAAATGCATCCGACCGAGCCACAAGTTACGGTCACCCACACTCTCACCAACCACAATCTTTGGGCGATTGAGTTGGCTCCTTGGGCTCTTTCGGTGATGGCGAAGGGAGGCAAAGCGATTTTGCCACAACCACCTTTCATCCCTCACGAAGAGAAACTTCTCCCCGCTCGCCCAATCGTGCAATGGCACTACACCGACATGACCGACCCTCGTTGGACTTTCGGCAAAAGGTTCATCATCCTTCGTCAAGACCCGAACCGTCCCAACCCTCAAAAACTGGGCATCGCAAATCCTGACGGCTGGGCTGCTTACGCGAATGGTGACAGGTTGTTCTTGAAGCGATACAAGCATATCGACGGAGCAACTTATCCTGACTTCGGCTGCTCAACCGAAGTTTTCACCAACGCTGACATGCTGGAATTGGAGACCCTCGGACCGCTGACGACCTTGCAGCCGGGCGAAAGCGTCGAGCATGTTGAACTGTGGTTTCTCTTCAGGGGAGTGGTTTTGGGCGAAACCGAAGACGAAATGGCTGTTGCTTTGGAGCCGATTTTGAAGCAAACAGCCCAACTGCAAGGGTGATGAAAGATGAGCCCACAAAAGAAAGTTCGGGTGCAAACGCTGCTGGAGAAGAAACAGGCTGGCGAAAAAATTGTCGCCGTGACCGCCTACGATTACCCAACGGCTTTGCTCGTTGATGAAGCAGGAGTTGACATGGTTCTCGTCGGTGACAGCGTGGGCAATGTCGTGCTCGGTTACGATAGCACTCTGCCCGTCACGATGGAAGAGATGAGACACCACCTCCGAGCCGTCAGGCGGGGCATCAAAAACGCTTTGCTGGTCGCTGACATGCCTTTCCTGTCCTACCAAAGCAGCGTCGCTCAAGCAATTGAGAACGCAGGGCTTTTCATCAAAGATGGGGCGGAGGCGGTAAAATTGGAAGGCGGAACGCCGTCAATTGTTCAAATCGTGAGGGCACTGGTTGATGTCGGCATCCCTGTCGTCGGTCATCTCGGTTTCACTCCCCAGTGGGTTCACCAATTCGGCGGAATTAGAGTTCGCGGGCGAAGGAGCGACGAAGCCAAAAGGCTCATTGACATGGCTCACGCTTTGCAAGATGCCGGTTGTTTTGCCATCGTCCTTGAGTTGGTGCCAGAGGAAATCGCCGCCATCATAACTGAGCGGTTGAACATCCCGACAATTGGCATCGGTGCAGGTGCTCATTGCGACGGACAGATTTTGGTCCTTCATGACCTAATTGGGCTTTTCCCCGGATGGTCGCCTCGGCACGCAAAGCGTTACGCCGAAGTCGGTGAACTGATTCGCCACGCTGTCGCCACTTACGCGCAGGAAGTCCGTGAAGGCAAATTCCCGACAGCCGAGCATTCAACGAAAATGACGCAAGAGGAACTGGAGAGGCTCAAACAGTTGCTCCGTTCGGAGTGAATTCAGGCTAAGCGAAAAGTTTTCGGCGCTCACCGAGCGCCCTCACGGTCGCCTTCAGCCAACAGGGGCACAACCGCTCCCGCTGCCTGAACCCGAACTGACGAGCGCGGGCACCTGGATTGGACGGGGCGGTAGTGGCGAACCTTGTTTGACCGCTTTCAACAGCCTCGCAAAGAACTTGCCGTATTCGTTGGAGTCGGGCGGGAAGAAGCCCTCATAGACGGCAACTTGTCTTCCGCTTCTGTCAACCACAGCGACTGTCGGCGTCGTTTTCACCTTTAAGCGGTCAGACAATTTCCCGCCTTTGTCCCAAACCACTTGGGCTGTCAATCTTTTGCCACGGATGGCTTGGCGAATTTTCGTCAAACTTTTGTCGACGAAAACGATGAGGACAGGAGCGAAATTTTTCTCGTTGGCTTTGTCATCGCTTCGGGCATTCAAAGCCTTTCGGACGCTTTCAAGTTGTCGGAGCGAATATGGGCATCGGGCGCTCACGAAGTCCAAAATGACCTGTCGGTGCTTGGCGAAAATTTCACGCAAGGCAACCGAACTTTCACCATCTGGGGCGACGACGGTCAAGACAAGTTCGTCAAGGGGTGCTGGGATAGTGAGGCGGTTTTGACCTTTGAGCGGAAGCGAGCACAAAAGCAGTGCTGAAACTGCCAAAACAAATTGCCGCATCATCAAGTTTCACTCCCGCAAAAGTTCACTCACTCTCGCTGAGGTGCAGGCTCAACGATAACTGTATCACCGTCCCTCACGGAGCGGAAGACTGTCGGGTCTCCGACGATTTTGCCGAAAACATTGACCGGACTTGCTGGGCGAATTTCGTCGGGCGAACGGCTCGCTGGAGTTGGACCGAAGAAGATGCAAAAGGCGCTTCCCGGCACCCAGTAACCCAAGTCGCCGAAGTTGACGACTTCGTGTTGGTTTTCGGGTGGGCACTCAACGGGGATGGAAAAGTAAACCTCGTCGCCCCAACGGTTGGCTTCGGACTGGATAGGCAATGCTTCATAAATTCGCTTCGCCGTCTCAGTTTCGTTCAGTTCCGCTTCGGCGACGACGGAACCTGCACGAATGACTATTCGCTTGCCCATTCCCATCACCTCAACTTTTTCACGCCCTGCTTCAATTCTGCTAACAAGGCATCGTAAGCGCTACGGTCAACGGGGATGGGCACGGGCGAGTTGGTGAAGTGGGACAGAATCATCGCATTCACGAGTTCCATCGACTTTGCACCCTCTTCAAAGTTGACGGGCGGTTCTTTGCCTTCAAGTATGGCTTGGGCGAACTGCCGGATAGCGGTGGCGTGCCCATGAGGGATTGAAGTGTCAACGGGGACATCTTCCCAAACCGCTTTCGGGCTACCCCAAACTTCTGGGCTTTCCTTGAGGAACTGACGCAGGGGAGTGGTGTAGCGCCCCAGCCGAACGCTGTTGCCTTCCTGAATGACCGTTGCGTTGTTGCCCGTGATTTCCAGCCTCTGCGGAACTGCACTGGCAACGCTTGAGAGGTGAACAGCGAAGTGAGCGCCATTTTCCCACTCAAACACCGCCGTAGCCATGTCCTCAACTTCAATCTCGTCATGTCCCCACTTGCTCAACCGTGCAGTCACTTTGTTCGGCAGCCCCAACAGGAAGACCAAGACATCAAGGTCATGGATGGCTTGATTGATAAGCACCCCACCGCCCTCGCCCCACCATGTCCCACGCCACTTGCCTTGTCGGTAGTAGGTCATCGTTCGGAAATGATGTCCCTGATACAAGCCGCGAACAAGTTCGCCAAGTTCGGGAAGCAATTTTTTAACGGCTTGAACGGGTGGGTTAAGTCGGTGCTGGAAGACCACACCTGCTTTGCTTTTCGCCTCCTTCGCAGCAGCGACCATAGCGTCAGCCTCAGAAACTGAGATAGACAAAGGCTTCTCGCACAAGACATGCTTGCCCGCTTCCAAAGCAGCGATTGCTTGTTCGGCATGCAAAAAGTGAGGCGTGCAGATGGAAACGGCTTCCACATCGCTTTTCAGGAACTCGTTGTAGTCGGTGAAGCGATGCGGGATGTTGAACTGCTCGCAGAATTTATCCAACGCTTCAGGGACGACATCGCAAGCGGCATACAACTCAACTCCATCCATGCCTTGCAGCGCCTTTGCGTGAGAAGCGCCAATCCCTGCCACTCCCACAATACCCCACTTTAACGCCATTGCCGTCGCCTCCTTTTTTGCCGAAAGCATTTTCTCGCTCAGCCGAAATTGTAGTGCAGACCTCAGAAAGTTCGTGTCGGCACAAAACACGACTTGACAAAATTTGACTTAAGGCGTCGGGAACACGAGCCGACGCTGCTGCGCTTTTTGGAACTGGAGTCAAAGTTCGTCGCTGAAGGAAGGTGAAGGGACTTGAGCGTTAGGGGAGTTTTGCTGACAGCGATAGCGTTAGCGCTCCTTGCGCTTGCGATAAAATGTGAACACCTTGCCCAACAACCTTTGCCAAAGGTCGTCGCTTTGACCTTTGACGACGGACCGCATCCCGTTTACACGCCTCAGGTCTTGAGCATCCTAAAGCGTCACGGCGTCAAAGCGACCTTTTTCCTGATTGGGAAGCGTGTGGAGCAGTTTCCCGAGATTGCCCGAAGAATCGTCGCTGAAGGGCACGAGGTCGGCAATCACACTTATTCCCATCCAGCCAATCTGCCCAAAGAGAACTGGCGGCAAGTCAGGCAGGAAATTGAGAAGTGCTCTGAAGCCATTGAGCGGGTCACTGGCGTTCGTCCAAAACTGTTCCGCCCGCCGAGGGGCTTTTTGAACTACAAAGTTCTGACCCTTGCCCAACTTGAAGGCTACACCCTCGTTTTCTGGACGGTCAGCGCTGACCACAAAGATGCGCCCACACCCAAAGCAATGGCTCAGCGAGTGTTCAAACTCGTCCATCCCGGCGCTATCATCCTGATGCACGACGGTCGCATTCCTTCCCGCTGGAAAGATGTCAAGGCTCTCCCGCTCATCATTGAAGGGCTGCAAAAACGGGGCTACAAGTTCGTCACCGTCTCCGAACTCTTCGGTCTTTCCAAACCCAACGGGAAACTCTGACAGGTCGCGGAAATGCCTTAGCGGATTTGTTGCTGATATTTTCGGACCGAGTCACGATATGCGGGCAAGACCGAAGGGCGCAACATAGTTGAGGGCGTTGGTGGTGGGACGGAGATGCTTTTTGCGGGCTCTGCAAACGATGCACCGCCCTTCGCACCTTGCAAGGCTTCTGGGACTTGCCGCATCGGTGGTCCGTGCTCAACGAACCGACCCCAATTGATGTCGGGGCGCGAAGGTGTTTGACCTTGACGGGCTTGCTGTTGACCTTGTTGGTTGCCTTGTTGCCCGCTTAAAACTTGAGCCAATTGAAGGAGCGTCTCCAAAACATGCTGCTGCCTCTGTTGGGCATCTTTGCCCAAACTGCCTTCCGGGAGGTTCTGTTCCAACCAACGCAAATGTTGCGACGATTGCTGCATCCTCTGCCTCAGTTCAGGTGGCAATGCGTCTCCGAAGAAGCCCTCCATCCTGCTCAAAGCGTTGCGAATCGTCCCTTCCTCCGCACCCAATTGCCTCAATCGCATCTGCGAAGGGGTTTGACCTTGCATTTGCTGACGGTGTAACCTTTGGGTTTCACGCAAAATTTGTGCTTGGCGCTGGGCAAGAGCCATCGCTTCGTTTTCGCCTGCGCCCATCTGCTGCGTTGCCGTTCCCTGCTCCATCGTCAAGGCTTGACGGAGATTTTCCGCCAACCGTTGCAAAGCAGACTCGGCTGCTCGTTGGTGGCGAACTGCTTGCTGGCGAATTGCTTCGCTTAAGCCTTGCCGAAGCGTTTCGGCAGCGTCGGACATTTGGGCAGTCGCCTCTTGAAGGTTGTGCAAGGCTTCTGGTGAAAGTTGCGGGACTGCCCTGAGCGCTTCGCTTAGCGGTCGTCGCATCTGTTCAGTTCGTTGTCGCAACTGCTGTTGCCTTTCAGCCAAACTTTGCTGCGGCGTTTGAAGGGCTGGTTCACGCTTGGGAGTCAAACTTTCAACCTCTCCCCATTCTGGCGGGGATGGCGGAGACAAGATTTTGCTCGGAAGTTGGGGCGAAACCTTTGGGGTTGACAAACTGCTTGGCTGTGGGTTCTCAGTCTCTTGCCTCAACAAAGTTTGGTCGCGGCGAAGCCTCTCGGTCTGCTCAAGCAATTGAGCCAACAGGTTTCGCTCGCGACGGTAAAGTTGAGCCAAAGGGCTTTGAGTCGGCGAAGTCAAACGCTCTTCCGCTTCCCGCAAATCGGTCAAGGCTTCGTGAGTTCTCAGCAAAGCCATTTCGCGCAATTCCTGTTCCATCGCACCTTGAGCCTGCCTCATCGCTTGTTCGGTCGGGCGTCGCTGCAAGATGCGGGCGACATCTTGCAATGCGAAGGCAACTGTCGGCTCATCCAACTTCTCCCACCTGTCAGCCTCACGCTTCAGTTTCTCAACGAACTCGTTTGTCCGCTCGGCGATTTGCTGCTGATTTGATGCCAGCGAAGACGGGCGAGCGTGGCGGCGAAGGGCATCGTAGATGGCTTCCTGTTGCGCCCTCAGCGCTGAAATTTCCTGAGCCAATTCAGCCAACTTCTGTTCAGCCAAACTTCGTTCCAATGCCCTTTGCATTTGCCAAAGTTCCTGCAGAGCGCCTTCCAAGTCTTTTTGCCGCAAATGCTCTTGCCAGTGGGAGAGCCACTCGGCAAGCCATTGATGGGTCAACGGCGTTTCAGACCATTGAGCCTGTTGAATCAGTTCACGCCAACGCTGCAGCCACCTTGACAGTTCCTGTTGTGCTTTCGCCCACTCGCCTTTTTGCACCCAACTCTCCCAGACCTTCAACCGCTCAAGCCATTCCTGCAAAGTCCCCGCCAACTCTTCGGGTTCACGGATACGCACTGACAGCCACTTTGAACTCGCTGACTTAGGACCAGAGACGGCATCGTTGTCCTTTGCGATTGCCCGAACCCACAAGACTTTGCCGGCAGCGTCGGCAGGAATTGGCAACGCCAAAGTTTGCTCAACCTGTTGAGACGGAGCGATGTTCAATGGGACGGAGAGGGGGGAAATTGGTGGCTGCTTTGCGTCTCCCAACCCCAACTGCAACGATACTTCGCTGACTCCGAAATCATCTTCTGCACGAACTGTCAAGGGCAAAAACCCGCCTGCCACAGCCGAATCTGAACTGACCGACACCGCAACTTTCGGTGGGTTATCGGGGCGAATGTTTATGGTCAGCCAATCGGTTTCGCCGACGAACCCGAACTTGTCAACGAACTGCAACCTCATTTTAACGGGCGCTAAGACCACGCCTTCCCATTTGACAGTTCGGTCTTCAACCGAAAGTGAATTAGCGGGGAGGAGCGAACGGCTGTCAGCGAACTCCGTTCGGGCTTCGGTCAAAGATTCAGTCGCTGTTCCAAGCACCGTCACCTTGCTTCCTTTCAAAACAGTCAAGGGTTGCCACTTCGGCGACGAAAAAGTCTCCGATGGCAAGTTCGTGTAACTGGGAGGTTCAACGGTGACCAACCATTCGGCAACTTGAGGTGGCAAAACGACTTGAAGCCTGATGCGGTTGCTTTTTACCTTGCCGCTAAAGGCGTAAAGGACTCCGCTTTCGGCAGCAGTGAGTTCCGCCCTAAATACTCCGTCGCCGACCTTTTCCATTCGGGTTCTCTCAACTTTCCCATCCATTTGCCAAGCCAGCCAAACTCGCAAGCGCTTTGGGAGCGGAAGGCGCTGCGACGATGCTTCAACTTCCGCCGCGATGATGCTCCCTTTGAGAACGGTCATCTCTCTTGTCGCTTCCTTCCCGCTCCAAAGGACTGAAAGCCTCAGCCGACCGTGCTTTTCAAAAGCCAAGATTGCTTGGGCGTCTCGGTAAAGTTCAAGGAAAGACGGAAAGGAAAGCCAGCCGAAGCGAACCGAGAGCAACACAGAGCACAGAAGTGGAAGAGCAATTGCCCAAGCGACAAAAGCCCGCTTCCGATGGTGGGCAGTCAGGTTGCTGGCGAGCCCGTTACCGTTCGCCTCTTGCCACTTGCGCCAAGCCTTGGCGATAGCAATTCGGGCAAATTGAGGCGACACGAAAGTCTCGTCCTCACGCAAATTCGCCAAGTCAAAAGCGTTTCGGAATGTCTCACCACCAACGGCGTCATCAATGGCTCTGAGAACTTGGTTCAACCGCTCCCTGAAAAGCCAACGAACTCCGAGCCAAATTGAGAGCATTGACGAAACTGTTCCCAAAGCGATGCCGAAGCGAGCAAGCCAGATAAAAGCCAGCGCTGGGACGAGTTCGGCGAAGCGGAGCAAAATTGCGAAGGCAAGGAGGACGGATGAGGCGGAAGCCACCAAGACTCCAAAGGCTGCCATCAATGCCCAAAGCCTTCGCTTCCAAACGAGCCGTTTGACCTCCTGCGACAACGCTTTCGCTATTTCAAATCGTTCGCCTATGCGAAAAGTTTGAGCCCGGACCATAAAGGGAATCGCCTGCCTTTAACATGCCGAACCTGTCCAAAGGATAGCGCAGCGGAAGTGAAACTGTTTGCGACTCCGAAGCATGAGAGTAAAGGAGCGAAATGCCTCCTTTCATGGCAAGGCTACCCAGCCTATGTGCGTTACGCCTGTTCCTTCAACCGCCTTCGCGCTTCCAAGACTTTTTGCAAGGCTTCGTCGGGCGTTTCAGCGGTGGCAGTCAGATGCCCCATCTTACGCCCAGGGCGCGGTTCTGTCTTGCCGTAAAGGTGC
>Ga0079997_114961_pt1 | contig 11254 bp, 16 predicted proteins | sample PerSpoCPS_CMetaG_FD_69200 | JGI IMG/M metagenome (GOLD analysis project Ga0079997, IMG submission 69200) | Archaeal communities from Yellowstone National Park, Wyoming, USA - Perpetual Spouter C (PS_C) MetaG (SPADES assembly) (version 2) | ecosystem: Environmental > Aquatic > Thermal springs >... | reverse complement strand
TCGGGGAGGTCCGCCGTCATCCTGCCCTTCGCCTCCCGGAGGCGCCCGAGGAGGAAGGGGAGCCCGAACCCTGAGCCCGTCCCGAATCGTTCGTGTGGTATCTTAGAGGCGGGTTCGGTCGTCGTTCTCCCGGTGCGCTTCCGGGCCGGGGAGCACGACGGATAAGGGGTTCCGGCATGCGGCGCCTCTTCCGATCCTCGCCCTCTGTCCTCGGAGCATTCCTCCTCGCGCGCTTGCCCGCTTTGATCTAGCTCGGTTTCAATCCCACGCTGGTTCGATTGAGGCCGGATGGAGGCCGAGTTGATGCGAGCGCTCCAGGAGTTTCAATCCCACGCTGGTTCGATTGAGGCGTGGACCTGCGGCAGGGGCCGGAGGCGGGCGGGCGCGCCAGTTTCAATCCCACGCTGGTTCGATTGAGGCCTCCCGGGGTCCCGGAGTGCCTCCACATGGTCAGGCCGGGTTTCAATCCCACGCTGGTTCGATTGAGGCCGGGAATCGGATGGCTGCCCCGCCTGCATCCATGCCGGTTTCAATCCCACGCTGGTTCGATTGAGGCATCCATCTTTGCCGCATAGGCCGCCATCGCTTCCACCGTTTCAATCCCACGCTGGTTCGATTGAGGCGTGGGCGGGGATCGTCGTCGTATCCACCATCACGGATGGTTTCAATCCCACGCTGGTTCGATTGAGGCGCTTATCGGAGGGCGCGGGCGCTGGGCTACACGCCGCGTTTCAATCCCACGCTGGTTCGATTGAGGCCTGGCCGGGATCTCGGTCTGGTGGGCCAGCGATCCCGTTTCAATCCCACGCTGGTTCGATTGAGGCTGACCCCGATCACGGGCATCAGCACCACGCTGGGAAGTTTCAATCCCACGCTGGTTCGATTGAGGCCCTTGCCCACTGCATGCCCATGATTTCCTCCTTTCTTGTTTCAATCCCACGCTGGTTCGATTGAGGCGGTTACTCCCTCGGGCTGGCGGGAAACCTACTCCCTAAGTTTCAATCCCACGCTGGTTCGATTGAGGCCGACTTGGCAGTTTTACTCCCACAAATTCCTATAACGTTTCAATCCCACGCTGGTTCGATTGAGGCGGGACTGGCTAACCGAAACCTACTTCGCGAAACCGGGTTTCAATCCCACGCTGGTTCGATTGAGGCGCCGGTCGGGTGGTGGTGGCGGAGCGGGGCTATCGGGGTTTCAATCCCACGCTGGTTCGATTGAGGCGAAAATGGCCGGGTATATCGGATCGCGGAAGGACTATGTTTCAATCCCACGCTGGTTCGATTGAGGCCAGCCCAGTATGGCAGTTTACTCCCATAAATTCCGATGTTTCAATCCCACGCTGGTTCGATTGAGGCTCCGGAGAAGGTTCCGGAGCCAGATCTCTCCATCTGGGTTTCAATCCCACGCTGGTTCGATTGAGGCCGGAAGGCGGGCGGTCATGTTCTGGGTGAACGTGAACGTTTCAATCCCACGCTGGTTCGATTGAGGCGGGTACAAGCAGCGCGCGTACTTCGAGCAACCCAAAGGTTTCAATCCCACGCTGGTTCGATTGAGGCCGGATCGTCCGCCAGGGGGACATGGTGTTTGAATTGTGTTTCAATCCCACGCTGGTTCGATTGAGGCGGCGGCAGCTCGATTGCCGGCATGCCCGGGATCGGCGGTTTCAATCCCACGCTGGTTCGATTGAGGCGCCCTGGTTGCCGGTTTGGGGATCGCCTGCGCCGTCACGTTTCAATCCCACGCTGGTTCGATTGAGGCCCTGGGTGGGGATGCGCCATCCGTGTGCATCCCATCGTTTCAATCCCACGCTGGTTCGATTGAGGCCGCGAACGAGGTTCGCATCGTGGCCATCCGGCGCAAGTTTCAATCCCACGCTGGTTCGATTGAGGCGATCGAGGAAGTCGTAGCTGACTTCGCTGACATTGTGTGTTTCAATCCCACGCTGGTTCGATTGAGGCCGCGTGCAGCGTACCGATCACGATATCCAGCGCCAGTTTCAATCCCACGCTGGTTCGATTGAGGCCCTGGCCCGCGTGGTGCAGTCTGGATACTGGCGCCTGCGTTTCAATCCCACGCTGGTTCGATTGAGGCGTAGTATCGGTAGGAGACGGGTTCGTCAGCGAACCCGGTTTCAATCCCACGCTGGTTCGATTGAGGCGCGATTCGCCTGGCCCGGGAGCTGCTCCTGAAGTGTGTTTCAATCCCACGCTGGTTCGATTGAGGCGGATCGCCCTGCGATGGGCTCCACGGCAGTGCGATTCAGTTTCAATCCCACGCTGGTTCGATTGAGGCGGCAAGGCTCTCTCCGGATGAGGTGCGCCGGATTCTGGTTTCAATCCCACGCTGGTTCGATTGAGGCGTCTCGGCTTGCACCTGGAGGTCTTAATCGCCTCCACCGTTTCAATCCCACGCTGGTTCGATTGAGGCGACGCGCGGGGAAGGCGGGTCGCTGCGGCTTTTTGCCGTTTCAATCCCACGCTGGTTCGATTGAGGCGGGACCTGATCCCGCCTCCGGATCCGGGCTCCCGGCGTTTCAATCCCACGCTGGTTCGATTGAGGCCCCGCCAATCGGCACCCCTACTTCTACTGGTTCCCCATGTTTCAATCCCACGCTGGTTCGATTGAGGCGCGGATCCTGGCCCTTCTGCCCGCGCTGCGGGACCAGGGTTTCAATCCCACGCTGGTTCGATTGAGGCCAGGTCAGCGAGCGGACCGCGCGCTCCGCGCTCAATGGTTTCAATCCCACGCTGGTTCGATTGAGGCCAGGTCAGCGAGCGGACCGCGCGCTCCGCGCTCAATGGTTTCAATCCCACGCTGGTTCGATTGAGGCCCCGGATCCGCCCGCTCAGGTTGAAGCAGATCCGGGGTTTCAATCCCACGCTGGTTCGATTGAGGCCCAGCGCGACGTCCGCGCGCAGATCTTCGCGCCGCGCGGTTTCAATCCCACGCTGGTTCGATTGAGGCTCAGGATCCGCAACCATGATCTCGTCGCTGTCAGATCGTTTCAATCCCACGCTGGTTCGATTGAGGCTTTCCACATCGAAGCGCGGGTAAGCGCGTGGTTGGGAGTTTCAATCCCACGCTGGTTCGATTGAGGCCAGATTTCACAAAGCGCCATTTTGCGCATATATATAAGTTTCAATCCCACGCTGGTTCGATTGAGGCAGTAGCAGTAGTAGCAATAATAATCGCAGATAGCGCGTTTCAATCCCACGCTGGTTCGATTGAGGCTGTGGCTCCCAGATGTGGGGGTGATGGGAACGATTGGTTTCAATCCCACGCTGGTTCGATTGAGGCCGCTCACGGGCTACAACCAGCGGATCTTCTGGGACTTCGTTTCAATCCCACGCTGGTTCGATTGAGGCGGTGCTGATGCCCGTAATCGGGGTCAGTCCGCTGTTCAGTTTCAATCCCACGCTGGTTCGATTGAGGCTTCCCGCTGTGCAAACTGAACCATATCGTTTGGGTTACAAGTTTCAATCCCACGCTGGTTCGATTGAGGCCGCTGGTCCAGCTTCTCCAGCTTCTTGCGAACAGCAGCGTTTCAATCCCACGCTGGTTCGATTGAGGCGGAGAATGGTGCGCAGAAAATTTTCAGCGTCTGGAGTTTCAATCCCACGCTGGTTCGATTGAGGCCAGAGCCAGAACTCGATCCTCGAGTTCGCCAATTCGCTGTTTCAATCCCACGCTGGTTCGATTGAGGCGGAGCCTCTGACGGCACCGAAGGGCTACCCCGAGGATCGTTTCAATCCCACGCTGGTTCGATTGAGGCGGTCCGGGAGTTTGGGCACGCGATACCGGTAGTCCTTAGTTTCAATCCCACGCTGGTTCGATTGAGGCAAGATGGGGTGAGCTCCTCCTCCACAGCCAGAATCAGTTTCAATCCCACGCTGGTTCGATTGAGGCCCGCCACTGTCAGCATGTTGAGGAAGTCTCCGGATCGGAGTTTCAATCCCACGCTGGTTCGATTGAGGCGCCCTGATCGAGTCCCTGTCTGGAACCCATGTAGCCCGTTTCAATCCCACGCTGGTTCGATTGAGGCGGCTGTCACGGAGGAGGACGACCCTGCCGCGATCATCGGTTTCAATCCCACGCTGGTTCGATTGAGGCGGTGCATACCGTGCTGATCGATCCCTCTTTGTCGCGCGTTTCAATCCCACGCTGGTTCGATTGAGGCGGACGGCAGCCCCATCCGTTCCCTCCGCGCCGCCGGGGTTTCAATCCCACGCTGGTTCGATTGAGGCCGCTGGGAGCAGGATCTGGAGGCGCGGCTGGAGGCGGGTTTCAATCCCACGCTGGTTCGATTGAGGCGGGCAATTGGAATCTACAGCAGAAGACCATCGTCATTGTTTCAATCCCACGCTGGTTCGATTGAGGCCAAAGATACCAGCGAGGCCGATAACGATGGCGGTTAGCGTTTCAATCCCACGCTGGTTCGATTGAGGCGCCCGCGTGCCAGACTTCCACATCGATCAGTTTAAGTTTCAATCCCACGCTGGTTCGATTGAGGCTGGGCATGGGCGTCGGCACCGGGGTGGGCGTGACGTCCGTTTCAATCCCACGCTGGTTCGATTGAGGCCCTGAGGCGGTGGGGCGGAACGCGGGCGGTGGCGGTGTTTCAATCCCACGCTGGTTCGATTGAGGCTTTCCACATCGAAGCGCGGGTAAGCGCGTGGTTGGGAGTTTCAATCCCACGCTGGTTCGATTGAGGCTCTTCTTCTGCTACATCGATGGCCTCTTGCTTGTTGTGTTTCAATCCCACGCTGGTTCGATTGAGGCCTCATGCGGCGTCCTCATCCTGGCCGTCCACCATGTCGTTTCAATCCCACGCTGGTTCGATTGAGGCCGCTTCTACTGCTGGTGGTGCGACGCATGCATTTACAGTTTCAATCCCACGCTGGTTCGATTGAGGCTATGGCGCAATTCGCTATATGGCGAAATCCAGCAAGTTTCAATCCCACGCTGGTTCGATTGAGGCCTTCGCAATGAGATCGTGTTGGCCCGGCTGGTCACCAGTTTCAATCCCACGCTGGTTCGATTGAGGCCTGGTGGATTGGACCCAACTGCGCCCATCCAGAAACGGAGTTTCAATCCCACGCTGGTTCGATTGAGGCATCCCGAACACATGCAGGCGCATCCCCTCCGGCAGCGCGGTTTCAATCCCACGCTGGTTCGATTGAGGCAGGAGGTGAACCGCTTCGCCTCGGGCGTGGGCAAGATGTTTCAATCCCACGCTGGTTCGATTGAGGCTTCGGGAGGTGGGGATGGGCGGGAATGGGCGGCTACGTTTCAATCCCACGCTGGTTCGATTGAGGCAGGCCCCTGATCACGGGGACCTCGGACCCGATCCCGGGGAGTTTCAATCCCACGCTGGTTCGATTGAGGCGATGCTGCTGCTCCTCTACGACACCGGGATGAGGGCCTGTTTCAATCCCACGCTGGTTCGATTGAGGCGAGTGGCGCGCGAGATGGAGCGCTATTTGAGGAAAGCGTTTCAATCCCACGCTGGTTCGATTGAGGCCTGCGCGATGCGATCGCTGATCTGCGCGACGCGATCCGGTTTCAATCCCACGCTGGTTCGATTGAGGCGGAGAGAATCGAGGACAAGATCGACCGCATCGACGAGGTTTCAATCCCACGCTGGTTCGATTGAGGCTGAAGAGCCCGATCGTGAAAACAATCCGCTTCAAGGGTTTCAATCCCACGCTGGTTCGATTGAGGCGGGAAAGCGGCTCGTAGTTCGCGTTGAGCAGCTCCCGTTTCAATCCCACGCTGGTTCGATTGAGGCTTCTGTTCGCCAGGTCATCGTGCACCTCCCACGCGCGTTTCAATCCCACGCTGGTTCGATTGAGGCCCCTCAGCGCCAGGTGGCTGTTGGGGCAACAACTGTGGTTTCAATCCCACGCTGGTTCGATTGAGGCCAGCTGTGGAAAACTTGCTTTTGTTAGAAATTGCTTAGTTTCAATCCCACGCTGGTTCGATTGAGGCGGAAATCCTACGCGTCCAGATTCACGCCGGAATTCGGTTTCAATCCCACGCTGGTTCGATTGAGGCATAGATCCTAACCCTGATCACCCCAGAATCGTTCGCGGTTTCAATCCCACGCTGGTTCGATTGAGGCCTTCCCACGGGCACGTCCGCATCCTCGCTGGCCCGGGGTTTCAATCCCACGCTGGTTCGATTGAGGCAAGGCGATGCGGGCCTGGAAGTTGGCCTTGATGATCCCGTTTCAATCCCACGCTGGTTCGATTGAGGCGGTGGCCGTCTTCCCAAGCCCAGGGGCAAAGGCCAGCGTTTCAATCCCACGCTGGTTCGATTGAGGCAAGCAGAGCCTGGAGCGCCTGACTGTTGGGGAGCTCGTTTCAATCCCACGCTGGTTCGATTGAGGCTAGAGGAACGCAGGCGGCCTTCTAAGCCGCTTTTATGGTTTCAATCCCACGCTGGTTCGATTGAGGCCCGGGCCGTCGCCTGGGTGCTGCGGCTGGGGATCCTGGGTTTCAATCCCACGCTGGTTCGATTGAGGCGGCCCGCTGGCGGCGTCTGGTGGATCGGGAGGTTGTTGTTTCAATCCCACGCTGGTTCGATTGAGGCGCCCTGCTGAAAAATCCAAACCTGATTTACACCCCAAGTTTCAATCCCACGCTGGTTCGATTGAGGCGCTGGACCGCATGCTGGGCTTCTATCTGGTCCCAGGTTTCAATCCCACGCTGGTTCGATTGAGGCCGCTGGCCACGCGGCTCTGGCGGAGTGGTATCTCTCGTTTCAATCCCACGCTGGTTCGATTGAGGCGACAGAAATCCAGGGCCTCCTCCGGGTTGAACCCGAGTTTCAATCCCACGCTGGTTCGATTGAGGCCCCAGGCGCTCAACGCGCCCATCAGCGTCACCCTGCGCGGTTTCAATCCCACGCTGGTTCGATTGAGGCCGCGCGCCGTCCCGCCCGCGTCGGCGCGCTTCTGCGCGGTTTCAATCCCACGCTGGTTCGATTGAGGCAGCGCCTCCTCCACCTCGCGAAGCCGGCGTCGCCACTGTTTCAATCCCACGCTGGTTCGATTGAGGCCGGTGCCCGCCGCGGCGAGCAGGCTCTGGACGAAGGCCAGTTTCAATCCCACGCTGGTTCGATTGAGGCGTGCGGATGAAGAACCTGGCGGGAGCGATGGAGATCCGTTTCAATCCCACGCTGGTTCGATTGAGGCGGGGACGGCGTATCTGGTGACGGTGCACCCCAACGGTTTCAATCCCACGCTGGTTCGATTGAGGCGGCTTCTTTCGGGAACCGCCCGCGTCTTCCGAAGGGGTTTCAATCCCACGCTGGTTCGATTGAGGCCGGGGGACATCGCCTCCAGCGTTGGGATCTCCATGTATGGTTTCAATCCCACGCTGGTTCGATTGAGGCATGCGGCCTCGGAGATCGAGGCGAGGTGCTCCCCGATCGTTTCAATCCCACGCTGGTTCGATTGAGGCCTTCTTCCAGGTGGGCGGCGAGGAGCCCGATCGCTTCAGTTTCAATCCCACGCTGGTTCGATTGAGGCTCATCCGGGAGTTGGTGGATGAGCTGCACAGCTATCAGGTTTCAATCCCACGCTGGTTCGATTGAGGCGGTGCTGATGCCCGTAATCGGGGTCAGTCCGCTGTTCAGTTTCAATCCCACGCTGGTTCGATTGAGGCGGCACGGATTTTGTCAAGTAGCCCAGTATGGTTGACAACTCGTTTCAATCCCACGCTGGTTCGATTGAGGCGCTCGACGTCGCTCATGCCATAGACCTGATGCGGCGGTTTCAATCCCACGCTGGTTCGATTGAGGCGACAAGGCCACGTTTCCAATCCAGTTCGCGACATACGTTTCAATCCCACGCTGGTTCGATTGAGGCCCCCGACGAGGTGTTGACGCGCGATGCTTTCCAGCGTTTCAATCCCACGCTGGTTCGATTGAGGCCCCCGACGAGGTGTTGACGCGCGATGCTTTCCAGCGTTTCAATCCCACGCTGGTTCGATTGAGGCGGCACCACCGGGGGGGCCGGGGTGGGCATGGGCGTCGGTTTCAATCCCACGCTGGTTCGATTGAGGCCCAATATCACGCATACGACCGCTTCCAGCTACATCCGTTTCAATCCCACGCTGGTTCGATTGAGGCCCCGCCACCGCCGGCCCGAGCTGGAAGAGCAGGATCACCGTTTCAATCCCACGCTGGTTCGATTGAGGCCGCGAATAGCTTGCGCGGCAGATAGAATGTCCCGGGTTTCAATCCCACGCTGGTTCGATTGAGGCGGTCGTGGCGGTGGTCCATCCCTGGCCGATTCGCAGTTTCAATCCCACGCTGGTTCGATTGAGGCGCTCGAGCTCATCAAGAGCCTCCGTGAGCGTTGTCAAGTTTCAATCCCACGCTGGTTCGATTGAGGCCAGGCCCTCCAGCCACTGCGCCCCCTCCGGGCGGTCCAGGTTTCAATCCCACGCTGGTTCGATTGAGGCGGGCGTCTTCCAAGCGCAGCCCTGGCGCATCGGGGAAGTTTCAATCCCACGCTGGTTCGATTGAGGCGCGATGCGATGCGATCAGTTTCCTATCGATGTCCAGGTTTCAATCCCACGCTGGTTCGATTGAGGCGCGCAGTCGGCCAGGGCCAGGAGGACGAGTTTGGCGATGTTTCAATCCCACGCTGGTTCGATTGAGGCCATCCCACGCCGACCCCGGTATCTCGTGATCTCGCCGGTTTCAATCCCACGCTGGTTCGATTGAGGCCGCGTCATGAGCTACCCGGCCATCGATGTGGTGAATCGTTTCAATCCCACGCTGGTTCGATTGAGGCCTCCCGAACATCCCGAAGACCCCGATCCCGTTATAGGGTTTCAATCCCACGCTGGTTCGATTGAGGCGAGGACGAGTCCCCAGAGCCGGAGGCAGCGGGGAGGAGTTTCAATCCCACGCTGGTTCGATTGAGGCTCCACCTCGATCTCATCCCCCGCCCGCACGTCCGCATGTTTCAATCCCACGCTGGTTCGATTGAGGCCCGGGCTGCCTGAACGGCCCGGGCGATCTCCCCATCGTTTCAATCCCACGCTGGTTCGATTGAGGCCCCAAGCCCCAAGGGGATCAGGGCGTGCTCCCCGCGTTTCAATCCCACGCTGGTTCGATTGAGGCCGGGCGATGGCAGGCGATCGGGAGGCGATGGATTACGGTTTCAATCCCACGCTGGTTCGATTGAGGCGCGCTCATGCTCCATCATCGTTTGCCTCCTCCATCGGGGTTTCAATCCCACGCTGGTTCGATTGAGGCACCCACTCCACGCCAATCACTTCCGTTTTCTGGTAGGTTTCAATCCCACGCTGGTTCGATTGAGGCGCTTCTGGGCCAGCACAAGACGCCGCGGATGGTCTCCGTTTCAATCCCACGCTGGTTCGATTGAGGCTCGGCGATCCGAAAGATGACGATATCGAAGTCGCCGGTTTCAATCCCACGCTGGTTCGATTGAGGCCGCCCTCGCCAGATCGCAGTCCGCCAGACGGGTCCGGTTTCAATCCCACGCTGGTTCGATTGAGGCCGCGGTTCGAATCCGCGGGCCGCCATGAATCCTTTTCGTTTCAATCCCACGCTGGTTCGATTGAGGCGCCGCATCCCGGCCAGATCCGCCTGCTCGAGGCCTGGGTTTCAATCCCACGCTGGTTCGATTGAGGCGGCCAGCTGGTCCTGGCCTCGACGCCGCGTCGCGTGTTTCAATCCCACGCTGGTTCGATTGAGGCGCTGCCCGCGCTTCTCGTAAGCGATGAAGATGACCAGTTTCAATCCCACGCTGGTTCGATTGAGGCGGCGGAACGCCTCGCGCGCCCGGCTTTTGCTTTCTGAGTTTCAATCCCACGCTGGTTCGATTGAGGCCCGTCGGGTCGGCCAGGGGGCCGGTGGGAGCAAGTGTTTCAATCCCACGCTGGTTCGATTGAGGCCGGGTGAGCTGCTCGACCATCATCGCCAGCCGTTCGAAGTTTCAATCCCACGCTGGTTCGATTGAGGCTCAACGACATCGGCCTCCATGGCCTCCGCCGCCTCCGGTTTCAATCCCACGCTGGTTCGATTGAGGCCATCGATGCGACGGGCGTCGGGGACGCGGTGCTGGATGGTTTCAATCCCACGCTGGTTCGATTGAGGCTCCGATCGCGCCCACCCTCACGCCAATTGTCCTGGCGTGGTTTCAATCCCACGCTGGTTCGATTGAGGCATGGATGCCTCCTCTATGCCCGCAGCCCCGATTTGGAAGTTTCAATCCCACGCTGGTTCGATTGAGGCCACATCCGTGTGCCCTTCATCAAGCATTCCGAGTTGGCGTTTCAATCCCACGCTGGTTCGATTGAGGCCCTGTCCGGCCCCACCCAGAACCGATAAAGCCAAATGTTTCAATCCCACGCTGGTTCGATTGAGGCTTCTCTATATTGTTCGAACGATCATCAGCATTATCAGGTTTCAATCCCACGCTGGTTCGATTGAGGCTAGTAGTAGCAGTAGCAAAAAGCGTAGATAGCTTTCTGTTTCAATCCCACGCTGGTTCGATTGAGGCGTAGTGGAGGTTAGAGATGGACAACATAGTCTCGCAGTTTCAATCCCACGCTGGTTCGATTGAGGCCCTACGAATTCCAGACGAAGCGAGTTTTCCACAACTGGTTTCAATCCCACGCTGGTTCGATTGAGGCAGTGTCTGACGGATGGGCCCCTTCCGGTTACTTCGGTTTCAATCCCACGCTGGTTCGATTGAGGCCGGGGGGTAATTCGATGCACCCCCAGGGAGTGGGGGTGTTTCAATCCCACGCTGGTTCGATTGAGGCCATCAGGCCAAACGGCGTCTTTGGTTACTCATCCGAGTTTCAATCCCACGCTGGTTCGATTGAGGCCCTGCGATTTCAGGGGGTGAGTGGGGGAAGGGAGAGAGAACCCCCTTCGGAAATCCAGTTCGCCCTAAATATAGCATCGATCGTGCGGTTTGTCAAGGGGTGCGGGCTTCTCCACGGATGTGGGGACGACAGGGGTCCGCGGAAGCCTTTTCCGAAACATGGGATCAGATCCCCATGGGGGGATCTTTTCGGATCAAAAGGGAAGCGGATGGTTTGGGATGGGGGGAGAAGAGAGGGGTTCGAAGGGATCATTTTATAAGCCTTCCGCGGACCCCCGGTGGCCGGATTTTCCATGGAGGTCCGCGGAAGGTTTCTGCGCCCACTGAACGCAAGGTGAGCGCTCAGGTTCCTGAACCGGGATGAGGAGAGGATGGAGCGTT
>Ga0079997_118108_pt1 | contig 11271 bp, 14 predicted proteins | sample PerSpoCPS_CMetaG_FD_69200 | JGI IMG/M metagenome (GOLD analysis project Ga0079997, IMG submission 69200) | Archaeal communities from Yellowstone National Park, Wyoming, USA - Perpetual Spouter C (PS_C) MetaG (SPADES assembly) (version 2) | ecosystem: Environmental > Aquatic > Thermal springs >... | reverse complement strand
GAGCCTCTCATCCCTCTTATACATTGCTTCAAGGTACTTCTCATGGTATTCTATCTATGTCGGGGTCCCAGCATTCTTCAGCAGATCTCTTTCTTATAGCTTAGATGTCGAGATCTCCCTCTTCCACCAGTAGTACTCAGACTCAATAGATCCTCCTTTGACAAGCAATGCTGATCCGTCTGTGATTACCATAGCTAATAAGTCGTTCAAACCTATGTCTATAAATGCCTTCTTATCCCCTACGGGATCTCTCTGCTTGGTGCTCCTCGGACCCTTGATCCTCTCCTTCTTATCCCTGTAGTTTAGCTTTATATAGCCCTTCTTATTTGATTTAGAAGGCTTCTCACCAATATCTATAATATTTAGGCAGATCGCCTACCGGCCTCATACACGATCCCCGGTCTTCCTTGCTTACCCTCCCACCTTATTTTCTATATACTTTATCCTTAGATCGAAGCCGCCCATCACCAAATAGCCTCTCCTGTTGATATGATCAAGATAATATCCATCATTATGCGAAACGCGATTCCTTAGATCTGTTCGGGATTAGTGCTGCTCTACTATTTCTCCAACTGCTCCTCCTATCCGCTTGTCCCCCGATGGTTGTTGATCATCACTGATATTCATTTGTTTTGGATTGCCTTGCTTCTTGATCCACAGGGTTTTTAGCCCTGTGGTCATCGGGGGACAAGCGGTTCATAGTCCTAGCCCAGTTTAACTAGTATATAGTATTATGGATCGTGATCTTTTCCTCATCTGATCAAAACATATCAGATGGCGAAAACTCGCATCCTTCGATGTTTCCTTGGATGGGTTGTTCTAATAGCTGGTATAGAAATTAGATATACCTTTAGATATATTATTAGAGTAACGTCTTAGATCTAGTAAGTTTTATATACTCGACTTAGAACTTTTATTTAGACAGGCAATGTCGCTTGTGAGATACGTTGCTAAAAGGATCTTACAGGCTATTCCAACACTATTTGGGGCTATGCTGGTTATGTTTATCCTGGTCAGGATATTGCCTGGAGACCCTGCAAGGCTTATAGCAGGCCCCGAGGCCCTTGAGCAGGATGTGGAGAGGATAAGAGAGCAGCTCGGGCTTAACAGGCCCATCTATGTTCAATTCGTAGACTATATGTCCTCTATCCTAAGAGGGGACTTCGGGACTTCGATTAAGTATAGAACGCCAGTTATCCAGGAGATCATTGCTAGGCTTCCCTATACACTGCTTCTCGCAGCCGCCGCAGAGGCTATAGCTGTTGCGATAGCTATACCGCTAGGGATACTTTCCGCTCTTAGACCTAGATCCAAGGTATCCTATGTAGTTTCTATCGTATCTCTTATTGGTGCGTCTACACCCATATTCTGGATAGGTCTCATATTCATATATATATTCGCTGTATCCCTAAGAATACTCCCATCTAGCGGGGCCGAGTCTCCTAAGCACTTGATACTCCCAGCTGTAACTCTATCGCTCCTATTAATGGGCAATTTGACAAGGATCACGAGGGCGTCTGTGATAGAGGCTCTGGGAAGCAACCACGTGATCACGGCAATGTCTAAGGGGCTTGTCCAGAGGGTTATTCTAGTGAGGCACGTGCTTAGAAATGCTATGATACCTATAGTAACTATTATGGGTATACAGATTGGGGCTCTGCTTGGCGGGGCTGTAATAACTGAGACCGTCTTTGCATGGCCCGGTATTGGCTCTCTCCTAGTGGACTCTCTATTCTATAGGGATTACCCTCTTGCACAGGGGATCATACTGTTTATTGTCATGGTGTTCATAGCTATAAATATATTAGTAGATGTGATATATGCATATATAGATCCAAGGGTGAGGGAGATCCTATGGAGAGGAGGGAGATCCTGAAGAAGATATTCGATGCTAGGAAAAAGAGACGCGAGGAAATGTGGGAAGCTTTGAAATCAAATAGGGCTGCCTATGTCTCGCTATATATTGTAGGTGCTCTAGTGATAATGGCGATAATGGGGTCCCTAGTGACACCTTACAACCCGTATGACTTCGATCTATCGAGGGCCAGGATGCCTCCCAGCATCTCACACCCATTTGGCACAGACGAGCTTGGGAGGGATATTCTCAGCAGGATATTCGCCGGGGCTAGATATACCATTGGCATATCGGTTGCCTCTGTAGCCCTCGGAGTATTGATAGGTGTAATCCTAGGGCTTGTATCAGGCTATCTAGGGGGTCTATGGGACACAATTATCCAGAGGATTGTTGATATTATGCTGGCATTCCCAACAATACTTCTTGCAATAGCCCTGGTAGCATCTCTTGGCCAGGGGGTTGCAAGCCTAATAATAGCTATAGCAGTGAGCACCTTCCCAGTATATGCTAGGCTCGTGAGGGGTGTAGTGCTCCAGATAGTGAGTGAGGATTATATAGCTGCTGCGAAGCTCCTGGGCAAGAGCTCGACATATATCATGTTTAAGCACGTCCTCCCCAACTCTGTATCAGCGATAATTGTCCAAGCTACATATTATATGGGGCTCTCTATACTTCTCGCATCCGCCCTAGGATTCCTAGGTTTAGGGGTACCTCCTCCAACACCTGAGTGGGGCTCCATGATTGGTAGTGGGAGGACATATCTGTTTAGCTCACCACACATAGTGGTTTTCCCGGGTCTCTTCATAATGATCTCTGCTCTGAGCTTCAACCTACTCGGGGACGGGCTAAGAGACGCTCTAGATCCTAGGACAAGAGCGCTTCTTAGGAGGGGATAGAGATGGAGAAGATCTTAGAGATATCGGATCTGAAGATATACTACTACCTTCCCCAAGGCATCATAAAGGCTGTTGACGGAGTTAGTTTCGATATATATAAAGGAGAGATCTTCGGGATAGCAGGTGAAAGCGGTTCAGGCAAATCAACCCTTGCCCTAGCGATATCAGGGCTTTTGAGACCACCTGCGAAGGTGGTCTCTGGGAGAATCCTCTTCATGGGAAGAGATCTTCTTTCCCTAGATAGTGAGGAGCTTAGAAAGATAAGGGGTAAGGAGATATCCATGATCTTCCAGGATCCTAGCACATACATGAACCCAGTATACACAACAGGTCTCCAGGTGGCAGAGGTGTTCGAAGCGCATAGAGGAGGATCTGCTAGAAAGTATTTGAGCGAGGTTGTAAAGCTCTTTAGAATGGTCAAGATAGCAGATCCCGAGAGGAGGGTTAATGCATATCCTCATCAAATGAGTGGGGGTATGAAGCAGAGGGTTTTGATATCCATGGCTATTGCTGAGAGGCCCAAGCTGATAGTTGCTGACGAGCCTACCTCGGCTCTAGATGTCACGATCCAGGCTGAAATAGTGGAATTGCTCAACGAGATTAGGAGAGAGACAGGTTCATCGATAATCTTCATAACCCATGATCTAGCACTCCTTCTAGAGATCGCTGATAGGATCATGATAATGTATGCAGGTAAGGTGGCTGAGATCGGTAGAGCCGAGGAGATAGCTAAGGATCCTCTACATCCTTATACGAAGGCTCTACTAGCATCCCTTAGGTATGAGAGGAAGAAGAGACTCCAATCAATCCCAGGATCTATACCGAGCCTTATAAATCCTCCTCCAGGCTGTAGGTTTCACCCTAGGTGTCAATATGCTATGGATATATGTTCCAAGAGGGATCCTGATTCCATAAATATTAATGGGAGAATTGTCTCGTGCTTCTTATATGGTGATCACCATGGAGGCGATTTTAAGCGTTAGAAATATCAGGAAATACTTTCCCGTATCAATCGGCTTTCTAGGATCCAAAAAATATGTTAGGGCAGTAGACGACGTGGATCTAGATCTATATGAAGGAGAGGTGCTAGCACTCGTTGGTGAGAGCGGGTCTGGAAAGACAACACTTGGAAGGATTATTGCAGGGCTCTTGAGACCGGATCAAGGAAAGATCCTATATAGAGGTATTGATATATATGAAAGGGGGGGTTTTAAGAAAGAGGTGAGGCACAAGATACAGGCTGTTTTTCAGAACCCCGACAGCAGTCTCAACCCCAGACTACAGATCTTCGATATACTCGGTGAATCAATACTTAGTAGGGAGCCTGGATTATCAAGAGAAGAGGTGCTAGATAGAGCCATAAAGCTTCTAAAGCTAGTGGGGCTGGTGGAGGATCACATATTTAAATACCCACATGAATTATCTGGAGGCGAGAGGCAGCGAGTGGCTATTGCAAGGGCTATAGCTATGGAGCCCGAGATCCTTGTAGCAGATGAGATAGTTACAGCCCTAGATGTTTCGGTAAGGGCTCAGATCATGAACCTATTAATGGATCTGAAGGAAAAGCTTGGGCTAAGCATTATATTCATTACACATGATATGGGGTTAGTGTGGAGCATCTCGGACAGGGTCGCAATTATGTATCTCGGCAAAATAGTAGAGATCGGCCCAACAGAATCGATCTTCAAATCACCTGTACATCCATACACCAAGATGCTCTTATACTCATCACCAACAGCTTCTTCAGCAGAGGCATATAAAGATCCTAACTACAAAGCCAGAGGAGAGCCCCCAAGCCCTATAGACCCTCCAAAGGGATGCAGATTTATAACAAGATGCCCCATAGCGGTAGATAAATGCTCGAAGGAGCATCCGCCCCTCACGAGAATTTTTGGAGAGCATATGGCTGCATGTATCAGATATACTGATACAGCAAAGGGATATATGCTGCAGAAATAGATCATATAGGTTTTTAAGCCAACTTACTAATATCTCTTGGGTTTACCATGATGAGGGGATTATCTAGACTCACCATGATCTCTGTAATACTTGCAATAGTGGTTATAGCAGGAGCAGCGTCATTCATAATATTGCAGCCAAGAGCACCAGCAACACCCGGAGCAACAGCGACGCAAGTAGTAACGACGCCAACAGAGGCTGGGAGAACCACCCAGCCTGGGACACCTATACAGCAAACACCAGTCTCTAAAAAAGATGTTCTGAAAGTAGCTATAGGGACTGATCTAGACACGGTAGATCCTCATGGACAGACTTCAATAACTGTTCATAACGTCTTGAGACACGTTTATGAAACTCTTGTATGGCTTGATGATAGGGGTAATGTTGTTCCTTGGCTTGCTGAGAGGTGGGATGTCTCTCAAGACGGTCTTGTATATACATTCTATCTGAGAAAAGGTGTCAGATTCCACGACGGCTTCGAATTCAATGCAACTGTTGTGAAGGCTAATCTAGATAGGTGGATAGACTCCACAGTAAGGGTTCCTTCAAGATCTCTTGTCGGTAGAATCGATAGGGTCGAGATTGTAGATGATTATACTGTAAGAGTATATCTTAAGGAACCCTATACTCTATTCCTAAAGGCCATTGGCGTATTTCGTGTTAATGACTAGTCTTGATGTTATTAAGAGGTTTGGTAATCAGACCATCACTGAGGTTGTTGGTACAGGGCCCTATAAATTCGTCTCCTGGGAGAAGGGTAGGAAAGTAGTTCTAGAGAGGTTTGATGACTACTGGGGTCAGAAGCCCGCAATAAAGAGGATTGAATGGCTAATAATACCAGAGGCATCAACAAGAATCGCAGCGCTACTATCAGGAGATGTGGACTTTATATATGCGGCCCCTGCTCCTGATCTTCCGAGGCTTTCTAACGACCCTCGTGTGAAGATCATAACGCCTGTTAGTAACTTAATAATGTTCATCGCCCTGGCCCCGAAGGGCCCTCTAGCAGATCCTAGGGTTAGGCAGGCCCTTAACTATGCTGTTGATAAGAAAGCGATAATAGATAGCGTATTATATGGCCTCGGAATCCCTGCCGATAGCCCCATACCGCCCCACTTCTTTGGATATGCTAAGATGCCTTATTACGAATACGATCCTGAGAAGGCGAAAAGACTGCTGGCAGAAGCAGGGTATCCAGACGGGTTTAAGATCGTGCTCCTACACTCGGTGGGAGGATCTGGGTATGTTCAGGATAAGCAACAGGCAGAGGCTCTACAGGCCTATCTATCTAAGATAGGAATACAGGTAGAACTCAAAACAGGTGATTGGCCATACTATATTGCTTCTCTTCTAAAGCCAACAGATCAACTTGAATGGGACGCAGCGTTAGTGGGGGTAGGACCGCCTGTGTCAGAAGCATATTTCACACTAAATAGTCAGTTCACATGCGCCCAGATCCCTCCTAAAGGCATAAACACAGCTCGATACTGCAACCCAAAGGTTGATGAGCTGATAAACCTGGCCTCTAAAGAGCTTAATGAAAACAAGAGAGCGGAACTATATAGACAGGCAATAGAGATCATATGGAGGGACGCTCCATGGATATTCCTATATACCCAAAAACAGTTCTTCGCATCATCATCAACGCTCGAAGGCATATTCGTATACCCAAGCGGACTACAGATCTATTTTCAATTCGCATACTTCAAGTAATTTTTATAGATTAAAAGATTAAAATGATCATAGCAAAGCACTAACCCCGCTACAGACAAATATAATCAAAAATCCATAACTAAAAACAGCTAAACAACTATGCCATATAGCATAAGAGAAACAGACACAAACAATAAGGCAGGAACCAAATAGATAAAACTTAAATCTGCTCACACTAGAGACATATTTAGCGGCGGTCGTCTAGCCTGGTCTAGGACGCCGGCCTTCCAAGCCGGAAATCCCGGGTTCAAATCCCGGCCGCCGCACCAAGATCTTCACACTTAAAGATCCTCGTTTATAAATCAATGATTCTCGGGATCCTCTTTGATTCTCGGGATCTTTTTCTGATCTTCGTTATGTAAACTGATCGCTGTGTTTTCTTGTTGATTTCTAGTGTGTATGTTATAGTGGGTGGTTTACTCTTGCTTGTTTCTCTAGTTTATTTGTTAATTGCTTTCTCGTTTTTTGCTTATTCTTTTGTTTGTTTATTGTTTATGTGGTGTTTTTTGGGTGTTTCTTCGATCTCTGAGATCTTAGGGTTAGGCTTTTGGAGAGGCTTGTTGGGAAGCTTGGTCTTAGGAGTGTTGCTGAGCAGTGTGTGAGCATGATGATCAATGGTAGGAAGAGGATCCCAGATCACTGTGTTGAGAAGGCTATGGAGATCCTTGGTGATGATGTTAGGGAGGTTCTGAGGGCAAGGGATCTTCTGAGGATATGCGGTGCTATAGATCAAAACGGCTTCCTAGATAGGGTTTTCATCATGGAGATCCTTGCGGAGGCATCTAGAGACGAGGTTCTCAAGAAGATGATCCTTGAGTTCTCTGTGAAGCATTTCAGAGAAGATCTTAGAAGATCCTAGGCATGATCCCAGCGGATATAGAGTTCAGATGGGATCAGGGCTTTGAGGAGTTCCTCAGGGAGAGGAAGAAGAGGGTGAAGATCAAGAGTGAGGGCACAATGAAATACTATAGAAACCTATTCAGAGAGCATCTAGGGGGCAGAACCCTGAACCAAGAATTAATAGACTATGTGATCAGCCACCCAGTTAAATGGCTTAGAAACGTGTTTAGGCATTATATCCAATATCTATACTATACTAGGAGGATCTCTCCAGAGACATATGGCTGGATAATGGAGGTTGTGCCTAGCAGAAGCTATAGAATGGATGTTAGACCATACCCCATCAACATTGAGGATCTGAGGAGGACTATGGATTTCCTGAGGGAGAGGCATAGGAAATACTATGTGGTGTATAGGGCTATGCTTGAGGGGGGTTAAGGCTTAGCCACACACTCCACATGATCGAGAACTTCAGACAAGAAGAGGTTATAGAGATACCAAACACAGCAATAGTTACCAAGACAAAACCATACACGGGAGAACCAAGACTGCTATCCCAGGAAGACATAATAGCATCAGAGCAGGTTCCGTCTCTTTAGGGCTGGGCTTTTAGATTTTCACCCTATATTTTATGGAGGGGAGGTTGAATCTCAATGGACGGATATGAAGAAAAAGATGAGCAGTTGAGCACAGAAGACATTCTAGAGAGAATTATGGAGATGCGGGATCAGGCTTGGTTTCTGCTGCGAGAGGTTGTTGATCAATGCAGAGATTCATATCTTATGGCTATCTTGGAAGATCTCAAGGAGAATCCATTACATTAAATAAAAGAGCAAGCCTCGTCCTCTAGGGCGGGGTGAAAGCTTAAAACATCCTCGGTTTATATATCTTCACAACTGAAAGCCTCGTCCTTCAGAGTGGGGATGGTTTTATTAGCTTCCAGGTTTTTGTTTTTGGAGGAACTCTATTGCTTCTGGTGATGAGGGTTCGCCAACCCTTTCAATAGATATGTAAACCCGAATAGATGGGGGAACAAATGAACAGCTAAAAGATATATTAGAATTGAAAGCCTTATGATAGTAAGACCACAAACCCTCCTGCACCAGCGGGTGGGGTGGAGATTGAAAGGGGATTATGAGGTGTTAGCGGGGCTGTATCCTTTTTCATGGTAGTGGTTAAGCTTATAAGCATCCAAACCATAATTGTTTTGATGATGAGATGATATCTCTGCTAGATCTTGGTGTAGAGAGACCTCGGGATGCTATAACCTTTAGAGCTCCCGAGACCGAAGCCCTGTATGAGGGCTATGCCCAGAAGGGCTTCGGGTTCTTAAGCATAGATGGGAGCCCCTTTCCGCGGGCTCAACAGCCACCCATGATCCCACAGGGCTAAAAACCCTGTGGATCAAGAAACATAGCAACACAAACAAAAGAAAATCAATAACCATCAATGACCATCGGGGGACAAGCGGTTCATGGATATGGTGCTGGGGATGCGGAGGATGGATATGACCAGCGCTATCCAGCTGAATGAGAGCATCTTGGTTGATACGGGGAGTAGAAGGATCTATCTATCCAAGCCTGTTCTCACCGCTGAAGATGAGATTGCCTCTTCCTTTGCATCTGTGTTGGAGGAGCTTGGTATTAGGTATAGCATTGTGGCTGGGTATATAGCAATAATGTTTGGCAGGTCTAGGAGGAGTGATGATATAGACTTCATAGCCTATGGAGTGGGGGAAGAGAAGTTCCTAGAGCTGTGCAGAAGGCTTGGAGGGGCTGGGTTCGAGCTTATGCAGGGCGATATCTCTTCTGAGGAGTCTTTGAGAAGGATTTATAGGGAATACCTTGGGCAAGGGTACAGCGTTAGGTTCATGTATAGAGGCACCATATTGCCCAACATAGAGTTTAAGCTGGCTAGAACACGCTACCAAATATACAGCATTGAGAATTGCTACGAGGTAGTGCTGAACAATAGCTTCAGGCTGAGGATAGCACCTATAGAGCTCCAGATAGCGTATAAGCTGCGGCTTGGATCAGAGAAGGATATGGGGGACGCAGCATTCCTCTACAGCCTCTTCAACCAGGTGATAAATGGTGAGGAGCTTAAGATGTGGTTTGAGGAGCTAGGGGTAAATATAAAGTTGCTCGTCTAGAACTAGGTGGAGACTATGGGAGGGGAAGGTGGGGCTGTTGAGGAGCTCCTGGAGGATAGGAGGAGGAATCTGGAGGATATAATTCGACACGCTATCTGGAATGCCGAGATGGTTATTAGAATGGGGAGGAGGTGGTTCGAGATCAGGGACAGGTGGCTTAATGAAGCATGGAAGGCAGATATGGAGATGATCAAGAGAAACCCAGAGATCAGGGAAGCCCTTATAAAGAGCCTAGAGATCAAATCAAAGATCGAGCACGAGCTGGACACGATGATCGAGGAGCAAGCTAGAAAGAGAATGACAAAACAAACGACAAACCCCGCTCTTTAGGGCGGGGATGGTTTTAATAACTCTTCCCAAATAGATGGGAGAGCCGATGAACCGCCTGAAAGGAATGGTCTAAGATCAAAAATATCTATTTTGTCTCCATAATATCTATCCTTATTTTTACTGCGGTTTCTCCCGATCCTCTTAGTTGCCATGATAGCACGAGATCTATTGTGTATTCGCCTGCCTCGATCTTCATCGGCGCGTCATAGCCAGGTATTATTACCATGGGTCTTATGCATTCTCCTGTTGAGATTGCGCATAGCATGTTGATCACATAGGTTTTGTTGTTTCCTTTTAAAATTAGTTTTGCCCCTCCGATAACTTCTATTGAGCCAGATCTACTTGGGACATCCACAGCAGCCCTAGCTATTATTGAGGTTTCGTTTCTAACTATTAGCTTGGCAATGCTGCTATACTCTCTATCTCCGCCTGAGCTAATTCTACCGAGATCAATATTTATGGTGCTTGGAACCATCTCAACATTAGCGGTAGCACTAAAGATCCCTGTGATCAATATGCTTCCAACAACATCCCCCACAATCTTCGCCAGGGCATCCGCAACCCCGCTAACAGCTATAACCCCTAGCACAATGCCTACAATCAATGTGATAACATATACCCTTTTCAACACAGCACCCCCAATACTCTGTTCATTAAAAAAGATATTAGTGGGGGATCATATGCTGGTCTTTAATATTCTCCTCTATATTTTTTGGGGATTTATATGACTATCCCTCATGAGGTTCTTGAGAAGCTATATAGGTCTATGAGTGATGAGGAGATAGCAAGGCAATACGGCTATTCCCCAAGGTATATACTAAAGCTGAGACTCAGATATGGCTTGTATAGAAGGCGGAAATGGAGTAGATGTCCCGAGATACCCAGGGAAGATCTTGAGAAGCTATATAGATCTATGAGCTATGATGAGATAGCTAAGATCTACGGGGTATCTACTATCTGCATCAAGATGCTTAGACTCAGATATGGGCTGTCTAGGAAGAGGAGGGCCTGCCCCGAGATATCTAGGGAGGAGCTTGAGAAGATGATCGATAAAACAGATCGTGAGATAGCTATGATCTATAACACTAACCGTCAATGCATCACACGGAGAAGGTTAAAGCTGGGCATCAAGAAGAATGTTGGTGTTAGGAAGTTTATCGCTAGGTGGGCTGATAAGATCGAGGATCTCCTGCTTAGAAAGATAGAGGTTGAGGGGATATGCTATACAACACCTAATGAGATCAAGGAGAAGCTCAGCATAAACACACGCACAGATGTATGTAATGAGCTTATCAAGAGAGGATACAAGATCTTCAAGATATGGGGTTAGATATCTTGGTCACGGTTTCCCACACACATTCATTTACAAACCAGGCTGTGAGGAGCTAGTAGCAACAGAGATCCTGATGGAGATCATGAAGCAGGTTGAGAGGACAAAAAAGAGAAGAGACATAAAAGAAGTCAGGAAAGCCGTTAGGAGTATAATAGCTAGGCATATACTGCCAAAAGAAATGGAGGAAGCATTG
>Ga0079997_125558_pt1 | contig 11313 bp, 9 predicted proteins | sample PerSpoCPS_CMetaG_FD_69200 | JGI IMG/M metagenome (GOLD analysis project Ga0079997, IMG submission 69200) | Archaeal communities from Yellowstone National Park, Wyoming, USA - Perpetual Spouter C (PS_C) MetaG (SPADES assembly) (version 2) | ecosystem: Environmental > Aquatic > Thermal springs >... | reverse complement strand
AAAGAGTGGTGGCCCCAATAGGCCGGTTAGACCACTAGCTAGGAAGAAACTTATGTCTAAAGGCTTGGCCTACCCCAGTCGCAACAGACAGTAAGCAAGCTACTAGAAAAAGTTAGGGAGAGTCGGCTCCAACAGTAGGAAAAATTCCTGAGCTGGGCGCGCTACGACCTGGACAAACCATCCATAAGAATCACCCCAAACCCCATACTGAGGAGGATGATTTGGAGATGGCTCGAAACATCCTACTATACCTCACAGAGAGCGCCAAGAAACTACTACCAAGATAAATAAAGACCTCAAAGGGGCTAATACTCCCAAGAGAAATATACTACACACTAACAAACATAAAAGGGTTTAGAGAAGGAGATAGGAGTAGTAAAGAAGGAGAAATAATCTAAACTAAGACACATGCTAGGCATAGAACATGGAAACATACCAATACAATTAGACCTATGGGGAAACGAGGTAATATTCAGGGGAAAAGGACAAACAACACTATACGGATATCCAAGATACGAGACATAAGCTAATATAAATATTTATTTTATAAAAATCGCGATAATCACCAGATAATAGTTTGATGGGTCGATGACCACATGGTCTGTCGTCCAAACGGAGTCATATCCTAGTTTCTCAGCAGCGACGGCTACCTTGAGGACTGACTCGCGAGACAGGTTTTTCCCGAAGTGGGGGATCGCCACTCCTAGACCTACCCGGGCCACACCGCCAAGTTCTCGCACCAACCTATATAACTCCTTCACGCGCAATCCGGCTCTCCCAGCGATAAGCTGGCAGGCCTTGAAAAAGGCGGGGATTATTGACGCTTGTTTATGGATAAAAAATGGGTAGCTGGCCGAGACGGCGTTCTTTAGCCGTCACCTGGGGAATGGTGACTCTATGTACTCTACGAAGAAGTTCATCGTCTTGTCGCTCCAGAGGAACTCCCTGTCCGCCCTCTGGCTAGGCCCTATCCTTACGTTTCCGTCCTGGTCCCTGATCGGCTCTCCAAGGTTGCCCTCAGGCGAGAAGGGCTCGAAGATCAGCTCCTTCATCTCCTCATACCTCTGCTTAATCTCTCTGAGTGTCTCCTCGGGTATCGCTGGGCTTAGCGGCGCCAAGTATACGGTGCCCTCAGGCTTTCCCGCGAGACTCTGCTCAACCGGCCTCCTCCACCTCCAAGGGGTCATGTCGCCCAGCCTTGTCCAGATGTCGACGGGCTCCCAGCTATTCGTAGCGACCATCCTGTAGAAGAACTCGTATATGGGGCCCCAGTTCACGATCTGTCCCGTAAGATGCGCGTTGGGGCCGAAGCTTGACATGTCGCTGTAGTGGCTGAAGCTCCATACGCGTCTCCCCTTCTGTGTGGTGTACTCCTCCGCCACCTGCAGTACCGTCGGTGTATCCTCTGTGAATGCTAGGACATCCGCGTTTGTGTCTTCGATGAGTGCGATGGCGGCCTCCCTAGCCTTCGGAGGGTCGACCCAAGAGTTGATCCAGACCACGTGGGCCTTGATGTTCTTTCCCGTCCGTCTCTTATACGTCGCGTTGGCTCCGAGGACAAAGGCGTTTATGTGCCGTACGACCTCGGGTATGGGGAAGGCGCCGACGTACCCGACCACGCCCGACCGGGTTACCGCCCCAGCTGCGAGTCCGTTGAGGTAGTATAGCTGGTAAAACTCAGCGAAAGCGGTGCTCATGTTGGGAGTCGTGCGGTAAGGCTCCGGCGCCGCGCCGCTCATGTAGCCAGAGATGTGTACGAAGTATTTGTCGGGGTTCTTCCTAGCAGCCTCCACCATGGCCTCCATGTAGCCGAAGCTGCAGGCTATCACCAGCTCGGCGCCCTGGTCCAGCAGGCTCTTGATCGCTGAGGAGGCCTCTGGGTCCGCGACAAGCTCGATGTAGGAGCTGGAACTCCCGGGTACACGCGAGTCTGCATATTTTCTTCCAAGGTCGTGGGCGTATGACCAGCCGTAGTCCTTGGCTGGCCCTGGGTAGAAGTAGCCCGCCTTAACGCCTCTAGGCCTCTCGGCGCCGACGGTCTTGATTTGAGTCTGGGTTACTGTCTGGGTTCGAGTGATGATTGGAGCCGCGGACTGGCCTGCGAGGTAGCCCGCCACGCCGCCTACCGCTAGCCCGGCGGCAACCCCACCCACCGCTGCAGCCCTCGAAAGACCGGCCAGAAACTTTCTTCTGCTCAAGTTTTCCCGACTCATCGAGACACTCCTGGAAGCCGGTGGTTAAAAATCTGGCTTTCAGGTCTAAGGTAAATTTGCAGGATCGCGCAGCTTTCACGGACATGCAAAATTGCCGACCTCCAATACCCACCTCTTTAAAAGGAGCCTCGACCCAATATAGTGGTGGCCTTATGACGATATCTTCGGGCGGGCCGTCAGGTAACTCCGCTTCACCCGTCGTCGAGATGCGGGGGATCGTAAAGCGGTTTCCCCTCGTCCTGGCCAACGACCATGTAGACTTCACCATCTATCCCGGCGAGGTTCACGCCCTCCTAGGGGAAAACGGTGCGGGGAAAACAACGTTGATGAATATTCTGTACGGGATCTACCAGCCTGACGAGGGTGTCATAAGGGTCAGGGGGGTTCCCCAACACATTAAGAGTCCTAGAGACGCCATCAGGCTCGGCATCGGGATGGTTCACCAGGATTTCAGGTTGATCGAGAGCCATACCATCGTCGAGAATGTCTTCCTCAACCATCCCCGTCTCGGCTTCCTCCCCGACTGGAGGGCGCTGGAGGAGGAGCTCAGAGCGATCATAGAGGGCTACGGCTGGTCGATCGACCCCAAGTCGAGGGTAGGAGCACTCTCGCCGGGTGAAAAGCAGCAGGTCGAGCTCCTGAAGCTGCTGGTTAGAGGGGCGGAGATCCTGCTCCTAGACGAGCCGACCAGCGTCCTGACACCTATCGAGAGCAGGATGCTTTTCAGGACTCTTAGGAGGATGGCGGATGAAGGGAAGAGTATCGTCCTGATAACTCATAAGCTCAACGAAGCGATGGGCATCAGTGACAGAGTCACCGTCATGAGGAGGGGGAGAGTCGTGTTGACGAAACTGACCGGGGAAACGAGCATCGAGGAGCTCTCCAACGCTATGATAGGTGCAAACGCCAGTATGGCTGGGGCTCAGCCGTCTTCAGGTGGCGCGAGGGAGAGGGAGCTCCTGCTCTCAGTCAAGGGTCTGAGGGTGATGGGCGACAAGGGCGTGCTCGCGGTTAAGGGGGTCGACCTTGACGTCTATAGCGGCGAGATACTCGGGATAGCTGGAGTCAGCGGCAACGGCCAGGTGGAGCTGGTCGAGACGATAACGGGGATCAGGAAGCCCCTTTCAGGAAAAATTCTCTTTAGAGGCGTCGACGTAACCGGCGCATCTCCGAGGAGGCTGATGGAGCTTGGGGTAACATACATACCTCCAGAGGGGCGGAAATGGGGGGTCGTTCCCGAGCTGCCAATCTACGAGAACGTGGCGCTACGGGTCGCCCGGTACCCACCATACTCCTCGAGGCTGGGGCTCATAAGGTGGAGAAACATTATCGAGATGGCTAGGAGAGTCGTCTCTGAGTTCAAGGTCGAGGCAGGCTCGATCCACTCGAGGGCATCAACCCTCTCGGGGGGAAATGTCCAGAGACTGATTCTTGGCAGAGAGCTCGAGACGACCAAACCCGCGCTACTAGTCGCCGCCTACCCCACGAAGGGCCTCGATATAGCCGCAACCGAGCAGATCAGGAGGCTCCTCATAAGCCTCCGCGAGAGGGGGATCGGAGTTCTACTCGTGAGCGAGGACATCGACGAAGTCCTCGAGCTTAGCGACAGGGTCGCGGTGATGTTTGATGGAAGGGTAGTCGGCATCCTTGGGAGGGATGAAGCCTCTCCCGAACATATCGGCGCGATGATGTCTAGGGGGGCGCCCCTCCATGCAGCGACGTAGCGGGCTTATGGCCGGCGCTCTCGGCATCAAGCTAGAGCGTCGCCCCGAGTTATCCAAAACATGGTCCGTTCTCGTGACCCTGATGTTCTTGGGCCTCGCCTTCCTACTCTCTGGAGCTATATTCCAGCTCCTCGGGTATAGCGCGCTCGAGATATACTCGGCATTTGTGAGGACGGTCCTCAGCCAGGCAATGGTTGAGGAGATCTTCAGGAAATCTGCGCCAATAATATTGGCGGCGATCGGGCTCTCCTACTCTTACCGCCTCAACTTCTGGAACATAGGGGCAGAGGGCCAGCTCTACATGGGGATGATAGCCTCCACCGGTGTAGTCGTGCTAAACTACGCTGGCGTGTTGCCCGGCGGCCCACTACTCCTATTCTTCACCGTAGCCGCCTCCGCCCTCGCGGGGGGAGTCTGGAGCCTGATACCCGCCGCCCTGAGAGTACGGGTAGGGGCAAACGAAATCATAACGACGCTGATGCTGAACTATACTGCCATTCTCCTAGCAGACTACCTCGTCCATGGGCCTTGGAAGGACCCCGCCGGCTACGGCTTTGCACAAACAATACAGTTCCCGCCTGAGGCTCGTCTGGCGCCGCCGGGGACACCCGAGTGGGCTGTCTTCCTAGCAATCGCGTCTGCCTGTGCGGGAGCCACGTATTTCGTCTTCAAATATACTGTCTACGGGTTCGAGTCCAAGGTTGTTGGGCTTAACCCCTACGCCTCGAGGTACGCCGGCATCCGCTCGGGCTCGGTCATCATTAAGGGGGTCTTCGTCTCCGGCGTACTAGCAGGTCTGGCAGGGCTCATAGTCGCAGGGAACCTCATCGGCAGGCTCAGACCCGGCGCCTCACCGGGCTATGGCTATCACGCCATCATCGCCGCGCTCTTGGGTGGGCTGAATCCCCCGATCGTCCTCCTAGCCTCGCTTCTCTTCGGGATGCTGCTAACCTCAGGTGATGTCCTACAGGCCTCGCTCCAGATGCCTAAGGCCGGGGTCCAGATAATCATAGCGATGATCTTCATAACCACAATCACTGCAGAATTCGTGAAGAGGCATAGGATCCGGGTCGTCCGTAGAAGGGGAGGTGCTGTTTAGTGCAGGAGGCCATCGCCTTCGCCGAAACTCTACTCTCAAGCGCGGTCGCGGCAGGCACGATATATCTTCTGGCCGCGGTAGGCGAGTCTATCACCGAGAGGTCGGGCGTGATCAACCTCGGCATCGAGGGAATCATGGCGCTCGGCGCAATAACATCCTTCCTCCTCACACTCGCTTATGGTCACGCGGCGGCTCTGCTCGGCGCGGCCGCCCTCGGAGCCGCGCTGGGACTTGTCCACGGCTTCCTCACCGTCTCACTGAGGCTAAACCAGGTCGTGGTGGGGCTGGCGGTTACCTGGCTTGGGCTGGGGCTCAGCGGGTTCGTCGGCGCACCGGAGGTCGCCAGGTCGGTTCTGGAGTCTCTTAACCCAGCCGTGCCTGGACGGCTAGCAGAGCTGAAGCAGGCTCCGAGGCTGCAGGAGGTGGGCATCGCCCCCCTAAGCCATTTACCCATCCTCGGACGCGCCTTCTTCGCCCAGAACGCGATGGTTTACTTCGGCCTCGCCTCAGCCGTCCTCGCCTGGGTGATCCTCTTCAAGACGCGCTGGGGGCTGTCGCTTCGGAGCGTGGGGGAGAACCCAGCGCTGGCAGACTCCTCCGGAATAAACGTTTTCCTCGTCAGATATGCCGCGACGATAGTGGGGTCAGCCTTCGCCGGCCTAGCGGGCGCCTACCTCTTCATAGGATACCAGCCCTTCTGGGTGGAGAACCTTACGCGGAGCAGAGGATTCATCGCCCTGAGCCTAGTCATCCTAGCCTCATGGAGCCCCCTAAGGATAATCGGCGCGGCGTTGCTGTTCGGAGCTCTCGAGGCGCTCCAGTTCCGCGTGCCTCTCCATGGACTTGGCGCCGCGACTCCCCAGCTCGTAATGATGCTCCCATACGTGATCACAGTACTAACGCTCATGGCTGTCTCACTCGCTACTCGGGGGAGGATCCCGGCCCCCGCCGCGTTAGGCAAGCCCTACACCAGAGAAGATTAGGCCTAGAAGGCCTTCGTCCAGCCCCATCACCGAGCCATCCTCGATCTTATCCTCCAGACGAGCGCCAGTGGGGCGACGGAGATCAGACCTGTCAACGCGAGGACGAGGTATCCGGTAAAGAAGCCACCCAAATCTATCACATAGCCTATGAGCGGTGTGGATAGCCCTCCGCCCCCCAAAGCAACGCCGTAGATGATGCTTGTGGCAAGCCCCTTTCTCTCCGGCATGATCTCATGCATAATCAGGATGAGGAGGGTGGTCATCGAGACGAAGCAGGCTCCCTGGAATGTGACGATCAGGAGCATCCAGATCGGGTCCACAATAGGTAGAAGCGTGAGGAGAGATGAGGCTAGGCCGATAACTAGCAGCGTCACCAAGTATCTTCCCCTAACGTCTGAGAGCCAACCAAAAACCGGGACGCCCAGGATAGCCCCAAAGAAGTGCACCGTTAGGAGCAGCCCGCCGAACTCTTGACCAAGCCCCCTCGAGACCGAGAGCAGCGAGATGAAGCTAGTGACACCGTTCGCGGCTACGTGGGCACCAACTCCACCAACAGCCACAAGACCCGTCAAAACGGCTACACTACGAACAGAAGGCCGCGTCAGGGGCTCCTGCCCCGTCTCGCCGGCGCCGTTCGGCATGACCTGCTCACCGCTCTCGACCTTAAGCAGGAAGTACTGCAGGGCGAGGGCTGGGATTATGAGGAGCAGGAGGCCCTCAAACCCCAGCGCGCCCACCAGGAAGAGGGTTAGGAAAGGAGCGCTCAAAGCGCCAACCCTCCCAGCTATCATGAAGATCGAGAAGTAAAGCCCCCTCCTCCTCGACTCGTAGGAGGAGTATGCCGAGGCCACCGGGTGGAAGATGGCGGAGCCCGTGCCGGCGGCCGCGGTGCATAGAAGCGACAGGCCATAGTTCCTGACGAGGCCTAGAAGCCCAACCCCCAGCCCGCCGATAAGTACCGAGAGGGGCAGCATAGCCCTGGGCCTAAGCCTATCGAATACGTGCCCGAAGAATGGCTGAAGGATGGCGGAAGATATGAGGTAGGCGGCAGCGTAAACACCAACTAGACTGTAAGACAAGCCGTACAGTCGCATCAGGATGGGGTAAAGGGGAGGAAGCACGGTGCCGTACAGGTCATTAACTAAATGGCCCATTGATAGCACCGTGAGCTGCCTTGCACGTCCCATGACGATTTGGGCGACAACACGCGTTGCGTCAAATATTTAAGTGTATTACTCAAGAAGACCAAGCGCCTCTCGACATGACAACTCATAAATAGTGTCGCGGCGCTGCCTCGGCGAATGCCTCGTCGCCCCGCATCGCACTTTAGACGAAAATATAGGCTGAGGATGGGATACGAAGGCGAGTACTACTTGATGAAGAAGTTCGTCAGCCTTGGCCGCCCAGGCTATTATGCGGTCAGGACACCTGGCAGCGGGACCGGCAAGACATACAAGCCCGACCTCCTAGCCGTCGACGACGGCGAGCTGTGCGCGCTAGAGGTCAAGTCTACGAACAGGGACAGGATCTATGTGAGGCCGGAGCAGCTCGAGAGGCTTCTGGGCTTTGTGGAACTCTTCAGGGTCAAGTGTCCACATTGCGGTGGTACATTCACTCCCAGGCCCATCCTAGCAGTCCGCTTCTTAGGGAGGGGATGGGTATTCCAGGAGGTGAGCGGGTCCGGCACCCTCTACGTCTCGAGACCCGGTCTAGACTCGGGCTCGCCGCGAAGAGATATACGTGGCTCCGGGGTGTTTTCGGGGCATGATGCTGCAGGGGAAGAGGTGCCTGATAGCTGGGGCGACAAGCGAGATAGGCCAAGAGACCGCGAGGCTCTTCGCACACCACGGCGCGAGGCTCGCACTCGTAGCGCGGAGGCTGCAGATTCTGAGACGGCTGGTGGCGGAGATATCCGAGAAGGGGGGCGAGGCGGCGATTGTCGCGGCCGACCTGGAGAGACCTGGAGGAGCGGAGCGCGCGGTCAGAGAGGCGCTCGCTAGGCTTGGCGGTTTAGACGTCCTCGTCAGCTACGTCGGAGCGAGATTGGAGCCTAAGATATGGTACTCAAGCATCGCCAAGGTTGATGAGGCGAGTGTGAAGAAGATAATGGAGTCCGATTTCTACACGGCTCTCCGACTGACACAGGCATCCCTCAAGGCGATGCGGGGGAACGGCGGTGTCATCATACTCACCTCCTCCACACCAGCTTTAAGCTGGTACAGGTTCGGAGCTGCCTACTCTCTGGCAAAGCTCACGGTGGTCGGGCTGGTAAGGGCCATAGCGGCAGAATACCCGACATATGGTGTGAGAGCCTACGCTCTAGCCCTCGGAAACATAAAGACAAAACCAACCTACGGGAGGCTCAAGCCCAGAGAGAAGAGGATGCTCGCCCTGGAGTCGCCTATGAGGAGGTGGGGCGAGCCGCGGGAGGTAGCTAGCGTGGCGCTGGCGCTCGCCTCAGACCTCTTCAGTTACGTCAACGGTCAGGTAATAGTAGTCGACGGAGGAACCCTGATGCTTAGTTGATCTCTCTCAGAGCCTTCTCTATCTCGCTATAGTTAGGCTCCCTGCCCGGATCCTCCGATATCCAGGAATATCTCACAACGCCCTGCCTGTCGATCACGAAAACTGCTCTCTTAGAGACGGTGTACCCCTTCATCCCTAGGAAGTCTTCGTGAACCCCCGCGTAGAGGCGCGAAACCTCGCGGTTATAATCGGAGAGAAGCGTAAAACCTAACCTGTTATGGTCTGCAAACGCCTTGAGCGTGAATGGGTCGTTAACGCTAATACCTATTACGGCGGCGTCTAGATTGGCGAAGGACGATAGGCTGTCCCTCAATGTGCACATCTCTTTAGTGCATACGGATGTGAAGGCTCCGGGGAAGAAGGCTAGCACCACTTTCTTGCCACGGAACTCGGCTAAGCTTCGCGGCTTCCTATCATAGTCGAGCAGCGTGAAGTCCGGCGCCTTATCACCGACCTTTACAACCATAGCGCCACTCCCAACGAAGCTCCAAAATATCTATCTTACTAACCTACTCGACCAAAACTCGGGGCTGATGCAGAATAAGCCGGCCCAAAGCCCGAGCCCCATAATCCGCTAACGAGCCGACATCCTAGGCGTCATATACAGGTCCAAGACCGGGAACACCAACCTGAAGTGGAGGCAGATTAGGGGGAATATTGGGAGGCTCACGGGTGTAGCCTCGCCAAACTCCATAGTGAACCTGCTTGAGGCTAAAGTCTTGACCAAGGAGTATGTACTCGCTAAACTCCATAGTAAACCTACTTGAGGCTAAAGTCTTGACTAAGGCGTAGGAGGATGCTCTGACCGTTATTTGGCTTTTCTAAGGCCCTATAGGTTCCTGCTGTGGGGTCTCTGTGGGGAGCGTGAAGAAGGCGATTATCTGGAGAATGAGCGCGACAAGCCAGATTATGAAGCCAATGAGTATTATATATAATATAAACTGGGTTTGGAGACATAGCTTAGAAGATGGTAACGAGGGAAAGGAAAGAGGGGGAGGCCGTGCTTTCCCCAGCCTGACACTAGAGAAACCCAGAAGACCGGAAGGTAATATATATGGACCACGCCACTCCTTATGGAGTGGCAGATATATCCTAGTGGCCGTTCCAGCCTTCTGGGTCTTTTCTCCGTCGGGCTGGAGTCGGCCCGGCCTCCTTGAAGGCCAGTGGCTAACCAGCTAGCAAAATACGCAAGAGGCGAATATGAGGTATATATGGGGCCTTATCTCCCTATTGGCGATGCGTCGTGATGAAAAATAGTGCTGCACTAATTCTGGCTGCACCGCTGCTTCTCCTAGTGCTGCCGATAGCCTTTGCCGCTGAGGCAGAGACGATATTCAGCAAAGTCTTCGCAGCAGCGATCGCCTTTGCAGCAGCAGTCCTCGCGTCAGGCTTCGCCATATCGAGGGCAGGCTCAGCCGGGCTCGCCGCCTCCGCAGAGAGGCCCGAGGTACGCACCGTCGCCATCATCATCGCGGCCTTCGGAGAGGCATTAGCCATCTACGGAATCGCGATAGCCTTCTTTATACTGGGCGCAGGCTAAACATACACGCCTCACAGGGCCCAGCACAGCCGACCAATTTATGATACAGAGATCCATACGAGAAGGTGCCAGACAGTGGCAGATAGTGTCCCCATAAGTCTCGTCACATGGCTAGAGGAGGGCTCCACGGGGGGACTCACGATAAACGAGGAAGATATCCTACAGAGAGCGCGAGGTCTTGCCAGATGTTAGGGAGCTGGTGGCGAGGATAGTGAGAAAATAAGATGTGCCTTAGTAATAGTTGTGAGAGAGTTCGGGGCCGCTTCAGTCGCCCGAGCCTGGTAGAATTGCGGGGGGTGGGATTCGAACCCACGAACCCATCCGCCCGGACCTTTCTCTGGCCTACGGGAGCGGGTCTCCAATCCATGGCTCGATGTGTTGGATCTTAAGCCCGCCGCCTTTGACCTGGCTCGGCCACCCCCGCGCCTCCCCGCGAATACTCTCACCCTCATCGCGATATAAGTTGTGTCCGGGTTATGAGAAGATGCTTCCGAACCCCGCGAGCGCTCTCTCATCCTCCTCCTTCAGTTTTCTCAAGACCTCTTGAAGCTCATCACCCTCTATCCTCCTCGCCTTACCCTCGAGGAGGGTCTCGACGCGTTTTAGCTGCTCCTCTGTCCCCAAAACCCTTATATATGTTCCTTCCCTGCCGAGTAGGGTTGAAGCGTCTTTGGTGAGTATGTTGGCCTTTGACGCGACCTCGTCGGTCAGAAGGATCCTCTCGACCTCGGCGCCCCCCGTCTTTACGTGGTAAACTACTTCTCCGCTTGCCACATCCCTAGTCCCTCGGTCTCGCTATTAAGCCCTTCCCAGACCTTCTCGAATACGGTCCTCGACACTGAGAACAACACCGGGCTCGTCACTTTTTGAATCTTATATTTCTGGCCTCGGGTATCCGTGTACTGTTGTGTGTCCTTTTCCCCTGAATATTACCTCGTTTCCCCACAAGTGCCTTGTGGCTTAATTCCTGGGCTCTTTCGTCTCTCTTCGCTACCTTTTGGCTATTCCTGTGACGTTTTCGGCTCTCATCTCAGATTCCCTATATCCTTTCGCCTCAAGGCCTATTGCCATGCCTCCACTCCTCTCCCATGATGAGCTACTGGAAGAGGGTCGATGAGAGGCTAATTAAGCGTGGCATGCTTATTATGGATCTAGATTTCGTGAGGGGTTACCGGGATGAGCTCGTCAGAATGAATAGGAGGAAGAGGGGGAGGCCTTACAGGATAGC
>Ga0079997_119285_pt1 | contig 11329 bp, 7 predicted proteins | sample PerSpoCPS_CMetaG_FD_69200 | JGI IMG/M metagenome (GOLD analysis project Ga0079997, IMG submission 69200) | Archaeal communities from Yellowstone National Park, Wyoming, USA - Perpetual Spouter C (PS_C) MetaG (SPADES assembly) (version 2) | ecosystem: Environmental > Aquatic > Thermal springs >... | reverse complement strand
CAGCTTCTCGGCGACCGCGAAGAAGTCGTCCAGCGTCTTGGGCGGCTGCAGGCCTTTGTCCGCGAAGACCTTCTTGTTGTACCAGAGCATGTTCGAGCGGTGGATGTTGACGGGAACCGAGAAGAACTCGCCCTTGTACGAGATCTGGTCGAGCAGAGTCTTGGGCATTACCTTGCTCCAGCCCTCCTGCTCGAAGAGATCGTTGATCGGCTCCATCTTGCCGGCGACGACCCAGGTGCCGATCAGCTCCTGGCCGGCATGGACCTGGAAGCTGTCCGGCGGATTGCCTCCCTGCATGCGGGTGACCAGCACTGCCTTGGCGTTGGTGCCCGCGCCGCCAGCGACCGTGGCGTTGATGATCTCGACGCCCGGCTTGCGCTTCTTGAAAATCTCGAAGAGCGCGGCCAGCCCGTCGGCCTCGCCCGGGTTCGTCCACCAGCTGAAGATCTCCAGCTTGTCCTCGCCGGCCGCCGCAGCGGGCGTCTGAGCTGCCGGTGCCCCGGCTGGTGTCTGCCCTGCCTGCGGTGCTGCCGTCGGTGTCGGCTGCGCGCCGCCACCGCAGGCTGCGAGCAAGCTGGTCGCGCTGGAGAGCGCGACACCGATCGCCAGGGTGCGGCGGATCAACTGGCGCCGCGTGAGCTGCTGGCTGCTACCGAACTGCGTGCTCCGTTCCATAGTGACCGTCCTCCTTCCTCACGTGCTCCGACCGTGCGTTTGGCTCCAGCTCAGCGATCGGCTTCGATCACCTCGTCGCTTCCCCCCTTTCTCATCGGCGTGTCGACGCTCGAGGTGACTCGTTCGCGGACTGCTTGGGCAGCGGGCTCGAGGACTGCGGCGATCAGCTCGGGTGGTAGGGACCAGGCCCGGGCATTACCGGCCAAGTGAGCCCGCATCGCTGCTTCGGCCGCCTGGGGGTCGTGCACGGCTAGGGCGCGATAGATCGCCCGATGCTCGTCGGTCACGCTGGCCAGCGAGTCCCACAGCCGGTTGGTCACGCGCCGGCTGGCCATGAGGAGCCAGCGGCAGGCGTGCAGGATCCGGTCGAGCACGCGGTTGCCGATGACCGCGCAGATCTGGGCATGGAACTCGAGGTCGCGCTCGAGGTAGCGGTCCGGCTCGCTCTCCAGCGCTCGCATCGCCTCGAGCGTCGCCTCCAGGCGGCGCAGCTGGTCGGGACCGATGACGCAGGCGGCTCGCGCTGCGACCACTGGCTCGATCATGAGCCGGACGTCGTGCAGCTCGACCAGGAGGTGCCGGACTTCGACGGGGTCGAGCATGTCGAGCAAGAGCGGGTGCAGGTAGTTCCATTCCTGCGGCGGGCGCAACTCCATGCGGCGACCCGAGGAGATGCGGACCAGGTCCAGCCCGGCTAGCAGTTGCATCGCCTCGCGGGCGACCGTTCGGGAGACGCCGTAACGCGTGCAAATCTCCTGTTCGGAGGGCAAGACGGCGCCTGGTTCGCCGGCGAGCGCGATCAGCTCGCGACCCAGATGGACCGCGACCTGAGTCGGGAGTTTGCGGACTTCGACCGTCGTCACATCTCGATCCCGTCGCAGGCTCGTGAGGTCGGCAGCTGTCCGACAGTATGATAGCAGCCCCCATCGGCCGTGTCGAGCATCGCGCGAGGAAACCTCACCGCCGAGCGGGCAGCGTGCCGGGCCGATCGGTTACGCGATCCCCATCACCGAGCGGCGCAGTGTTCGGAAGGCGCGCAGTTCTCGGGCAAGGTGGCCTGCCTGACGAGCGCGACCAGTCGAGTAGCCTGGCGATCAGTCGAGGTCGCTCGTGCTGGACAGCTGGTCAGCCCACCAGATCTCGAGCGGGACAGTGAGGCACGGCTCGGCTGGTGCCCGCAGGAGGTGCGCGAGACGGCGTGTCTGGTCGAAGAGGGCATGGCGGGCCAGGCGGGTTGTCCCAACGAGCGGGAGCGGTCGTCCCTTCCGGGCTTCCCATGCGGCGCGGAAGCGCTCCGGTTCAGCGAGATCGGCACAGGCGAGCGGGCGGCAGGCGAGCGCGAGGTACAGTTCGCCGTCGGTCGTGGCGAGGAGGATCCGGTCGAGGTCACGCCGGAGCGCGGCGAGCTGGTCGTCGCTCGGCAGCTGGGTGAGCAGGTAGCAGCGGCCGCCGCCAGCGTAGAGCAGGTTGACGAGGGGGAGGTCGAGGCGGCGCAGGAGCCAGCGACCGACCGCTTCCGTGACCAACTGGAGGAAGAAGGAGCGCCCGCGCAGGCTGCGGGCGGCCCGTGCAGCGGTGAGCGTGTAGAGGAACGTGTAGAGGAAGCGCTGGATACCGGTGACGTCGGCTGCGAGCAGCGCCAGCCGCGGGGTGTCCCAGTCCGGCGATCGGTGCGCGAGCAGTGCCGCGAGCGCTTCGTCGTCGAGACCGGAGCGGTCGAGCGCAGCGGCGATCGCTGCGGTGGTGCGGAGATGGTCGTAGAGCGAGATATCAGCGACGTTCTGCCGGTAGTACGCCGAGGGGACGCACCAGGTGTAGCGCTGGAGGAGATGGAGCACGGTGGTGAGGCGCGCGTCGAAGTCGAGCGTCGGTGGGATGGCCTCGAGATCTTCGACGAGACGCTGCCAGAGTGCTTCGTAGCCCTGCCGCTCGCTGACCTCTTCGACTGGTGACGCATTGGGGAAGAGTACTTCCGGCGCGAGCGCGAGCGGCGCGAGCGGCCAGTAGGCCGGTGCGGGGGCGGGGGCACCAGCGAGCTGCAGGCGGGTGAAGATACTGCGCAACTGGCGTTGCCCGAGGCGCGTGGCAGCCCAGAGCGCCCCTCCGCCGGGCGGTGCCGGAGGTTGGTCAGACTCGGCATCGTCGCGCTCAGCAGCCGAGAGCCGGTCGGCCAGGGCGACGAGGCGAGCGAGCCGGTCGGCCGGCTGATGGTGGCGGAGGATGGCGTCCGCTGCAGCGCGCCACTGCGGGAGCCACCTTTCGATGGCGTCGGCGCTCCACTTGGCGTGGGCACCGTTTGGCCCGTAGTCGCTCGGGCCGTACGCGGCGTAGCGGTCGCTGTGGCGCTGGCCGGTCCGCTGCCACAGCTTGCCGAGGTCGTGCAAGAGACTGGCGACGAGCAGTGTCTCGAACGAGTCCATCAGTCGGTCACCGTCTGGTCTGCATGAGCCTACGAGATCATGCGTCGCTCGTCAAGCGGTGCAATCGCGGACCGACCGGCTGGGAGTCGCTCGCGGGCGCGGCGGGTTCATCGTGCAGGATGACCAGTCGAGTGAACCGGAGCCGATGGGCGATGCGAGAGGCTGCTGAGACCTGCGCATAGCTGGTCCCGGAAGACGAACAGGCGCGTCAGGCGGAGCGCCTCCTTCTTCCCGAGCAGGCGGTGCGCCTGCGCCTCTCCGCACCGGTCGGTGCGACGCCTCGGGTGAGCGTGTGCCGGCGGACTGAGCGGACTGAGCGGTGTCAGGGCTCGGGGTCGCGACCGACCGGCCGGAACGAGCCGGTTTCGGGCGCTGGCTGTTGGGCGGTCATCCGGCGTGGGCGGTGGCTCCAGACGGAGAGCAGGCCGGTCGCCAGGAGCCAATGGGCGAGGACCGCGAGGCCGAGCGTCACGATCAGCTGGAGGAGCCAGACCTGGCCGAAGCGGCGCGCCGTGAGCCCGCTGTAGGCGCCGAGTGTCGCGTTCCCCATGGCCGGCAGGGCGAGGAGCCAGAAGATCCGCTCGTATCGGTACAGCCAGCGGTTGAGCTGATTGGGCCGCCAGAGGGCGAAGAGACCGAGCGCGGTGAGGGAGCTGGCCAGGCCGAGCAGGGCGAGCGCCCTCCACGGATGCGGCAGGTGCACCCACATGCTCGAGGCCACCCCGAGTGCCGGGAGAGCCGCGAAGTAGAGGACGAGGGCGAGGTGCGTCAGCCAGGTCGGCCAGGGCTGTGGGGGAAACTGCCGTGGGTCGTCGAGGTCAGCGTCGGGTGCCGCGGGGAGGAAAGCGATCCCCTGGCGATGCAAGCCGGTGAACCGGGCGAGCAAGGTGAGGAGTCCGCCCCCGAAGCCGAGTACCGCGTCGGTGAGTGCGAGTCGAGGAGCGTTGCCGCCAGTGATCCCGACGCGGCAGGCCCACACGATGACCGTGAGGAGCGCGCCGAGCAGGAGAGCAGCCGGTACGGCCAGGAATGGGTGATCGTACCAGGCTCGCCAGGCACTCCTCCAGCGTGGACGACTGGTTCGCCGACGTCGCCGGCTCATCGGGTCTCCCGCCGTGACGGAGCCGAGTCCTGATCCAGTCTAGACCGGAGCCTGGCTGCCGGAGGAGGTCGAGTGGTCCCGCTGGAGCTCCAGCGGCGAGCGGTCCGGAAAGAGCGTCGATTCGAGGCTCGGGTGACTCCGCAGGGCAGAAGGGAGTCGAGCCGCGGTGAGCCGCGTGCCTGGATGACGGCGGAGACAGTCAGCAGCGAGCCGGCGCGTCTCAGTCCTGCGCTCGTCCAGCCGGACCGTCGTGGACCGGGGAGGACGTTGGGCTGCCGGGCGATCGCGCTGGATCGGAGCAGGCGGCAGCGCGTGCCGCGAGACGGGATGCGCCGGGATCCCGTGTGGCCGGACAGCGGGCCGGGTGCGATCTGCCGATGGGGCGGAACATGACTGCTCGGGTGGCGTGCCGAGGACGTGGCCACCCGGCAGCGCGTCACGCGCCAGTCGAGTCGGGGCTGCATCGGTGTCCGGCTCGCCGCCGGACCGTCTTCATCGGACGAGTGCGCGGAGCGGACAGGGGGCGTCGGGCGGTCGAGCGAGTCCGAGGGAGTGGTCGGCCAGCGTCCGCGCGGGTCGGTGCCGAGGCACGGCAGGGGCTCGCGGCGAGCGTGACCGGTTGGGGCCGAGCGAGCGGGGCGCGGCGCCCCGGGGCGAGTCGACCGGTCCGGCGCCCCGTTGCCATCGCTCGAGGGCGGGGGAGCAGCGTGCGGCCGAGCCAACGATCGTCGTCGCCGACCGGTCCCGCTGGTGGATCGCGTCGTGATTCCCCGAAGGGGATTGGGCTGATTGCGACTTAATTTGCAGCGCCGAGTCGAGGAGCGCATCGGCCCCGGTTGACTTGTTGCAATCCCCTGAAGGGGATTGGGCTGATTGCGACTCCCGAAGGATCTCGAGTCCGTTTACCGAATCGCTCTCTCTACGGTTGCAATCCCCCGAAGGGGATTGGGCTGATTGCGACGGCCGTGCTCGCGCGCCCAGTGTAGCAGACGCGCCGAGCGCAGTCGAGACCGGCACCGGTCTGTGTGCCGGCGCTCGCGTCGCCGTCGGGAGGAACCGGCGATCTCCGCACCGGGGGCTGCGCATGGCAGGCCGGCGTAGCCTCGCCGAGCGGCGCAGCACGTCGCGAGCGGTGATGCGCGCAGAAGCTGGTGCGGTGCGCGGACGCGAGCACCGTGACGGGACACCAGACCGGACCGCTGAGACGCTGGGGCCCACGGCCGTCCGCCGGCAGTACTAGGGACGGGGGATAGGCAGCCGGCGCCGCAGCGGTTTTAATGGCAACGCGCCGCGTGAGCATCGGCGCAACGTGTGGTCAGTCGGTCGCTCGAGTGCGAAGGGATGGAGGCGGTATGCGACTGGTCACCTACAGCGAGCGGGGTCGAACGAGCGTCGGGGTTCTGGAGGATGGCTGGATTCTGGATATCCCACAGGCCTACACGGAGCTCTTGCGCCAGCAGGGCGTGGCGGATGCGGCTGGGCGGGCACTGGCGGAGTGCCCACCGGACATGGTGCTCCTGCTCGCTCGTGATGGGCTCGGTCGCGCGCGGGAAGCGGTCGCCTTCGCGAGGGAAGCGCTCGCGCGCGATCGGGAAGGCGCACTGCAGCGCGGGCTCGCAGTCGCAGCCGATGCACCCGGGGTGCGCCTGCGGGCACCGCTCCAGCGTCCGGGGAAGATCATCTGCCTGGGGCTGAACTATGCCGATCATGCCCGGGAGACCAACTCGCCGATCCCGCAGTACCCGGAGCTCTTCAACAAGTTCGCCAACGCGCTCATCGGGCCGGGCGAGCCGATCGTACTGCCGCGGGTCAGCCAGCAAGTCGACTACGAGGCGGAACTGGCGGTCGTCATCGGCAAGCCGGGGCGGTACATCGACGAGCAGCGCGCGCTCGAGCACGTGGCCGGGTATACGGTCCTGAACGACGTCTCGATGCGCGATTTCCAGTTCCGCGGTCGGCAGTGGATGCAGGGGAAGACGTTCGATCGCTCGACGCCGCTCGGCCCCTGGATCGTGACGGCCGACGAGATCCCCGACCCGCAGACGCTGGACATCAGCTGCGAGGTGTCCGGCGAGGTGCTGCAGCGCTCGAATACCCGCGAGATGATCTTCAGTGTCGCCGCGGTCGTCGCCTACATCTCGCAGATCATGACGTTGGAGCCGGGAGACCTGATCGCCACTGGAACACCGGCTGGGGTGGGGTTCGCTCGTGAGCCGAAGCGGTTGCTGCAGCCGGGCGATGTGGTCCGGGTGACGATCGAGCGGATCGGCACGCTGGAGAACCCGGTCGTGGCCGAGGAGTGAGTTGGCGAGTGTCGGTCGAGCGTCCGGGTGGGACGCCGCGCAGCGCCGGCGGGTGCTGGGGTGCTCAGATGACGATGTTGCCGCCGCGCTGGGGCGGTCGGAGGACGACCAGCCGGCCGGGTTCCTGGTATTCGATCTGCGGGTTGACGCGCGCGCCCGCGCGGTAGGTAGCGAGGACGCCGGTGACGGCGACGAGCTCACCGCAGAGCGCTTCCCGGAGCCGGTCGACTGTCCACTTGCGCGCCGCGAGCTCGCGGAGCGCTTCCTCCCACAGCACGACGTAAAAGTCGCCGCCGACATACTCGCCGAAGTTGACGAAGAGGCAGGGGCGGCTGTCCCGCGCCCTCGGCGTATCGAGTCGGCCCACCGGATCGTCAAGTTAGAGTGTGGGGGGGAGCGCGGACGGTGTCGCGTTCCGCTGTACACCGATGATGGAGGCGGGGTTCGGCCGCAGAGGACCGGAGCGGTTCTCGTGCCGGGAAGGAGCGTCGGCACGGCAGCGTCGTCGGGGCTTCACCGAGCCGTTCGGTAGGGCCGGCCCGAAGGGTGCAGCGGCTCAGCGCAGGCGAGAGCGGAATGCAAACCAGCGGTAGGTAGGCGACGGAAAGAGAAATTGGGCTCCCGGTACGATCCGCGACTAGGGCAGGAGCCCCCGGGTGCTGCGTGAGCAGTGCGGGCGTCTGGGGAGGCTACGGAGCAGACAGTGGTCGATCATCCCTCCGACAGCACGGCCCGGAGAATGAGCAGGACGGACATGACGAGATCGGCGAGGACGGCGCCGGCAACGAGGGCCAAGAGCAGTTCGGCCAACAGGAGGAGGATGTCGGCGAGCAGCGGCAGGACGGTCTCGGCGGTGAGCGATTCTTCGCCGAGGAGCACGAGGCCGAGTCCGAAGGCGATCAACAGGAGCTCGCTGCGGGTCGCGCTGCCGACCAGAACGGCCAGCAGCCGCTTGGTGATCGGCAACTCCTTGATGCAGCGGTAGCTCTGCAGGAGTGACCGCTCGGCCGGCTGACGTACCGGGCGGGTCGTGGAGAGACCGACCGCTGCGACCGAGGGCTGGCCCAGCGTCGGCACGGTCACTGCGAGCGGCTCGGTCGCTCGGAGGTCAGGCCGGGTGTCTCCGAGTGGCCCGACTACCTCACCCACCAGGTGCCCCAGCTTCCAGCCGAACCAGTACAGGGGCAAGAGTGCGAGCTTGTCCTGGTGCCGCTCGACCGTCGACTCGACTGGGCGGGTCAGTCCGAGCATGGTCACCTCCCTGACTCACACTCCGATGGTACGGGGTGAGTGCCGGGGAGTTTTTGCGGTCTCGTAAAAGTCGCTCGACCGTTCGCGGGCCGGGTGGAGCACACCGCTCGTACTCGCGCAGCGGATGCTCCTCAGGGAGGTCAGGCGGGTTGCGAAATGGGAGCCGGGCGGGCAGTGGGGGAACTCGCTTCCGCCTCGGTGGGAACCAGCTGCGCGATAGCTTGACTCGCCGCGACTGCTGCCACCGTACTGAGGCCGGCGGCGAGCCACCCCGCCGGCGTCAGGGCAGGGAGACCGAGCAGCGCGCGGAACGGTGGTGTGATCAGGGTCGCCACGAGGACAGCGCTCGAAAGGGCAGTTCCGGTCAGGAGGCTCGGTGTCAGGCCAGCCCCGCTCAGGCCGAGTTCGAGCGTTTGGGCGAGCTGCCCTGCGACGAGGGCAGTGAAAGCAACGGCTGGTGCAGCGCTGGGGCTGGCTGTCATCGCCCAGAGATAAGCGAGGGCAGCGGGGACTGCGGTCGCCCCCGCCCGACGCAACACGTCAACGCGCAGCGGCCGGTCGAGGGCCGTCTCTCCCTCGCGGGCGAGTTGCTCCAACCTCTGGTAGCGCGGACCCTGGAGTGCGATGGCAAGCGCCGGGGGGACATCGGTGATCAGGTTCACCATGAGGACCTGGCGCGTGTTGAGCGGTGCCGGCGCACCGAGGAGCGACGGGATGCCCATCAGGAGGAGCTCACCGAGATTGCCCCCCAGCAGTAAGGCGACCGCGCGGCGCATGTTCCTCCAGAAGCTCCGCCCCTCGATCAAGGCTTGGACCAGGGCGGCGAAATCGTCCTCGATCAGGATGAGGTCAGCGGCTTGTCGAGCGACTTCGGTTCCCCAACCCATCGCCATGCCGACGTCGGCCAAGCGGAGCGCGGCGCTGTCGTTGACGCCATCGCCGGTCATCGCCACGACGTGTCCGCGGGCTTGCAAGGCACGGACGATGCGGACCTTGTCCAGCGGTGTGGCGCGCGCGATCACCGGGACTTGTTCGAGACGCTCGGCCAGTTGCTCGTCGCTCAGGCTGGCCAGATCGGCGCCGGTGATCACCCGCTCGTCCTCGGTGAGACCAGCGGCTCGCGCGATCGTGGAGGCAGTAGCGGGATGGTCGCCGGTGATCATGACGACGCGGACACCTGCCCGGCGACAGCGCGCAACCGCATCGGGGACGGTGGGTCGCAGGGGGTCGCTCAGCCCGAGGAAGCCGATGAGACGCAGATCGGTCGGGTCCTCCAGCCGTACCGACCCATCGGCCTCGGCGACGAGCAGGACGCGCAGGCCGGCTCCAGCGAGCCTGAGGAGGTGATCGGTGAGTTCGGCGTGCCGCGCGTCGTCGAGCGGCTGCAGGCTGCCGTCCGCTACGAGCCAGGCGCGACAGCGGTCGAGCAGGACCTCCGGGCTTCCTTTGAAGTAGGCGGTGTCACCGATCCGCACGGCGTGATACGGCTGGGTCGATTCGAAGGGAAGCTCCTGGTCGCGGGGGACGTCCAGTCGGTCGTGCAAGCCGGCTTCCAGCGCGGCGCGCAGGACCGCTGCATCGGTGCCATGGGTGAAGGCGTCGCTCCGCGAGGGAGCCGGGCTCGCCAGCGCCGCGCTGGTCAGTGTTCGGCGGGCCAGCTCACTGAGCTGCCCGGGCAGCGACTCGAGCCCCGCGCTGGTCAAGATATGGGTCACCGAGAGCTTGCCAGCCGTCAGGGTGCCGGTCTTGTCGACGCAGACGATGCTGACGCGGCCCAGCGCTTCGACCGCCGAGAGCCGGCGCACGACGATGCCGTTCCGCGCGAGACGGCGAGCCGTCGCGGCCTGGGCGACGCGCGAGAGGAGCGGGAGGCCTTCCGGTACGGCGGCGATGGCCAAGCTGGCACCCAGGCCCAGTTGTGCCGCCGGCGGAAGCCCGCGTAGGATGCCGCTCAAGGTGACAGCTGCCGCGGTCGCAAAGGAGATCGGTAAGGAAAGGCGCGTGTACTGAGCGAGTCGTTCGGTCAGATGATCCCGGTGCTCCTCGCTGAGCTCCAACGAGCGACGGAGCGCTCCCAAGCGCGTCCGCGAGCCAGTCGCCACCACGACGGCGACCGCCGTACCGGAGACGACGGCACTGCCAGCGAGGACGACTGCCCGCTCGTCGCGTGCGGCAGCGTCCTTCTGGACCGGGATCGACTCTCCAGTCAAGGCCGACTCGTCGACGGCGAAATTGTTGGTCTCGATCAGGCGGGCATCGGCCGGCACGAGGTCGCCGAAGCGCAAGAGGACGATGTCACCGGGAACGAGTTCGCTCGCCGGGATGAGCTGCTCGTCACCGTCGCGGCGGACACGTGCCGTGGTTTCCGTCAGCCGGGCCAACTCGCTCGTCGCGCGGGCGACCCGCACGTCTTGCCAGGTGCCGAGGAGCGTGTTGACGGCGATCGTCCCAACGATGATCAGGACATCGAGCGGGGCGTTGACCGCCAGGGAGAGGGCGGCGCCAGCCGCCATGATGGCGACCAGCGGGGAGCTGAGCTGCTCGAGCGCAGCCTGGACCCACGGGCTGAGCTGGGAGTCGCTCGGCTCGATCGCGAGTCGACGCAGCGCCTCGCTGGCCGACAAGCCGTGCGGGCCGGTGGCGAACTCGCGGAAGAGTTCGTCCGGTGCATGGTCGCCCCAGCGCTCCGGCTCGGGGTCCACGTAGACGGGGGCGACGCTGGACGGGGGCTGACCCCACAAGCGGATCCAGCTGAGCACGATCGCGAGTAGAGCGGAGCCGCCCAAGAGGATCGCGGCGAGCGTCGGCGAGAGCGGCAGTCCGAAGCCGAGTGCCAGGGCAGCCAAGTTGCTAGCCAGCGAGACGAGCGTCGTGTCGCGCACAGCCTGATCGCGCCGCTCTCCGATGTCGAGCAGCGTCATGACGGCCGCAAGGTCGCTGGCCAGGACGTCGACCGGGTAGTCGAGGACGACACCGTTGGGTTGGAGACCGATCCCGAGGTCTGCTTCTCGGAAAGCGCTCGGGTGGCCCAGATGATCGGCGACGTAGAAGACGCGCTGACCGGAGCGCCGCAGTCCAGCGATCGTGGTCGCGGGATCGGAGTCAGCCAGGACCTCGACGCCGACGGTTTCCAACCAGGTCAGGCGCGTGTCGGGCGCTCCGCGGACCAGCACGCGGATACCCTGCTGCCGGCAGCGGCTCAATAGCTCGCGCCCTGCCGCCGAAAGACGCGGTCGGAGCGCGATGACTCCGGCGACGCGACCGCAGCCGCGCTCGCAGAGGAGCACGGGCAGGCTGCCGCGCTCGAGGAGTTTCTGGGCGACTGGATGGGTCGCTCCGTTCGCTCCGGTCAACTCGAAACGACGCCAGTCACGGAGGCCATTGCGGCGCCCATTGGTCGGGAGCGGGAGGGCGCTGGCGAAGGGCAGTCGTTGTTCGAGTGCCAGGCGCGCGCTGCACTCGAGGAGTTCGTCGAGCGAGAGTGCATCGTCGAGCGAAATCGCGGTGTCGAGCTCGAAGCCGTCGCTGAGGAGGAGCGGGTGATCGAGGACGATCACCGAAGGGCGGACGAGACGCCG
>Ga0079997_111230_pt1 | contig 11334 bp, 9 predicted proteins | sample PerSpoCPS_CMetaG_FD_69200 | JGI IMG/M metagenome (GOLD analysis project Ga0079997, IMG submission 69200) | Archaeal communities from Yellowstone National Park, Wyoming, USA - Perpetual Spouter C (PS_C) MetaG (SPADES assembly) (version 2) | ecosystem: Environmental > Aquatic > Thermal springs >... | reverse complement strand
ACCACATAGCCTCCGCTTTCAGGCTCAATGGCGACGATGTAGTTGGCTTTTTCGGGCAAAAGGAGCGGTTGGATTTCTTTGAGCCGTTCCAAAGCCTTGCGCTCAAACGATGCCCAATCAATGGGCAAATTCAAACCTGCAGGACTTTTCCGCTTAGGCACAAAAGTTCACCTCATAGGGCTCAACTGAGCCCAAAAGATTTGCCCCGACATCAAGTTGAGAGGTCTTGAGCGCCTCACTGTTCTGGCGGGATGATTAACATGGTAGTCGCCGTCTCGCGGCGAATGGTGACAGGTGCTGAACGGTTAGGGCGGATGGTTCTTGTTACCCTGACGAAATCGGCAACAGACGAGATTTGCTGGTTAGCGAGAACGGTGATGATGTCACCTTGTCGTATCCCTGCGCGGGCAGAAGGTGAGTTGGGCTCAACAGCCAAGACGATTACCCCTCTGATACTTGCCGGGATGTTCATCTGTCTCCTCAATTCCTGCGTGAGTTCACCCACCGTCATGCCTCTCCACTCGGCTTCCCTCATCGCCTCAGCCACGACCTCGGGTGTTCGTTCGCCCACTCGGACTTGAACAACCATTTCCTTGCCACCGCGAACGATTTTCACAGGGACAACTGTTCCCGGCGGTGTCCTGCCGACAAGGCTTTGGAGATGAGCGATGCTCCGAATTGGGACGCCGTTGAACTCAACGATGACATCTTGTGGCTGCAAGCCCGCCTTTTCCGCTGGTGAGTTAGGAAACACTCGGACGATGACAGCACCGCGTGGCTCTTTCAAACCCAAAGCAGTTGGGTCGGGCAAGTCGCTGACTTCTTGCAACTCCACTCCAAGCCAACCTCGGACGACTTTGCCCTGCTTGATGATTTGCTCCATCACGAACTTGGCAGTGTTGATGGGAATTGCGAAACCTATCCCAACATTCCCGCCCGTCGGCGACGAAATTGCCGTGTTGATACCGATGACTTCACCGCGAATGTTGCACAGCGGTCCACCGCTGTTTCCCGGATTGATTGCGGCATCAGTTTGGATAAACTCAGTGTAGCCAATATCAGCGCCTGTTTCCATAGGTCGGCGACCTATAGCACTGATGACACCGACAGTCATTGTCTGTCTTAAACCGAAAGGATTGCCAACGGCTATAGCCCACTCACCAACGCGAACTTTATCGCTATCGCCAAGGGTCGCTGGAACGAGTTTCGTTTCGCCGGGCTCAATTCTGAGCACAGCGATGTCCGTAACTTCGTCTGAGCCGACAACCTTTGCCTCAAACCTTTTGTCGTTCCATAAAGCAACGACTATGCGCCTGACACCCTCAATGACATGCCGGTTCGTTAGGATGTAGCCATCAGGGCTGACAATGACTCCCGAACCTCGTGGTCGCAACTCTTCTTGTTCACTGCCTTGCTCCTCAGGTGGTGACGGGATGCCTCGTTCAAAGAAGCGGCGGAAAAACTCTTCAAATGGGTCAGGACCCGGGAAAGGCGGGAAACGGAACTGGAACCTTCGGACAGTCGGACCCGGCGTCATTATCGTGACCGTAGAAGGCTCAACTTTATGAGCCACCCAAACGAATGCTTCCTGCAATTGCTCCGCAGCCTTCAACGCACTTTCTGGCGGGTTAGGGATGGCAGGTGCGTTAGTTTGCGCAATCAAGTTCTGTGTCGTCGGGATCAACCAACGGCTGGCAAACGCTCCTAAGGCGAAAGCAACAAAAATTGTCAATGCAAGCGTCAACGCTTGTCGGCGAGTGTTTTCTGCCCGATAGCGCATGTTTTTTCGCCCTCCTTGTGTTATGACGGGCAGGGCTTTAAGCCCTGCCCGCTAAGTTCTTTGTCAATCGGCAGGCTTGTAGTCGGCGTCAATGACTTCGCCACCCGTCGTCGCTTCGCGACGAGCCTCGCCGCCACCAGCCTGAGCGGTTGCGCGATACAGTTGCTCCGAAATCCTGAACATCGCTTCCTTCAACCGCTCAATACCTGCCCGGATGGCGGCGATGTCGTCACCTTTCATCTTCTCGCGCAAGTCATTGATCGCCGACTCAACCTCTGATTTATCAGACGCACTGATACGGTCTCCGTGTTCCCTGAGAGTCTTCTCTGCCGAGTAGATGAGCGCATCTGCTTCGTTCCGAGTTTCCGCCAGTTCGCGCATCTTGCGGTCCTGTTCGGCGAACATTTCAGCCTCACGAATCATTCGATCAATCTCTTCGCGTGGCAAGTTGGTGGAGTCTTTGATGACGATGGATTGCTCGCGTCCCGTCGCCAAATCTTTCGCCGTCACATGCAGGATGCCGTTAGTGTCAATGTCAAAGGTGACCTCAATCTGCGGGACACCACGAGGAGCAGGCGGGATGCCCGTCAGGTAGAACTTACCCAAACTGCGGTTATCCTTCGCCAGCGGTCGCTCACCCTGAAGGACATGGATTTCCACAGTGGTTTGACCGTCGGCGGCGGTCGTGAAGATTTCGCTCTTGCGGGTCGGGATGGTCGTGTTGCGGGGAATGAGAACTGTCATGACGCCGCCCAAAGTCTCAACGCCCAAAGACAGCGGCACGACATCCAACAGAACGATGTCTTTCGTCTTGCCAGTCAAAACCGCCGCCTGAATAGCAGCGCCGACGGCTACGACCTCATCGGGGTTGACACCCTTGTGGGGTTCTTTGCCTGTAAGTTTGCGGACAAGTTCCTGAACCATCGGCATTCGGGTAGCGCCACCAACTAAGATGACCTCTTCAATCTGCGAAAGTTTGACACCCGCATCCTGAATGGCTTGCTTAAAGGGACGCTCGCACCGTTCCAGTAAATCGCGAGTCAGTTCTTCAAACTTGGCGCGGGTGATGCGGACATTCAGGTGCAGCGGACCTTTGTCGGGATGGAAACTGATGAAGGGAAGGTTGATTTCGGTCTCCAGCATGGACGACAACTCAATTTTTGCCTTCTCAGCAGCCTCCTTGAGCCGCTGAAGGGCTTGGCGGTCCTTGCGCAAGTCAATACCGTGCTCGTTAGCGAAGATGTCGGCAAGGTAGTTCATCAAGCGCTCGTCCCAGTCGTCGCCGCCCAAGTGGCTGTCGCCAGCGGTTGCCTTGACCTCAAAGACGCCCTCGCCAATCTCCAAGATGGACACATCAAATGTCCCGCCGCCCAAGTCCCAAACGAGAATCAGCCCCTCGCGCTTTTTGTCAAAGCCGTAAGCAAGTGCTGCAGCGGTCGGCTCAGGGATAATGCGCAACACTTCTAAGCCGGCGATTTCGCCAGCATTTTTGGTCGCCGTCCGCTGGGCGCTGTCAAAGTAGGCGGGGACAGTGATAACCGCCTGCTTGATTTCTTCGCCCAAGTAGGCTTCAGCGTCCTGCTTGAGTTTCTGCAAGACGAATGCCGAAATCTCTTCGGGCGTGAAGCGCTTATTGCCCAAAACAGGGATTTCAACCATTGGGATGTCATTGGGACCTGGGACTACCTTGTAAGGCACGCGACGGCGCTCAACTTCAGTCGCGGTATAGGTGCGACCGATAAAGCGCTTGATGGAGTAGACGGTGTTTTCTGGGTTGAGCAAAGCCTGACGCTTGGCAGGAATGCCTACCAAGCGTTGCCCGTCCTTCGTGAAAGCAACGACACTGGGCGTCAAATTTGAACCCTCAGCGTTCGGGATGACCTTCACATTTCCGTCCGCTTCCATTACTGCGATGACCGAGTTGGTCGTCCCAAGGTCGATGCCAACTGCCCGAGGCATAGCGAGACACCTCCTTGAAGCGTTAGGCTTCTATGACGCTTCCGTTTTTCCATGCCTCAATTACCCATTGATAGCAATGCACTAAACCAATTGCAGCCATGCAACCATTTTAGCGCAGCAATTTGGGAGTTGTAGTGTTGCTCATTGAGCATAATAGGCTCATAAAATCGTTCGGAGTGCAGTGACTAAGTCTTCGTGGTAGTAGTCAATCTGGTGGAAGGGACGACCTTTTGGATCGTCGCTCTTACAGGCGACGGTCATTCAGAAGGGTAACTGCTGTCGGGAGCAAGCCCTGACGCTACATTCGTCATTTCGCTGCAGTCCTAACCAGTCTCCAATTGTCAGTTGCTGCCGTTTTTGGCTCGGCAGAAGCCTTGCCTCCACCTCATCCCACGCCTTTCGCCTTGTTTCAAGTGCCGAAACTTTCGGCAGTGTAGGAGCATTGCCCTTCAGAGAAGCGCTAAAACTGGTTAACAAAACTGAATGGCACATCTCCTGATTTGCTGAAATTTTTGACCATTCGCTATTCGCCACTCGCTACTTACAGCCCAGAATGGCTAATTGAAACTTTCAGAACGCAACCTCTTTCAAATTGACAGCGTAAGTCGGGTGCTCGCCCTTCAGGGCTTGCACCACTTGTTCCGCAACTTTCCGCCTCAAATCCCACATCGCTTCTTCGGAATACCACGCCCAGTGCGGTGTGGCGATAACTTTCGGATGCTGCACGAGTCGCAGGTTTGGGTTTGGTTCGTTGACAAAAACATCAAGCCCTGCTGCTGCCACTATGCCCTCATCCAAAGCCCACAGCAGCGCTTCCTCATCCACCAAGCCGCCGCGAGCTGTGTTGACGAAAACGACACCCCGCTTCATGCGGGCAAACGCTTCCCTGTTGAAAACTCCCTTCGTTTTGTCCGTCAAAGGAGCGTGCAATGAAATGGCATCGCTTCGGCTCAGCAAATCTTCGAAACTCACCTGCTCAGCCCCGTGCAGCAGGAATTCTTCTTCCGTCAGGTAGGGGTCATGGGCAATGATTTTGAACCCGAAGGGGTAAAGCAACTCGGCGACCCTTTTCCCAATTCGCCCGAAACCGAACAATCCGACAGTTTTGCGAATTGTTCGGGAAACTGGCGCGATTGAGGTATATCGTTGCCATTCCCCGCGCTTCAAAGCGGCGTCGCCGAAGTGGATTTTGCGCCAGCAACAGAGCAACAAAGCGACAGCGTGAGTTGCTACATCGTCGGTGCAATAGTCGGGCACATTGCAGACGATGATGCCCTTCTTTGTGGCAGCCTCAACATCAACATTGTCAATCCCTACGCCGTAGCGGACAATCACGCGGCAGCGCTGCAATTGCTCAATGACCTGACGGTTTATAAGGCATCGGTTCGTCACGATGGCGTCAGCATCAATCAAATGCGGAAGCACATCTTCAACCACGAAGGAGTTGGGGAACGAGAGTTCAACGCCGTGCTGGGCGAAAAATTCTCGCTCCCAAGAAATGTCCGAGAACTCAGCATCAGTGATGACGACCTTTGGCATGAACCATTCACTCCGCTTGTTCTGGCTGGAGGAGTTTAACTTTTCGGGGCAGTTGCCTTTGCCCGCAGTTTCTCCTTCTCAGTTCTGATGCACTTCAACGCATCTTCGTCTAAGTAATACTCGTGGCATTGCAAGCAAAAATCAACTTCAATTGTAACGATGCCAATAATTCGGTCACCGTCACGAATGGGATGCTCAACTTTGCGCCGCTCAAATCGGTCACCGCCGCAATAGACGCAATACATGAAAGGTCACCACCTTCGTTTCTTCCAATCGCTTGACCACAAAGTTGGGTCAGGGCGATAAACAGGAATGACGATTATCGTCCTTGGGTCCCTCAACCCAACAAGAACATGCAACGGCTTATCCTCTTTGCCACTTTCAAAGGTTAGCACAAGGCAACTGTGACCCTGTGGGTCATCACGATAGTCTTCAATAACTTCCGCACATTTCGCCAATGCCTCAATAACTTCCTCAGGCTCAATAGGTTCGGGTTCGCTAAAGCACTCATCTATAGCATGTCGCGTGAAGTGAAAACGCTTTTTAGCGCACATTTCACGGATGTGTCGTTCAATTTCTTCTCTTTCCAGCAACTTGCTAACAGCCTCCGCATCATTGCTTCGGCAATGGTCTCGTCAGCCTTTGGGTTTCGTAGCGGAGCCGTTTCGTTCCCGTGCTTGTCATCTGCTGCCCTTGCTCCAACCGTTTTGCTTCATCAAGTGCGATGGTTGCCAACTCTTGTTCGCCGATGTTGAGCAACCTTGTAGCGGATTGACGGAGCAACCTTGTGGCTGTCCCGTAATCGCCAGCCTTTGCCGCCTCAAGGGCACGAGTCTGCAACTTGAAAGCAGTTGCCTTTTCAACCAAGTTCATCACCCTTGGGTTGACTTGCTGAACGGCTTGTTGGTCATCGGTGAACTCAACGATGATGTCCGCTCGCACTTTTTCGCCGTAGCGGTTTTCGTGTGGCAGGTCGTAAGTGACTTCCGCTTGGGCTATTCGGAAAGTGCCTTTAGGCTTTGTGGCAACGGAAAGTTCAACCAAAATCGCTTGCCCTTCGTCACGCTCCAAATCGCCCAGCGAAACTTGAACATCCCTGTCAGAGATGGGCTGGTAGCCCAAGTTGGCAATCAGCGGGAGAACTCTCCAAACTTGCCTTGGAGCAATCCCTTGAGCCAGTTTCAAGGTCAGGTATGCGTTTCGCGCCACAACCCTCTTTGCGCTTCGGACGGCGAACTGGAAATGATGCAGGATTTGCTCAGGTCTCTCAATGAACTCGGAGAAGCCACCTAAACTTTTCGTAGCGTTTGCCAATGCATCCAACAAATCCTCGTTCCAATCTTCGCCCAACCCGAAAGCGTAAAGGGGAACTCCCATCTCCTTGAGTTGGTTCGCCAACTTCTGGCATTCGTCCTCATCGCCGTAAGTTTGTCCGTCGGTCAGCAACACCATCCGCGAAACTCGGTCAGGCGTTAGATGCTTTTGCAACTCTTGGATGCCCAGCATCATGCCTTTGCTCATTTCCGTCCCGCCTCGGTCGGTGATGGAGTTGACTTTGGCTTTGAGGGCATTTTTGTCGGTGGCAGGAGTGGCGGGAACGAGGACATCGGCTCGGTCATCGAAAATGACGATGCTAACGATGTCGGTTGGGTCAAGTTGGTCAATGACCAGTTGAACGGCTTTTCGCAAATTCTCAATCTTCTCTCCAGCCATTGAACCGCTTCTGTCGAGGACGAAGCAAAGGTTAAGGGGCGCTGCTTCGGGGAGACCTTCGCCGACGGGAATGACCTCAATCAGCGCGTATTGAATTTGCGGGGCAGCGTTAGCCAACATTTTCGTTCGCGCCAAAGTCACTGCCAACTTCACTTCTTCCGCCATAGCAAAATCCCTCCTTGCTTCCGTCGTTCAAAAATAAACGGTAACGCAGATGGAAAGGGAGGGAAAGGCAAAATGGTGTCAAATACCAAAGCGGGGCAGGGGTGTCCCCTGCCCCTTCATGGCTCACAATTGCGCGCTTAAGGCGTCGTAGTTCCACCACCAGCAGGTGCTTTCTCTGCCGGTGGATATGCCATCGGTTCTCCGCCAGGTGGGAGAGGTGGAGGGGCAGTTTGCCGTTTATAACGCCAGAACAGGACGCCAACGATGATAACTACGGCAACGATTAAAATCACCAAAGCGGTGCCCAAAGGAATCTCCCGCCTCATTTCTCTCACCTCTTTGCCTCATCGCCATGGAGCGGTAGACCACAAGCCATTGCGCCCCAATGTCTGTCGCCACCAAGCGTAAAGTGCGTTCCATCGCATCCACTTTGAGTGTCCATCAACCCATGTGATGTTAGAGCCTTGAGAGTGTCTGGTGGCGCGAGTCAACCAGCCGTCATCTTGAAGGAAGTTTGGTGGGACCCCTTGCCACCCTCCACCACTCATCGGAGCACATTCAACACCGCACCAATCAGCAAATGCGATTCTTCCAACGGAAGAGTTGGCTTCAGGGTGAGCACCATCAGCGAACATGACATAAGTCGCCGGTTCAACGATTGTAGGGAGTCTCCTCCCGCCACTGCTTAACAACCCGTCCATGTTCCAAGCGATGGAGATGTAAGAGTTGTTCCAGTCTGGTGTCCAGTGCCACCAACCTGTGCGATAATGTTCGCTCCACGCTGGAGATGGATGGAAAACCGCAGGATTAGAACACCCAACTGTGCAATCCCTGTGAATAATTAGCCACTTGAGTTTCGCAGCAGGGCAATCCCAGAATTGACGGTTGCGGTGGTAGGGCAAAGTGACATGAGAGAAACGGACGAACGGGTTAACCGCAAATTCCTGCCAGAAAGGACACACCTGCTGGTGAACCGATGAAGGGAAAGTTTCATCGTAATCTTGCAGATACTGAAGCATCGCCAAGCCAGATTGCTTTTGGTTGGACAAACATTGGGCTTGATACGCCTTTGCCCTCGCTTGACTGAACACAGGGAAAAGAATTGCTGCCAGGATCGCAATTATCGCGATCACTACCAGCAATTCAATCAAGGTGAAGCCGACACGAGATGACGCAACAGGTGAAACTCCGCGAACTAAAGTTGAGTGCCAACCGCCATGCTTCTTTCGTCGCATCATCTTTAACCCCTCCTTTTTGCCCACAAATGGGGCAATTTGTTTTGCCACTTTCAGTTTAACGCACTTTTTTTCTGCGTCAATCCGTCGCTTCCCTGACTCGCTGAACCTCCAACCTCACGATTTTTGTGGGAGTTTGTATTTGAGGCGTCTCGCCCTAAAACGACTTACCTGCCTTTACATTCCTTGTCCCGCAACCGTGTTGACTTGAAGGTTGTCCAAAAGCACTGCCCCGACACATCTTTGCTCGTCTCGGATGACGGCAAGGTAAATTGACTCCAAAGTCAGTGGCTCGGGCAAACCTGTTGGCAAGTTGATTTCAAGTCGCCTCCACTCGTTTTTCCAATTGACCGAGTTAGCGAGGTCTAAGAAGATGAGTTTGCCAGTAGCGTCGCGCAGCCGAACCCGAAGCCAACACCCGTTTCCGTCACCATAGACATCAATTCCCAAACGACACGCACCGAGCGGCAGAGGTTTGTTCAAAACGACGGATGCTGTCCTCGTTTTGCCGCCCTTTGAGAAATCGTAGCGGAGCAACAGTGCCCCAGTTCCGCTTCGCTTTTCGGTCGTGACAATTTGCCCCTCAACTTTCACCGTTTCCGGGTAACCGACTACCTGCAAACCGCTCATGTCATCAAACTCGTGCAAAGTTAGCCACTGGATTTTCCCGATGCAAACAGAAGTGGTTGCAGTCACGCCCCTCAGAGTTGCGACTAAAGTGCCCTGCTTGACCTCCAGAGTTTGAGCAGCGACGAATGTCCCATTGACGACCTTGCCGACTTCACCTTCAACTTGCCATTGAACCTCACTTGGGTCAAACCTAAGAGGTGAAAGCCTGTTATCTTTCTCCCTGCCTAAAGCGCTAAGTTGCAACCGAACCGAAGTGCCGGGAGGAACGGTGATGCTGTCTGGACGAAGGACAAGGACTGACGGTTTCGGGTGGACGCAAAGGGTCAAAGTGGCTGGGGTAGCGTTTCCGTTTTTGGGCATCGCTGTAACGGTCACTTGAATCGGTTCTTCGCCTTCAATCGGTGGCAACCACAAGGTCTGACCGTCCCAGCGCCAACCTTCAATCTCCGGAGTAATTGTCAAGTTGAGTTCATTGGGGTTCAGCGAAAGGAGGCGATACACGGCGTCTTCTCCGACGACTTGGAGTGGAATCGGAGTGCCAGAAAGCCAGTGAGCATCTGGAGACAAGATTGTTAGCCTCACGATAGGCTGAGGTGGGAACAAGTTAAGGAGTAGGAGCGCATTTGCGATTGGTCGCTCCCTACCGTCGGAAGGTTGGTTCATAACCCTGCCGCGAACAAACAGGGTTGAAGAACCGCCGCCGTCCAAGTTTAAGGCGTCTTTGCAACCAGCGTTGAGCAAAAACTCCGCCAGTTCGTCCAAGGTCATCCCTTCACTGTATCCGGGCTGTCTTCCGTCAACGATCACCCAAAGCAATGCATCATCTTTCAACCCGACTGCCGTTCGCGGGTGCTTCGTTTGGCGAAAAGAGAGGGGAATTCCCTCCTGTTCGCATTCAACCGAAATTCGCCCGTCCCTCAGAATTCTCGGACCACCACTGATTGCCCACGAGATGGTTTGAGGGTCAAAATTCGCGTCCAAAGGTGTCAAGGTTACGAGAATCTCCAGCCGGTCATCAGGTTTAAGCGATTTTGCCACCGATGCTGCTTTCCCCGTAGCCACCAGAACGATGCCATCTTGGGGGATTAGGCTGTTGCCCGATTCACTCACCTGCCGAACCGTCAGGGTTAAAGGGACATTGGGACGGAGGGGCAAATTCGCACTCGCGATGATTTCTGTTGTCCCCGCAGGCATTTGTGTTGTTTTGCCGAAGGCGGGCGTGAACAAGCAAAAACCTTCGCGAGGCGGTGGTTGGTTCAAACCATCCAAAGGCATCTCGCTCCCATCGGGCAACCTCAGGCTTGCTGAAAACCTGAAACGGGCGATAACGACGCGACCGTCAATTAAGCCGACCAACGCCGAGCGGTTTACCCAAGGCAAACTCACCAGTTCGCCGTTTTGGATGTGAAGCCCTAACGGGTCACCCGAATAAGGCGAAAAGGTCATGCTGAAGTAATCGCCGTTAATCCCAGCGGTCACATAACCTCCGCTTTGCTGGACAAGGTTAGCGATTTGGGAAAGGTTTTGGCGACCGAAGCCGTTGTTGCCACCTAAAACGGGAGTCAACACCAATTCCTTCGGGAGCGGCAAAGGAATTCTGACCACTCCAACCCATGTCGGTGGATTGATTCGCTTGAGTGCTTGGTAGAAGACTCCCGGCGCTATGGTTTGGCTGTCAACCACTTGCCAATCCTGAGCCGATGCGATAAGTGACAGAAGGCAAACCCAAAACGCTAATCGCAAAAATCGCCTCACTTTAACCATCTCAGCACCTCCATCCAGTTTCCAGTTGCTACCACCAAATCGTCACTCGCCTCCAACGGTAATCCAAACGCCACAGACCAAATTCGCGAGCGAAAGCCAGTGCCTGTTGATATTCGCTTTCGGTGATGCGTCGGTTGATTTCGGGGTAGCGGTCTCGGCTCACCAATCCAGCAGGGTAGTATTGCTCCATGATGTTGACATAAGTGTCAGTGCCCAACTCGTTTGCAATCCACCGCAAGATTTCGCGGGTGTCATCCAAACAGCCGGGCATCACGAGGTGGCGAATTAGGACGCCCCTGAGCGCCAAGCCGTTCTCGTCAAAAGTCAAGTAGCCAACTTGCCGGTGCATCTCCTTTATGGTTCGGCGGGCAACTTCTGGGTAATCTTCCGCTTTCAGGTATCGCTTGGCTTTTTCGGGAAACCAAAGTTTGAAGTCGGGCATGTAAATGTCCACGATGCCCTCCATCAGTTCCAAACTTTCCATGCTGTCGTAGGCGCTGGTGTTGTAAACGATGGGCAGGCGCAAGCCTTTCTCAATGGCGATGGGGA
>Ga0079997_111326_pt1 | contig 11354 bp, 11 predicted proteins | sample PerSpoCPS_CMetaG_FD_69200 | JGI IMG/M metagenome (GOLD analysis project Ga0079997, IMG submission 69200) | Archaeal communities from Yellowstone National Park, Wyoming, USA - Perpetual Spouter C (PS_C) MetaG (SPADES assembly) (version 2) | ecosystem: Environmental > Aquatic > Thermal springs >... | reverse complement strand
CACCAACACTTGTAGCAACCAACACATTATACACACCCTCCCTGAAGGCCTTCAACGTCCTCATCTGCTCATCCTGAGACATCCTAGGCCCATGCTTCCCCTCAGCCCTACCTATGAATAACGCGGCCCTATAACCCCTATCCCTAAGCCTATCAACCAAGACCTCAGCCGTGGCCCTAATATTTGCGAAGACAAGAACCCTGTCGCCGGGCTTCTCAGCGAAGTGGGCTTCAAGCGTTGAGGCCAGAGCGTCTACCTTGCTGTGGTCTACTGTACACTGGTTAACCATTCTTACTAGGTTTCTGAAATCTGGTGTAGAGGCTATTATCTTATGGCTTCTAAGCTCTGACCTAGATATTTCCTCTAGGTAGTGTTTTAAGCTGTATACATGCTGGCTCTCAATGAGCTCTTGAGCATGGTAAAGGCTTAACGCAGCAGATAAAAGAGTCATGTAGTGTATGTTAGGCCCCTTAACTCCAGAATCTATCTCAGCCCTAATCCTATTCATCAAACCCACTAGAACCTTCCTATTAACAGCCTCTATAGGCATCCTCAATAGACCGCTTTCACGAAGCCTAGCAATAACAGACTCAATCATCCTCTTTATCTCATCCCTTATCATCTCGTATTCTGCTGGTAGCTTGACCCTAACCCATCCAACCCTTATACCGGGAATATACTTTGACACTTCCTCATCATCTTCAGACATCCATACTACCTGCTCTATCCATAGGTTCTTGATGACCTCCACAACCTTATCCTCCTCAGAACCAGGAGAAGCAGTAAGAGCAAGAATCAATGGATAAGGACATCTTCTAATATATTCCTCTGCAAGCCTAGTATACGCATACCTACTCCTAGACCTATGGCATTCATCGAATATTAGTAGTGCGAACTCCTCAAGCCTAACCAATCCATTTCTGTAGTCGTTCCATACAGTCTGAGGCGTCGCAGTCACAAACCTAACCCTAGAGTTACTCCACACACTAGCCCTTGCAGCGGTCTCTCCTGTAACGGCGGCCACCTCGTCTTCCCTGAGCCTGAGATGCTTTAACACCGACTCCCTATGCTGGAGGGCTAGGGGCTTTGTAGGAGCCATGAAGAGTATCCTACACCCCGGATACCTACGCTGGCCGTGGTTAGGGCATGGGTGGAAAACAACAACATAGTGATGACGATAGAGAGGCGTATGCTATCCTAAACAGGTTAGTCCACCTTATTCAGCCCCCCGCCAGACCCCTTCATAGCTAAAAGGTTCGTTAGCCGTTTGAACGTTCTCTGCACATAGTCCTCGAAGAAGGTGAACAATAACATCATGTCCGCATGCGAGGCAACCCTCTCATCTACCCTGTTGTGCTCATGCGCCGCCACGTTTCTAAGGTGCTGTAGCTTCTTGAAGAGGCTGTCTTCGCTGAAGTCTATCCAATGGCGGCGCTTAAGCTCCCAGACCATCCCACGCATATCTATGTCCCGCCATTGTACGCCTTCGGCCTCGCAGAGGAGGCTTAGAGTGGAGGCCACAGCATTGTATAGCGTGAAGAGGGCGGCCCTCTCGTCTCCGGATGAGTAGTAAAACCTTGCCCTCCTAAGCATGTTGAATATCGTATTACGCTTTTCCACTAAATCTATGGGGATTTTGAGTGATGTGTACCTGTTCTCGGGCAGGTCTAGGACTAGCTTGGACCGCTCCCTAAGCTCCTCAGACCGCCTTATCTTCTCCCTGTTCCTACGGATCCACAGAAAAACCCAGACTATGGCTACCACGGAGGCGATGGCTGCAATGTGGGTTAGGGCTTGGAAGAAGGCTTGAGGCCCCATGGTGGCGTAGCTGACACCTATGAATACGTAGGCTAAGAAGCCGACAACTACAAGGAATCGTAGAAAGTCGGCACCCAACCTGGGCTGGTCTACCGTTCTCCACAGATTTAAGCAATAGAAAGAAAAAGGTTGTAAGCTAAGGTTTAGGACTTCTTATATGTCCTCAAGTATTCCTCAGCTTTCTCTAAAAGTGGTAACCCATTTATAAGTAGGTACATCAGGGTAAAGAGGTAGACTTGTCTGAGAATGACGTAGCTCTTCCGGATGTCAGCTTCTTTTCCTAATTCCTCGTAAAACCTGTTTATGTCATCATTAACATTCCCCGGGTCCTCTCTACGCAAGTAATGTATCATTTTCGGCAGACGCTCCTTCATCTTCTCGATGCGGTAGTGAAGCTCTTCCAGCGGCTCTGTGCGGGCGTCTACTTTGGTTCTCGCAAACTCTATGATAAACAAGGCTAATAATCTGATGATTTCTGTCTCTTTCATTGCGCCTATCCACGTTCCCCATGGATTTAAGGGATTAGCCTCGTGATACTTTAACCAAGACCGTAGGAGACCTTAAACTCTGCCTCATCCACTGTTTTCCCGTTCAGAGTCAGCCTTACCCTGTATTCTGTCGGCCCGCCGTCGCCCATTGTGAAGGGGTTTGGTGTTATGCTTGGGCCTAGTAGGGGGTTGTTGCGGACGCTGCATCCGAGGGCTTGGAGGATGGCGGCAATGTCCTTCATGAATAGGAACGACCGCATGATGACCAACACGGGCTCTGTAGGCCCTCTTGAAGGCGTCCATGTTGACTGGATGCTTTCACCCGGTTTAGCCTCAGCCAGCCTCTGCTTAACCGTAACCCTCTCAAGCCCGTGGCTCAACGATTTTCCTGTGTTTATGCGTTTGATAAGCTCTAACCCGGCCCTTCTAAACCCGGAGCCATAGGCGTTCAGGCTGTATCGGAGGTCTTCTTCGCCTGCTGATAGAGATGCGCTGACGGCGGCTTCCTCAGCAACCAGCAAGGGCTTCGAGACCTCTATCCTCGGGTTTACGTCTATCGGTGTAAATAGCATGAGCCAGACGTCCCTGCCGCGCGGTATGTCTATTTTGGCGGCTGGCGCGCATAATACTCCGTTAAAGTATCTGACCAAAGCTACCGATTCCCTCAAGGGTAAGGTTATGTTGGGGTGGCCGACGTTGGCCAGGGTTTTACCGTCAACCATTAGGTGTTTAATGCTCGCCGAAAGCCTTTTCCCGTAGCTGAAGAACAGCCTGCCGTAGCCTGTCTCCATATGCCTTGCGTTCATGTTTTTCCCAAGCTCTACGCGGGCTTTACCGCCCTCCAGCTCGCATCTAACGCCTCCTACTCCAGCCCTATCTACGACCCTGACCTCGCCACCCATAGCGGTCTTCTGACACCCAAAATGGATTTAAGTCATTGGTTTGGAGAGGCGCACTTTCACGCTACTCTCTCAACATATATTCCTCCAATATGCTGTAATAGACATGGGCAGGAATAGTTTGACATACAGGCAGAGGCTTGAGGAAGAGGTTAACAGATGGTCTCCTTTCAGGAAAGCCCTTCTAGCGGATGAGAGGGAGATATTCGATAGGCTGGTAGACCAGGCTTTCAGGTATGCCCACGCCGGGACGATGTATCCTCTACGTGATGCATTCGACATATTCCTTATGTCAAGTCTCATGTCCCATGAAGAGAGGCTTGGTGTTTTGGAAAAAGCATTGAAGGCTTCAATGAAGGTTGACGGGCGGATCGACGACTTCGTTTAATACCCCTATATAAAGGTTGTAGGTTTTTCACTCTACTCTCTCTACTTATTTACCCCCGAATAATTAGATTTTGTGAGAGATGGCGGTCTTCAAGGATGAGAGGAAGCTCTCACCCGAGTACGTCCCTGAGAGGCTGCCGTTCAGGGAGCGCGAGCTTGGACAGCTAACCCACTACTTCTCCTCCGTAGTACGTGATGAAAAACCGTTCCACGCACGGGTGGTTATCACCGGGGCCGTAGGTACTGGGAAAACCAGCCTAGCCAAGCTTTTCGGGATGACCGCGGAAAAGGAGGGCCGTAAAAAAGGGTACAACGTAAAGTACGTCCACATTAACTGTAGAAAGCAGGGCACCGCGTACGCCATGCTCGCCAAAATATCCGAGGAGCTTTGTATAGGGCTCCCGAAAAGAGGCTTCTCCATTGCGGAGATACTTGCCGCGGTTGTTAAATCCCTAAACGCTACAGGTACAAGGGTGATACTATGCCTTGATGAGGTTGAGGCGCTTATCTCGAAGGAGGGGGCGCAGCCATTATACTCCCTTACACGGGCCATGGAGGATGAGGCTGGGGAGAACATGGTCTCGCTTATAGTGGTCTTTCGGGACCTGGAGTTCCTAAAGCGTTTCGACCCCTCAACAGCCAGCAGCCTTGGAAACACCGTAATCCACCTGGAGGAGTACGGGTTCGACCAGTTGCTCGAAATATTGCGTTATAGGGCTGGGGAGGCTTTTCGGGAAGGCGTGGTCAGCGACGAGGTGTTGGAGTTCATCGCCCAGATAGCCTCAGACAGGAGGGATGCGCGCTACGCCATAGACCTGCTGTGGAGGTCCGGCAAGCTAGCCGAGCTGGACGGCTCAGGCTCTATCACCGCCGAACATGTCAGGAAGGCTGCTGCAAGCGTTTATCCAACCATTAGGAGGGAGAACCTTTCATACCTCCGCACCGATGAAAGGCTTATCCTGCTGGCTTCGGCGAGGGCCTTGAAAGGCGGGAGGGCGGCTATATCGTCCGAAGACCTATACATCCACTACAAGGTCGCCTCCGAGGAGATGGGTTTTGAACCCTTCGGTTACACCAACTTCTGGGAGAAGCTTCAATGGTTACAGGACCTGGGGTTCCTCAGGCTCAGCATACAGACCGATAGGAAAGGCAGGAAAACCTACGTATACCTGCCAAACATACCCACCACGCTACTAGAAACAGAGATATTGAGGAGTTTTGGACGTGAGCAGGATGTCCGGCGCCGGACAGTTATATAAACTCCTAAATATGGTTCGTAGTATCAATGGGTCGGGTGCGGCTGGATGAACGCTAAGTTGTTGGTGGCGATTTTGGTGCTGGCGGTGCTGTTGCCTTTAGCCCTGGTGCTAAGCAATCTAACCAAAACAGGCGTAATATCCATTTTCGATCCGGAGAAGGAGCACTCGATAGCCCTAATCAAGGTCGGCTGAACCTGACAGTTAACGGCCTGTGACTCATTGCCAAGGTGGCTGGAGTCGACCACCTAACCACCCCCGTAAATACCTATATACACCCCATAGAAATTCCTGACATGAAAAACGGGCGCGGTAGAAACGGCCGCAATAACGAAAAACGGGTAATAAGACATAGTTTCCCATGAAAGGGGTGTTGAAAGTCAGTTGCCTTATCATCCGTTCTCGTTTCCCATGAAAAGGGTGTTGAAAACTTCATCAGGGAGGCATACGCTGAGATGGAGACCTCGTTTCCCATGAAAGGAAGGGGTGTTGAAAGTGCTGTATACTAATGTCTGTTTCCCACGAAAAGGGTGTAGAAAATTTCATTCTATTAAAACTTCACGTTCGAGTTTCCCGCTGAATGGGTGTTGAAAGCCCGGCAACGATGACACGCCGAAGGTTTGAAGCCAGAATGAGTCTCCTATGAAAAGGGTGTAGAAAGAGGGCTGCGGGATACCGGGCCCCCACACGGGGGTAAAAGTTTCCCATGAAAGGGGTGTTGAAAAGGAATACCCCAACTGGTCACCAGCATGGTTTCCCTCAAGGGTATAGAAAAGTTAATTGGATTGAAAAATTCTGGTTCATAGTTATGGTTTCCCATAGATTGGGTGTCGGATACTAAACAGGCGATATGTTGGAAAGTTTGTTGAAGAAAAACCGTGCCTCAAGTATGGGCGTGGTTCTCTCCCCGGCGAAAACCCTGTCGGCACGCCTACGGACCAGCTCTAAGAGGAGATGCGAGTTCACCCTATTCCTGAGAAAATCGTACAAAAACTTGTTAAGTAAGTAGGCTGAGTAGTCGTCGCTAGGCTCGTAGAGGGAGGATATGAAGCGGCCCAGCGGTGGATATTCCTCATCCGACGTAAAGTAGTCCCCATACCACCTCTGGATGTAGGAGGAGAGGCGTGGGATGAAATACATCGACCTCTTCACCTCGCGGACGGCCCCCTTCCTCCCTTTCCCAGCCCTCGTCGGTATCGTTATCACAACGAGGGTGGAAAGGTCGGAGACGCCAAGCCTTTCAAAAGACATGCGTTCAAGCTTCAACCAATAACAGAAATAATTGAATATGGCGAAAGTAGCACAGAACTCATGGTCTATAGGGAAACGTCTGCCGATCGGGCCTAGAACCTCCCTGATTTTTTCGACTCTAATGCCTACCTTTCCCTCCTTAATGGATTCCTCATCTAATAAGGAGGTGAAAAAGGAGTGCCGGAACTCCTCCCCAACATTCTGCATGTTTATCAGAGTGTTTGAAACAGGGATGGAGGATAGCTGGGTGTAAAGCCAGAAGTAGACCGAGCTGGGTGAAGGTATTTCACCGCCGAGCATCTTCATGCTCCTAGCTACACTGGACGAGAGCATGGTGGGGATAATTGAGGCCGAATACTCCTGCTCCCCAACCGCCTTCTCCACCAGTTTGTCAATCAAGACGTGTATGGCGGCTTGGTCACCTGCGGCTGCCATTCTCCTGAGATCCCTCCACTCACCCATGTTGTACTGCGAAGTAATCCTAGAAAGCACCCTCCCCGCCAGCAACGGATATTGGGAAACATGGTTGTTAAGAAGTTGTCTATAATTCTCCGGCATTTATGTCACCCGATAACTGTTAAGAAGTCGTCGAGAGAATAAAGTGGGGTTTCCATTACGGAATATGTTTTCCGATCTAGAAATATCTTGGTCCCTGCATGTGCGAAGACGAAGTATCCCGGCTCCCCACGATATGAGACAGGCAGTATGCTGGCCTCACCATCTACCTTTCGCACCCAGTCTAATGGAGTATACCCCCCTACCACATCTGACCAGATCACTTCCTCTACACCCCGAACTTCCGCCCCATCAATAAAAAAATCATTCTGCCCCCCGTAGGGAAGGCGTTCAAAGCCAGATGAAAGCTTCTCCGCCCATGTCTCCACCAAACCCGCGTCATCTGAGGCTATAGCTACCACGTATTCAGGGGCAAGCAGCACCTCGATGGATGCCACACCGCGAACATTTTTCTGCTCTCCGTACTGGATGTAGCTGGCCGCCTCCGTGAACACCGCGCCCCCGGATACAAGCCTAGCACCGCAATAGATGCCCCGAGGGTATTCGTTCCTCTCCCAGCCAAGCATAGCGCCAAACATTCCCGCTACGGTTGGCGGTAGTGGTGAAGGATATGAGAGACGCGTCGTCTCGGTATAATGTACTTTGAAATGCGCCTCTGCGAACCTTAGGTTTAACAATAGTGCCTTCATTCCCCAAGGAGGAAGTTGGTGATTCTTTCTACAGCCTCCCTACTGCTGACCGCCGGGAAGGTATTGGGTATTGGCTGGTCGTACTCGATCATGAATATCTCGCCCCAGCCTATCGACGAATTCTTCAGCTTAGAAAGGTGATGGGAATCCACCTCTCCTCGGTCATCGAGTGAAAGGTATTGGTATATGGGTCTCACACCGTTAGATGATAGTGAGACCAAGGCTGCTACATACTCCGGGATCGCTAGAGACGATGACCGCCTCGGTAACACGTAGGACGGCGTGAGCAGTATGTCCAGCAGATCATGTATTCTCCGCCTCCTCTCTTCTTCGTCGATGAATTTTTCACCCTTTTTCACCTCTCCTTCCGTCCCCTCCCACACGCCCACATAGTCGTAGACAGCCGCCCTCATTTTCGCGGGAAATGTGGCGACCTCCGTCTCAGTTATCATAGGTGGCTGGTCGGGGGAGCGTGGCGAGCGGAGTCCTAGGTCTGTAGATATGTCGGGAAGAGGCTTCACGCTTGATAGATAGCCGATGGCCACAGGGCCCTGTCGGCGCCGGGCCTGCTTCCCTTTCTCCTCAGCCGCCATAAAACCAAAGATGTCGTTGTCAATGAACCTTTTGGGGTCACCCGTGTCGAGTGAACGTATGTTTCCCTGCACATCGCGTAGTTGGAAGGGGTCTATCTCGTGCCCCCGCTCCCGGAGAGCCTGACGCATGGCGTACTTCACGGCGCGGGGCGAGATATACGGTATTATGCCCCTTCCCCAGGGGTCGGAGAACTTCTTCATCATAATCCGCTGGCCCTGCGTCCAGTCGGCGTTCGCGAGACCGAAAGGTATGTAGCACAGTATAGCTATCTGCGCTATTCTACCCACTCTCAACCACCCCCTTCTTCTCAGAAGGCGGAAACGCGCTAGCCATCCCTGCCAATATGGCAGCCTGGAGGGTGTAGAAGGATGGATTGGAGGGGACATCCAGTATATCCTTCTTCACGCCCACATCTACGCCCTCAAAGCGGAGATCTGCGATAGCCCTCACCAGCTTATATGTAAACTTGTTCGGCTCCAATTCATTCCGTATATCGTAGTATATCCGTCGAAGAGTAGACCAGCCTGCACCCCCAGAGGAGCGAAGTACTGTTCGGGAGACGGCGAAAGCCCAGTCATATGCTTCTATTGGGTTCATCTGAGAGGTAGAAAACCCTTCATGGATAAAAATGTTTAAACTCAAACCTATGGGTTTCAAACCCTTATTTCCACCCCGTATGCCGTGGAGATAGGTATGCCTGCCACATCGTTCACCTTCATATGTGTACTCCCACGGCCTGTGGAGCTACGTTCTTTCTCTGGAGAGGTCGCTAGGGCCGTGTTCCTGTCCATGCTGGATGATGCTGTGCCGGGGCTGGCGAAGGAGTTTCATGAAGCCCAGTGCCTGGCCCCATACTCTGTTAGCCCATTCCTATCGCCGGGAGGGGGAGTGTTGTCGTATTACCTCCCTGAGGGGAGGGTGGAGTTCCGTGTTTCCACACTCTCGGAGAAGGCTTCCGATGTAATTAGACGATATGCGGAGAACGGCTTCGGGGAGGTCACGATATACGGTGTGAAAACTAGAGTTATAGGTGTTCGGTTGCGGACGTTCCGCTGGTCTGGTGTGGTGCCCATGAGGTTTGCAGTATGGTTCCGAACCCCAACGGCTTTCAGGTCGAAGACCGGAAGATATGTGGTATACCCGGACCCTTACCATTTCATGAAGAATTTAGCGAAAATGTACAAGAAGTACGAAGACCCCTCAATCCCCTACCGTAGGTATCATGAATGGCTCAGGGAAAACGGAATCATGTTGGAAAACCAGCATGTTAGAGGCGTATACAAGGTCCCCGACCACCATGGCTGGTGGAGGGGTTTCACAGGCCGCGCGGTCTACTCAATGCCTGAAAAAGTATATGATTCAAGGATGGCGAGGCTGACGGCGGCGCTGCTGGAATATTCGGAGTTCACGAATGTGGGGAAACATAGGACGGCGGGGTACGGGTTCGTGAGCTGTCGTCCGTTGGCGATGCGGAAGCAGAGTGGCCGACGTCGGCCACTATATAAAACCAACCAATATTTGAGTAAGTACCCAAAAAGTTTAGTGATTTAAATAGGTGGCCGACGCCGGCCAGTAATACCTTCATACGCCTTTTCGAGCCCGAGTACCTGCACCCAGCCTCCGGAATATTACAATCCCGATAACGGCTATAACAACTATCAACGCTATCGGAAAGATTGTGCCTATGCTGAGAAATGTAAACGGTTGGGTCTGCTGTTGTCCGCCAGGCCTCTTGATAGAGATGGAGAGCGATGCTAGGTTCCTCCCCTGATAGTTGATCGTCACACTCCCAGACCCCTCAGGCGTCTCCGGCGGTATGTTTACACCTATCTCGGCCTTCGACGTGCACATGGGTGAGAGCGATAGCTTTAGAGAGGTCTGTTGGAGGATTATCTGCAGGTTTGAGGAAATGAGCTGTAGCTCGACCTCGCCCGTCATACCGTTCAGGGGCTTCACCTCCAACTGAACCCTCCTAGGTGTTCCGGCGAAGACCTCTAAAGTCTTCGGCATCACGACCTCCAACTGCGGCTGTGGGAAAGACGTCTCAACCAATCTGTAGACACCTTTGGAGGTCACTACTATAGCTGTTTTCTCGTCGGCCCAGGCTATTGATTTCACGGCTTCTGGGAGGGCTGTCGGTATACGCGTGGCCTTATACCCGTCGTAGAGGACTAACTCGCCTTTCGAACCGCCTATGAGTGCGTAGGCCCCACGCGGGTTGACGGAGACCGCTGTGAATGAGAGGCCCGCCACAGGCGTGGAATCTATTCTGTCCGGCTTGAGGTAGGCTATCCTCCCCTTATCAGTAACCGCCACAGCCCCGCACGCGGTTACGTCCACGTCACGTAAAGTATCGTTTTGTTTAGACGTCTTCAAACCCCCTACAGTCATTACAGCTATCTTTTCACCGACAGCGTAGCCGGGAGCTATTGCGAGAAGCTTGCCGTTAACCTGTGTGGTGGATATTGTGCCGTCGATCCCTACGTCAACTATTCTTGAGGCCCCCGCGAGAGCAACCCATAACCCGTTCACTGAAGGAGCTATGTCTGCGTAGTCGGAGGCTTTCACCGCGGCATCGACTTTGACCAGCTCGCCGGAGAGCGGGTCAAGCCTCCAGATCGCGCGGGAGCCGAGGACGGCTACCCAGCCCATCGAGGACGTCATGGCCCGCGGCTCGTCGCCGACCACGTAGGTGTCGGTGAAATATCCGTTCGAGTACCTTAGTATTAGGCCCGACTTCTGCGCGACCAGGACACCACTCCTCCCATCGGAGGAGGCGGTGGTATAATCTCCCGGAGGCGCTGTTAGCAGGTGCTGCGTGCCGTTGGCAACCATGGCGAGGACGCCTTTAACCCCAGCAGCAACCACCCTGTCTCCGCCATAGGGCCTGATAACATTAACCTCCCTGGTGAAGGTGGCTATGTACCTGAGTTCCGTATCCAAGGCGTCGTATAGTTGGACGGTTGTGGCCTTCAAGAGCAGTATGCCCCTGGGATGCGGATATGCGTTTACATATGTCCCTGAAAGGATGCGTGAACCGCCCAAGTAGAGCCCGTCCGAAGCCAGAACCCATGTCTCGCCCCTATACGTGAAGGCGGCTATGATACTGGATGGGTAGTCGGCCGCCTTCTCAAGCTCCAGCGACGGCGTAAGCCTGTAAACGGTTTTTTCAGCGGCTACTGTATACGTCCCGCCGGAGTAGAATACCCGTGGGTTCTTCTGCTTGACCTGTAGAGTCTTGAACACCTCTCCCCCGGGCCTGTAGAGGTATATTTCATCGGCAGCGGTTATGACGGCGAAGCCCTCCCCGTAGGCGACGGATATGAGGTCCTTCTTCAACGGCGTGTATCCTCTATAAGTGGTTGTCAGGGAAACGTCGACCTCTACCACTATGCCTCCCTTACCAACAGCTATGCAGAGGTTCCGGGAGCATGAAACCCCGCTGAGGTCCACCGT
>Ga0079997_118482_pt1 | contig 11359 bp, 8 predicted proteins | sample PerSpoCPS_CMetaG_FD_69200 | JGI IMG/M metagenome (GOLD analysis project Ga0079997, IMG submission 69200) | Archaeal communities from Yellowstone National Park, Wyoming, USA - Perpetual Spouter C (PS_C) MetaG (SPADES assembly) (version 2) | ecosystem: Environmental > Aquatic > Thermal springs >... | reverse complement strand
GGCGGGCGCGCCTTCACGGCGGCGGCCAGCGCCCTTTGGGCGCTGGCCGCCGCCCAAAAAGAAAGTTTATAATGGGAAATGGTATTACACCCTCCAAGTAAGCTGTAAAGCCATTCGCAGAACCTCCGGCGGCTTGACTTTGCCCAGTTTGCTCACAGGCAAGTGTATCGCTGCCTTCCATTTTTTGACAAAGTCCTCACTTCCACACTTGTCTCCAAGTTAGCACTCTTGAAATACGCCTTAGGCTCAATTTAGAAAACATAGAAAAACCGTACCTTCGCTGAATGCAGAGGGCGCTGAGAATCCAGGTGGTGGCGTGGGTATTGGGTGGAGCGTTTTTGTGGGGGCAGGGAAAAACCTGGAAGGTGCCAGCAGAAGTAGGGCGAGGCCTCAAACCCATGGACTCCCTGCCGGCGGTCTTACGTTTTCTGGAGGCTCATAAAGGCTATGAAGCCGATAGCGTGCGGTTTTGGTGTTTTTTCAGGCTGGTGGATGCGGCCAGCTATCTCAAGCGGGATACCCTTCGGGCACTTGTTAGGAAGATGGAAGAGCAAGCGGCGCAAAGCTCATACCCCTTAGCTCAGGCTGCTGTGCATTTAGCCTGGGGGTCTGTCTTTTGGGAAGAGGATCGGTATGACTCCGTTATGGTGCGGGGAGAGGCGGCGGCTCGCCTGGCCGAAGCACATCAAAGCCCGCTTTACCTGGCATGGGCCTATCACCTCATAGCCCTGATTCACGGTCGCCAGGGCAACACCAAAGAACAGCTGGCTTACTACCAGAAAGCTCTCCCTCTCTGGCAACGCGGCGGGGACTCCTTGGGACCCTCTTCCAGTCTATACAGTCTCAGAGACCTCTACTACGACCAGGATCAATACGACGAAGCCGAAAAGTATTATCGCAGAGCTCTTCAGCTTCGGGAGCCCCTCCCATATGACGAACGGACGGCTGACGCTTATAAGGGATTAGGCCTTGTGGCCCATGCTCGGCAAAACTACCAGGAGGCATTGCAGTACTATCAGAAAGCTATTACCTTATTTGAGCGGGCAGGCGATCCAGCGTCTTTAGGTAAGGTGTATCAGAAGATGGCAAGACTATTTAGGGACCAGAAAGAATATGGCGAGGCTCTTAGGTATTATCAGAGGGCGCTTGAAGCTTTGGAGCAAGGTGGAGACCGGCTGGGCGTAGCCCAAGTATATAACTCCATCGGGTTCTTATACTACTTGCGGGGGGACTATGGTCAAGCAATTGAGTCCGCTCAAAAAGCCCGAGCTATATGTGAGCAGCTTGGGGCGCAGAAGGAGCTGATAAAATGCCAGCTCACTATGGCGCGAGCCTATCGGGAGCAAAGCAATTTTACGCAAGCCTTGGAAACTTTACAGAGAGCTGCCCAAATAGCAGAGCAAATCAAGGATAAAAGCCGCCTGGCAGAAATCTACGCTGGTATCGGAACTATCTATCGGTACCTAAACCAATCGAGTGAAGCGATAAACTATTATCATCGAGCCATGAGCATTTGGGAGGAGCTACAAGACTTCGAGAATCTAGCAGAAGTTAGCTCAAATATCAGCCATGTATATTACGAGCAGGCTCGTTACGAGGAGGCACTTTCGCACATTCAAAAAAGCATCTCGCTCCACGAGAAAATAGGCCACCAGGAAGAACTTGCTGACGCCTACTTGAAGGGAAGTCTGATTTACATGGCCCGGAAACAGTAGGCAGAGGCGATGAAGTATTCGCAGAAAGGACTATCCTTGGCCCAGCAAGTAGGAGACCTTACCCTTATAGGATGGGCGAATAAGCTGATAGGGATGATTTATCTTGACCGGGGGCAGTATGGCCGTTCCCGAGAATACCTCCAGAAAGCGCTTTCAGCCTTTGAACAAAGTGGCGAAAGAGGGATGATGGCCTACACCTACGCACTTATGGCCCGTTCTTACTCCCTGGAAAGTCAATACGAGCAAGCCATAAAATACGGCCTAAAAGCAGCTGAGCTCTACGAAAAGCTTGGGAACAAGAACGAGTCGGCCCGACTCTATTTGCAATTAGCTCAGCTATGCAAGAGGCAGAAAAACTACCAGAAAGCCGCTGAGTATGAGGAAAAAGCCCGTACCCTCCTGGGCGAAGGGGAGAAAAGATAAATGATGCTAGCAGTGGTCATAGATTTTTTAGGCGTTGGCTCGTCCCGAAAGGTGGGATGTGGTCGGAGTGTCCTTAGCTGACTTAGTAGTCCGCAGCACTAGCCCCTCGCATGGACACGCATAAAACCCTTTTGAGTCAAATGGTTTCATCTGTGGAGGGGTCGGCCATGTACTGGGCTGCCCCTTTCGAGGCAGCCGCACCAAAAATCTTCCTCTTGCATTCAGAAAGTGTTCACTCAGAAATGATATTATACCCTCCAAGTAAGCTGTAAAGCCATTCGCAGAACCTCTGGCGGCTTGACTTTGCCCAGTTTGCTCAAAGTCAAGGTATAATTGCATGCATTACATTCGTATCGCCGCCTTTTTTGACAAAGTTCTCACTTCTACACTTGGGGTACGCTTTAAATCAGAGACGTATCTCTGCAAAAGCACTAACTATCATTCATAAGTTAGCACTCTCACCCCCACAGCCCCAAACCACCCACAGCCCAAAAATCCCCCTATGACGTTGCCTGAAGCCGATAAAGCCGACTATAAAGACCATTTTTCGCCAAAAGTTCCTGGTGTGTGCCTTGTTCTACGATTCTCCCTTTCTCTAGAACATATATCCAGTCCGCATGGCGAACCGTAGATAAGCGATGAGCAATAAGGAGAATAGTGATGGAGCGAGGCATTTGAGTGAGGGCCTCGTGGATGCGGGCTTCGGACTCGCTATCCAGCGCCGACGTAGCTTCGTCCAAAATGAGCAGTTCCGGCTGGCGATAAAGCGCTCTGGCCAAAGCCAGCCTTTGTCGCTGGCCCCCTGAAAACCGTTGCCCCCGCTCCCCCACCAGCGTATAAAGACCCTGCGGTAGCTCCCGCACAAAATCCTCCGCCTGCGCTAAACGAAGCGCCTCCCATATACGAGCTTCATCTACAGGGCCCTTTTCGCCATAAGTAATATTCTCTAATAGCGTCGTGTGGAAGAGTATACTATCCTGAGGGACTATCCCAAGAATCCGACGATACGATGTAGGGTCTATCTCCGAAAGGGGCTTTCCATCTATGTAAATTTCGCCTTTCGTAGGTGGGTAGAAGCCACAAATCAGGTCCACCAGGGTGGTCTTCCCGCTGCCCGAAGGTCCCACAAAGGCTATCCGACTGCCTTTCGGAATATGGAGGGAAATATCTTCTAATACGACCTTGCTATCGTAGGCAAAAGAGACATTTTGCAGCGTAATCTTGTCCTGAAAAGTCTCTATGGGGGCGAGAGGATGAGTAGATGGCTTTTCTGGGGCTTCTGACAGGAGGGTTTGGAGGCGCTGGAAGGAGACGATGGCTTTTTGGACCCGCGAAATCGCCTGGTTAAAGGTCTTCATGGGGCTGAGAAACTGTCCGAAGAGGGCAATGAAGGTGATAAACTCGGAGGCTTTTAGTTCGGCTTGTAGTACGGACAGGGTGCCGTGATACAAGAGGCCTAGCACGACCATTACGCTAAGGACTTCGGTGAGGGGGGAGACCAGTTCTAAACGGCGCCGAAGGCTGATCATGAAATCCGTATATTCGGCGTTGGCCTTGAAGAAGCGCTGTTTTTCGTGGGCTTCGGCGCCAAAGGCCTTTACCGTACGGGCGCCGGAAAGGAACTCCTCTAAGATGGAGAGCACTTGGTCCATACGTCTTTGGCCTTGGGAGGCCCGGCGGCGCAGGGCTTTGCTCAAACGGCTAATTGCCCATCCCGTCAGCGGCAAAACTAAAAGCGATACCAGCGTCAGCTTCCACGAAAGCACAAACATCGCCCCTAAAAAAAACAGCATCGTAATCGGGTCATTGAGCAGATTGTAGATGGTGCCCAAAACAGCCTCTTGAATGATTTGTACATCCTGCGTAAGGAGATTGAGAATGCGGCCTTTTCGGTTTCGGATGAAAAAGCCTAGGGGAAGAGAGACTAAATGTTCAAAGAGCTGATTGCGGAGGTTCTGGATGAGTCTATTTTCGTAAGTAGCCATAGCCCGAGCCCCTAAGTAGCGAAAGGTGTTTTTGAGAATGATTGCCACAGCGATGACAAAGCTAAAGTAAGCGAGCGCTTTGAGGGGGCCGGCTTCCATCCGGAAAAGGTACAGCTGATAGAAAAGATACTTCTTCCAGTCCTCTAAGCTAAGAGTTTCAGGGAAGGGGGCGGGCTCCGCTTCTTGCGCAAAGAGGATCTCCAGAAAAGGGATGATGAGCGTGAGGGAAAAGACATTGAAGAGATTGAAGAGCACGAAGGCCAGCAGAGCATAGAAGAGGTATTTTTGGGCTGGGCGGCCATAAGCCAGAATGCGGAAGGCGGTACGCATACAGGCAAAGGTAAGATGGTGAATGGGGGCTCAGAGGGCATAGGCCGAAGAAGGAATCAGGAAAATTCCATACCTTTGTGCTGGCCCCATAGTTCAAGGGATAGAACGTGAGCCTCCGGAGCTCAAGATCCAGGTTCGAGTCCTGGTGGGGCTACGCTTAGGGCTAATTCCTCGTGGGGGAAGATAGCCCACATGCGCTGGCTACGCTGGGTAGGGGTTTTTCTGGGGGTTGTGGTAGGATTGGCGGGCGTGGGGCTGCTTATTTTGGTGGGCACAGACTGGTGGGTCCGCCATCATGACCAGGTAGAGGCGGCTGAAAGGTATGTCTCGCCGGGGGCTTTACCTGCCCCGCCCAAGGATACCCTCGTCATCATGACCTGGAATATCAAGTTTGGCGGCGCGCGTATAGACTTCTTCTTTGACTGCTATGGGGATCGGGTAATCATGACTGAAACGGAAGTTTTGCAAAACCTTGCTGGTCTCCTTCGGAAAATCCGCCAGGTAAATCCCGATATTTTGCTGATTCAGGAGCTGGATCGGTTTTCTAAGCGGTCGGCCTATATAGACATGCTAAAATACATAGCGGATAGCGCTGGGCTTCCGTATGCGGTTTATGCTTCGCAATGGGATGTAGTTTATTTGCCGAAAAAGGGCTTGGGACGGATCAACTCTGGAAATGCGATTTTTTCGCGTTGGCCCATAGATACTGCTTATCGGGTGCCCCTTCCCTTAGTTAGAAGCTATCCCTGGTGGTACCGGGAGTTTTACCTGCGGCGCAACCTCTTAGTAGCTAAAATCGCACATCCCAATCTCCCCCAATTCTGGGTGATCAATACGCATTTGGAGGCTTATGTGCCTTCTCCGGATAGCACGCGCTATGTTCAGCTCCAGATTTTGAAGCGATTTGTAGATAGTCTATCGGCGGTGGGGGCCGTATGGATAGCTGGTGGTGATTGGAATACGGTGCCTCCGGGCACCAAAAAGCTCAAAGACTTTGACGATAATGCGTGCAAAGAGGTAGACCCCACTTTTGTGGCCGATGATTATACTCGGGAAGTTGATTGGCTTTTGCCCTTTTATCAGGCGTATCGGGAAGTGATTCCCTTAGAGGTGTATCAAGCGCGGGAGGAGGACTTTTACTCGCACACAGTGAATGGGCGAGGTTGGTGGAATCGGCGGTTAGATTATCTTTTCAGCAATGGTTTCTGGATAGAGGGGGCGGTGCACCAAGATAGCACGAAGGGCGGAATGGAGACTTTTCCTTTGTCGGATCATGCGCCTGTGGTGGGACGGTGGGTAGCTATTTCTGCCGCAGGGCAGCCGACACTAAATGCTGCAAAGTAGAAAGCGCTGGGTCGGTAGGGGGAATTTCTTTTTGGGCTTCCTTAAGGGCGGTTTGGGCGTCAGGGTAGCGGGCTAACCGGTAGGCTACAGCCGCATGGGTGAGAAAGCCCGCGCCAGAAGGGTCTTTACGAACGGCATAAGTGCTCCATTGAAGCGCTTCGGGAGGAAGCGTCGGCGCATACATCACCTGGTAGGCGCATACCCACAGCAGCTGAGTCGGAGACAGCTTCCCCTTCGTAAAAAGATCATAATGTAGGATGCGTAGAGCAGTCTCCTGTTCGCCTTTGAATAGTCGGGTGAGGGCTTCCAGCGTCTCTCGTAGAGGAGGTGAGAGGGTAGCACTGAATTTTTGGGCCGCCTCATAGTCTTTATTCTGGAGGTGGGCATGCCAAGCCTGATAGATCGGCGCAAAGGAAGAACCCCAAGCCTGTGTAGCAAGGGTAGAAACATAGATGCTATACGACTCCTGAAAACTTTCCCACGTAGGGGCTCTATCAGAACGGGACCTGTCAAAGACGGCATAATAATGCTGCAGGATTCTCAAAAGCGTAGGAGCATCTACATACCCGACTTGTCGGCCAAGCTCTTTCCCTGAGGGGTCTAAAAAAAGCAGAGTGGGGTATGCGCGCACACGATACTGGTTAGCTATTCTGGGGCCTTCTCCTTTCTCGCCGTCTAAGCGGTAGGCAATATAATGTTTAGCTACATAGGCCCCTAAGTCGGGATTGGGGAAAGTATGTCGCTCTAACATCTTACAGGGGCCACACCATTCGGCATAGACATCTACAAATATAGGTCGTTTCTGTTTCTGGGCTTCTTGGAGGAGCTGGCTCCACGAGCCGGTGAAGAAGTTTATACCTCCGCTGGCCTGTGCCCAAAGAAGCCCTCCAATCAGGCCTATGTACCACCGCATATTCAAAGGTAACTATTTTGGTCCTTTCACAGGGTCGGGGGGTATTCTCTGAGAACTTTGAGGAGCGGAGAGTCTTTTGGGGTGGGTAGGGCCTTTCTGGTCAGTAGATCAGCCGGGCCTATGTTTTGAGATGCTCTATAGGATAGAAGTTACTGGCGAGCGTTGATAGGGAAGGCTTAGGTGGCAAGCATAGGCTATGCCCATGGCTTCCCGAAGGGGGCTAAGTCCGGAGCAATGTCCAGCCAGAAATACAGGGGAGGTCGGGATAGATAGAGTTTCCAAGGGGTAAGGGGTTAGGTTTGAAGATACCCCAGGAGCAGAGGGCAATGGACCTTCATGAGATGGAGGAGGTAGAACGAATATTCCTTCAGACGGAGCTCCCCCCTTGATTTAGGCATTTTGTGGGGAAAAGATGTGGAATAAAAGTGCCTGTGGGGGGCTTGCAGATTCAGAAATCTCTTTACCTTTGGGCAAACCTAAACTTACAAGTCGTATGGCTAAGCGTTATGAAGAGCTTGAGAAGCTGGTGAGTGAGATCCTCGTTGACCTACGCAAGTTTTATGATGATGGGAACAAAGCGGCGGGGACCCGTGCTCGGAAAGGGCTCTTGGCCCTGAAAAACTGGGCACACGAGGTTCGCAAAGAGATTTCTGCTGAGCGGGCTAAGGCCGAGGCCAGCAAAGGTGCCGCTAAATCCGAGTCAGCCTCCGCCAAGAAGGCTCCCCCCAAGCCCAAGAAGAAGTAGGAGGGGGACTTGCGGATGTGATTTTTTTTGTACCTTTGTGCCGTTCTCGCCCCGTTCGTCTAGCCCGGTTAGGACACCTCTCTTTCAAGGAGGAAACAGGGGTTCAAATCCCCTACGGGGTACGAGGCGGCCAAGGAATCCCCTCCTCTGGAGAGGGGAAAGCAAGCTCCCTTATAAGGCTTGGCCCTCTGTAAATAAGTGCTGTATAGACCTCTACGAGAGAGGCGCCGGCTGAGAGTGCTTCGTGGGCGTCTTCCGCTTCGAATATGCCTCCGCATCCGATGATAGGCAGCCCATAGGGCTGTAGGGCGTGGATGAGTTTTTGTCGAAGGGGAGCTAAGGGTTTCCCGCTAACTCCTCCGGGGCCCAAATGAAGGTACTGAATTTGTGTGGTGGTATTGCCTGCGACAAAGCCGCTTACACCTGCTTGTTTCGCCCAGGTTCCAATGTTATGGAGCTGCTCCAAAGAGAGATCGGGGGAGAGTTTGAGTAAGATAGGCTTGTAGCTCACATTGGCAGCACAAAGGGCTTCCCAGATGGGGTTCAAACTCTCCGGGGATTGAAGGGAGCGAAGGCCAGGCGTATTCGGAGAACTCACATTGATAACGAAAAAATCTCCATAGGGGTAAAGTATCTCAAAGGCTTGTTTGTAATCTTTGTGGGCTTCTTCGAGGGGTGTTTCTTTATTTTTGCCGATGTTGATCCCGACGATGAGGCCGGGGGGGCGTTTTTCCAGGTTTTGGGCGACCCGCACAGCCCCAGCGTTATTGAAGCCCATGCGGTTGAGCAAGGCATAATCCTTGGGAATCCGAAAGAGGCGCGGTTTGGGATTGCCTGGCTGGGGGCGGGGCGTTACCGTGCCCACCTCCACAAAAGCAAATCCTAAGTGTGCCCAAAAAGGCAGTAGCTCGCCATTTTTATCTAACCCCGCAGCCAGCCCCAGCCGATGGGGAAAAGTCAGCCCCCACAAGGAAATAGGATTGCAGGAGGGCGGCTGCTTCGTCCAAAAACCTAAGCGCTCTCCAGCCTTAATCAACGTAAAAGCCAACTGGTGAGCCGCCTCCGCTGGGAGCTTGAAGAGAAGCGGTCTCACGAGATCGTACCAGACCATGGGAAACAAAGTTTACGCTTATTGCACCTAATTTTGCTGACGAGTATGCGCATGCTTTACCTCATTTTCGTAAGTGCGCTTCTCTGGTCTGCAGCCAGAGCCTGGGCACAAAATGCCTACGTTCAGCTTATTCACACTGTGGCTGATGTGGTGGGTGTTGGCCCACCTGCGTTTCCCATAGTGTTGGATAGCGTTGATGTTTATATCTCCTTAGACGGCGGAGCTACTTGGACATTAGCGGTGCCAGACTTTAAGTTTCGGCATGCAACGCCTTTTCTGCCGCTTCCTGCTAACAGCAACCAGTTATTAGCAGGGATCGCACCGGGGAATTCTAGCAGTTCAGGCGATATTCTATTGCAATACGCCATTCCTCCCCTCTCCCCTAATACCTATTATGTGGCAGCTGTCGCGGGGACGATAGACTTTAGTATTCCGCAGGTGGATGTGGATATCTATTATTTTTCGCCGGCCCGCAATGCTACGACCGGCTCGGGCGCTAACGATGTAGACCTACTTCTTTTTCATGGCTCGCCGGACGTGGGGCCGGTGTCTTATTATTGGGTCTATGACAGGACGCAGCATGCCTATGTGCGCGATGGGCATTTGAGCTATAGGGGATATAGTACTGGGTATAGGACGCTACCTTTTGAAAATGTTTTAGTTTTGGGTGATTCGGCGGATGTGAATGTGATAAGGGGGATTGGTTATTACTATCCCGCGCGCTCTAATAACGCCTTTTGGGGTGGTCAATCGGCGGGGGTAGTATTTATTTCTGGTTATGCGAGTACGCCTGATCCGGCAAAGCAGCTCGGGGTGCATATGGCCCTTCCTGATGGGACAGTGCGCCCTTTACCTCCTTTGGAGGTTCGGCGGCTCCAACTCATTCATAATGCGGCTGACCCTGCTTTGGCTCAGGTAGACATCCATGGGGGCACTTTTCCTGAGCCGAATCCCCTTCAGATAAACTTTCGGCAGGCCATCCCAGCCATTTTCTTAGGGGGGCCTTCGGGAGGATCCGTGCCCGTCTATATAAGCGCTCGGGGTAATACCACCAGCTACTTGGTTCAGAGCACCCTTACCTTGCCTGCGGCCGGGCAGAATACAGCTATTTTTGCTCAAGGGGTCCTCAATCCCGGTCAGTTTGCCGCTAATCCCGACGGACGAGGTATCGGCTTTGAGCTCGTAACGCTTACCAATCTCGTTGGGACGGCCCCCACCGGCTCTATGAAGGTATTCCCTTTCCATGGAGCAACCGATGCACCAATGGTGGATGTGGAGATTGTAGGGGTGGGAACCGTATCAGGGCTTAGGTATAAGGACGCCGGACCAGCGGTTACTCTGCCCTCTAATACAGCGGCTACCCTCAACATCAAACAGGGCTCTTCGGTCTTAGCTACGTATACCCTTAGCCCATCCCAAAGCCGGGATGCCACGGGGGCGATTATTTTTGCCAGTGGGTTTTTGAGCCCGGCTAATAATCAAAATGGCCCTGCCTTTGGGCTGTATATCGTTTATCCGACGGGAGAGGTGCAGCCCCTTTCGCTGCAATCCAGCTTGAGTCGTGGGCTGGTGGAAGGGGTACAGGTCGCAACTTTGCCAGCTTATGAAGGGAGCTGGACCGTAACAGTTTCGGCGACAGCCGCAGGCAAGCTCCCCTACCGCCTGGTAAGCATTACAGGGCAGGTCCTAGAAGAGGGAACATGGGATGTACCCAGCGCAGGTACCTGGATTTATAACCTGCCAGCCCACTCTTATAGCTCAGGGATGTACCTACTCCAGATAGGAGAAACGTCCTACCGACTACTCAAATAAGCATCACCTGAAGGCACGAGGATGGGCGGGATGCACTCAGCCTCTCGCCCATCTTTTTTTGTAAGCATTCGTAATACCATTTCCTTGTTCCCACCCAACGCTAAGTAGAGACAGCACGGTCATTGAAGATAGCTTGGAAGCATCCAGCAGAAGGGTTTTACCAGCTTTACAAGCAGGAGAAAGATGCTCGGATAGCCAAGAGATGGCAGGCGCTGTGGATGTTGAGACGAGGGGAGCGATTGAAGCGAGTGAAGGAGCTGGTGGGGGTAGTGCATGTGACGATTCAGCGATGGGTGAGGTGGTGGGAGGCGGGGGTTTAGAGGAAGTGGCGAGGCATCGGTTAGGCAGTGGGGTAAGGCCTTATGAGGCATGGACGCCGGTCCAAGAGCAAAGGCTACGGGAAGCGGTGTCGGAAGGACGGTTTCGGACGATAGGAGAGGCGATGGCTTGGTGTGAGAAGGAACTGGGAGTGGTGGTTTCGTACGAGAAGCTGTACTACTGGTTTCGGCGATGGGGTTATCGGAAGAAGGTGCCACGGCCGATGGCGGAGAAAGCGGATGCGCAGGCGCAGGAGGCGTGGAAAAAGGGGGGGCTATTGGCAGCCCTAAGGCGAGGGGAAGAGGTGGTGTTTGCAGATGAGATGCGGCTGGGGCTCTTGGGACAGGTAAGACGGGTGTGGGGGAGACGGGGAGAGAAGTTGAGACGGCGTGTAGAGCTGAGGTATGAGTGGGTGTGTTTGGTGTTGGGCGTGGATCCGATGAAGGGGCGGCTGTGGTGGGACTGGGTGAAGCGAGTGCGGGGGTGGAGATAGCTCAGGTGCTCAGGGCCTGGAAGGGGGCAGGGGTGAAGGGGGTGGTATGGGACCATGCAGCTTTTCACAAGGCGAAGGGGGTGGGAGAGGTGGGGCTGCGGCGGGGATATCAACCGCCCTACTCTCCTGAGCTCCATCCTGCGGAGCGGGGATTTGAGGGGGGTCGGCGG
>Ga0079997_118006_pt2 | contig 11395 bp, 13 predicted proteins | sample PerSpoCPS_CMetaG_FD_69200 | JGI IMG/M metagenome (GOLD analysis project Ga0079997, IMG submission 69200) | Archaeal communities from Yellowstone National Park, Wyoming, USA - Perpetual Spouter C (PS_C) MetaG (SPADES assembly) (version 2) | ecosystem: Environmental > Aquatic > Thermal springs >... | reverse complement strand
CTTTCATGCCGAGAGAGGTGACGAACGATGAGTTGGGTGACCGTTGACGGAAGTTACGGGGAAGGAGGCGGGCAGATTCTCAGGAGCAGTTTGGCTTTGTCGGCGCTGACAGGCAAACCGTTGCACATATTCAACATCCGCTCGGGACGAAAAAACCCAGGGTTGAGACCGCAGCACCTGACATCTGTCCGAGCCGCTGCTTCCGTCTGCGACGCCAAAGTTGATGGTGCTAAGGTCAACAGCACGGAACTGAGGTTTGAGCCGACAAACTTGCGGGGCGGCTCTTTCGTGATGGATGTCTCCGCCGATCAACCGAGCGCAGGCTCTGGCACTCTCGTTTTCCAAACGGTCTTCCCAGCACTTCTCTTCGCCAAGCAAACTTCGTCGGTCCGCATAATCCGTTGCGGCACTCATGTGCCTTTTAGCCCGCCTTACGATTACATCGCTCGGGTCTTTTTGCCTGCAGTCAGGAAGATGGGCGCTAACGGTGAACTGAAACTCATCAAAGCAGGTTGGTTTCCGAAAGGTGGCGGTGAACTTGAGGCAATCGTTCAGCCCGTTGAAAAGCCTCTGCAACCAGTCAACTTGACCGAGCGGGGGAACTTGCGACGCATTTGGGTTCTGAGCGCACTTTCAAACCTGAAGCGCTCAATCGCCCTGAGACAAGCCAATCAGGCAGTCAATCGGCTGTTGGGCATGGGTTTTCGGCAGAGCGAAATTGAGGTTGAAATCCGAGAACTCCCCTCGCCTTCCACAGGGACTGTCGTCTTCATCGCAGCAGAGTTTGAAAATGTCATCGCCGGCTTCTCAGCGTTGGGCGAATTGGGGAAGCCTGCCGAGCGAGTTGCCGATGAGGCTGTTGACGAGTTCGCCAAATTCTGGAAAACCGATGCGCCCGTTGACAAACACTTAGCCGACCAACTCGTCTTGTTCATGGCGCTCGCCAACGGAAAGTCGGTCATCAGGACAAGCGAACTGACCCAACACACTGCCACGCACATTTGGCTGATTGAAAAGTTCCTGCCCGTCCGATTTGAGGTTCAAGGGGCGTTGGGTGAAGTGGCTACCATCTCTGTGGAAGGAATCGGATTTCTGCGGTAAAATTAAAGCCAACGCACTCACTCAAACTGTGAGTGGTGAACAGCCATGCACGAGACAGCGATTGATGACAGAAGAACAGAGGAGGTGACGGCGTTCCATTCAAAAGATGGCGTGCTCAACGCGCCGGTTCTTGTCTTGAACCGAAACTATGAGCCTTTAAACCTCGTCTCGGCGAAGCGGGCTATCGTTTTGCTCATGAAGGGGAAGGCTGAGATGGTCAAACCCGCCAACGGGTTGGTCATTCACGCCGCCCGCGAGACAATCCCAGTGCCTTCCGTCGTCCGCTTGATGGTCTATGCTCGCCGCCCACCTGCACGGGTCAGGCTGAACCGAAGGAGCATCCTTATCCGCGACGACTACACATGCCAATATTGCGGCTATCGCGGTCCTGGCTTGACCATTGACCATGTGATTCCGAAGGACAGGGGAGGCAAAACCGACTGGGATAACCTTGTCGCTTGCTGCACCCGCTGCAACAGCAAGAAGGGCAACAGAACGCCTGAGGAAGCAGGCATGACCTTGCGCAAAAAGCCGAGGAAGCCAGCATATTTGCCCTACATGGGATACGCCAAGTTGATGCAAGCCCTCAAAAACCCTGAGTGGCACGAGTTCTTGCGCCCCTTCGTGAGGGAGTAAAAAGTCACCCGCCCAACTGATACATCGGGCGAACATGGGCTATCACTTTTTGCTCCCTTAGCAGTGACTCCACACCCTCAAACTTTCGGTAGAAGGCGTCCCGGATGAAACCCGCAATCTCTTCGTCGGTCGCACCTGAACGGAGAAGCGACTTGACATCGTATTCGTCCCTGCTGAACATGCAGGGGACAATCTTGCCATCGGCTGTGAGCCTTATTCGGTCGCAATCGCCGCAAAAAGGTGAGGTCATGGAAGTGATGATTCCGATTTCACCTCCAATTCCGTCGGCAAACCGATAGACCTGAGCCGTTGAACCTTGCTCGCGTGGCAACGGAGTGAGGGGGTAGACGCTTTCAATCGTCCGAACGATTTCCTCGCCCGGCACGAGAAGTTCGGGACGCCAAAGTTTGCGCCCGTCAAAGGGCATGTATTCAATGAAGCGAACCGTCAAGTTGCTTTTGCGGGCGAGTTCAGCGAAATCCAAAATTTCGTCGTCGTTGCATCCCCTTGTGACGACGATATTGACCTTGACAGGGTTCAACCCAACTTCTCGGGCAACCTTTAGCCCTTCCATCACCCGTTCAAAGACGCCCTTCCTGCCGACAACTTCTTCGTAACGCTCTGGCTTGAGGCTATGCAAACTGACCGTAACGCTGTCAAGCCCTGCCTTTTTCAGCCTTTCTGCCATCTCCGCCAAGTAGAAGCCGTTTGTGGTCATGGCGATTGTTTTGACTTCTGGGATTTCCCGAAGCATCGCCACAAGGATGTCCAAGTCGCGCCGCATCAAAGGTTCGCCACCCGAAAGCCGAATTTTCGTGACGCCCATTCTGGCAAGGATGCGGGCTATGCGGGCAATTTCTTCGTAGGTCAGAATCTCAGACTTTGGCAGCCAAACCGGATTGACAGGCATGCAGAAATCGCACCGAAAGTTGCATCGGTCAGTGACCGAAATTCGCAACTTCCGAGCAACGCGACCAAATTTGTCTTGGAGAGGTTCGGTTTTATGTTGAAGCGCGATGTCGCGCTTCCCGTCATTGCCCATTTTCATCATCTCCCTTAAACCGCAGGCACAACAAATTTTGGCATGTCCCATCCGAAAACAGCAACACGAATGCCTCCACGAAACAATCAATTTTCGGTTTCAAGCAAAGGTCAGTGGCGGGTGGAGTATAGTTCTGCAATTGAGGTCAACGATTCCAGTGGCGTGATATTTGCTCTCTCAGGAAAGCGAGTGAGCGTCTTGTTCCGTCGTCGCCTGCATAGGCTTGACCGTCTTCAAGGCTTATGACGCCGTTGAAGCCCAACTTAGCCAGTTCTGAAAAGACGGCTTCAAGGGGCACATCGCCGTCTCCTAAAACCCTGTGAGCATACTCACCTGCTTTCCTGTCGGAGACATGGACATGCCAAACTCGGTCGGCTACAGCCCTTAAGATAGGGATTGGGTCACGATTGACCATCAAAGGGTTGGCGCAATCAAAGTTGATTCCGACAGGCGTTCCTTTCAACCTATCGGCGACTTCTAAAAAGACATCTGGGTCAAAAGCGAAATCGGGCAATTCCCAAAGTCGGTCTTTGTAGTGGTTTTCCAATCCCAACTTGATGCCCCTTGGGTGAGCGAATTCGGCGAGGCGAAGGAGCATCTCAACAGCCCATTTGATGCCTTGCTCCCTTGAGACTTCTTCGTGGGCGCATCCTACAGTGACTCGGACTCCTTCTGCGCCCAAAACCCAAGCCACTACAACTTTGGTCTTCATGTCGTCAAGTTGGTTTTCCCTTTCATCTGGGTCGGGATGGGTGAAATCTGGGGCACAAGTGAGCATGGACAACCTTAAGCCGTAGCGGTAGAGAGAATTTGCAACTTCGTCAAGGGTTCGTCGGTCATAGGCAGGAAGCATTGCGTGGTGCAATTCAATGGTGTCAACGCCTAAGTCTTTCGCCATAGCAAACAGTTCCGAAAGGGTCGGTTTGCCTTCGGAGAGCATCGGTGCAAGCAACCTGACAGGTGACCATCCAATTCTGGGCATCTCTTTCCCCTCCTTACGCTTCGGTTTATTTGGGACGGAAAAGCGTTCGTCTCTCGGTGATGACAACATCCATCGGGACATCGTTTGGCTTTGTCGGAATTCGCTTCACAATTTGAAACTCAAAAGCCAAAGCAACCTTCAATGTCCGTTCTGGCAAGTTTTTCAGGAAGCGGTCGTAATAGCCCAACCCACGCCCCAAGCGGTTGCAGCACTCATCAAAGGCTCTTCCCGGGACGATGATGAGGTCAATCTCGTCAGGGTTCACTAAAGGGCAAGAGGGTTTGGGCTCCCAAATCCCAAATGCCCCTAACTGCAAATCTGTTTCCAACCTGCTCACCCGCCGAAACTCCAGTCGCTTCTCCTGAGTTAAAGTCCGAGGCAAAGCCAAATGCAAGCCCCGTTGTTGCCACCAACGAATTAATGGCACAACATCAATCTCGTCAGAAATCGGCATGTAAAAAGCAGCAAGTTGGGAGTTCGTCGTTAAAAGGAAAGCCCTCGCCCTTTGCAAAATTATCTGTGTGAGCCGAAACCGTTCATCGGAAGGCAGCGCCTCTATTCGTTCCTTCACCATCTGACGGATTTGCTCTTTGGTCATGGCAATCACCATGAGTATGTTCAAGAATTCCGAAAGTTGCCTTTCCATGCTACAGGCTAAAGCCCATATTTGATGGCGCAACTAAAACAAATCATGCTGCGGGTTTTAACCCGTAGTTGATGACGCCATCAAAAACGAACCATGCTACGGACTTTAGTCCGTAGTCGGTGACGAAGAACCTGAGCGCCGACTTTAGTCGGCGAATTTTCTTGGAGGGTCGGGCTCCTGCCCGACCGCAAATTTCGGCACGGCAGGAGCCGTGCCCTCCAATTTTTCGCCGAACAAATTCGGCGCTCAGAAAAATCCGTCAAATCCCATGTCCCTTGCTCCTTGTCCCTCACTGGCTAAAGCCAGTGGCATGGACAGGGCAGTTGAACAACTTCTCACACACCGCACTTGACACTCCGCACACTCTTGCCTTCATGCACGCTTACACATCTGCAAGCCTACACGCTTGCACGCATATCGGCTAAAGCCAGTGGCATGAATGGTTTTTGAACTCACTCAATCGCCGTTTTCAGTTTGGCACGGCAGCGCTATAATTGCCGAACACCCGAAGGGTTAATGTGGCTTCCCAGAACGGAGTTTTTTCAAATTTGGAAAGAACATTGGACATGAGGTGATGAAGGATGCCAAAATCATTGCAGGGACGAACCTACAGACCCAACAAGCGCAAGCGCAAAAAGACTCACGGCTTCTTGGCGAGAATGTCAACGAAGGCGGGACGCAATGTCATCAAGCGCCGCAGGTTGAAAGGGCGATGGCGACTGACAGTTTAACTTTTCCCGTCCCGCCCGGTCCAAAGGGTGCCAATCGTTTCCCGAAGACTGAACGGTTGTGTCGTCAGAAAGACATTGAGGCTTGCTTGAGGGAAGGGAAGCGTTATCGGCACCCTTTGATGACCCTTTATGTCCGTTGGAGAGAAGGTGAAGGCAGAAGGATTGCCTTTTCCGTCGGTAGGAAAGTCGCTAAAAAGGCGACTTTGAGGAACCGAATTAAGCGGTGGCTCAGAGAGGCTTACAGGACGAAACGGTGGGCGATGAAGGAAGGTGTCGACCTTTTCGTTATTGCGCAACCTGCATGTGCTGCGACAAACTTTCAAGCGGTTGACGCTGCACTGACGGAGTTGTTGTTGAAAGCGAAAGTCCTGAAATTGCCCGATTATGTCAACAGTGAAAGAGAGCCGACAGGGAATCAGAAAACAAGCGATGAAACCAGTGAGGTTGGGTGACTATGTTGACGAAATTCGCTCTTTTGGTCTTGAAAGGCTACAAGCGTTGGATTTCGCCACTGTTGCCGCCATCGTGTCGGTTCACACCAACTTGCAGCGAATATGCGATGCAAGCGATAGAAAGGTTTGGGTTCTGGAGAGGGAGTTGGCTGGCTCTGAAGCGTTTGCTTCGTTGCCATCCCTTCAACCCGGGAGGCTATGACCCAGTGCCTGAGGAGTGGGGCTCTAAGAAGACAGCAAGGATTTGGTTGCCGTTCCTGCTTTTGTTGCTACTGCCTTTGATGGCTGCTGCTCGTGATTGGACAGCAGCATCAATGGTTGAACTGCTAACTCCGCCAAAGAATGTTGAACAAGCAGCAAAGGAGTGGACAGAAATACAAGGTCAGTTGCCCCTTGTTCAAGGGAAGCAGGATGAGGCGTTCGCACGCCTGAAACTTAGGGAAGCAATCGTGCTTATTGTTCTGAAGCGGGAGGAAGAAGCACTTCGGTCTTTTGACGAAGTTGTGCAGGCTTATGAACAGCAAACCAGAAAAAAGCGGGAGCAACAAGCCAATTTGCTCACCTTTAAGGAACTTGCTCTGGCGTCCGCTTATCACAAAGCAAAGTTGCTGGAGAAGCGGGACGGCAAGAATCACCGAAATACTGTGAGGGCTCTGGAACATGTTGAGAGATTGCTTCACTTCTCACCAAGCGGAGCAGGCAGTTACGGCTCACCAATTCAAGACTCACCCCTTTGGGTTTGGGACGAGAAGGAGAAAGAGGTTCGTCGCTACGAAAGCGCATATGAGGTCATAAGTAGCGAACTTGACTCAATCTACCGAACGGGTCTGAACTACCAACTCTTTGATGCTCTCGTTAACCTTTGCGGTCGCAACCCTGCTTACAGTTACGGTTTGGCTGTCATCCTGTTGGCGTTTCTGTTGCGGATTTTAATGCACCCGCTCAACCGAAAAGCGATGAAGTCCATGTGGAAGATGCAAGCGCTGCAACCGCTGATTCAAGACTTGCAGGAACGCTACCGAGATGACCCGCAAAGGCTCAATGCCGAAATTTGGAAGTTGTATCGCGAACACGGTGTGAACCCTTTGGGTGGATGTTTGCCTTTGCTCTTGCAACTTCCCGTGCTGTTTTGGGTTTACTACGGCGTTTTGCATTATCGCTTCCAGTTCGCCAAAGCCAGTTTCCTTTGGGTTAAAAATCTCGCTCAGCCTGATTATCCGCTTTTCGCCCTTTACCTTGCGACCTTCTTCGCTTCAACCTTCTTCATGAGCACACCGACCCAAGACCCGACTCAAAGGCAGCAGCAAATCCTGATGAATGTCATGTTCGTGGTGATGTTCGCTGTCTTCTTCCACTCCTTCCCCGCAGCCTTCATCCTTTACTGGCTTTCGTTCCAAGTCTTTTACATCGGCGAGAGCCTTTTGATGAAGCGCGTCTATTACCGTGAGGCGCTTCCTGTTCGGGAAGTGAATGAGACGGGTGAAGAGAAGCCGAAAAGAACCCAAAGGAGAAGGGCAAAAACTAAGTGACCCATCACGCACAGAAACAGAAAGCGAGGGATGAAGCATGCAAGTGGAAGCGACAGGCAAGACTGTGGACGAAGCAATTGAGCAAGCGTTGAGGCTATTGGGAGTTAATCGGGATCAAGTTGAAATTGAAGTCCTTGAACCCGGCACGCCGGGGATTTTCGGAATTGGCGGCGAACCTGCAAGGGTTAGGGTGACGCTGAAAAACTCACCAGCAATGTTCGTCAAGGGACTGTTAAATTCTATCGTTCAATATGCTGGTTGGGATTTAAGCGTGGAAGACCCAATCGTTCGGGAGGGTGAAATTTACATCAACATGGAAGGCAGCGATGCTGGTTTGATCATCGGCAAGCGGGGCGACACTCTTAATGCGTTGCAACTCATTATCCAGTCGGCTGTCGCAAAGCATTTCTCCCAACCCATCCGAATTGTCTTGGACGCTTCAAAATATCGTGAGCGCCGTCGTGCAGTGATAATTCAGTTGGCTCTCAACACCGCTGAGAAAGCGCGCAGTCAGAAAAGAATAGTTAGGCTTCGCAACTTGACAGCAGCCGAACGGAGAATAGTCCACATGACTTTACAAAATGACCCTACCGTTTTCACCATGAGCGAGGGTGAGGGGGAAAATCGGGTCATAATTGTTGCTCCGATAGAGATGAGGGACAAGTTGCTGCGCAGGCAAAGAAGCAACCAAAAGACGCCTTCCCAAAGGACATCACAGCAATCGCGAAACAAACCCAATAACGCCGCTGGGACGACACCATGAGCGTAAAGGTTAAAATCTGCGGACTAACAAGAGACGAGGATGTGCGAGTCGCTTGTGAAGCGGGTGCAGACTTTTGCGGTGTGGTGGTTGAAGTGCCTAAATCGCCGAGAAGCCAGACGAGGGAACAAGCAAGGTTTCTGTTTGAAAAGGCGACGACGGCAACGGTCGTTGTCACCCGCTCAAAGTCCCTTGACGAACTGATTGAACTTGTCCGTTTCCTTTCACCCTTTGCCTTGCAATTGCACGGAGACGAGACACCTGACTTAATTGCGGCGCTGAGGGGAAAAGTTAGTTGCCAAATTTGGAAGGCGCTCCCTTTGCCTCCAGCGACGGAGCAGGCATCAATCCAATTTTTGCTGGAACAGATTCAAAGTTTCGCCAAAGCGGGTTGCGATGCGTTCGTGTTGGACACGGCAACATCACAAGGCTTCGGCGGAACTGGAGTGGTTGCATCATGGGAAATTGCAGCAGATTTGGTCCGCCTTTCCGATGTCCCTTGTTTTTTGGCGGGCGGTTTAACGCCTGAAAATGTCGCGGAAGCGGTTGCTGCTGTCAAACCTTACGGCGTTGATGTCTCAAGTGGCGTTGAAATCTCGCCAGGGGTTAAAGACCCTGAAAAAGTTCGGCTGTTCTGCCGAAAGGCTAAGCGGGTGCCGTGAGAACTTGTCAGTTAAGCAAGCATGTGAACTCTTCGGTTGACGAACTTTTAGGTTGCGGTTATAATCCCTAACGCCATTCATGAGGAGAGGAGGGTCAGCCGTGATTCGGGTGCAGAACATTCGCGTAATTGAGGATCAAGCAGGCAACCCAGTGGTGCTTCTGAGTGACCCTGAAACTGGGATGGAGTTGCCTATCTGGATTGGCGAGGTGGAGGCATTCGCTATCCAGAGGGAACTTGAAGGGGTGCAACTCCCGAGACCGATGACCCACGATTTGATGCGAAACATTTTAGTTGAGTTAGGCGTTGAGTTGTTGAGGGTTGAAATCAACGAGTTGCACGACAACACTTATTACGCAACTTTGGTTCTCCGCTGGAATGGAAGAACCCACTTCATTGACGCACGACCCTCCGACAGCAACGCTCGTCGGGTTCGTGGGTTTCACCTTGACCCTTTGGCTGCTCGTTTGGCTGGGGATGGACAAGGAAGGTCGTTTGAGGCGTTCTTTCAAGTGGCTCGCAATTGCGTTGGTGGCGAGTTACGCAATCATGCTTTGGGGACTAACAAAGGCGTGAAAGGGAAAGGTGGCGAAAGAAGGTGGCGGCGCAAGGGACAATCCGCCAATGGTCGCCCGTCAGAGTAACACAGATTTTGTTCGCCCTGACTTTGGTCGGGCTCGTTGGTGGGCTTTTGATGGTCTTCAGCGCCAGTTACCCACTCGCCCTCGCCCGAACCGGAAACGCATTTTCCATCGTATCTCGTCAAGCCATTTACGCTGCTTTGGGTTTCGTCCTTCTCCTGACCGCATGGAAAATTCCGCTCCAATGGCTACGGCGGGCGAGTTGGGTTTTGCACTTGCTTGTGATTGCTTTGCTGTTTGCCACTTTGGTGGTTGGCAAAAAAGTCGGCGACGCTCAGCGCTGGCTTGAACTTGGTCCATTTCAAGTTCAACCCTCGGAATTTGCAAAGGTCACTTTAGTCCTTTGCATTGCTGCTTTGGCGGCATCGTGGAGGGACGCTATTAACTTGAGCCGAAAATTTTGGCTTTGGTTAGCCATCTTCCTTTGCTGGGTTTTGACCACCGTTTTGGTTTTGAAGCAGCCGCACTTGAGCGGTGGTCTTTTGTTGGCGGTTATTGGTGTCGCGGCGATGTTTTTTGCCAGAACTCCGCTTTCACTCATCTTGGCAACAGTGTTGCTTGGCTTTGGGTTGGGATACATTGGGCAAAAAGCGTTCCTGCACTCATACCAACTGGAACGATGGCGAATTGGAAGTTGGCTGATGTTGCCGGAAGGAAAGACCGACGAGCAAAAATCCTACCAAGTCCGTCAGGCTCTGCTTGGGCTTCAAGTGGGAGGCTGGTTCGGGCAAGGGTTCTTCCAAAGCCGGCAAAAGCACCTGTTTTTGCCTTCCGCTCACAACGATTTCATCTTCGCCGTCATCGGTGAAGAATTCGGGTTTATAGGCAGCGTCGCAGTTTTGGCGTTCTTCACCTTGCTCGCTTACTTTGGGCTTTGGGTCACTTCTCAAACCGCCGACGCATTTGCATCTGGCATATCGGGTGGGATAACGGTGTGGATTTGGCTTCAAGCGCTCTTACACATTGCTGTCAACACTCACCTTCTGCCGCCGACAGGAGTGCCTTTGCCTTTCGTCAGCGCCGGTGGTTCTGCCCTTTGCGCTACCTTGATTGGAATGGGGCTTTTGCTCAATGTTGCGTCAAACCTTACCCAACAGCGAAAGCAAAAGCGACGAGGGGGAACAAACGATGCTCTGGGTGATGGCAGGTGGAGGGACGGGAGGGCACATTTACCCAGCCCTCGCCCTCGCCGCCGCCGTCAAAACTATGTCTCCTGACACCCAACTTCTGTTCGTCGGGGCGACTTACGGTCTGGAGCAAAAAATCGTCCCTCAACACGGATACCCGCTCCTAACCGTCACAGCGAGACCCTTTCCGAGGCGGTTGCTTTCGCCATCAAGTTTCATCTCAGGTTCGGCAATGCTTTACGGCATTTTCCAAACCTTCAACCATTTCCGCAAACTGCGCCCCAAAGTGGTCATCGGGACGGGAGGCTACGCTTCAGTTTGCGCACTGTTGGCTGGCAAACTGGTTGGAGCTAAACTCGTCTTGTTTGAGGCAAACAGCATTCCCGGGCGAACCAACAAGTTGCTGGCGAAGTTGGCAGATTGGGTCGCAACGGGCTTCCCTGAAGCAGTCAACTTTTTCCCGAAAGGCAAAGCAACCTACACAGGTGTCCCAATCCGAGCAGATGTCCGAAACATGGACAAACTAACTGCCAGAAAAACTCTTGGGTTGACGGAAAGTGAACAGTGCCTGTTGGTTTTCGGTGGCAGCAGGGGAGCCCAACGAATCAATGAAGCCTTGTGGGATGCTTTGCCGCGCTTGCTTTTGCGGACTTCCTTGAAAATCCTCCACCTGTGTGGCTCGCAATGGGAACAGGACGCAAAGCGAATTCAAGAAGCCTTGCCCGAAGATTTCAGGGAACGCTACCAACCTTTCGGCTATCGTGAGGATATGCCTGTCTTGCTCCATGCTGCCGACCTCGCCCTTTCTCGGGCGGGTGCAAGTTCCATCGCCGAACTTTTGGCTGCGGGCGTTCCGTCAATTCTCGTCCCCTACCCTTTCGCCATCTACGACCATCAGAGGTTCAACGCATTGAGCGTGGTGAGGCGGGGCGCAGCAGTCATGATTTTGAACGCCGACTTGACAGGAGAGCGACTTTTTGAAACTGTGTCCGAACTTCTCGGCAGTCGCGAAAAGTTGGAGCGGATGAGAGAATCAGCACTGAAGATTGCGAGACCTTTCGCAGCCGAGGAAATCGTCAAGCGAGCT